>Ga0163149_10001582_pt1 | contig 29047 bp, 34 predicted proteins | sample OliLakLV19MP5G1_FD_148604 | JGI IMG/M metagenome (GOLD analysis project Ga0163149, IMG submission 148604) | Freshwater microbial mat bacterial communities from Lake Vanda, McMurdo Dry Valleys, Antarctica - Oligotrophic Lake LV.19.MP5.G1 | ecosystem: Environmental > Aquatic > Freshwater > Lake >... | reverse complement strand
GTATGTCTTTATGGCGACCAGCGCGAACTTCGGCAATATGTTCAGCATGGCGGGGGCGTCGCTGTTTCTGTCCTTTCTGCCCCTGCTGCCCAAGCAAATACTCTTGACCAATCTCCTGACCGACATTCCGGAAATGACCATCGCCGGTGATCGCGTGGATGAGGAGCTGATCGATCGGCCCAGGCGGTGGAACATCGCCTTCATCCGGAAATTCATGCTCACGTTCGGTCTGGTGAGTTCCATCTTCGATTATCTGACTTTCGCGGTGCTGCTCTTTGTCTTTCACGCCGGTGTCGAGGAGTTCAGGACCGGGTGGTTTGTGGAGTCGGTGATCTCCGCTTCGGTCATCGTCCTGGTCGTGCGGACTCGTCGGCCGTTCGCTCGCAGCCGACCGAGCCGCGGCCTGCTGGTTGCGACGCTCGCAGTCGTAGGACTGACGCTGCTGTTGCCCTATACGCCGCTGCGCGGGCCGCTGGGGTTTGTGCCGTTACCGCCACTGTTCCTGGCGGCCTTGCTCTGCATCGTCGTCGGGTATGTCGCTGCGGCTGAGGTGGCGAAGAAAGTCTTTTACCGGCACGTCCTCTATTGACGAGGGCCGGCGCTGCTACTGCCCTTCGATGGTCATCTGGTTTGTGATTACACAGAGGAGGATCACGATGAAGATGCGCACAGTTCTCATGGGCCTATGTCTTGGTGCCGGTTTATGGGTGGGCTGTCATCCGATTCCACAGGTCGCGGATTCTCCAAGAGTTGCTGATGGTCCCAAACCAGGCCAAGTGATTTTTCAGGAAAATTGTGCCGCCTGTCATGGGTCAACCGGAAAGGGCGATGGCTCTAGCAGGTTCAATCCTTCGGTTGCGGACCTCACGTCGGCGAAGGTGTATACGCAACTTACTCCCCAGCTTATTCGCACGGTGCATGAGGGACGGGCCAATACCGCGATGGGAACATGGAAGAACGTCCTGTCCGATCGGAATATCGAGGATGTAGTCGCCTATCTTCGCAGCCTGAGGGGCTCCAGCGATTCACGGTAGCCTCTTGAGGTTGCCGATCATTGGACGAGGAAACGACTATCGAAACAGGGGCTGAACGACCGATGAATCCTTTTCTGCTTCCGTCGATCATACAGGTAGAGTAAACCAGGAGGTGATTCGATGAAGCTCAATGAATGGTTGCGGTTGATTGCCGGAGTCTTTGTCCTGCTGGCGATTGTCCTTGGGGCCACCGTCCATCCCTATTGGAATTATGCCGCGGTGTTTGTAGCGGTGAATCAGATCCAGTCCGCTTTCACCGGCTGGTGTCCAATGATGGCCTTCTTGCACCGGCTTGGCGTGCGGGTGTAAGTCCTCCGCTGTGGGAGAATGGATGATGGCCAATGAATGTCGTGACTAAACAGGGAGAAAATGTATCCATGCGCCGGCTTGTGCTCGCCATGGCGATTGCGGCTCTTATTACGGCCTGCAACTCTCGGGAGGAGCCGGTCCAACCGACTGGGACTCCCGCACCCACTGCGTCCATCCAGGCTGTAGTGACAGAGGTGCAGACAGTTCAAGTTCCGCTCCGCGTCGAAGTCACGGGGCAGGTCACAGCCTTGGTACAGGCGACGTTGTCGAGCCAAGTCCAATCCACGGTGGAAAAGCTATTGGTGCGGGAGGGGACTGCTGTGAAGAAGGGCCAAACGCTGGTGGTCCTCGACAGTCGTGATCTTCGTGAGGAGCTTGCCCGGGCGCAAGCAGAGTCTGAGAATGCCCGCGCGCATCTCGATCGCATGAAGCAACTCTATGGCGAGGAAGCGGTGTCGAAGCAGGAGAAGGAGAATGCGGACCGCACGTTCAAAGTGGCCGAGGCCAGTCGACGGGCCGCCCTTACGAAGGTGAGCTATACCGTCGTCACGGCGCCGTTCGACGGGGTCATCACGGAAAAGAAGATCGAGGTCGGCGAGATCGCATCCCCGGGACAACCGCTCCTCAAAATGGAAGACCCGCAACGATTGCGTCTGGAAGCGACTGTAGCGGAAGGAGATCTCCAAGCGCTCTCGCGTGGCGCGACGATCCCGGTGATGATCGATGCGCTCGGTTCCAAGACTTTGTCCGGCATGGTAGCGCAGATCCTTCCAACGGGAGACCCAGCGACCCATACGTTTCTGGTCAAAGTGGAGCTGCCGCCCACGCCCGGGCTCAAAACTGGCATGTTCGGGCGCATGTTGGTGGATAAGGGAACCGGTCAGACGCTGGTTGTCCCGAGGGCTGCCGTCATCGAGCGAGGCGAGCTTACGGGACTGTATATCGTCGGACCCGATTCGTTGGCCCGTCTTCGCTGGGTCAAGTTGGGCCGTACGGTGGGTGAGTCGATCGAGATCCTGTCCGGAGTGACAGCCGGCGAACGGCTGCTTGCGAATGCCAGTACAGGCATTGAAGGAGCCACGATCGACGCTGTGACACGGTAACAGGTTTCGCCGTGCCCTGATTCGGGATTGGAGTTTCCGGCTTCTCGTTTCTGGTTTCAGGTTGTTGGGGACCAGCCTCCGAAAACTCGAAACTCGCAACCTAACACTCTTACACGAGACACCGTTCACGTTTCACAAGTAACCTCATGTCGATTCACGTCGGTCTCTCAGGACGTCTCGCCGGTCTGTTCATCGGGAGCAAGCTCACGCCTCTCATCCTGTTGGGGGCGCTGTTGCTCGGGGTGTTCGCCGTTGTCGTCACACCGCGAGAGGAAGAGCCGCAAATCGTCGTGCCGATGGCCGACGTCTTCCTCTCGTTCCCCGGCGCCTCCGCGAAGATCGTCGAAGAACAGCTCACCAAACCCTTCGAGCGCAAGCTCTCCGAGATTCGAGGGGTCGAATATGTCTATTCGATCTCCCGACCCAGCGGTGTTCTGATCGTCGTGCGGTTCTACGTCGGTGAGCCGATGGAGCAGAGCCTCGTCGATCTGTACGACAAGCTCATGTCCAACCAGGATCTGCTCCCGCCGGGTGCCGGGCCCTTCCTCGTCAAGCCGCGGGACATCAACGATGTGCCCATCGTCACGGTGACGCTCTCCAGCGACCGCTACGGCGATGCCCAGCTCCACCAACTGGCGGAGCACGTGCTCGAACACGTGAAGAAGGTGCCGGGGACCTCGGGCGGATTCTTTGTCGGCGGACGCCCGCGTGAACTGCGTGTTCAGATCGACCCGGCCCGTATGCGTGCCTACGGGGTGACGCCCCTCGATATGGCCGGGGTAATCAGGGGAGAGAATCTCGCGCTGGCGGCCGGCCGCTTCCAAAGTCAGAACCGTGAGTATGTGCTGGAAACCGGCCGCTTCATTCGCTCTCGCGAAGATCTCGAAGCGCTGGTGGTCGGCGTCCGCGATGGCCGGCCGATCTATCTTCGCCAGGTCGCGGACGTGATCGATGGTCCCTCCGACGTCACGCGATACGTGTGGTTCGGCCTGGGCGCCGGAGGGGATCGTGAAACGGGCCTCACGAACGACGCTTCACGAGATACGCTTCACGAGTCCCCTGCCGTGACCGTGGCGGTCGCCAAGCAGCGGGGCCTGAACGCCGTGACCGTCACCCGCGAGGTGCTTCGTACCGTCGATGAGTTGAAAGGCACGATCATCCCGGCAGACGTGCGCGTCTCGATCACGCGCGATTACGGTGAGACGGCCGATGAAAAGGCGAACGAACTGCTCTGGCATCTGCTGATCGCGGTGGCGGCGGTGGTGCTGTTTCTCGGGCTGACCCTGGGCGTGCGGCCGGCGTTGGTCGTGTCGCTGGCGATTCCCGTGACGCTTTCCCTCACGCTCTTTACCTCCATGCTGATCGGCTACACCATCAACCGGGTCACGCTCTTCGCCCTGATTTTCTCGATCGGTATCTTGGTCGATGACGCCATCGTTGTGGTGGAGAACACCTATCGGCACCTCACCCTGCGTCGTCTTCCCCACCGCGAGGCCTCCATTTATGCCGTGGACGAAGTGGGGAATCCCACGATCCTGGCGACCTTCACCGTGATCGCGGCCTTACTGCCGATGGCCTTTATCTCAGGCCTGATGGGGCCCTATATGCGGCCGATACCAGTGAATGCCTCGATTGCCATGTTCTTTTCATTGTTGGTGGCCTTCGTGGTCGTTCCCTGGTTCTGCCAGACCTGTTATCGCGAAGGTGTGGTGATGAAGGGCGTGGAGCAGGACGATGCAACCGGCGGGTGGACGTACCGGCTCTATCAACGCGTGCTCACGCCGCTGCTCAATCGTCCCTGGCTGGCCTATACGTTCCTGGGCGGGGTGGTACTGCTGCTATTCGCGTCGGTGGCGCTGTTCTATACGAGGAGCGTGACCGTCAAAATGCTGCCCTTCGACAACAAGAGCGAATTGCAGTTAGTCGTCGATATGCCGGAAGGCACCACGTTGGAAGAAACGGCGCGGGTGACGAAGGCCGTGACTCAGTACGTGCGCACGATTCCCGAAGTGCGCGACTACCAGGCCTATGTCGGGACGGCCTCGCCCTTCAATTTTAACGGCCTGGTACGACATTACTTTCTCCGCGAGGGGAGCCATCAAGCCGATATTCAGGTCAACCTGGTGGCCAAGGATCAGCGGTCGGCGCAGAGCCACGAGATCGCCCGGCTGGTGCGGCCGGCTGTGCAGGAGATCGGTCGCCAGTTTGGGGCGAACGTGAAGGTGGTGGAAGTGCCGCCGGGACCTCCCGTGCAGTCGGTGCTGGTGGCGGAAGTCTATGGACCGGACTATGACCGGCAACGGGCCGTGGCAAAGGAGCTCCGGGCCATGTTCGAAGCCACCCCTGGTGTGGTGGATGTGGACGATTTCATGGAGCACGATCAGATCAAGTATGTCTTCACCGTCGATCATGCGAAGGCCGCACTGGCGGGGGTCCCGTCGGACGATATTGTGAGGACGTTGCGCATGGCGCTTGGCGGGGACAAGATCGGCCTGGTGCATATTCCCAAGGAGAAAAGTCCGGTCCAGATCGTCTTGCGGCTGCCGCAGGCGGAGCGGACTGGATTAGAACATTTCGGCGAAATTGCCGTGCGGCGGCCGACCGGTGAAATGGTGCAGTTGTCGGAACTCTTACGGTTGGAGCAGACGGTCGAAGAGAAAGCCATCTACCACAAGAACCAGAAGCCGGTGGTCTACGTCGTCGGCGATGTCGGCGGGCCCGGTGCGGAGAACGCGGAGAGTCCCCTGTACGGAGTGCTCGGTATCGGCGATCGGCTGAAGGCCTATCGACCGCCGGAAGGCTATGAGATCGAACAGTACTACGCGAAGGCGCCCTGGTCCGAAAGCCGCGTGGCGGTAAAGTGGGACGGGGAATGGCACATCACCTTCGAGACCTTCCGGGACATGGGGATCGCCTTTGCCATCGCCATGTTGCTGATTTATCTGTTGATCGTCGGCCAGTTCCAGTCGTTTCTCACGCCGCTCATCATCATGGCGCCCATTCCGCTGACGTTGATCGGCATCGTGCCGGGGCATTGGCTCACAGGCTCGTATTTTACGGCCACGTCGATGATCGGGTTCATTGCCTTGGCTGGCATTATCGTGCGCAATTCGATTCTGTTGATGGACTTCATCGAGCTGCAACGACGCGAGGGGTGGCCGTTGCAGGAGGCGGTGATCCGGGCCGGAGCCATCCGCACGCGCCCGATTCTCTTGACCGCGGCGGCGCTGATGGTCGGGGCCTTCGTCATTATTCTCGACCCGATCTTCCAGGGGCTCGCGGTGTCGCTGCTGTTCGGAGTCGGCGCGTCGACCCTGCTGACGTTGGTTGTAATCCCGGTTCTGTATGTGAGTCTGATGAAACGGTCGAGTCCTCCTGGGCCAACAGAAGCGGATGGCGAGGAGCAGGCGGCTAACCCGCATGATTCATGACGAACCGTCATAAATCATGCGGGTTAGGAGTTTAGACGGGAGGTTAAGATGGCAAACTTAGCCGAAGTTCTCGGAGATGCATTGAGCTTAGAGGTTCGTGATCGTGCGGCCCTGGCGGAAAGGCTTCTAGCAAGTCTGGAGGAGCTCACCGAGGAGGAAGCGAATCGCCTGTGGACGGAGGAGGCGCAAAGACGCTTGGAGGAGTATCGCGCAGGTCGTGCTCAAGCGGTTCAGGCGGATGAGGTACACGCGAAGGCGAAACGACTCTTCCGGTGACGCCAATCAAGTATCACGAGGGGGCCGAGGCTGAGTTGCTGAACGAGATCGGCTACCTCGAACTCCGAGCGAAAGGACTGGGCCGACGCCTAACATGGCGCTGTTGACCGACGCCAGAAGAGGGCGCGGATGAAGCAAGGTGGTGTTCGATGCCATCCGTCAATTGATGGCGCCACCGGAAACCAAGCCCCGCCGCATCGGCTTCCGTACGTCGTAGGGGTGCCGACTGCTGCGCCCTCCCCTCTTACAATTCGCTTTTGAAGGCCGGGCCGCAGGAAGGGGGGGGGCGGTGGCAGTGTTAGACTTTGGAAATGGAGTCTGAGCCCAATCCTGAAAGTTTTCGCCGCCTACCCCCAACAAAGTAGCTCGTCATCTTTTTCTGCTCCGATCCCTTTTATTTGCCCCTCCTCACACCCCATGCCGTGCAATGGCTTGCCGGCTCGCACTGACTCCTCCGGCAAGACTCATGGGGCGTTAATTGGATGTATGTACAGTGTGCGCACAATTTGATATAATGATCACACGCACAAGGAGACGTCACATGAAACATTCGGACACTCAAGCCGGAGGGCAAGGACAAACGATCAACCTTCGCGCCAGTCATAAACAGAAGGCCTTGATTGACCGGGCGGCAGAAGCGCTCGGCAGAAGCCGGTCTGATTTCATGCTCGACACCGCATGCCGGGAAGCGGAAACCGTACTGCTGGATCGGCGGTACTTTGCGCTCTCTCGAGAGGTATTCCAGCGTTTTCCCGCCCTGCTCGACACCCCACCCGCGCGCACCCATAAGCTTCAACGTTTCCTTCGGACCAAGGCCATGTGGGACAAATGAGCGAGGGCCTTGATGCAATCAGGCCGCCCGAGAAATTGTCCGTCACCCATGACTTGTTGAGCTTTGATTCCGGAGAGCCGGCACTGGATGACTGGCTGCGCCGGCGCGCCCTTCACAACGAAGCGACCGGAGCCTCGCGTACCTATGTCGTCTGTCTGGGCAAGACCGTGGTGGGATACTATACACTTGCCGTGGGCGCGGTGGCGCATGCGGAAGCGCCTGGGCGGGTGAGGCGCAATATGCCTGACCCGTTGCCGGTCATGGTGCTGGGGCGATTGGCGGTCGATAGAAGTCTCCAGCGACGTGGCATCGGCAAAGGGTTACTGCGTGACGCGGTGCTGCGCACGGTGCAAGCCGCGGAGATCGCCGGTATCCGGGCGATTCTTGTCCATGCGATCTCAGAGTCGGCCAAGCGTTTCTATGAGGGATGCGGATTCGTCGCCTCACCCATCGATCTACTGACAGTCGTGCTGACGGTTGCTGAGGCGGGAAAGATATTGAAGGACAGAGACTGAGATTTACGTAACGAGCTGCTGCCGCCAGTGAATGTCAATCCAAACGCGAAAAATAGAATGCGCAGGCTTTTTTCACAGGAAGCGGTGGACCGTGCGGCAGAAAAGATTCTCGGTCCCTTTTCTAGGCCTCACATCAGGCGATCTCCAAGGCGAAGAAATGGCACAGATCTTCGTGAAGGCACTTCCCTGCATTACCCGGTTTCTGAAGAACCACACGAAACCATTCATTGCCAAGGTCGCAAAGGACGGCTCAGTCTCGCTACTCTTTCAATAAGCCAGTTGCCCTTGGTTCTGTGTTCCCGGAACAGAGGAGGGGATGGAGCCTGATGATTATTTATGCTCGCGCAACGCGCGGCCTGAACCTGCCCTCTGGGAGATGGGAGAATGGCGCTGGACACTTTGGCGAGAACAGACTCCTGATCTACCCCCGTTTCCTTTTCCCTGGCCTAGTTAGGCAGGTGAGAGGCCGATTTGTGGACTCCCACGTCGACGGCGGTAGACACAGCGCAGAGGCTCCAGGGCGATCCACGTATCTCTTGTGAAAAGAAAACAAATAGTGCGCAATTATTTTGACTATCTCTGGTTTCGTCGGCTAATCTTCCATTGAATCTCTGCTAGACAAACGTCCTCGGCGAGCCCATGCTGTTTTAAACGATGAGCGCAGAACAGTATCCCAATCAACCCTCATAGACGTTGCTTTTGAGATCCGTTTCCACGGAGACCCGGCGGTCGAATGTCGCCGGGATGAATTCTTTCGACTGGTTCGCGATAAGTACCCAAAAGTGTATGCGCCAAAGCTACAACCCGGCGACGCCCCCGCGCTGGCCTTGTACCACTTCAAGCAGGATGATGAGCAGGCGACGATCATGACCGCGATCAACAAGCTCGTCTGCACCACGAAAAAATATACCGGCTTTGAGGCATTCAAAGAGGAAGTCCTAAGAATAGCGACCATTTTTGGAAACACATTTAAAATTGAGAAGCTGACGAGGACGGGGCTGCGCTGTGTCAACGCGATTCCGTTTGTGCCCAAAGCGGGAAGCATTCCGTTGCGCGAATACCTGAAGATTGGGTTCCAGTTACCTCCCCCTGCTACCGATAAGTTCACTACGATGAATTTTACCTTTGCCTCGGCGGTGGGGAACGGAACCATTAATGCGCGCATCGAGCACGTAATGGCGGGGGATAAGAGCCACGAGGCAATCCTGTTGGATTTTGACTATGCAATGCAAGAGGATCTAGTCTTTGGTAAAATTGAAACGTATCTGGAAGAGAGCCATAGCGTAACAAAACAAATGTTTGAGGGCATGATCACGGACGAGTACCGCAACTACATACGGGGGGAGGAAATATGACCATGGTCGGCGCAACGCGTAGCGCTCATGAAATCCTTGGAGGATTTCCTGCGCACTTCCTTCCTATACCGGGCTCTCCGACCTATGAAGAAGCGGCGACGGTAGCAGAGCTGCCCTTGAAGCCTTTTAAGTTTCCTCTGTTCCAGTTAACGATTTCTGGCCGCACCTTCATTCCGTCGAAACCGATCGGTATCACCGTTACTCAAGACGGCGCCTGGTTCTTCGCGGAAAACGAAGCGCTCAACGTGGTCGGGACGGGTGGAAGTTTAGAAGAAGCCGTTCTCGATGTAGAACACCACATCGTCCATTTTTGGCAATACTACCGATCCCTTCAGGATTCTCAGGTCACCGGCGATGCCGTACGCTTGAAGAAACTTTTCTCTAATCTCCTAGCCGAAGCCGCTTGCGAGGCTGCCTGAGCATGTCTCAGGTTCCGCGGGATACGATCGAAAGCAACCTTCTGAGAAAAGGGTTTGTTCTAGTTCCTGCCAAACAAAGCCATAAATATTTTTATCCCGAGTACAACGGGAAGAAGACAGGAGCCTACGCCTACACCTCCCACGGCTCTAACTACAAGACGTATGGGGATGAACTACTCAAACGGATGAGGGTTCTGCTCAAGCTTGATACACTAAAAGACGTTAAAGACCTCCTCCTCTGCCCCATGGACGCCGATACCTACAACAACAAACTCATAGAGAAGGGCGTTTTCCCTAAAAATCCATAGCGGGTCGCATGCTTCCATAAACCCGTTAGCCTCCTCTCACTTCCGTTTGCTCCACTCCCATGGTGGCACCGACTGTGGATCAGCCCACAATCCTAACCTCGACCCTCGCGTTTCCATTTCTTGCTCTTCCAGCACTGTGTCTCCAGGCGCATACTTCTGATGCCACCATCAGCCCTGCTTGATGAGCTCCTGATTGAGACTCATCCTCGTCGGGAGGATCACGTCTCCAATGATGCGCTTGTACTTGTCGAGGCCTCTGGAATAGAAGATGGGCAGGCATCGTTTGGAAGCGGATACAGCTCCCGTGCAGCTCTGGTCGATGGGAAGGTCCAGTTCACGGCTATCACGTTAAAGCCGGTGATTACGCTGCCGACGGGGGGCGATGCCGCCAAGGCCAAAGAACTGATCGAAAAAGCCGAGGCGAATTGTCTTATCTCCAATTCGATGAAGGTCCATGTGAGCTTGGAGCTGACGATCCGGTAGCACAGGATGCTGAAAAGTTGGTGGGGTGGGTGGGACGATTTCCGTGCTCGCGCAACGCGCGGTCTCGGAAGACCCTCGCTCGGACGCGCGCAGGGGAAGATCAATCAGCCCCCATCCCTAAAGAGAGAACAAGCGAGCTTGGAGGGAGCATCTGTAGCCTTGTTCGACGCGCGCAGTGGGGGACCCTCTAGCCCGCCCCAAAAGAAGATAGGAGCGCGGAGGAACAACATCTCCAGTGCGTCCCGTGAAGGCTCGCACTTTGAGATAGCCTGATTTCAAGTCAGGAGGTACAATAGCACTCACCCAGAGGGCCACAAGCGATGAAGAATAAACAACTCATTGAAACCAACCCGCATCTCAAGGTTCCAGCGAAATACCGGAAAGCCTTGATCGCCAACGTCGCCAGCTCGACGGCGATCGAAACGGGAGCATCCGTCGAATCCATCGCCCGCATCCTGACTGAGAAGAACAAACCTGCGCTGCCTAAGAAGACGAACGGCTCTGCTCGATAATCTCTCCGAATAATCGCTCCATCGGCGCATAGTACTTATCGAGGCCTGCCTGAATCGCGGCAATATACGCGGTCTTGCCCGCCCCCGCCATGAGGCTGAAGTCGAGCAGCGGCAGTCCTGCCTGGAGCGCCATCAAAGATGACAGCACACGAGCGAGGCGTCCGTTCCCATCACGAAACGGATGGATCAGCACTAACTTAACGTGCGTTTCCGCCAGCGCATGGACAACGTCAGCTCGACCTGCAAACGTGCATGGTGTATAGCGCCGCAATGCATCCCCTGTGAACTGATCCATCAGGGCAGGTATCTGCGCAGCGGCTGCGAAAGGGAATCCGTCTTTGCTGACATTCACACGCCGATAGCAACCGGCCCATTCATAGATATTGCCAAACCAGGTGCGGTGACAGTCACAGAGATCCATGGCCGTAAACCGATGCGCCTCACCGTAGGCTCTGACCAGTACATCCATTGCCTGTTCAAGGGCTCTGGCTTCTGCCTCATCCATAACTTGCTTCGACGTAATCCCGATCAGATTCTTGAGCACCAGCCCATTGGAGCCAGGCTCAAACTGCGCCTCCGGCAAGCCGGACACATCGTAGCGATCATCGGCAGTCATGTGCACCTCATTGGGAGAGTATAAAACTACGGCAGAAAGAATACCTCGGCGCCAATATTTTTGGAAGCGTCTGCTGGCGGGGATGGGATGGCGGAGGGGATGGAGCCTGATGATCATTTGTGCTCGCGCAACGCTCGGTCTCAGAAGACCCTCGTTGGACACGCGCAGTGGGAGACCATCTAGTCCGCCCTCAAGGGGGAGAAGATAGAGAAACGGTGGACTGTACGGCGAGAAGAGATTTCCGGCACATTTTCTTTGTCCTGCAATCTCTGGAAAAATCAGCCACGAACATGAAATGGCTTCGGACGCCTTTCACTTCGAGCGAGGTGTTTTTCGGTGTTGCGCGTCGTGATGGATGTTGCAGAGAGTTAGGAGATTGTCGATGGTGTTTCCGCCTTTGTCCTTGTGATGCTGCCGGTGGTGGAGTTCGAGCATCTTTCGGGGATCGTCCGGTGAAAGCATGCCCCTGTGCCAGCCACATTCGACACATCTGAACCCATCTCGTTGCAAGACCGCAATCCGAATAGGGTCGGGAATCGAACGGTCGTGCTCGTACGCTTGGCGGTCTTCTTCCAGGACATAGACGCCAACAGCCAAATCTTCGCGGCCCCTATTCTTGGTGACGATGGGCCATCCCTGTTCCGTCCGCAACTCACGCACGCGACGGGGCCAATCTTTCATGTCCTTAGCCAAATACTTGAGTTCTTCGCCTGATATCTGCTGGCCGACGTTCTTGTGGAAATACTCGATGAGTTTTTCCGTCACCGAAACATTTTTCTTCCTGATTTCGTTTAGCTCGTTCCAACGGTGGGCGGCCGTCGAGGCTGAGCCCTTATTTCGGCATTAATAACTCAATTCCCAGGCTTCCAATTCATCTGCTTCGTCAAGCATCGTGGTATTCCTCTGTCTCAGCTGCAAAGTGCCATCGGGCCATTTTCAAGCTAGCCTTGAATTGTAGGCCTAACTCGGACTTCCTCACCGCCGTGTGCATTAGATCTGTCAGTAAATCGGTCAAGTTGGCGCTTGGATCATAGGGATCGCCAAATTTACGTGCATACGTTTCGATAATTTCCCTCCCACGATCCGCCCTCTCGTCGTTGGTTGACATATGATCCCCCGTTGTCGTTACTACGGAATAATTTTATGCTTATCCCCGAAACAGATTCGTGCGGTGGAATGCGAGGAATTCTGCCTCGGGCCAAAACTTATCTGGCATGCGAATCTTGGTTCTTGAGTAATGGATGAAGTTCGATTCTAGCGTTTCACTTGGAAGGTATGCCACTAATTCAGAAGATAACCGGATCTCATAGGAGTCTTCGAGAGTCCACAATCCATAATCAAATGCATCGTGATGAAGTGAACACAGGCACAAACCATTTCTTGGATTAGCACGAAGATCTTCTCTCTCTGCCCAAGGAATGATATGTCCGGCCGTTAATAGCTGAGGGACCGGATTGGAACAGACACAGCAACAGCTTCCATACGACGCCAGCACGGCTTCCCTGAAAAACCTCTGATGTAATCTAACTTTCACCTCGCGAAATTTTTCACTTGGGCGCTCAAGAAGGTCCTGCAATTTCCAAGAATACAGTTCGCTGCTCCTTTTAACCTTATCTTTCTCTAAGGGCTTAATCAGCGGGCTGGCTCGCAGTCGTTCTGTGGCTAGCTCGCTCTCAATAGAAAGCTTGTCCCAGCTTTGATTGAACTCATCCCAGATACCACGATCTGCTCTGCTTGCTCTCGAAAGGCCTTTTATTCCTTTGATTCGTAATGCGGGGTCGAAAGAGCCGAAATTGCCCAGCTTCATAGCTACGGATGCTGGTGATCGGCCTGTTAAGCGAGCTACTTCAATCACTAAAGGGTTGTTGGCTTTCGTTTTGGAGAAAGGAATCTTGCAATAGAGATTAAACGCGACAAGGAGCTGGTCACGTGTCCAGATTTCATTCATGTCCTAGCTCCTGGGAATGGGTTCGAGATACGGCGAAATAATACCGTTGCGCTTAATCAATGTACACAGGAGTTATCGAGATAATGAGAGCAGCCGCAGCCAATAAATTAACTGCATGGTTGGTGACGTCAGGCATTCTGAACGCGGCAGATTTCGGAGTCCCCCAGCGGAGGAAACGAGCCATCATCTTGGCTAGTCGAACCGGTAAGCTTCCGTTGCCGACTCCGACGCACGGCAATCCACAAAAATCTCCCACGCTGTTTCAACATGGATTACTGCCTTGGGAAACAGTAGCGCGAGCTATTGATGATCTTCCGGCGCCGGCAGGAATTGATCTTAGAGTAGGGGAGGTGCCCCCTCCTCTTGACTTACATTTCGGCAGAACCCCTACCCCTAAAAGTCTCTCTCGGTATCTATGTGTCCCTGAAGGAGGCAACAGGTTTGACCTTCAGCGGAAACGCCTTGATTTGACACCAAACTGTTGGATCAGGAAGAAGTCCGGTGGAACCGATTTATTCGGACGTTTGTGGCGAGATCGGCCTGCCTTTACCATAAGGACTGAATTCTTCAAGCCGGAAAAGGGTCGGTATCTCATCCCAATCAACACAGACCGATTACTCATCGAGAGGCCGCCCGCCTGCAGTCATTTCCAGACAGCTTCATCTTTTTGGGAACCAAGATCGAGATTGCCAAGCAAATTGGGAATGCCGTTCCCCCCTTGTTGGCTAAAAATGTGGCGGAAGTTCTTCTCGAACACCTCTAGCGGCCTTCACCCCACCGGATATTCTGGGCACAGGGAAAAATTCTGTGACTGACGTCTTTAGTAAAGCCAAACGTTCTGAGATCATGGCCAAGATCAAGGGGAAACATACCTCCCCTGAGGTTCGTCTTGCATATTTACTTAAAGAACTCGGCTTCAGGCCGGAGCGTCACAGGAAGAACCTTCCTGGATCGCCCGATGCGGTCTTGCCAAGAATCAAGGTTGTGTTATTTGTGAACGGTTGCTTCTGGCACGGCCATCGAAACTGTTCGAGAGCCAGTCTCCCTAGCACCAACAGAGTATTTTGGAAGACAAAGATAGAAAAGAATAAGAGGCGAGATGTAAGTCAGCAAAGAAAGTTAAGGAAAATGGGTTGGTGTGTTTTGACCTTCTGGACCTGCAAACCATTAACCCGAGAAATTTTAGAGTCTCGTATACGCAGATATGGAAGAAGGAGTGGGAGCAGACAAGAAGCAAGCACTGGGGTCGTTGCTACCTTACCCATTTACGTTTGTACGAGAGCTGCCAGGGTTTCGATGCGAGACGAGGCTGGTGGGTCTGGTCTATCTGGTCTGTCTCGTCTATCTGGTTTGTCTTGTCGGCCAGACCGGAAAACTAACCAGAAGGACCAAAGAGACCAGATAGACCAGATAGACCTGATAGACAAGAACGACCGTTACGCAGCTTTGTTGGCGGCCTTTTCTAAGAGTTCATGAATCAGTGACTGATAGGGTTTCCCTTGCTTGGCGGCCATCTTTCGGAGCTGGCTCAATAGCCGTGGCGAGAGACGAATGGCGATCAACTGCTTCGCCATGCCGCTGGCCGGTCTGCCGACCCGACGCATGCGCTTCAATTGTGCGTCTGTCGCTTCCGGGATGTCGGAAAAATCAATCTGCGAGTCGGGCATATGCTTGACGTTCCTTGCGGCTCGCCTGCCTGGCACTGATAATACGGATCGTTTCTTTTTCATGTGTTGTCCTCCGTATCGTATACACCACAAAGAGGATTCGTCCCGTCAATGATCGCCCGATGCGCTGACGCCGACGTTCGTGCGTCGAGTGTTCTGGGTCGTCGCCATCTAACGTATCGGAGTCGGCGAAGACGGTGGTGGCCTCCTCAAACGGGACGCCATGCTTCTCGAAGTTCGCGATGGCCTTCGGAATGTCCCACGTAAACACATTATCGTATATACACCAATTAGCCGGATGTCGCAAGACTGAGGGGGGAGAACAAGAAGGGGGCAAGCACCGCTCGGAAGCAGAGCCCACCCCAGCCCATTACCGCCGATGGATGAGCCGATTGACGAATGGTCGCTGCTCAGGTGGTTGGGCTGAATACTGAATGCTAAAGTGGGGTATCCAGCTATTTACGGTAACGCTACAATATACAATGGAATCAAAGAACGCTCCCGCTCAACGCAAGCCTCCCAAGGCGGGAATTGATTACCCGCGCAACTACGCCGAGTTTCTGGCGTGGTTTCCGGATGACGCTGCCTGCCTCGACTACCTTGACTGGATTCGATGGAAGGATGGGTTTGAGTGCCCATCGTGTCATGGCTTTAAGGGCTGGCGCATGAAGAATGGTACGTGGTGGTGCGATGCGTGCCGAAATCGAATCTCCTCCACTGCTGGCACAATCTTTCATCACGCCAGAACGCCTCTGACTGTCTGGTTCGCTGCCGCTTGGCACCTGACCGCAGCTAAAAATGGTGTTTCCGCCAAAACGCTGCATCGAATTCTTGGATTCGGCTCCTATCAAACAGCCTGGGCGATGCTGCACCGGTTCCGGTGCGCAATCAGCCATGCCGGGCACGATATGCTGTCCGGACACGTTGAAGTGGATGAAACTGTTTTGGGAGGCGTGCGCCAAGGCAAGCGCGGACGCGGTGCTGAAGGTAAGGTATTGGTGGCAGTCGCCGTGGAATTGCTCTCCCCCAAAGGCTTTGGGCGCTGCCGTTTGCAGATGATCCCTAACGCCGAAACTGAAACGCTCAAGGCCTTTATTCAGAAGCACATCAAACCGGGCTCGACCATCTACACCGATGGACTGGCCTCCTATCCCAGCGCGACAAAAGACGATTACATCCATCAAGGAACGTCCATTAAAGGCTCCGGCAAAGACGCCAATGAGGTCTTGCCGGGCATACACCGTGTCGCGGCGCTCGTTAAGCGCTGGCTGATGGGGACTCATCAAGGCTCCTTCGAAGAAGATCACCTGCAGGCGTATCTGGACGAATTTGCGTTCAGGTTCAACCGCCGCAAGTCGGCTCATCGCGGGATGCTTTTCTTTCGTTTGATTGAACAGTGTGTGGCAATGCATCCAATGCCCTTTCATGAGCTTGTAGCCAATCCCAAGCCTAAAATTGAGAAGCAGGTGTTTGTCGTGCCATCCAATCTTCGCAATAAAGCCCCAGCTTCACTGGATATTTCCGTGCCAACTCATCCTTGGCGAACGGCGTTACCGTAAATAGCTGGATACCCCACTTCAGAATTGTCTGACATCTCAAGAGACTGACAGGAGAGGAGATCACCAGGAGCGCCGGGATTCGCCTCGGTTTAGCCAAGACTTGGAGGGTTCAACTGGAAGATGCGGGAACTAGGGCTCCGCCTACCGATAGATGTCTTTGCGTGGTTCGTTAGAGAGCACGTCTAGCCACTCGGAACCGACTCGGCGGTAGAGAATGCGATAGGGCCAGACTCGATAGGACCAAACCTTGTCTTTTTGAAAGTGGCCTTTGAGTGGTTTGCCGTCCAGGGGATGCTCGGCCAGATGACGGAGGGCTTCTTTGACTCGTTCTCGCGTGGGGTCGTCACAATCTTTGAGATCTTTAAGGGCTTGCGGTGTGAGACGGACTTGCCTCACTGCTCCTCACCGAACGCGGCCTTGAAAGAGTGAAATTTCCCAGCTTTGGCTTCTTTCAATCCCTGCTTGAGGGATTTGACCGCCTTCGGGTTGGACAACAGCTCCAATGTCTCCACCCAACTTTCGAATTCAGCGACTCCCATCACCACTGCCTCAGGCCGTCCGTTCTTCGTGACGACCACTCGTTCAGAGAGCCGTCCCGCTCGGTCGACGATATCGGAGAATTGGCTTCGCGCGTCTTTCAGCGAAAGTGTCTTGGTCATGGCGTTCTCCTTGTACGTGCATGGTGAAAGTGTACAGAATTGTGTACCCTTCGGCAAGCCATTCAGACCAAGAAACGGTAACATTCTGTATTTCCTGTCACCGATGTGGTGGCAATTGGCAGGAGCGGAGATCACCGGAGGCGCGGGAAGCCGCCGAGGATCGGCCAGGCTCAGAAATGAAGAAATGCCGTATGGCGCTACGGTGAGGAGTCGAGCGGGACCAGCAGATCCAGAGTCTTGATCGGCTCAGTGATGTCACGGCTCACAATCTTCCATGCCCCACAATGTGGGGGCAGACATGCCTATTGAATTATTGGAGCCCATTTCGTTTTAGCTGGAAGCCGTCGACTGCAGGCTCTACGCAAAACCCCCGTTTCGTTTCGAACCATACGCCATCGGCTATCAGTTATACGCTCTTCGAATCCCACGCCCCCATCCGCGTATGCCTGCATCTGTTTGACGAACCAGACTCCATGCATCATAGGTGCATCACTGTGATGCACCTATGATGCATGGAGTCTGGCACCATGAAAGCGATTACGTTGCGGAACCTTCCCCCCGAAGTCGCCCGTACCGTTCAACTGCGGGCCAAGCAGAAAAAGACCAGCGTGAATAAGGCGGTCATCGAGTTATTGGAAGAGTCGGCGGGCGGCAAGGCAAAAAAAAGAAAACGCCGATCCTGCACCATGATCTGGATCATCTCATCGGAACCTGGACGAAGAAAGAGGCAGACGCGTTCGACAAGATCGTCAGGTCCTTTAGAACAATCGATCCCGACCTGTGGAAATGAACAGAATACTGCTCGATACCTCGGCCTATTCTGCTCTCTTCCGAAAACATCAAACCGCTGTCCAGTTGGTTGAATCGGCAGAGAACCTCTACCTCACCCCTATCGTCTTGGGGGAGCTGATGGCGGGATTCCTGCTTGGCAGACGTGGCGAAGAAAATGAGAGGGCGCTACAAGATTTTCTCCAATCCCCACGAGTGAGCGTTCTAGGAATTGATAACGAAACTGCGGATCGATGGGCCATCATTGCGGCCTTTCTCAAGAAGAGCGGAACTCCTGTGGCAAGCAACGATATCTGGATTGCCGCCAGCGCCATGCAGCACGGGCTCCCGATCCTGACATCCGATCGCGATTTTCAGAAAATTCCACAGGTCATTGTTCACCACTTTTCGCCCGTCTAGCAGGCTGCTGAAAAACTCAATTATTGCGTTCTACGTCGCCCTTCGCACTTGGGCCATCTCGTGTCAGAATAGCCCGAAGGATGCGCAAAATGGCCGTCCAGTAAGGCCGCAGCGAGCGAAGAGGCGAGGAGGTACGGACCGCACTTCGTGGGGCCGTTCGCCCGTGCGATCGATCTTGGCGAACGGAAAATCCCCTCCAGTGATTCCGGCGTCCGAAGACCCTCGTTGAGCCTCTGAGCGATGCGAGAACGATGCTGGCGGACTTTTTCCGCATCCTGCTAGAGAAACGAAGAACCTCCCGCATCAACACCAACACACCGGACGCCCACCAAGGGCGACGAGTGACCCCGCTCATGCTTCCCACGCTCCGCTTTGCTCCGAGCGATACGCTATCAGCTAGATGCCCTCAAAAATCCTCCGCTCTCATTTCGCTTCAAGCATAGGTCTTCGACTGCAGGCTCTTCGCAGAAACCCCGTTCATTCAGAACCATACGCCATCGACTATCAGCCATACGCTCTTCGAATCCCATACCCCACTCTCGCACGGTTGACGAGAAAACAGGGGCATTCTGAATTTTCTGATCTCTCAGGGTGGAGGCCGTGAGCGGAAGGCATTGGAGGCGCGAGGGGCCTCCGAGACTTGGCCAAGCCCAGAAATAAAGAATGCGAGATAGCGTTACGGTGAGGAATCGGGCGGGACGAGCGGCTCCAGAGTGGTGATCAGCTCAGGGTTGTCACGACTCGCAATCTTCTACCCCCAGCTCTTGCAACCCACGTGTGTATTTCCGTATGTGCCTCGGTCAAGGGGATGGTACCCGAAGCCTCCCTCCACTCCAAACCCCAAAGCTGGGGAATGAAAAGGGTGTCAGGCACCCAGTTTCTTCTGCAATCTAAAATGGTTTGTAGTCATGTCGTTTGGACTGGCCCACGCATGCTTGGGCCGACCCTGAGATAGGATTGGGGTCCTAGGAGGAGGGCAGGTCCGCCTCACCTGCGAGAATTGATTAACGCAATCGGCCCGTCTTACACTGAGTTGGAGCAAGCGGCGATTAGGAAAGAGGGAAGGAATGAGCGAGCGTTGGGATACGTGTGTTTCTCCGTTGTGCCACGTGGAGCTGTTCCGTTGGCATGGCACACCATCATTGGCTTGGACGGACAGGGCTCGGAATCACAGGATCCCTGTCATGCATGATACACGGAAACATCACGCCCATATCCTGACGCGGACTACTTCTAATCCATAAGGGAGAGAATCCTTAGCATGGTGACATGGGTGGAAGTAATCATTGCCTTATCCCTTGCGTACTATTGGGCCGGTTTTGATATGGTTCATTTTCATTCACAGTTAGAGCCGGCGGATCAACCGGAGTATCTGAGCCGCTCGACGTGGGAAAAATTTGTGTCAGGCGCGACATGGCCAATCGTCTCCTACGCGAATCGAGAGTTGGCGTGGTTCTCAATCGGCTTTTTAAGTGCGGCCATTGTTCTTGGTGCAGCATACATCGGCTTACACCACCTATTAGGCTCCATGGTCTTTGCCCTGTTGGTGTTGGGAGCGGCGCGAGTCACGCCAGTCCTTTCAGCATTGATTTCATTTCCGCTGGCCATGGTGAGCTCACTACTCTGGATTTTTATCGCGAAACCGTTAGGATACGAAGATCCAGCCGGTATCGAAAGAATGAAACGCTGAATGATGTCTTTTCTTGATGGCGCGTGGGCGATTACGACTCCCGCCATTTTTCTCTGCCTTGTGCCGGCTGCTTTTTACTTCAGGGACGACTTGCGAAGGTGCGACGCGCATCATTCCGATCTGATGCTGATGGCCCGCCAACTTAGCGCCCCGATGGCTGCGCCTGCCGTATCGGCCAGCCAATCCAACCAGCTCGATTCGCGGAAGGGGACAAAGAATTGATGCACTTCGTCCGTAACTCCGTAGACTGACGCCGCCACGATCGCCGCCACGACCGCCTGCCGAGCAACAGCCGGCCCCGCTGCCCAACGAAACCCCCGGTAACACAGTGCGGCCAAGATGCCATACTCCACCGCATGCAAGACCTTGTCGCTCACGTCTTTGAGTAAGAACGATGGTAGGTGTTCTTCCGGGTGCGACTGGGCGGACAAGTAGAAAATCATTCCGGCATACAGCGCCACCGGCGCCCAGTACCAGAACACGTTAACCATCTCTCTTTGCAAACTTGCCTCACGCATTGATTTCTTCTCACCCCATCCCCTACCCTATGCCATACTTATATCCGACAAGTTGCGGAAAGACTATCTAGCCATGCGAAAACTTCAATGATCCGCATCAGTGATGTGGCACCAGAAAAACACTCCCGCAGGAGGCTCAAAAAGGCCAGACTTCTCACCCGCCCAACCCCGAGCTGTCAGAACAGCTCTTTTCCCGGGAGGGGTACGGTGAGGATTTCGATGAGCCGAGAACGAAGCCCGGGAAAAGACGCGTCTCGGCGCGCCGGGATTGGGCGGGTGAGAAGAGTGACTTTTTCAGCCTTCGCCTAAAGCATTCGACTATGAAGACCGCCCATATCTGTTTTCTCTGGCATATGCATCAACCCTATTACACAGACCCGGTGGCGGGGTCTGCCAGCATGCCCTGGGTGCGTCTCCACGCCACCAAGGCCTACTACGATATGGCCTATGGGCTGGAGAAGGTTCCTGAGATCAAGGCCACATTCAACTTTACCCCTTCGCTCCTGCGACAGCTGCAAGAAATCGGATCGGGGGCGGTGCGCGATCTCTTCCTGGAATATGCCCAGCGTCCTGCGGCGGATCTTCGCCCGGAAGAGAAGGCCTTTCTCGTCCGGCATTTTTTCTCCGCCAATTGGGCCACGATGGTGCGCCCGTACCCTCGTTATCATGAATTACTCGTGAAGCGCGGGACCGACGTCTATGGGCATGACTTGGAGCGGATTGCGCGGCAGTTTTCCACGCAGGATTTTCTGGATTTGCAAACCTGGCACAACCTGGCCTGGTTCGGCTACGGTACCGTCAGCCGCTATCCGCGCTTGGCCGCGCTGCGTGCGAAGAATAAGGGCTTCACAGAAGAGGACAAGCAGGAGGTATTGGCCCTGCAACTCGTCGCCATGAAGGAAATCGTCCCGCTCTATCGACGCCTGATGGAACGGGAACAAATCGAACTCACGACCACCCCCTTCTTCCATCCGATTCTGCCGCTCGTGATCGATACAGATTTCACGCGACGTGCCAGGCCGGACCTCCCGCTCCCCTCACGATTCCATGCGCCGGACGATGCGGAGGTACAGCTGCAACGAGCCGTCGAGTTTCATACCGCCACATTCGGTCGGGCCCCCGTGGGCCTCTGGCCATCAGAAGGTTCCGTCTGTCCGGAACTGATTCCGATGTTGCCGAAGATCGGACTGCGCTGGCTGGCGACCGACGAAGGCATCCTCGCTCGCTCCCTCGAAGCAGCCCAGCAGCCGTGGGAACGCCACCGGGATCTATATCAGCCCTACCTGGTTGGGCCGGAGGGCCAAGACGTCACGATCCTGTTTCGCGATCGGGAGATCTCCGATGCCTTTGGATTCGTCTACCACAAAACCACTCCTGACATGGCCGCCGAGGATGTCCTTCGCCGGCTGCGGCACATTATTCACGAGGCACCGCAGGAACAGGTCACGATCGCGATTGTGCTCGACGGGGAAAACCCATGGGAGCATTACCACGAGGGAGGTGAACAGTTTCTCTCACTCCTCTACAAGGATTGCTCGACCGGCAAGCTCGACGGCCACGCGATTCGCACCACGACTGCGACGATCTCCCACGCGCTCAACACCGCGCCCGCGACTCGGCGGATCAGCCATCTCCATTCCGGCTCCTGGATCAATCAGGACTACAAGATCTGGATCGGCCACCAGGAAGACAATCAGGGATGGGACCTGGTCAGTCAGACGCGATCCCGCCTTGCAGAGATTGCGGCCACACTCCCTGCGGATCGCGCACAAGCCGCCTGGGACGAACTCTATGCCGCCGAAGGCAGCGATTGGTTCTGGTGGTATGGGGACGATTTCGATACCGACTACAAAGTGGAGTTCGATCGGCTCTTTCGGACCCATCTTCGGAACGTGTGGACGATTGCAGGACTGACGCCGCCGGACCTGTTGAATCGGCCGATCTGTCATCTTCGTGGCATGCCGGAGGCAGGCCTTGTGACGATGCCGCTTTCGTTGCTGAACCCCTCCATCGATGGATGGGTGACCAATTTTTTCGAATGGCGCGGAGCGGGCAGAATCAAGACGCAGCCACCGCTCGGTGCGATGTGGAAAGCCGAAGGAATATTGACCGACATCCAATTTGGATGGAGTCTTGACCAGCTATATCTCCGGCTCGATCCTGACGAACAATCGCTGCCGCGCCATGCAGGGCTCACGGTCGAGCTGCAGTTGCAAACGCCTGAGCGCCACTATCGCTTGTCGTTTTCACTCAAGCCGTCAGAGTCACACCAGTTTCTGCTCTCGCAGAAACTGGCACACGAGCATTGGCAGGAAATCGCCCCCTACCAATCGATCTGCCATCGGAAGATTATCGAACTGGCCCTGCCATTCAAGGACTTACAGCTCACAGCCGGGCAGGAAATCCATATGACCATCTTGGTGCTGGAACAGCGTTTGGAGATCGCACGCTACCCGCCCCATCGTCCAGCCATATTGATGGTGCCGGGGCCTGAATTTGAGGCTGGGTTGTGGCGAGTGTGACGGACGTGAAAGGTCAAAGGTGAAACGTGAAACGACAATACATTGATGCGGGAACACCACTGAACAGTGGACAGCCTTCTTCCATCAAACACTTCATATCTCATGTTTCACGTTTCACGTTTAACGCTTCACGAGTTTGGAGGAAAAGATGCCTGACTTACGCCGTGATCCCATAGTCGGTCGGTGGGTGATTATTTCATCTGAACGTAGCGCCAGGCCTCACGACTTCGTTCCTGTGTCGCCCCCCCGGCCTTTGGTAGCAGCCCTCTGCCCATTTTGCCCAGGGCAAGAGCGACTCACGCCGAAAGAGATCATGGCTTACCGACCGCAGCCGGCTGAGTCCAACAGCCCGAACTGGACCGTGCGTGTCGTGCCGAACAAGTTCCCCGCGCTCCAGATCGAAGGGAATCTCGACCGCCAAGGCCACGGACTCTACGATCGCATGAATGGGATCGGCGCCCATGAAGTCATCATCGAGACCCCGAACCACACAGATACCTTGGCCGACATGCCGACCAAGCGGATCGAGGACGTGCTGTGGGCCTATCGCGATCGGATGATCGATCTGAAGAAAGACACGCGCTTCCGCTATATTCTGATCTTCAAGAACCATGGCGCCTCAGCCGGCGCCACACTGGAGCACAGCCACTCCCAGCTCATCGCTCTGCCGATCATCCCCACCAGTGTGATGGAAGAAATTGACGGATGCCGAGCCCATTATGAACAGAAAGAACGCTGCATCTATTGCGATATTCTTCGGCAGGATCTCTCAGACGGGGATCGCATCGTCGCAGAAAACTCCGAGTTCCTCTGCGTCACCCCCTATGCCCCACGCTTTCCCTTTGAGATGTGGATTCTCCCGAAACGCCACGCAGGCTACTTCGAAGAGAGCCAGAAGACACAATTCGAGTTCCTCGCGCCGATGCTCTCCGAAGCGCTTCGACGGATGGACAAGGTCCTCGCGAAGCCCTCCTACAACTTTATCCTCCATAGTTCTCCCCTCCACGAGAAGACCGGAGATTTCTATCACTGGCACATTGAAATCATTCCGAAGCTGACCCACGTGGCCGGCTTCGAATGGGGGACAGGGTTCTACATCAATCCTGTGGCACCGGAAGAATCGGCGAAGTTTCTGCGGGAAGCGGCGATCTAGCCCAGTCTGTCTGGTTGGTCGGTCTATCTGGTTTGCTGTGTTTTTCTGGTGAGTTTCGCTCAACCAAACAAACGAGACAGACCCGATAGACCAGACAGACCGAACAGACCAACTGAACAAGACAAACCGGTAAACTTTCCCAGCATCCTGCCACACTCACCCCTTGCCCCCTACAGGCACGGCAGCTTATGATCCCCCCATGCAAGTCCAACTGAGCCATCCAGCCAGAACCGTCGAAGTCAAAGGCCCCAAGAAGGTCAAGGACCTCCTGCGCGAGTTGAATCTCGTCGTCGAAGCGCATCTGGTGATCAAAGGCGACGATCTCGTCACCGAAGACGAAATGCTCTACGACGGCGATCAGATTGAAGTCCGACCAGTCATCTCTGGTGGATCCCCACGCTTCACGTTTCACGTTTCACGAGCCAAGAATGAATTGCACCAAATGTAAAACCAAAGCGGTCATCGGCCTCCCCCGCCACAATGCGGCCTTCTGTAAAGGTTGCTTCAACGGCTTCGTCCACGATCAGGTGGCGCGAGCGATCAAGTCAGAGAAGATGTTTGGCAAGGAGGACCGGATTCTCGTGGCCGTGTCCGGCGGGAAGGACAGTCTGGCGCTCTGGGATATTCTGCTCAAGATGGGCTATCGCGCCGACGGGCTCTATGTCGACCTCGGCATTGGAGCCTATTCTGAGCAATCGCATACCAAGGTGACAAAGTTCGCCGAAGCGGTCGCGGCCTCACATGGAGCCACGCTGCACCTCCATACGGTCGAACAGGAAGCCGGCGCGGGAATCAAGGAACTGGCTCAGCTCATCCACCGCCCAACCTGTTCCACCTGTGGCACCATTAAACGCTACCAATTCAATCGCGTGGCAATCGAACAAAATTATGACGTCATGGCCACAGGCCACAATCTCGACGACGAAGCGGCCAGGCTCCTGGGCAACGTGCTGCATTGGCAGGAAGAGTATCTGGATAAGCAGGGCCCGTCGTTGCCGGCCTCGGTGGCAGGGTTTGCCAAAAAGGTGAAGCCTCTCTACCGACTCTCAGAACGAGAACTCGCGGCCTATGCGGTCTTGAACCGGATCGATTACATCGTCGAGGAATGCCCCATGGCGAAGGGCTCCAAGATGCTCCAGTACAAGGAGGTCTTGAATCGTCTGGAGACCGAGTCGCCAGGCACGAAGCAGACGTTCTATTGGGGCTTTCTTGAAAAGCAGAGCAAGAAGCAGCCGACGGCAACCACCATGACGGAGAAAGACCGGGCCGTCCTCCACCCTTGCGCGTCCTGCAGCCAGCCCACCACAGCTGAAATCTGCTCCTACTGCAAGATGATGGCGCGGGCGAAGACCGTCGTCCCACGCTAAAGCAGGATGCTGAAACAGCCCGCCAGCCTGTCTTGTTGATTTGGTCTGTCTGGTTTGTTTGGGTACATGAGATTAACCAGATGGACCAGACAGACCGGGCTTGTCCCAGACATGCGAGCAATTGGATCTCAGACGGGACAGCATCATTTTTCTGCTGCCTGCTAATCCGGCCTCTCGCTCTTGCAAAGCCCCCACCGACTCCGTAAGCTGCACAACGAGCGATGGGTGATCAGCGACCGGTGACCAGTGAACTGGTTGTACCGGCCTAGTGATTCCCTGTACTAGGCTTTCTTTCGCCTGCCTATCACTCATCACCCGTCACGCGCGATTTGCAATTCATGGCGACCACACCACGCGACTATTATCAGATTCTCGGTCTTCCCAAGTCTGCCTCGACGGACGACATCAAGAAGGCCTATCGCCGCCTCGCGCGCCAATTCCATCCTGACATGCACAGCGGCGCCAAGAAGGCCGAGATGGAGAAACGGTTCAAAGAACTGAACGAGGCGCAGGAAGTCCTCTCCGATCCGGACAAACGAAAAAAGTACGATCAATATGGCGCCAACTGGGAACAGGCCGAGGCCTATGAGCAGGCTCGCAGCCAAGCCGGCGCCCGTGGGTACAGCCAGAACGCGGCACCCGGAGGGGAAGGCTTTTCCGACATCTTCGACAATCTCTTCAAAGGGCGAGGGCGAACAGGCACTGGCCGCGGATTGGCCATGCAGGGCGAAGATCTTGAAACGGAGGTCCAGTTGACGCTGGCCGAGGTGTTCATCGGCGTGACGAAGCGCATGACCCTACAAGAACCTGTGTCCTGTGCCACCTGTCACGGAAGTGGAGCCCTTCGTGGACGCCACTGTCCAACCTGCCAGGGTCAAGGCGCCACACTGCAACCTAATACGATCGAAGTCCGAATCCCTGCCGGTGTCCAGGATGGGACAAGGGTGCGCGTAGCCGGCAAGGGGCAGCCCGGTGCCAACGGCGGCAAGCCAGGCGATTTATACTTGCGTGTGGCCATCGCTCCAGACAACGTCTTTCGCCGACAGGGGAGCGATATTCATGTGTCCCTCCCCGTCTTCCCCTGGGAAGCGGCCTTGGGCGCCGAGGTGATGGCTCCAACGCTGATGGAGCCGGTCCGGGTGAAAGTTCCGCCCGGAAGCAAGGCCGACAGTAAGCTTCGGCTGAAGGGCAAGGGCCTCCCCGCAGCGGCCGGCGGCCACGGCGACCTTTTCCTGACAATCCAGATTGTGATGCCTCCTTCATCGACCGACGAAGAGCGCACACTCTACGACCAACTCAGAGCTATCACACATCCGGACCCACGCGCCGAGTTGCTGGCCCAGGCCCAACGCCGAGCACATCTCTGACGCTCGCTACTCCGACGGCCTCCGGCAATATCGAAATAGCCAAGACCTACAACCGGTTCCATTTTCATGTTGCTGGGAGTGAGTATTCCACGCGGACCTATCGAGTTGCGTTGTTGTCTTGCGTTGTGTTGATCGATCTGGCAATCTACGTAACCGTAACGCTCCACACCTCCGACGACCAGTGTATGAGTACGAGGGTGGGGGAAATCATGACCTTGTGGACAGAGCGAAAGCTGATTACAATCCCGGCAGAGTTCTCATTCAAGAGGCTCACGGCGAGCAGGGATGACGAAAACGTAAGGCACCATGGAGTCGACGTATTCATCCGATTCAACCTAAGGAGGCAGGCATGAAGCAGGGAAGACCATCAATCGTGACACTGGCCGTCGCATCGGTATTTGCGTTATCGGTTGGAATGTCCTCGGTCTGGGCCAATGAGCCAGGCTATGGCAAGGAAGGACACGGAGGCGGTGGGCATGGCTCAATGGGCGGACATGGCGGGAGCATGATGCATAACAGCACCGGCCACCTGATCCGGCATCTGCTCAAGCATGACAAAGACATCGGGCTCACGGCGGAGCAAGTGGCGAAACTGAAAGAGATGCAGCTCAACCTGGACAAGACCCGTATCAAGAGTGAAGCCGACATCCAGGTGGCAGAGCGCGAATTGAAAGCCCTCACCGAGGATGAGAAGTCCGATCTGGGGGCAATCGAAGCCAAGCTGAAGCAGAGCGCGGATCTACAGGTCACCTTGCGTATGGTCTCCATCAAGGCCCGTCGGGATGTCTATGCCCTCTTGACTCCTGAGCAGCGCGCCAAGGAGAAGAGCGAGCATGAGAAAGCGATGCAGCAACACAAGGATGCAGGCAAGGGGTACAGCAACCCTCATGGTGGCGCGAGCGGTCCGATGAAAGCCAAGCCGCATAAGGGCGGGATGATGAAGGATCTGCCTCTCCATCAGGCATAAGTATGTAAATGCTCGTTGAACATGATCTTGACCCCTGGGAACATGTCGTGTACAAGGGCAGGACGGTGCAGTGTGGCCCAGCCCCAATGGGCTGGTGAGGAGTGACCGCAAATTCAGCAGCCTGTAAGGTGATGTTATGCCGAAAGAGTTGAAGCTCTTAAGCCGCAATTTATTAGCCGGCCCCGATCGGGCTCCGGCTCGAGCGATGTTGAAGGCCGTTGGATTCACCGACGAGGATCTGTCTCGTCCGATCATCGGCGTCGCCAACACCTGGATCGAGATCATGCCCTGCAATTTTCACCTGCGCCGATTATCGGAACGGGTGAAAGCCGGTATCAGAGCCGCCGGTGGTACCCCTATCGAGTACAACACCATTGCGGTGTCGGACGGCATTTCGATGGGCACGGAGGGGATGAAGGCGTCGCTGATCAGCCGAGAGGTGATAGCCGACTCGATCGAACTCGTGGCTCGTGGCCATCTATTCGACGGCGTGGTGGCCTTGTCCGGTTGTGATAAGACCATTCCCGGCACCGTGATGGCCCTCGCTCGCCTGAATTTGCCGTCGGTCATGCTCTATGGCGGCTCGATCATGCCGGGTCGATTCCAAGGACACGACGTGACGATTCAAGACGTGTTCGAAGCGGTTGGAAAACATGCGTCAGGCAAGATGAACGATGCCGAACTCAAAGACCTCGAAGACCATGCCTGCCCAGGTCCTGGTGCCTGCGGCGGCCAGTTTACGGCCAATACGATGGCGATCGCGTTCGAGTTTCTCGGCATCTCACCGATGGGACGGAACGGCGTGCCGGCTATGGACCAGAAAAAAGACGACGTGGCGTTCGAGTGCGGAAAGATGGTCATGGATCTGCTGAAGCGAGACCTGCGGCCCCGCCAAATCATCACGCGGAAATCGCTGGAAAACGCCATTGCCGCAGTCGCGACAACCGGAGGCTCGACGAATGCCGTGCTGCATCTCCTTGCTATCGCGCGCGAAGCCAATATCAAACTGAGCATCGACGACTTCGACAAGATCAATCGGAAGGTGCCGTTGCTCGCAGACTTGAAGCCAGGCGGGCGATTTGTGGCTTCGGATCTCTACGCAGCCGGAGGGACGACGCTGGTCGCCAAACGCCTGCTCGACGCAGGCATCTTACATGCCGCTCAACCGACGGTCACTGGTCGAACCATCGGAGAAGAAGCCAATGAGGCCAAGGAAACTTCCGGCCAACAGGTCCTCAGGCCTCTATCC
>Ga0163149_10001581_pt1 | contig 29047 bp, 26 predicted proteins | sample OliLakLV19MP5G1_FD_148604 | JGI IMG/M metagenome (GOLD analysis project Ga0163149, IMG submission 148604) | Freshwater microbial mat bacterial communities from Lake Vanda, McMurdo Dry Valleys, Antarctica - Oligotrophic Lake LV.19.MP5.G1 | ecosystem: Environmental > Aquatic > Freshwater > Lake >... | reverse complement strand
GGGTGAGCAGATCCTCATCGTCTCCGGCGATGAGGATCTGCTCACCCTGCGACGCTTCGAGGGCATCCCCATCGTCAACGCCGCGCATGCTGTCGCCTCGATCAAGCACAGACCCCAATGACCAAGTCCCGCCGGTGAGGGGCTTCGGTTCACCTGCTGGCGACCTGATGTGGCGGGCGAAGCACCACCCCAAATCGATCCGCTCTACCGCGTTGATGTGGGTGTCCAAGCTTCGCCTCCAAGCTTCGCCCAAGCTTCGCGCAAGCTTCGCCGGTGTCCAAGCTTCGCCGTCCAAGCTTCGCTCCGGCAAGCTTTGTTCCTCTATGGAGCGGCCCACGCCTCGCGTTGGCCGCGGATTTGTTTGGCGCGCGCCAAATGCTGTTTGGCTTCCGCCAAGCGTCCGCCGCTCAATGACGCTTGCGCTGCCCGCGAATACTCCTGTTCCAACGCATCCAGCAAGGCCGAACCCTCCGCCCGCAGCCGCTCGGCGGCACGGCCATAGGCAGCGAGGGCATCGTCCAGCCGACCTTCATCAAAGGCTAGCTCGCCCTGTTTGGCCAGGCTCAGTGCAGCACTCAAGCCAGTCTGCACATCGCGCTTTTCTTGCTCGCCCAGCTTCTGAAAGAGCGCAGCCGCACCCAAGTAGCGCTCGCGCGCGGCAATCACCGCGCTGGCGACAACTGTCGACGGGGCGGCCTGCGGCGCGGGCTCAGTGACGCCGGGCTCAGTGACAGCACCCGGTTCGGACATTCCCTGCCAATACGCGCCGCCTGCCAAGGCTGCCGTGACGGCAACTAGCCCCAACCAAAGGCCGAAGCGCGATGACTTCGCCGGCACCTTGCGCGACGCACCAGCATCCGCCTGCGCGCGCGGCGGCTCGGGCTTTTGCGCGATCGGAACCGGCTGCGGGCTGGTGTGCGCTTGCAGAAACTCGCCCTGCGCGCTGCGCACTTCTACCTTCTGCATCGTGTCCAAGCTAAACCCCAGCGCCCGCAGCTGGCTGGACCAGGCCATCGATGTGCCAGAAAAGCCCACTTGATGGCGCAAGGTCTCGCTGCTGAGAAAAGCACCGCGCAAGGCGTCAATAAACAGCGCGGCGCTGGGATAGCGCCACTCTGATTTTTTCGCCAGCAGTTGCTCCAGTACCGGTTGCAGCACCAACAGCGGTTCCGGCAGCTGCGGCACCTCGGCAAACAAGTGCTGACTGGCGACTTCCTGGATGCTGCCGCCGGGAAACGGCAAGCTGCCGGTCAACAGCTCATAAAACATGATGCCGAGCGCGTACAGATCGCTGCTGCCGGTGAGCGGCTTGCCGGTGATTTGCTCCGGGCTCATGTAGGTCGGCGTACCGATGATGCCGCCATCGCGCCCATAGATAGTGCTGCGATCCAACATCCGTACCGCGCCGAAATCGGTCAACACCGGCGTGGTTTCATCGCGCAACATCACGTTGGCAGGCTTCAAGTCGCGATGGATGACGTTCTGTTTATGGGCGGTCTCCAAAGCGCCAGCAATCTGCGCCACCAAGCCCAGTGCCTCGGCAACCTTGATCGGACCCCTCTGCATACGCTCTTGCAGGGTGCCGCCCGATAAGTGCTCCATGATGATGAAGGCGACATCGCCCACGCGATTGTTGTCGTAAATCTTGACGATATTGGCGTGGTCGAAGCTCGCCAACACCTGCCCCTCGCGAAGGAACAGGGTTTCGGCATCCTGATCACTCAGCGCCGAGGGTTTCAACACTTTAATCGCTGCCTTGCGGCCATTGCGTTGGTGCTCGGCTAGCCAGACTTCGGCCATGGCACCTTCACCCAATCGCCGCAGCAACGTGTAATTCGGAATCTCGATAGTCACGTTGCACGCCTACAAACGCAGTGGGGCGAATGTAGCTGGGAAAACCGGCCAGCCGCAAGGCAAATGCGGCGGTACCTTCTGCGCTGATGGCGTCCTACCGAGTCTCAGCACCCGCTGGTCCCATCACGCCGCTCGTCGGGTTGAACATCAGCGACAACTCGCGCGCACGCACCGCGCCCTGTTGGCCATTGACCTCTCGAAACACCAGCACCGGTCGATCCGCTGCGGCAACAATCCGCCGCAGTAACGCGCGCAACGCGCAGGCAAACCCGGCGACATGCCGAAACCCCGCGCGGTCCGGGCCCTTTGCTAGGCCGAACCGATGTTGCAGCCACAAGGCATCTAACCGGTACGCCTCGTAGTGGGTCCCGACTTGCAGCAGCAGCCGCGCTCGTGGCCACAGCCGACGCAAGCCCCACCACTGCGCCGCCAAACTTGCATGCGGACCCGGCGCGCTAAATCGTCGTATTAAGTGACCACGCCGGCTGCGCTGCATAAGCAAGCCTAGCCAAGGATGACGCGACTTGATTGCAGTCTGCAATCGCTGGCAATTGGCATGACCCATCAGACCTGCGTAGCTGGCACAAACCGCCGCCAAGCGTTCTGCTTGGCCGGGGCGCAAATGCAGCACGCGGCCTGCGTGGGCTTGCGGCACGACCTGCTTTGCGTTCACCGCCAGCACCGCCCGGAAGCGCCGCACCGTGCGCCGACGCAGGTACCGATGATGGCAATGCACGATGTAGCCAAACGCATCAATGCCGCTGGCCACGCGGCCCAGCGAGCGAGAGCGATGATTGAGTTCCAGCTGCAAGCGCCGGCGCAGAAACTCTGCGATCTGTTGCTCAGCTTCAAGCAACCGAGCGGGGTCACGATCGAGCAACAACAAGTCATCGACATAGCGCAGGTAGCGCGGGATCTTCAGCGTATGTTTGACCCATTGATCGAGTTGATCGAGGTAGACATTGGCGAAGAACTGACTGGTGTAATTGCCTATCGGCAAGCCAGTGCGGTTGCCGGTGTAAAACAGCGACTTGTGCGCCGGCACCGCTTGCAAACCGCGGCCGCGCTGCATCGCGTCCACACTCGGATCGAGCATCACGATGCACTCAGCCAGCCATGCCAGCTCGGCGGCCCACGGCAAGCCCTGTTTGCGCAGCGCCGTCAAGACCATGTCCAGCAAAATCCGCTTATCAATGCTGACAAAAAACGAGCGGATATCGAGGTGCAGATAGAACGCCGGCCGACTGCCGTTTGAACTCACCTCACGGATAAACTGCTGGGTGCGCTCAACGGCCGCCAGCGTGCCCTTACCCACGCGGCAGGCATAGCTGTCGTGGATAAAGCGGCGCTCCCAATAGGGCGCAATTTGCCGGATCAGCAGGTGATGGACGACGCGGTCGCGAAACGCGGCCGCGAAAATCTCGCGGCGCTTGGGTTGATTGGAAACAAAGCAGACAGACGGTGCCGGTTGGTAGCTTTGATCCTGCAATGCCGTTGACAACTCCAATAGGTTGCGTTCAAGCGCTGACTCAAACGCCCAGCGTGCAAGGGCATTGCCCTTGCCACGTCGGCAATCCAGCCACGCCTGGTGCAGGCTTGCGAAGTCAAACGGCGTGACCATGCTCAGGAACGCCGTACACACAACGCCCGTTTGTTGTTGGCGTTGCCGACGGTGTTCGCGTTCCGATTGCCATTGTTCAAGTTCACGTTCCAAGCCTCGGAGGCACCTTGTCCACGCACTTATCCGGCGTGCACACCGGCCACCGGGTGGCGATCCACACGGGTACGCCACCCTGTATCAGCATGCCCAAGTCAATGGGCGGCGTGGACGCAGCATGGTGAAATCGGCACGGGCTTGATCGCTAGCTTGCGCATCGCGATCAAACGTCTGGCCGTGGACCTTTCACACTGCGCAACCAGCCTTCCGTCTGTCTGCCAAGCGAGCATGCCAGATTGGCGCACTGCTCGTAGGCCGATAGCCCTGAGAAAGCTTTGAGATCTTTGCTCAAGCGGGCAAGGATCAGAAACTCCTCTACCTGTGCGCTTAAGCTGCTCAAGGTCAAGCGGCGGTCCGCCTCGCTATTGGCGCGCACGATCAGACGCAAGATGGCCTGCGTCGCGTGGCGCAAGTCGGCACCGATAGCCGCGCGGTGTTTGTTTGAGAAGCCCTGCACCTGCTGCTCCACATGCAAGGCCAAGCGATAGGCCTCGGCATAGATGGGAAGGTGTTGGTAGCGTGCCATCAGCGCACGCTCAAACGCGGTGCCGTCGCGTGCAAGTAGGGTGCGTCTTGGACGCACCGCATCTGCCAAGGTGGGTCGCTCCACCTGTGGCGCAGCACACCGCGCTTGCGTGTTTGGGCTGCGATGTCGTCATTGCGCCTTGCCTAACCCCAAAAAAACGCGACGCGGCGTTTGGCCGCGCAAAGCCAAGCAAAGGGCCGCTACGCGTCCCAAAAAGCAAATGATCAAATGCACAAATCACCAAGCACCATGCTCAGGAACGCCGTACACACAACGCCCGTCTGCCGGGGGCGTAGCCGACGGTGTGCGCGAGCCGACCGCCACTGAGCAAGCCCACGAACCAAGCCTCGGAGGCACCATTCTGCTCGTTGCTCCAAAAGCAGCAGGACGAGATCAAGATCAGTGGGGTGGCCGGCTTGAGCGTGTAGGCGGTGCCATCGTAGGCCCGCCACGATTGCGGGTATTTGCCTGCGGCGTCGTACAGGCTCTGAAGGGCGGCAACGGTCGGCAAGGACCAGCCGGCACCCTTCCTGGCGCAATAAGCACCGGCGTTGCCCCAGTTGATGTCGCTGCCGTTATCAGACGACGCCCAGATGAGGTTCTGCACGTTGTCGCGGACACCTTCGGACACCCGCTCGAAGCGCTCGGGCGCGGGCAAAGCCAACTGCACCACGGCCTGTTTGCCAGCGTCGACGCTGACGGTTTGCTCGACCCGGCGGCCAGCGCCCGCGCATTCGATCAACTGCTCGCCGGGGCTAACCTGCGTGCGCTGGGCAGAAGCCGCCTCCAACCAGCCGCGCCCTTCGCCGTTGATGGACAGCTGGCAACGCGTGTCGGTCTTGATGATGAGGGTGGCTTGCTGCGCGGCCGCTTGTGCGGCGGCGGCCTCGGCTTTACGCGACGCCTCAGCCTCGCGCCGTGATTGCGCCTCGCGCGCCGTCTTGGCCGCAGCAGCCTGCTTCGCCTCTTCCGCCTTGATCTGCGCCTCCACCTCTTCGATGGTCGGCGCTGGCGACTGTGCGTGTGCGGCGGCGACCAGACCGCCCAAAATTAACCCTAGGAACGCGCTACGCATGCGTGCTAACTCCAAATTTGCCCTGAGAATGGTAATCCGCATGAACGCGAACACCAACGGCGATCAATGAGCCTAGCGCAATGGCAGAAGGCAGGGTCACAAATTGGGTGTGTCTTGGACGCACCACTTCATCCAAGGTGCGTCGATTCCGCGTGGGGCGCGGCTTGGGCGCTCCACTTCACGCATCGGTTGATTGGTGCGTCCGAGACGCACCCTACGCTGCTCAAGCGCGAGGAGAAAAATTGCGGCCCAGCCCCCAGCCCCGCTCTTACGCTTCTAACGCTTCTAACGCTTCTAACGCTTCTAACGCTTCTAACGCTTCTAACGCTTCTAACGCTTCTAACGCTTCTAACGCTTCTAACGCTTCTAACGCAGCAACTTCCGCACCTTCGCCAACGCCGCCACCAGCGCATCCACCTCATCGGTGGTGTTGTAAAACGCCAGCGAGGCTCGACACGTCGCGGCTACGCCAAAATGCTGCATCAACGGATGCGCGCAGTGCTGGCCCGAGCGAACCGCGATGCCTTCCAGATCAAGCAAGGTGGCAAGGTCATGCGCCTGTGCGCCTTCGACCAGAAAACTGATCACCGCCGCCTTTTGTTTGGCGCTGCCGAGGATGCGCAGGCCATCGACAGCGGCCAAGGCTTGGTCGGCGTAAGCAAGCAACATCTGCTCGCGCGCTTCGATGCTCTCCATCCCAAGCTGCGACAAATAGTCCACGGCGGCACCCAAGCCAATAAAGCCGGCGATATTGGGTGTGCCTGCCTCGAACTTGTGCGGCGGATCATTGAACACCGTGCCGGCAAAGCTCACTTCACGAATCATCTCACCGCCACCCAGAAACGGCGGCATCGACTGCCAATGTTCGCGCCTTGCCCACAGCCCACCCGTGCCGGTGGGTCCACACATTTTGTGGCCGGTGAACGCATAAAAGTCGCAACCGATAGCGGCAATATCGACCGCGCGGTGCGGCACCGCTTGCGAACCATCAATCACAGTCACCACGCCTCGCCGACGCGCTTCGCGGCATATCTCGCGGACCGGGTTGACGGTGCCGAGCACGTTGGAAACGTGGGTCAAGCCCAGCAGCTTCACCGCTGGCGTCATCAACTTCCACAACTGGTCCAGATCAAGCTCACCACTTGCCGTCAGCTCGACCACTTTGATTTCGGCACCGGTGCGCTGGGCAACCAATTGCCACGGAACGATATTGGCGTGGTGCTCCATCCGCGTCAGCAGGATCACATCGCCAGCGTGCAAGCGTGGCAGCGCCCACGAATAGGCGACCAGGTTGATCGCAAACGTAGTACCGCTGCACAGCACCAGATCATCGCCGCGCACATTCAGGAACGCTGCCAACTTGCTTCGCGCGCCTTCGAATGCCTCGGTGGCTTCTGCGCCCAAGGTGTGCACGGCGCGGCTGACGTTGGCGTTGTGGTGACGATAGAAATCGTCGACCGCAGCAATCACCGACGCTGGTTTTTGCGAGGTGTTGGCCGAGTCCAAATAGACCAGTGGCTTGCCGTTTACGGTTCGACTCAACAGCGGGAAATCTCCGCGGACACGCGCCCAGTTGATCGCTGCACTCATTGGGTTGCACTCTTCAATCGGAACGGGTTGCGCACGGCTTACAAAGCGCCACTGGCATGCAAGCGACGATCCATTTGCGCCGAAAGGGTTGCCGCCAACGCCGAATCGAGCACGGCGCTCAACGGTTCGCGGCAAAACGCGACGGTGAGCAAACGCCTTGCATCGTCGAGCGGCAGCCCGCGCGATCGCATATAAAACAACGCTGCGGGATCGAGCTGACCGACGGTTGCGCCATGCGCCGCCTTGATCTCATCGGCATGAATTTCCAGCACTGGCTGAGTATCAATTTCGGCATCAGCCGAGAGCAGCAGGTTCTTGTTCGATAGCGTTGCGCTGCTGCCGTCCGCGCCCTTGTGAATGGTGATGCCGCCATGAAACACCGCCCGCCCCATGGCTGCGCCCAAACCGCGCCACGTCAATTCGCTGCTGGTGTCGCCGCAGAGATGCTGGATGCCCAAGCGCGTATCCAGATGACGCTTGCCGTCTGCGAGCAACACGCCGTTCGCAACAAGCGATGCTCCGGCACCGCGCAGCGCGACATTCAATTCGTGCCGACTCAAGCCGGCCCCCAACTCAAGATCCAGCCGACGGTACTGCGCGCCCGTCGCCAGCTCGACATCGCTGCGTTGAAACAGACTCGCCGTCGGCGCTTCGTCCTGCACCCGCGCGTGGCACAACTCGGCGGCCTGATGGATCTCGACCTGGGTGATGGCATTGATCAAATGGCGATGCCCAGCTGCGGCGAGGTGGTGTTCAACCACACAGACACGCGAACCCGCACCCAGCTCGATCTGGTTGCGCAAATGCCACGCCAAGTCAGAGCCCGCCGGGGTTGCCAGAAATACCAGATGCAGCGGTGCCTGCGCGTGTACGCCTGCGGCTACACGCAACAGCGCGCCATCGAGCGCTAGCGCCGCATTCAGCCGTGCAAAGGTCTCGTCTGCAGCCTCAAAGCGGCGACTCAGCAGAGTCAATGGTTTCGCGGATTCGTTGCGCAAAACCGCAGACAGGGGTCTCAGCTCGATGCCTTCCGGCAAGCCGTCGGTTTGCGACAGTGCGTTATCAAAGCAACCGTTGACGAATACCAAGCGCGGCGCCGGAATGTCAGCCAACGCCGGCAAATCGAGCAGCGCGCCATCATTCGAGCACGGCACCGCCAACGCGAAACTGCGCCGCTCGAAGGCGCGCAACGAGGTGTACTTCCAGCGTTCTGATCGCGAGCTCGGCAGCCCGTCGTGTAGCGCCGACGCCAGCGCAGCACGCCGCAACAAACCCAGCCGACCCGCCTCAAGTACAGCGGTCGGCAGCGCCTCGAAGCCGGCCTTCAACGATTCGAGCAATGGGCTCACGCCGCCACCGGCGCGATGCGCTCGCGTACCCACGCATATCCATGTTCTTCCAGCTGCAAGGCCAACTCCGGTCCGCCGCTTTCAACGATGCGACCATCGGCCAACACATGCACGAAATCGGGCTGGATATAGTCCAGCAGCCGCTGGTAATGGGTGATGACGATAAAGGCGCGATCAGGCGAACGCAGCGCATTGACGCCATCGGCGACCGCCTTGAGCGCATCGATGTCGAGGCCAGAGTCCGTCTCATCAAGGATCGCCAGCTTCGGCTCCAGCACTGCCAGCTGAAAAATCTCATTGCGCTTCTTTTCGCCGCCGGAAAAGCCCTCGTTGACGGCACGGTGCAGCAACTCGTCTTTCAAACTCAGAACCGACAACTTCTCGCGCACACGCTTCAAGAATTGCATCGAATCCAATTCCGGCTCACCGCGCGCCTTGCGCTGCGCGTTGTAAGCGGCCCGCAGGAAATAGGTGTTGTTGACGCCAGGAATTTCGACGGGATATTGAAACGCCAAAAACAGGCCAGCGGCGGCGCGTTGTTCAGGCTCCAGCGCCAGCAAGTCCTGACCTTCAAATGTCACTTCGCCTTGCGCGGCGACGTAGCCCTCGCGGCCGCTTAGCAAATAGCCAAGCGTCGACTTGCCAGCGCCATTGGGGCCCATGATCGCGTGCACTTCGCCGGGCTTTACGACGAGATCAAGCCCCTTGAGGATATCGCGCTCGCCGAGACGAACGTGCAGATTGGTGATTGACAACATGATTTCAGAGACCTTGCAAAATTTGGGTAGCGCCGGGTGTGGGCCGTCTGGATGACAACCAAGCCTTGGCGCCGCTTACGACTCACTGCGGCGGGCGCGTCGCCACAGGGTCCATAACCCCGAAGCCGCTACCGCGCCCCACACCACTTCCAGCACCACGAATGGAATGATCTGGCCCATCCAGGCTGCTAATGCGGCAATCGCAGAACCGATCAGGTTCAACAGCAAGTAGGCGCTCGACTGAGCCGATAACACACCGCGCTGGACCAAGAAGAATGCCAACAAGAGCGTCGCCGAGCCGATACTGGCGATCCAGTCAACGGTGGTCACGAGCTAAGCCCTTGATCCATCCATGGCACCTGCGCCGGCCCGGCCATCCGTTGCCGGGCATTAGCGAAGTTGCGACCTGTAACTGCCAGCTCGGAAGCATCCGCACTCACCCAACAGCCCCCTCCAGACTCACTTCCAGCAGCTTCTTCGCCTCCACCGCAAACTCCATCGGCAACTCGCGGAAGACTTGCTTGCAGAAGCCATCGACGATCATCGATACCGCGTCCTCCTGGGAAATGCCGCGGGCGCGGCAATAGAACATCTGGTCGTCGGAAATTTTCGAGGTGGTTGCCTCGTGCTCCACGGTAGCGCTGGGCTGCCGGACTTCCACGTACGGGAAGGTGTGCGCTCCGCAGTGTTTGCCGATCAAAAGTGAGTCGCATTGCGTGTGATTGCGCGCGTTGATCGCCGTGCGTTCAACCTTCACCAGCCCGCGATAGCTGTTCTGACCCCGACCGGCGCTGATGCCTTTGCTGACGATTTTCGACTTGGTGTTCTTGCCGATATGGATCATCTTGGTGCCGGTGTCGGCCTGCTGGCAGTGGTGCGTCAGCGCCACCGAATAGAACTCGCCGGTGGAGTCATCACCAGTCAGCACACAGCTTGGATACTTCCATGTGATCGCTGAGCCGGTCTCGACTTGCGTCCAACTGATTTTGGAGGCGACACCACGGCACTCGCCGCGCTTGGTGACAAAGTTGTAGATGCCACCCACGCCGTTCTCGTCGCCCGGATACCAGTTCTGCACGGTGGAATATTTGATCTGCGCGCGATCCATGGTGACCAGTTCAACCACGGCGGCGTGCAACTGGTTTTCGTCGCGCATTGGCGCAGTGCAACCCTCCAAATAAGAGACGTAACTATCGGCCTCAGCAATGATCAGGGTGCGCTCGAATTGGCCCGTTTCCGCGGCATTGATGCGGAAGTAGGTCGACAGCTCCATCGGGCAACGCACGCCCTTGGGAATGAACACAAAACTGCCGTCCGAGAACACGGCCGAGTTGAGCGCGGCGAAGTAGTTGTCGCCCACCGGTACCACACTGCCCAGGTATTGCCTGATCAGCTCGGGGTGCTCACGCACGGCTTCCGAGAAGCTGCAGAAAATCACCCCAACCTCGCCCAACTCCTTCTTGAAGGTGGTGCCGACCGACACCGAATCGAACACCGCATCGACCGCGACCCCGGCCAGCCGCGCGCGCTCATGCAGCGGCACGCCCAGCTTCTCGTAAGTTTCCAACAGCTTTGGATCCACTTCGTCCAACGAGGCGAATTTCTGCTTCGGCGCACTGAAGTAACTGATCGCCTGGTAGTTGATGGGTGCGATCTTCAACTTGGCCCAATCGGGCGGGGTCATTTTCAGCCAGCGCCGATAGGCGGCGAGTCGCCAATCCGTCATCCACTGAGGTTCTTCCTTGCGCGCGGAAATCCAGCGCACGACGTCTTCATTCAAGCCAGGCGGCAAGAAATCGGATTCGATATCGGTAACAAAGCCCGCGCCGTAGCGGCGGGTCAGTACGTCTTCCAGCTCTACACTTTCAGCGACCATAATTCGTATTCACTATGCTTCGTATCGACTTCAAGGACTGCTCACTTCGACCGTTCAATTCGACCGCTCCATTCAGTCGGCCGCGACCAGCGCCAGCGGAATGTGTTTGCGCTCGCGACTCACCGTCGCCGCCGCATTTCCAACCATGTCAGCAAGCGACACTCCGCGCAGAGCAGACTCAACCACGCTGCTGATGTGCCGCCAATTGCCGCGCACGCCGCAATGCGGTTCGTGATCGCAACGCCCGGCATGGGTGACGCATTCGGTAAAGCCAATCGGCCCTTCCATTGCCGCCACGATGTCGGCCACGCTGATCTGGCTTGCCGCCCGCGCCAGCCGATAGCCTCCGTGCGCGCCACGCGTTGAAATCACCAGGTCCGCTTGAGCCAATGCTTTCAGCAGCTTACTGACGGTAGGTGCTTCCAATCGCGCCAACGCCGCCAACTCGGTCGCGCTACACACGGCATTGGCCTGCTCGGCGAGCAAGGCCATCACCACGGTCGCGTAGTCGGTCAGTTTTCCTATCCGGAACATCGCTTTTGCGGCACATCCGAAGAAACAGGACCGTAATTGTACGGTTTATGCCTGTGAAGCAGAAGTCGCGACGCTGAGGACAGGCAGGCGGGCGTTCACGATGTCGAGATTAGTGCGGGTTGATTGCTGCAATGTTGGCTTTACGGCAGGCTTGCCACCTTAAGCCTTGCGCGCACTCGCCGCGCAGGCGTTGTCAAACGGACTACGTGTGATCCCCAAGCTGCCGCGCGTCAAAGCTTTCGCCCTCTCCTGCGTATCGTTGGCGCTGCTCGCACAAATGGCCAGCGCGGCTGATCCGACTGCATCCACGTTGAATTGGCAGCAATGCAGCGGTATGCCTGTCCTGGATTGGATCGAGCCACTTGCTGCGGATCCCAATCGCGAACAAGCGGCCACCGATATCGATGCCGACAGCATTGACGTCAGCGGCAAAGACGTTTACCTGCTTGAAGGCGACGCGCGACTGAGCCGTGCTGATCAGCGCCTGCGCGCCGACCGCCTGCAGTTCACCCACAGCGCATCGACCTATGCGGCGACCGGTGAAGTGCGCTACCAGGACGCCGGGGTGGCGCTCGACGCAAAATCGGTCAGCGGCAATATTGAAACGGAGCAGACGCGCCTGACCGATGTGCGCTATCAGTTGATCGCTCTGCGCGGCAATGGCAGGGCGGCCAGCGCCGATCTGAACGGAGCCAAGGGCGATTTTGTTGCGGTCAGCTACAGCACCTGCGACGCGGCCATCGCAGCGGAGCCACAGAGTTGGGTGTTGCGCGCGCAAACCATGCATCTGGATCAGGAAAAGGGTGTTGGCAGCATGCGCAATGCGAGTCTGCGCATAGGCAAAGTGCCGGTACTGTGGCTGCCCTATGCGAGCTTCCCGCTTGATAACCGCCGCAAGAGTGGCTTTCTGTATCCCAGTATCGGTAACGCCAGCGACACCGGCATCGACCTGCGCATCCCTTACTACATCAACATCGCGCCCAACCAAGACGCGACGGTAAGTGCACGCGTGATCGGCCGCCGAGGTGTAGCTTTGGGCGGCGAGTACCGTTATCTATTCGCCAATCACGGCGGCCAACTGGAAGGCGACTGGCTACCCAACGACGATCAAACCGGCAGCGACCGCAGCCTAGCCCGCTTTCGTCACAGTGGCCGCTTGGGCCCGCAATGGGCCGTGAATGCCGACGTCAACCGCGTCTCCGATGACCGCTATTTTGAGGACTTTGGCGACTCACTCTCGATTAGCAGCACGTCCTTGCTTGGCAGCTCCGTCAGCGTGGCGGGTCGCGGCAACTACTGGTCAGCGAGCGTGGCCGCTGAGCGCTGGGACATCATCGACCCGATAGTCGCCGACAGTGCGGAACCCTATCGGCGGTTGCCGCGCGCACGCTTCCGTTGGCAACAGCCATTCGCCGATTGGCTGCAATTGCGTTTGGATGCCGAGGCCGTCGCCTTTGGTCACCGCGAACGCGCTGAAGCCAGTCGCTATGACCTGCGACCCGCACTGGCTCTGCCGTTTGAGCGCGCCTGGGGTTACCTGCGGCCGGAGTTTGCGTGGCGGCAGACCGGTTACTCGCTGGATCGCGAGTTCGCCGGCGAAGGATTCGTGGATCGCGAACCCAGCCGCGGCGTGCCGATCAGCAGTCTGGATGCCGCACTCAACTTCGAGCGCGACACCAGCCTGTTTGGCAATGCCATGCGGCAAACCCTGCAGCCCCGTTTGTACTATTTGAACGTGCCTTTCGAGAATCAGGATGACTTGCCGATCTTCGACACCCAGGAGTTGAGCTTCACGTATGGGCAGCTGTTCCGGCCCAACCGTTTTACCGGCGCCGACCGTCAGACTGACGCCAATCAAGCAACGTTTGCATTGACCACGCGTTTCTTTGAAAACGCCAGCGGACGCGAGCGTCTGTCCGCCAGCATTGGCCAGATCCGCTATTTCGAAGATCAGCGTGTACAAATCCCCGGTGTTGCGCCTATCGATGGCAGCGGCTCGGCCTATGTCGGCGAACTGGAAGTCGCGCTGAGCGAGCAATTTGGCTTGGGCGTGACCCAGCAGTGGGACCCAAGTCTTGATGCCACCACACTCAGCGGGCTGCGCGCGGTGTGGCGCGGCAAGTCAGGCGTGTTGCTCAACATGGCTTATCGCTACCGTCGCGATGTGCTGGAACAGACCGACGCTTCGTTTGTGGTTCCGGTAAACAGCAACTGGCGTCTGGTCGGCCGCTGGAATTACTCGCTGCGAGACGCATCCACACTGGAGAGTTTTGCCGGCGTCGAGTGGGAAGGCTGCTGTATCGCTGCGCGGGTGCTCGGCCGCCATTACATTCGCAACCGCGAAGGCGAGACCAACAATGCGATTTATTTTGAGCTTGAGCTGAAAGGCCTCGCCAGTCTCGGTCGCGACTCAGGCCAATTCTTGGAGCAGGCAATTCTTGGCTACACGCGCTAAGGCTGACACAGCCGCGCCTTCCTTAAGCCCGGTCCCACAAAAGCCAGGGTGAGTCGCCTTCACCACCTTGCTACGGTCCAATCTGTCGCGCCTGCTAAAGTGTGTTCAGCCATTGCCGGGCAGGATAAGCGCCCCAACGCATCCCCATTCGCCGCTCAAGACCAACGAATTCGTATGAATCGACTGCTCGCTGCACTTGCCATTTCTGTCGCCGGCCTCGCCGGTAGCGGCCTTCACGCTCAATCACTTGGCATTGCGCCGGTCGAGAGCATCGTGGCCATCGTTGAGGAAGATGTGATCCTGCGCAGCGAGTTGGATCGCGCAGTAGCCAATATCCGTAACCAATATGCGGGTTCGCAGCAGCAGTTGCCGCCGAACGACGTGCTGGAAAAGCAGGTTTTGGACCGCTTGGTGTTGCTGCGCTTGCAGCTTGCCCGGGCGGTGGCAGCCGGCGTGCGCATCAGCGACGGCGAAGTTGACCAGACAGTGCAAAACATCGCCAAGCAGAACAACATCACCGAGGCGCAATTGCGTGGCCAGTTGCAGCGCGATGGCCTGCCGTTTGACGAGTTCCGACAAACTCTGCGTGACGAGCTGACTGCGCAGCGATTGCGCCAGAACATCACTCAAAGCCGGGTGAATGTCAGCGACACCGAGATCGACATCCTGCTCGCCAGCAACAGCCTGAAGCGCGGCGAAGTGCGCACATCGCACGTGTTGGTCGCGATTCCTGAAGGCGCCACCCAGGAGCAGATGGAGACGGCACGCAAAAAGATTGAAGGTGTGCAGCAACTGATCAGCCGCGGCGAAATGGACTTCAAGGCTGCCGCGATCCGCTATTCCGACGCGCCCAATGCACTCGATGGTGGTGACTTGGGCTGGCGCAGTTTTGATGAGGTGCCATCGCTGTTTGCCAACCTGCTTGCCGGCATGGACAAGGGCGATGTGTCGCAACCGATTCGCGGCCCCAGCGGCTACCACTTGATGCAAGTCACTGACAAACGCGAGCGCGGCACAGAGACGGTCACTGAGTACCACATGCGCGGCATCATGGTGCGCACCACCGAGATCATCACGTCCGAACAGGCGCTCACCAAAGCCAACAAGATTCACCAACGCCTAGTGGCTGGCGAAGACTTCGCTGCGGTCGCCAAAGAGGCGTCAGACGACAGCATGACCCGCAACCAAGGTGGCGATATGGGCTGGTTCCCGCCGATGGCCTGGGGCACGGCGGTCGGCAATCAGTTGTTGGCGCTCAAGGATGGCGAACTCAGCGCGCCATTCAGCAGTGAAGTCGGCTACCACATCGTGGAACGACTGGGTTCGCGGGTGCAGGACGTCAGCTTGGAGAGCGAGCGCAACCGAGCGCGCGAGACAATTGCCAAGCGCAAATCGGAAGAAGAATTCGAGCGCTTCATTCGTCAGCTCCGCGACGAGTCGTTTGTCGAGACTCGGCTGAAGTCATAGGCAACTTGCGCCCACCGCCAAGCTTGCTCCTATGCAGCAGTCACGCATGAGGCAGCGTCCGCGACTTGCATTGGTGCCCGGCGAGCCCGGCGGTGTTGGTCCTGAGCTGTGTGTGCGACTGGCCCAGCGCGACCTGCCTTGCGATGTGGTGGCTTACGCCGATCCCGACACCATGCTGGCGGCCGCGCAAGCACTTGGCCTGCCGCTTGAACTGCTGCCCGCAAACAACTCGGCGCGACCCGGCGCGTTGCCTCTGATCGCGATCAAGCAGGCCGCAGGCACGCGCTTTGGCTGGGCTGACCCGGCCAATGCAAGGGCGGTAATCGCTGCGCTCACGCGTGGCGGTCAAGCCTGTATCGACGGCGATTGCGATGGGCTGGTCACCGGCCCCGTCAACAAAGCCAGCGTCAATGCGGGCGGAATTGCCTACCGCGGCACCACCGAACTGCTGGCCGAACAAGCCGGCACAGGCGTCGTGATGATGCTTGCCAGCCCGCGCCTGCGGGTGGCATTGGCGACCACTCACCTGCCCTTGCGTGCCGTCGCGGATGCGATCAGCGGCGAGTCGCTCACCGTCTGCCTGCGCATTCTGCATGCCGCACTGCGCACCCAGTTCGCTATCGCAAAGCCACGGATTGCGGTGCTGGGACTGAATCCGCATGCAGGGGAAGGCGGCATTCTTGGCCGTGAAGAAATCGAGATCATCGAGCCGGTGATTCTCTCGCTGCGCGCCGAGGGACTGGATCTGCGTGGACCGTTGCCCGCCGACAGCGCATTTCTGCCGCAGATGCTGGTCGACTTCGACGCAGTCTTGGCGATGTATCACGATCAGGGACTGCCCGTGCTCAAGCACGCAGGCTTTGAGCAAGCAGTCAACATCACCTTGGGCTTGCCGTATCCGCGGGTGGCGGTCGATCACGGCACGGCGCTCGACCTGGCCGGTCGCGGCGTGGCCGATGCCTCCAGCTTGATCCATGCTTTTGAGCTTTGCGCGCAGCTGGCTTCACAACAGCAGGCCTCACAACAGCTGGCCTCGCAACAGCCGACCGCAGTGCCAATGACGAAGGCACTTTGATGAGCCTTGCTGCTCATCGCACCAAGAAGGCGCTTGGACAGCACTTCCTGCACGACCGCAGCGTGGTGGATCGCATCATCCAGGCGGTCAACCCGAAGCCCGGCGATCGCATCGTCGAAATCGGCCCTGGTGCCGGCGCGCTCACGTTTCCGTTGCTGGCTCGCCACGGCAGCTTGACTGCCATCGAGTTTGATCGTGACCTGATTGCCCCGCTGGGCGAAGCGGCGCTGGCGCATGGCGCGCTGGACATTATTCAGGCCGACGTGCTCAGCGTGGATTTCAGCGCACTCGCTGCAGGCAGCCCGCTGCGCGTGGTCGGCAATCTGCCCTACAACATTTCCTCGCCGATCCTATTTCATTTGCTTGAGCATGCGGATGCTGTTGTTGACATGCACTTCATGCTGCAGCGCGAAGTGGTGGAACGCATGGCGGCTGGACCAGGCAGCAAGGTCTACGGCCGTTTGAGCGTGATGTTGCAGGCAGCCTGCGAAGTGCAGGCCTTGTTTCTGGTGCCGCCGAGCGCGTTCCGACCACCGCCCAAGGTCGATTCCGCGGTAGTTCGCTTGCAGCCGCGATCACGCACCGATGTGCTCGACCAGAGCATGTTCGCGCGGGTGGTTCGTCACGCGTTCTCGCAACGGCGCAAGACCTTGCACAACGCGCTGGACGAAATCTGCACGGATGCAGAAATGCGCCATTGCGGCATTGATCCCGGCGCGCGTGCCGAGCGCATTGAAGTCGCCGATTACATTGTTCTTGCCAATTTTCTGAGTCAGGGCCGCTGAGTCAGGCCCGCTCGGCCGTACAATCGACACATGACTGACAATCTTCCCCACGACATCAAGGTCAAAGTCAGCGCGCGCTATCTGGAGGATCAGTCAGCGCCGGACGAGCACCGCTACGTGTTCGCCTATACCGTGTCGATTCGCAACGACGGCCAGGTATCAGCGCAACTGATCGCTCGCCATTGGGTGATCGACCACGGCACCGGGCGGGTGGAAGAAGTCCGCGGTGAAGGGGTTGTCGGCCAGCAGCCTTGGCTGCGTCCGGGCGAGGCGTTTGAGTACAGTTCCGGCGCGGTGATCGAGTCAGCCGTCGGCATGATGCGCGGTGAATACAGCATGTTTGCGGACGACGGCACCGCCTTCGCGGCCACCATCGCGCCATTCGCGTTGGCTGTGCCGCGTACGCTGCACTGATTGCGAGCAGATGGCCACTTACGCCATCGGTGACATTCAAGGCTGCTATGACGCGCTGCAGCGTCTGCTGGAGGCTATTCGCTTCGATCCCGCGCGCGACCATCTGTGGTTTTGCGGTGATCTGGTCAACCGTGGTGGACAGTCTTTGGAGACCTTGCGTCTGGTGCACTCGCTGGATATCCACAGCGTGGTGGTGCTGGGCAATCACGATCTGTCATTGCTCAGCATTGCCCAGCGCAAAGAGACCGATCAGCGCCGGGTCAATGCCGACTTGCAGCGTGTGTTGTTTGCCGACGACCGCGAAGTCTTGCTGACCTGGCTGCGCATGCGGCCACTGTTGCACGAGGATCGCGCGCTTGGCTGGATGCTGGTGCATGCGGGCCTGGCACCAAAATGGTCAATCAAGATCGCAGCCAACCGCGCCCGCGAGGTGGAGCGCGCATTGCGCGGAAAATCCCACGGCAAACTACTGAGCGGGATGTATGGAGACCGTCCAAACTGGTCGTCCGATCTAAAAGGCATCGACCGCCATCGTGCCATCATCAATGTGTTCACCCGTATGCGCTTTTGCACTCCGCAAGGGCGCATCGTGTATGACCACAAAGGTGCTCCCGGCAGTCAGCGACGCGGCAGTTATCCCTGGTTTGAAGTACCCGGCCAGACCATGCGCGAGGCGCGCATCGTATTCGGCCATTGGTCGACGCTGGGGCTATTCATGGGCTTGGGCGTACATGGGATAGATAGCGGCTGTGTGTGGGGCGGCAAGCTCACCGCGCTGGAGCTCAAGCCCAACGGCGAGCTGCCGCGCGTCATTCAAGTCGACGGCCGACGCAACTGACGGGTCTGCCGCCGGTGAGGTAGGCAGGGTATTCTTGCCGCCCTCTTTCGATACAGACTGCTCGCGCATGTCCCTCAAGTCGTTGCTGTTTGTCTTTCTGATTGCTTTTGGCCAGCTGGCTGCCGCACAAAATACTCGGGTGTTGCTGGATACCGACCGCGGCCCGCTGCTGCTGGAGTTGGATGTGGTGCGCGCGCCGATCACCAGCGCCAACTTTCTGCGCTACGTCGATGACGGCGCCTACAACGCCACCCTGCTGGCGCGCGTGGTGCCGAATTTCGTCGTGCAAGGCGGTGGTTTTCGCGAAAACGGCGCTCAAATCACTCGTCGCCCCGCAATTGCCAGTGAGCGCAGCAACGGTTTGCGCAATATACCCGGCAGCATTGCGATGGCGCTCTCGGGCAACCCGCCCAATACGGCCAGCGCAACCTCGGACTTCTTCATCAACACCAACACCAACACCTCGCTGGACGGCAGTTTCACCGTATTCGGGCGGCTGATTTTCGGCACCAAGACATTGGCGGGCATCAACACCACGCCGATCTATATCGGCAGCGATGACCCCATCCGCCCGCCATTGATCAAACGCGCCTCGCGTGTGCCCGCAGGGGAGTTCCCGATCCTGCCTCTGCACAGCGGCGCGTGGTTTGATCCGAACAATTCGGGCAAGGGCTTCTTGATCGAAGTCAGTCAGACGGCTGGTGCGGAGACCGGCCCGATCATGGTGGTGTCGTGGTACGACTACTTCGAGGGCAAACAGATCTGGCTGAGCGGAATCGCGCCGTTTGCGCACGGCGCAAGCTCCGTTGAAGTGCCGTTGCAGATCACCACGGGCGGCCAGTTCGGCAGCGCCTTCCAACCCAACCAAGTGGTCAGCGACAACGCATGGGGCCGCATCACACTCCGCTTCACTGGCTGCGACGCCGGCACCTTCAGCTACACCTCACGCTACGGCAACGGCAGCATCGCCGTACGCAGCCTGACCTTGCCGACGAATGAGAGTTGTGTGGCGAATTGAACCGAGTAGTCACCAATAGCCAACTGGCGTTAAGCCGTCACCGCGACTCGGTTCTTCGGCGCGTCCAACAGCAGCCCTTGTGGGAGCGGGAAGGCAGGGCGCAATAGCCCGCGGCTATTGCGCGCTACTTTTCGCCCCCATAGACGAGGCTTGACTCCTTCCTGGCCAATAGCCAGAGACCACGCAGCAATCTCAACTCGACTGCTATCCTCGCGAAACTCCGGCCTTTGGACCCACCACGATGCGCGTAACCCTGTCTATGCTGGTGCTGGTGCTGTTGGCCGGTTGCGCCAGTGGGCCGAACTACCGCTTCTTTCCCCCCGGCGCGGCTTTGCAGGAAATTCGTGTACTCCCCGATGGCCAATGGGCACTGGCGTTGCTGATCCAGAACAACGCGCGGCTGGGCATTCGGGTCAGTGGTTTTGAAGGCTCGCTGAGCATCGATGGCGTCGAGGCCGCGCGTTTTGCGGCGTCCACCGATTTGCAAGTGGCAGCCAATGGCGCAGAACGCATCGAACTGCAGCTCACACCCACTTCCGCCGCCGCCGGGGCAGTCACCCAAGCCCTGGCGTCGAGTCGGGGCATCGCCTATGTCATCGAAGGCACCCTCAGCACCAGCGATCCATCCAAGCGCAGCGATCCATTTCGCTTTGAAAGTCGCTTGAACCCCGCGCCCGGCTTGGATGGCACCCTGCGTTAGTCGAAGACTTTTTTTCGCATCCCGGAGACCTCATGAACAGCTACACCGCCCCCCTGCGCGACATCAACTTCGCACTTTATAACGTGCTTGATTGCGAGCCCCTGTTTCAGCGCCTTGGCTTTGAGACTGCGCAACGCGACGTCCTCGATGCAGTGCTTGAGGAAGCGGCAAAGTTCACCCAGAACGTGCTGGCACCGATCAATCAAAGCGGTGATGCCGAGGGTTGCAGCCATGACAAAGCCAGCGGTGCTGTGCGCGCACCCGCCGGCTTTCGCGAAGCCTATGCGCAGTTTGTTGAGGGTGGCTGGAATGGGCTGACGGCACCGGAGGCATTCGGCGGCCAAGCGCTTCCGGAAACCATCGGCGCGGTGGTGAAGGAAATGATCGACGCCGCCAACCTGGCTTGGGGCAACTATCCCCTGCTCTCGCATGGCGCTACCGAAGCCCTCAAGCATCACGGCGAGGACTGGCAAAAAGAGGTGTTCCTGCGGCCAATCATTGCTGGCCGTTGGACTGGCACCATGTGTTTGACCGAACCCCATTGTGGTTCCGATCTGGGTTTGCTGAAAACCCGCGCCGAGCCCAACGCCGACGGCTCCTATTCGATCACCGGCACCAAGATTTTCATCACCGCCGGCGAACACGACTTCACCGACAACATCATTCACCTGGTGCTTGCCCGGCTGCCTGACGCGCCGGCCGGCACCAAGGGCATTTCCACCTTCATCGTGCCGAAGATCAAGACCGCTCGCGAAGGCCGCCTCGGCGAAGCCAATGCTGTGCGTTGTGGCTCGATCGAACACAAGATGGGCATCCACGGCTCGGCCACCTGCGTGATGAACTTTGATGGTGCCGAGGGCTGGTTGATCGGCCAGCCCAACAAGGGCTTGGGCGTAATGTTCACGATGATGAACACCGCGCGGCTGGCGGTCGGCATCCAAGGTCTGGGACTGATTGATCGCGCCTTCCAGAATGCGCTTGCTTACAGCCGTGACCGGCTGCAGAGCCGATCGCTGTCGGGTCCCAAGTCGCCGGAGAAGCCCGCCGATCCACTCATCGTGCATGCCGACATCCGCCGTATGTTGCTGACCTGCAAAGCCTTGGGCGAAGGCAGTCGCGTGCTGGCCTTGCACGCTGCAACCCTAGTCGATCTATGCGAGCGCGCGACCGATGCTGACGAACGCCGCCACGCCGAAGAACTGTTGGGATTTCTCACGCCCATCGTCAAAGCCTGCTTGACCGAGTGGTCGGTCGAATGCACCTACCATGCTTTGCAGTGTTTCGGTGGCCACGGCTATGTCCGTGAATGGGGCATGGAACAGCTGTCCCGCGACGCCCGCATCACCACCATCTACGAAGGCACCACGCAGATCCAGGCGCTGGACCTGTTGGGCCGAAAGGTGATGCAGCAACAAGGCGCGGGGCTCAAGCACTTTCTGGGCATGATCGTCGAGTTCTGCACCGCCGAAACCCAGAATGCCGCGCTGGCCGAGTTTGTTGCGCCACTTGCGCTGATCGCGCAGGACTGGCAAAAACTGACGCTTGATATCGGCAAGCGGACCATGGCCGATCCCGAAGAACTGGGGGCAGCGGCAGTCGATTACCTGTTCTATTCGGGCTACGTGGCGTTGGCTTACTGGTGGGCGCGCTCGGTGGCGGCCGCTGATCGCAGCGCAGCGGGCAGCGAACTGGCCAATGCCAAACGCGAAACCGCACGTTTTTATTTTCAGCGCATCTTGCCGCGCACCTTGACTCACGGCGCAGCCATCCGGGCTGGCGGCGGCAGTTTGATGGGACTGGCCGAGACCGCTTTTGCCTCCTGAAGCACTCCCTTGCAGACCGGCTGCGCGGCTGCCGCCGGTTTGCGCATAATGCAGTCTCTTTCCGCCACGCAATCTGTTAAGCCAATGCACATTCAGGCCGGTGATATCGAGCTTCTGGTCCGCGCAGCCGGCGCCGACGACGACGCATTCATCCTTGCCTTGGCCGAGCGATTTGTCGATTTCGAACTGCCCAAATGGCGGCGCAGAAATGTCTTGCTGGAAGGCATCCGTCGCGACATCAGTCGCCATCTGGAAGATCAGCCGCCCGGCTCGTTCATGTACGTGGTCGAGGACGACAGCAGCGGAGATCGAATCGGATTCATGCATATCCAATTGGTCGTCGATTTTTTCACCGGCCATCAGAATTGCCATATTTCCGATATCGCGGTGATCAAGGGCATGGACGGCAAGGGCATCGGCAAGGCCTTGCTTGGGTACGCTGAAAAATTTGCCCGCGAGCACCGCTGCGAGCGTATGCAGCTCGCCGTGTTCCCCGGTAACACCCGCGCCAGGTCCACTTACGAGGCGGCGGGCTTTGGCGTTGAAATGCTGCGGATGGTGAAGCCGCTTTAGCGGGTCGCTGGGTGGCAGCGCCGCACTCACGTCACGCCGATCAGATATGCTCGGGCGTCGACTGCAGGCGGTGCTCGCACGGTCTGCAGTGATCGGCATTGATCAGCGAGGAAGCGCATGGCCATCGAGGTCGCGCATAGCGCCAACGTTCATGCGACCCGCGTGCTGTCGCTGGATGCGACTGGCCGCATTCTGGATTGGATTTCCTGGCAAGACGCCACCTGCCTGTACGTGCGCGGTGCCGTTGCCTGGACGCTGGGGCAGCCTTGCCTGCTGATTCACGGCGGCTGGAATCGACACGCGGGGCAGCAGAGTCTGATCGAACTGCATCCCATCGTTGCTGCGCGTGGACATGCGCGCTTGCATGCGTCGGACCCCGCACCTGCGTTGACCAACATCGCGCTGTTTGCGCGCGACAGTCATCTTTGCATGTACTGCGGCCAGCAGTTTCCGCGGCACGCGCTCACCCGTGACCACGTCCTGCCGCTGTCACGCGGAGGTCGAGACAATTGGCAGAACGTCGTCAGTGCCTGCCTGCACTGCAACGTCAAGAAGGGTAGCCGTACGCCGCAACAGGCGTCGATGCCGCTGCTGGCGGTGCCGTATCGGCCCAGCTGGGTTGAGCATCTGATCCTCTCCAATCGCAATATTCTGGCCGACCAGATGGAGTTCCTGCGCAGCCATTTGCCGCGAAGGCGGCGTGAGCTGATGGTGTGAGCGCAAGAACCCGTCCCATTTGAGCGATCGCTGTGGCTGTTGCACTGCGCTTCGCCGGCTTCACATGTCTGCCGCGTTTCAGAAGCCCGCTTAAGCGCCTGCAGACGCAAGCGCAGCTGTCCGGATCGCCTGCAATCGAGGGTTGTTCATTGACGTCGCCCGCCGCTTGCCCAACACTTCTTCGGTTTAGGCGACGCCGTGCTCGCCCACATCGCATCGGGGTAAAACAATCGTGAACATCAGAACCTTGGGCTTGTCCGGGCTGGACCGGGACGAGGAAACGCTGTTTCGCCAACTTTTTGATGCGGTGCACGAGCCGGGTTGGGCGTTGGCGGAAGAAAAGGACGCTGGCGTCTTATTGATCGATTTTGATTCCATGTACGGGCAGATGACGTGGCTGCGAGCTCAAGGGGGGCCGCGACCGATTGTCGCCCTGACCGCTGGCGCTCGCGCTGACGCAAGCATCATCTTGAAGCGGCCAGTCAGTGAAAAAGCCTTGCGTGATCTGTTGCGCAAACTGGTCAACCAGGTGCCTGCCGAGGAAGTCGCTGTCGACGCCAGCAAAAGTCAGGCCGACGCGCCCACCTCAAACTCGGCTCCCACTGCCGAACTATCATCTGTCATTGATGCGGCTGAACCGATCGTTGCGGCGATGCCCGAAACTCCCCCGGCACCTTTGCAGCGCACGCTGCTGGATTTTTTGCGCCCCGGTGTACTGGCTGGCCCGGCCAGCTTGCGAGATGCCCAACCTGGCCTCGTGGTCGATGTCGCCGCCGGCCGATATCTGGGCGGATCAGCGCTCAAGCCGCTGGCCACGTTGTGCGCGCGCGCGCTGGAAGACGATGATTGGCAGATACTGTTGGCCAGCGAATACGCATCGCTTCAGGCCGAAAGCGGTGACCCACAACCCCTCAATCGGTTGATCTGGCTCGCCGGCCTGCATGGTTTCGATGGTCAGTTGTGCCCGGACCTGGCCACTGCCTTGCGCTTCAAGTTGGCCAAGTGGCCACAGTCCGAACGCGAGTATCCGCGCCAATTTCGGATCGCAACCGCGCTTTTCAAGCAACTCAGCAGCGTTGAGGAGTTGGCTGCCGCCAGCGGCGCCAGCATTTCGGAAGTGGCTGACTACATCAACGCCTGCCATGCAATCGGCATCATTGAAGTGGAGCGTCCAGCGCCGCCGAAGCCCGACGTACCCGTGACACCGCCGCGTGGTGGGCTTTTGGGTCGCCTTCGTCGCGGTTGATTGCGGGCCAAACCATCACAAGTCGCGTAGTACGCGAGCAGCGGCGCCGCACAGAAGCGCCAGATTTGGCCTCACTGTTGCCACACTGTTCCTTGCTGCGCGGACGCCGAGCGCCGAAAATGGCGCTGGGTTGCAACCAAGACCAGCAGATATTGAACAGGCATGATTGAGCAGACATGATTGATGCTGCACGCTTTCCCCTGCTGGCGCAGATCGGCTCCCCCGCCGATTTGCGCCGCATCGATGAATCCCAATTGGCCACGGTGGCACGCGAGCTGCGTGGCTATCTGATCGACTCGGTGGGTCGCAGCGGCGGACACTTTGGCGCCGGTCTCGGCGTCATCGAATTGACCGTTGCCCTGCACTATCTATTCGAAACGCCGACAGATCGACTGGTATGGGATGTCGGCCATCAGTGCTACCCGCATAAAATTCTTACCGGCCGCCGCGACCGCATCCACACGGTCAAGCAAAAAGACGGCTTGGCACCGTTCCCACGCCGTGAGGAAAGCGAGTTCGATACCTTTGGCGTAGGCCATTCCTCGACTTCGATATCCGCCGCGCTGGGCATGGCTATCGCCCTCGCGCGCGCTGGCGATCCGCGCAAAGTGGTAGCTGTGATCGGCGACGGCGCGATGACCGCTGGCATGGCCTATGAGGCGCTCAACCACGCCGGCGGCATGGATCCCGAGCCCAATTTGCTGGTGATTCTCAACGACAACCGGATGTCGATCTCGGAGAACGTGGGCGGCATGACCAAGATGTTTGGTCGTATCACCGCCAGTCGCACCTTGAATGCGATGCGAGAGAGTGGCAAACGGCTGTTCGGCAACAAGCGCAAGGGTGCGGCGCGGTTTGTTCGGCGTTGGGAAGAACATTGGAAAGGCATGTTCGTGCCATCCACTCTGTTTGAGGAAATGGGCTTCCACTACACCGGGCCCATTGATGGCCACGACCTGGCCGCTTTGGTGGCTTCGCTGAAAACCCTGAAGACCTTGAAGGGCCCGCAGCTGCTCCACGTGATCACTACCAAAGGCAAGGGCTTTGAGCTCGCCGAGGGCGATCAGATTGAGTACCACGCCGTGGGGCCGTTTGATCCCAGCGTTGGCATCGTCAAGAAGGCCGGGGCCGGCAAGGCGACTTATACGCAGGTGTTTGGTGACTGGCTGTGTGACATGGCGGCGGCGGACGCACGCCTGCTCGCGATCACTCCCGCTATGCGCGAAGGCTCGGGCTTGGTGCGTTTCTCGAGGGAATACCCAAGCCGCTATTTCGATGTGGCGATTGCCGAACAGCACGCGGTGACCTTGGCTGCCGGCATGGCCTGCGAAGGCAGCAAGCCCGTCGTTGCGATCTACTCGACATTTCTGCAACGCGGCTTTGATCAGCTGGTCCACGATGTCGCGATACAGAACCTTGATGTCCTGTTCGCGGTTGATCGCGCGGGCGTGGTCGGACCAGACGGTGCGACCCATGCCGGCAGCTTTGATTTGAGCTATCTGCGCTGTTTGCCGAACATGGTCGTCATGGCGCCCGCCGATGAGCGCGAATGTCGGCAAATGTTGAGTACTGGCTATGCACACCAGGGACCGGCTGTCGTGCGCTATCCGCGTGGCAGCGGCCCGGGCGTCGCCATTGCCGACACGCTGGAGACCTTGCCAATAGGCAAAGCAGAGCCGCGTCGGCGCGGCCGCAACGTGGCCTTGCTGGCTTTTGGCCCCATGCTTGAAGTCGCGCTTGCCGTGGGCGAAGAGCTCAATGCCAGCGTGATCAACATGCGCTTCATCAAACCTTTGGATGGCGACCTACTGCGCGAGCTGGCGCGCACCCACGCGGCATTCGTGAGTATTGAAGACAACGCTATTGCCGGTGGCGCCGGCAGCGCGGTGGCCGAGTTTTTCGCAAGCTCCGGAATCCACGCGCCGATGCTGCATCTGGGCTTGCCCGACGCGTGGCTGGAGCACGCCAGCCGCGAACAAGTGCTCGCAGAGGCAGGGCTCGACGCCGCAGGCATCAAGGCTGCCATCTTGCAACGCTTTCCGCGTGAGCCGCAGCTCGCGCCGCGCACGGCCGCAGGCTGACGATGATCAGCGTGCCCGTCTCTTGGCTGAGTCGCGATGGCAGCGCCCGTTTGCATGGGGTTCTGCTGCAGGATGGCGGCAGTGTGTTGTTGCAGTACCAGACGCGCGATTGGCATCAGGGCGCGCAGCGCTCGACCGCACGTGAACTCAAGCTCAGCGCAGATAACATTGTCCTGGTCGGCTATTCCGCAGGGCTGTTATGGAGTTCGCCACGGATCGAAATCCAGTCGTCCGACTTTGTTTCACTTGCAGCATTGGATGCAGATCAATCGGGCCACCTGCGGTTTCGCGTGCGTGGCAGGCAACGCACTGCGGCCAAAAAACTGGTTCAGGAACTCAACTCGGCGTTGGCTGAAGTGCGTTTTTCGCGCTGGACGCGTGACATGGATCGCTTGGCACCGACGCCGCCAAGCGCGGATGAAGCCAAGCCCGGCGAGTGAACACGGCGCTCAGACGCGTCTGATCAAGCGGGCCTGATCGGGCGGGCCTTTTCAGGCGGGCCTGATCAAAGCATGTGATCCGGCCTCGGTAATCAAACTTGATGTTGAACTTTTTTTGCAAATGCGTTCTCCAAGTCGCCCATGCATGCACGCTTTCCCACATTGCCGGTGTTCATTGGATTGGCACTGATGTTTCCGCTGGCCAGCCTTGCCGCCAGCATGGGTTCAGGCCCGCTGCGGACTGATCACCTCACCTCGCAATTGGTGGCGCAATCAACGACAGCGGTTGCCGGCCAGCCTCTGCGACTTGGCCTGCGAATGGTCCACGATCCGCACTGGCATACCTATTGGCGAAATCCAGGCGACTCTGGCCTCGCCACCCGGATCGAGTTGGAGCTGCCTGCGGGCGTGACTGCTGGCGAAATCGAATGGCCGGCACCGCGGCGATTCGACGTCGAGGGCATCATCAATTTTGGCTATGCGGAGACGCTGTTGCTGCCGATCACGCTGCAGGTTGCAGCGGGCTTTGCTGGTGCTTCAGTCAACATCACGGCGCACGCCAGTTGGCTGGTTTGCGAAGTTGAATGCGTGCCCGGCCGTGGCAGTTATCAGCTGCAGGTGCCCATTGCGGATGGGCCGACCGATAGAACTGCGTCCGCAGACCCTCGCTGGATTGCCGACTTTGATTTGGCCAGCAAGCGGCAACCGCGATCGCTTGAAGCCAACGCCGGGATGCGCCGCGTCGATGAGCATGTGCTCGTCGACATCCACAGCGGCAACCTGCCACCCGATATCGCCGCCTGGGAAATCTTTCCGCTGCAACCACAGATCATCGTCAACGGCGCCTATCCCATGTGGACCCGCTTGGAAGACGGCATGCGCATGCGCCTGCCGATCAGCGAGGCGTTCACCAGTCTGCCCGCCCGTTCCGACTTCCTGCTCGTAAAGGACAATCAGGCACTGATCGTCAACGCGCGTGTAACACCGACTCCTTGATACTGGCACCATCACTACTCGAGCTGCGACTGCTTGAGCGACGACCACTTGAGCCTTGACCTACTTCAACGGGAATCCGCCATGAAGCACTTTTCAATTGCCGCCGCCTTCGCCTCGATTCTCGCTGTTACCGCCGCGCAAGCCAGCCCCGCCAAGGTCGGCGAACCAGCGCCTGCGTTCACCTTGACGGATTCCAACGGCGTCCAACATTCATTGGCTGACTTTGCCGGCAAGACCGTCGTGCTGGAATGGACCAATCACGAGTGTCCGTTTGTGAAGAAGCACTACGAGAGCAGCAATATGCAGGCGCAACAGACCGCGGCAACGGCCGACGGCGTCGTCTGGCTGAGCATCAATTCCTCCGCGGCGGGCAAGCAAGGCAATGTCGATGGCAGCGCAGCGAACCGCTTGCGCACGCAAGCCAAGGCCGCCAGTACCGCCTATTTGCTCGATGCCACCGGCGTGACCGGGCGCATGTACGCAGCAAAGACCACGCCGCACATGTACATCATTGACCCCAAAGGCGTGCTGCGTTATGCGGGCGCAATCGACAGCATTCCCAGCGCCGATCCTGCTGACATTCCCAAGGCCACCCAATATGTGAGTACCGCACTCGCCGAGCTGGCCGCTGGAAAGCCGGTGACCACCGTCGTCACCCAAGCCTACGGCTGCAGTGTCAAGTACTAATCGGCGATTTTTTCGTTCTTTAGAGGGAGCGGCGGAAGCCGCGATGATGTCGCCGCAAGACTAGTTCCTTCGCGGCTGCCGCCGCTCCCACAACAGCTCGCGACGACTTGGCTGTGTGGGTTCTGTGGGAGCGGCGGAAGCCGCGATGGTGCCGCCGCAAGACTAGTTCCTTCGCGGCTGCCGCCGCTCCCACAACAGCTCGCGACGACTTGCCTGTGTGGGTTCTGTGGGAGCGGCGGAAGCCGCGATGATGTCGCCGCAAGCTGAGTTCCTTCGCGGCTGCCGCCGCTCCCACAACAGCTCGCGACGACTTGGCTGTACGGGTTCTGTGGGAGCGGCGGAAGCCGCGATGATGTCGCCGCAAGCCGAATCCCTTCGCGGCTGCCGCCGCTCCCACAACAGCTCGCGACGACTTGGCTGTGTGGGTTCTGTGGGAGCGGCGGAAGCCGCGAT
>Ga0163149_10001575_pt1 | contig 29104 bp, 59 predicted proteins | sample OliLakLV19MP5G1_FD_148604 | JGI IMG/M metagenome (GOLD analysis project Ga0163149, IMG submission 148604) | Freshwater microbial mat bacterial communities from Lake Vanda, McMurdo Dry Valleys, Antarctica - Oligotrophic Lake LV.19.MP5.G1 | ecosystem: Environmental > Aquatic > Freshwater > Lake >... | reverse complement strand
ATTTTATGATTAGTTTTTTTAATTCTGTTACGTTCCTAACAAAACTTATAAAATTATTTATTTGTTTAACGTCATAATCAGTTAAGTTTTTTGCATTGATAGAAAACTGTTCACCTTTATTTGGTTTCAGGATTTCCTCATGTAGCTTACTAATATCACCGCAACTGTTACACATCAGGTATTTTATTATTTTGAATACAGTTGTTTAAATTTCTCAAATCCGTAGGCATTTGTTTTTTTAAGAATGGGTAATAAATCAATAGCTTTAATTTTATCCTTAATACCATTCGACTTCATCCAATCTTTTATTCCTAATTCACAAGCACCAGTTATTGAATGGTAATACTGAATTGTAATAATGGTATCTTTTTTAATTGGTTCGTTTTTTAACTTCTCTGAAATAATCTTAAACTCCAAATCCTGAATTGCTTTTTTTACAGTTTCTCCGTGTGCTGTAAATTTTCCTTTCTCAGCTACAAAACATTCTTGTTTTACAATTTTTCCTTTTTTTAGCTCTATAAAGTTATAGCCTGTATAAATATGGATTCCTTTGGTTGATTTTGTATTTTCAATTACAAAACAATATCCATCTACACTCTTTATTTTTAACTTGAATTTATTTAGCGTTACGCTTGTCAATTTATCGTTACTGTAAAAGCAGTCCGAACCGAATGTGGTTGCTTTATTTAGCGTTACGCTTGTCAATGAACGGTTATAGCGAAAGCAGTCTGAACCGAATGTGGTTGCTTTATTTAGCGTTACGATTGTCAATTTATCGTTACTGTAAAAGCAGCACGAACCGAATGTGGTTGCTTTATTTAGCGTTACGCTTGTCAATTTATCGTTACTGTAAAAGCAGAACGAACCGAATGTGGTTGCTTTATTTAGCGTTACGCTTGTCAATGAATGGTTATAGCCAAAGCAGTCCGAACCGAATGTGGTTGCTTTATTTAGCGTTACGCTTGTCAATGAATGGTTATAGCGAAAGCAGTACGAACCGAATGTGGTTGCTTTATTTAGCGTTACGCTTGTCAATGAATGGTTATAGCGAAAGCAGTACGAACCGAATGTGGTTGCTTTATTTAGCGTTACGCTTGTCAATTTATCGTTACTGTAAAAGCATCCCGAACCGAATGTGGTACAATTAGGTAAAATAATTTTTTTTACATTGTTAATGCTATTAAAACATTTATCAGCTAATTCGGTTATTTCTGAATTTTCAAATATCCCATAATGGATGTCTGCTTCTGTTATTTCTAATAATTTTCCGTTTTTAATTTTCATATTGATATTTAATTTTAGTCTTTAATCTTTAATATCTTTAAATTCCAAATTTTATGATTAGTTTTTTTAATTCTGTTACGTTCCTAACAAAACTTATAAAATTATTTATTTGTTTAACGTCATAATCAGTTAAGTTTTTTGCATTGATAGAAAACTGTTCACCTTTATTTGGTTTCAGGATTTCCTCATGTAGCTTACTAATATCACCGCAACTGTTACACATCAGGTATTTTATTATTTTGAATACAGTTGTTTAAATTTCTCAAATCCGTAGGCATTTGTTTTTTTAAGAATGGGTAATAAATCAATAGCTTTAATTTTATCCTTAATACCATTCGACTTCATCCAATCTTTTATTCCTAATTCACAAGCACCAGTTATTGAATGGTAATACTGAATTGTAATAATGGTATCTTTTTTAATTGGTTCGTTTTTTAACTTCTCTGAAATAATCTTAAACTCCAAATCCTGAATTGCTTTTTTTACAGTTTCTCCGTGTGCTGTAAATTTTCCTTTCTCAGCTACAAAACATTCTTGTTTTACAATTTTTCCTTTTTTTAGCTCTATAAAGTTATAGCCTGTATAAATATGGATTCCTTTGGTTGATTTTGTATTTTCAATTACAAAACAATATCCATCTACACTCTTTGTTTTTAACTTGAATTTATTAAGCGTTACGCTTGTCAATTTAGGGTTATGGCTAAAGCATCCCAAATCGGATGTGGTTGCTTTATTTAGCGTTACGCTTGTCAATTTATCGTTATTGTAAAAGCAGAACGAACCGAATGTGGTTGCTTTATTTAGCGTTACGATTGTCAATTTATCGTTATTGTAAAAGCAGCCCGAACCGAATGTGGTTGCTTTATTTAGCGTTACGCTTGTCAATTTAGGGTTATGGCTAAAGCAGCCCGAACCGAATGTGGTTGCTTTATTTAGCGTTACGCTTATCAATTTATCGTTTGAGCGAAAGCAGCCCGAACCGAATGAGGTTGATTTATTTAGCGTTACGCTTTTCAATTTATGGTTATAGCGAAAGCAGTCCGAACCGAATGTGGTTGCTTTATTTAGCGTTACGCTTGTCAATGAACGGTTATTGTAAAAGCAGTCCGAACCGAATGTGGTACAATTAGGTAAAATAATTTTTTTTACATTGTTAATGCTATTAAAACAGTTATCAGCTAATTCGGTTATTTCTGAATTTTCAAATATCCCATTTGAATGGATGTCTGCTTCTGTTATTTCTAATAATTTTCCGTTTTTAATTTTCATATTGATATTTAATTTTAGTCTTTAACCTTTAACTTTAACATCTTTAAATTCCAATAAAAATTCACGCAGGTCAATCATATCATGGCAACGATAAAAACTATTAACGTATGTGTATGGTTTGTTTAGATTGTGTTTGTTTTGTTTGATGTATAATTTAGCACCTTCATCAGTTAAGTGTGCATTTACAAAGTTTGGTATTTCAGCAACACGTAACTTAGTAAGAGAATCAATGTCAATTATTTCATCATAATTTTCTTTTTGGTCTTTGATGTAATCATCGACATCATCAAGTTCGATAGTACCGCTATCTGTATTTTCAGGGTCGGTGTAAATGTACCGTGTTTCAATATCATGTCCACCTACGCTTGGGGAGTAGTCGTCATCAATTACAACATCAGTAACCTCAAAAACCAAATAAATTGGATGTTGCGTTGCTCTGTTATCCTGACTTAGTAGTGTTTCAGAAAGTTTTTTTAAAAAATTGTAATGTTTTTCAGGTATCTCTACCGTAATCTTATTATCATTCATAACCGTAATTTATTGACCGTGTTTGAATTTCAAATGTAATAATAATAAAGGTGTAAATTACATTTACGTAATTGAAGTTATTAACACATAAATACCCTATAAATCAATGAGTTACTATAAAAGTCCGCTAAAATAGTTATTAATTGTCCGCCAATATTATATTTGGCTAAATGAACCTGAATGATATTCTACGAAAATAACAACCGTTATCACTAATAGGCATACATAATATATTTATTTGTATCCCTTCTTTTAAATAAATCTTAGTTAGTTCACTTATAGCTTTTTCTCTTAATATTTTTTTACAATTTAAAAATTCATCATCAAGTGCATCCCATCTGAATACCTCAAAAGGATATTGTGATTTACTATTTTCTACTATTTCATCATAGTTAATTGTGATAATCCCGTTTATTTTTGGAATTAATTTATTACACAAACCAATAACATAATCTTCGGTATATTTTTTTCTATCAAAATCTAACGCTTCCTGTTTACTGATTGGTAATTTTAATTCAGGGAAATAATAATTATGTGTTTCTTTTTTTTTATGATACATCTCGTTTAAAGATTTAGCTATCATTTCTCCCAATGTATCTTGTAATAAATCAGCGTTTTTTTCTTTTTGAATTACTCCCCATCCTCTAATATCAAGGACTTTTTTACCTTCTACATCAGCAATGTAATAACCATGATTATCATATTTAAATGGTGGCTTAAATAATTCGATTATTTTTTTTTCTAATTCAGACATCATTTTTTTTTATTTTATTTTGTTTATTTTCTTCGTCAAGTATATTATTTAGTTCCAAAAGAAGTTCGATAGGTGAGTTTTCAGTATCTTTATTATCTTCATCTTCTTTTTCCTTTTTTTTATTTTTACTAATTTGATAAAAGACTTTAGTTAACTTATTTGCTGTTTTAGTATTATCACTATTTCTTTTTGCTCTACTATTTTTATCATCATCAGTCAGGTCAGATAAAAAAGAAAATATTAATCCAACACCCAACATAATTAATGATTTACCAATGAACTCCAATAACTCTTGGTCGCTCATTTTTGAAAATTCATTTATAAAATCATCAGTATATTTATGTCCATTAATATCCTCATCTGTTAACTTATGCTTTTTCTTATAGGCATCATACATCCGTTGAGCGGTTTCTTTTTCACCATCAATACCCCTTTCAGCTAATTCTTTTAGCTTTTTGGCTTTGTCTATTATTTTAGCTCGTTCATCAATCATAATCATATATTAATAAAATAAACCTTCATTCTATCACAATAATCATAAGCAGCCTTTAAAGTATCAAACTCCATATCACTTTCTAAAGTTAAGTGATGTGTAGGATACAATATAGCACCATTTTTTGTTAACTGTAAATCAAAAATTAAATTATCGTTAACATATCCTTTTAAAGAGTAGTTGTTTGATTCTCTCCAATCAATTTCAACAGGTTTAGTTATTTTTTTTATCTGATTTAATTTATCAGCATTACGCATTAAATTTACCTTACCCCTACCCCAAATGAACATACCCCTCATACCCATTTCTTCCTCGAACTGCTTGTATATTTCCTCTTTAGTTAACCCCCTGAATGTTTCTTCATTAATCTTGTGTGAATTTAATTCTCTATCTGTAATGTTATGCTTCTCCATATACAAACAGAGCATACGGGTAGCATTTTCCTTCTCACCACCAATGCCTCTATCGGCTAATGCCTTTAGCTTTTTGGCTTTGTCAAGTATTTTTATGCGTTCAGTATCCATAAATTTTATCCGTCCTCACGGACAAGCCCCTATCCCTTTAGGGTAGGGGTGATTGACTATTATTTAAGATTTGTATAAAATATATTTAGCCACTATTCCTTTTAAAAATTTTATTTCAGGTTCTTCTTTGCGATTACAAGCAAGTAATTGTTCTCTGCCATCCGAATATCCTATTGTATATTTACCGTATCTTTTTCTTTTATCTACTTTATAGGTGTATGTTCCGTCTGCTATTAATAACTTAATCAATTCATCTACCGACATAGTATTTATGTTTTGTAGATTTTTATAGTTAGAGCCATTTACAAGTTCATCCAATCCATTCAATTCGTGCAGGTAATGAAGACTTTTTTGTTTTAGGTATTCGTTTCCGTATTTACAATATACAAACACATCGTCACCGAATCCACCGTGAGTATCTAATTTTAGTTTGTGCTTAAACCAATCTCGATTATACCCGTTTGACATAATTCCAACGAAACCATTAGCTTCTAAAACTATTGGAGTTAACCTAGTTATTTTTCCGTACTCGTCCATCGCTTTTTTTTATTTTTTTGGTTAGTAATTCTTCAATAGATAATTTACAAAATCTACTTATAGATAATAGTGTAATTATTTTAGGTTCATTTTTTCCGTCTTCATATTTCGCATAGGTTATTCTTTTTAAACCTAACTTGTTAGCTATCGCTGTTTGAGATTTATTTTTTTGCAATCTCAGAAACCTTAAATTATGCGCTAAATAAAATTCCATTATATTACGATTGTTTTTACAAATTCAAACGATATTTTTTTTTCAAGTCCACAATGAGAAGTCCTACTCCAAGCATCCTCAATATCATAAACACCAACATCATTTATTTTAGTGGTGTAACCGCAACCGTTAGCACCCCAATAAGCGTTCCATTGCCCACTATGGATATAAACCTTCTTTCCTTTATTTTCAGCGACCATTTTTTCCATCCCCTCTCTCCATCCACGATATTCTATTTTTTCATAAATTATATTTATGGTTAATTTTTCGTTTTCAAACATATATAAATCAGAACTCTTTTTTCTTCTCGCTCTTATGTCAATAAAACTTAGGTCATCAAACTCAAAACTTTTTTCTCTTAAAAATTTACGCCTCGCAATATTTACACTTTCGTTTAGCTCAACACAAATAACTGTATTACTTGTTTCGGGACTGTAATTGTTATTTATTTCGTCCTTATGACCAATCAAGTATGCTTTTGAAGCCAATGGTAAATCTAATCCTAATGATTTTTTCATAATTTAATTTCCCCACTACTACCGAAATGTTCTGCTTCGCATAAATCATCAATTTTTTTAGATAACTCAGCCATAGTTTCTCTAACATGATTACCTGTTTCAACAAGATGATGAAGCATATTCGATGTGTCGGCTATCTTTTGGTTACGTTCAGTAGCTCCACCTGCGTAATCTACTGCTTTTGCTTTAACACGTAACATATTACCTTCAAAGAAGCAACATGAATAGCTTGGGTCAATTTTAAATAAGAACTCACTGAATCCTACTTCATGTAATATGACCGAAGCAGCTATATCATGCTTGTTTAAAATTTCTTTAATTTCTTCCATAGCTTCCTTTAGCTTTGGACTACTGTTTTGTTTTTCGTTTGACATTGTTTTTTATTTTTGAAATTCAACTTTAAATCCTAATTCTTTAGCGACCACATATTCAATCCGTGCGCCCTTAGAGTGTCCCCAATTCTTTAGCATAAAAATACCATCGCAGTATAGTAATTCTTTTAAGCAAATTTCCATAAACTTTTCCCAAGCCCATGTAGGTTCGTTAGGACAAAACCTCATTGGATTAACAGGTGTGCCACCCAAGTTCTTAACTTCTTGTTCAGCATCTTCAAACATTTTAAAAGCCACATCGTAATCTAAACCTGTAACTTTTCCGCTTATGTAAACTTTTGACATAAATTATTCTGATTTTGTTCCGTGAGAAATGTTAGCGTGTCTAATATCTTTTTGTAATTTGTACTTCATTACTTTATTGAATGAAATTTCAGCATAATCATTCAGGCTTTTACCCCTGTTTATTGCCAAAGCGTTTAAGTAATATAATACGTCAGCCATTTCACTATCAAACTTTTCTTCGTTTTCAATAATTATTTCATAAGCCTTTGCTTCTTTATCTCTTATATCTTTTTTTAATCTATCAACTTTTTCAGCCACCTCAACAGCATCTTCTAACGGAAGTGGTATAATAACACCATCTTTTTTAACTTTACACTCATTTAATACTTCACCCGCTTCACCAAATAATCCTAATAGAGCAATATTGTTAATTTTACCTTTTTCGTAACCAACCTCTTTCTGAATGGCTGTTAATTTTTCGATTGAGTTTTCTTCCATGATTTATTTTTTGTATATATTAAATTTATCAATTTTTTCAAACGCCTTATTCATGCTTTCTGTTACTTCATCAAACTGTTTATTTATTTTGTTCAAGTCATCTAAATTGTAATCTTTTTCCTCACGTAAAACTAAAGTCATTTTACGTAATGAAAAATCAGTTACTTTACGTTGAGCCTCATCTCTCGATTTTGCAATTACCTTTGTTCTAAACGGTTTAGTATAATGAGTTGTACTACCTGTTTGCATTTTCTTGTACCAAATAAAAGTGTACTCACGTTCATCGTTATCAGAAGGTGGTCTATGACCTTTTACCGTATTATCATTTTTATTTTTAAAAGAAAAAATACTGAATATGGATTTAAAAAATTTCATCTATTATTATTTAATGGTTATTAAATTCATTAACAACAACCCAAATTGATATACCAATATTGTATAATCCGATTATAATTAAAATCCACATCAACTGAAATCCTGATATTTCAACATCGAGATATTCAAAGTCTTTAAAATTCTTTCTTTGCCAATGCTGTTCAATTTGTTTTGGCATCCAATCTGCAAACTTACTTAGGTCAAGTTGCTTATTATTGTTTATGTCGTTGAACCAATCCTGCACCCTTACTTCTAAATCAGGCTTATCCATCCAACTGAAACACTTACACCATTTATAACGACCTAATTCATCCTGACCGACACAAACCACAAATTCATTCTTATTACCGCCCTCCCAATATGACCGTTGCTTGAAGGCAGCCTCAATGGATTGATTTTTAAAAAAACACATATACATACGGAACTGTTTGTTTACTCCATAATAACCGTTAAGATACTGTAACTTTCTATCAGTCATATAATTAACGCCTTTACCTAAAACCATACTTTGATATAAACCTGAGATAGATGGATAATCATATAGCTTCCACGTTTTTTTAGTTTTTTCGTCAATCAAATCGAATTTGAAAACAGATTTAGATGCCTGTATTTTATTCTTGTAGCTGTGGTCGGTGGTTATGATGTCAGATGTTGAAGGTTGTTTATTCCAATCCGTGTAGTAAGCATCACCGTCAATAGAATAATAACTTCGGTGTAGTTCAACAAAGTATGGTTGAGTTGCGAATTGCTTTTTTAGTTCTAAGAAGTGTGATTTACTGATACTGTATTCCGCTCCTGTGTTAGTTACCTTTGACCAATGTTCAGGGTGGTAGTCCACATCAAATAGGTGGCTGTAACAGGTAGAACATGATTTATGACCATTTTTATCGGTTGAGCAATTACATTCGTATGAGTGTCGGCAATGAACCTTCTCATCCCAAGCCTGATAATAAATTACTTTGGTAACATAACTACCTAAATATTCAGTATCACTTTCGTTTGATGATACCATAATTAAATTTAATATCAGGATTAGTAATGCTGATGGGGCAATCAGTAAACTAATTTCCCAATACGTTACTGTTTTACGGAAAAATATAAGTAACAGTATTGCTGCTACTACGGGAATAAATATTGCAATCCAAGCCATGATTTTTTTTTAATGTGTTAATGATGGCATTTCAAATTCAGAACACCTTTCGACTATTTGAATTTCCGCCTTATTTTTTTTTGCATTTGAAATTAAATTACGGATAGCTTTACGAACCGAAAAATTACAAACAAGTTTATTATCAATCCTTAGACCTTCTTTATTATAGTGAAGCATATCAAAGTCAAATGATTTCCAAGAAGGAAATAAGTATTCAACGAATGTTATTCGACCATCAATAAAGTTTATTTTAAATTTTATTTGTTTCATTTTTTTGAATTATTATTTTCTACCGTTCTCTCGCATTGAGTAATAGCGTTATCCATTTTAGATTCATCCATTTGGTCAACAGCTTCGTTTATCGGTAAATCCAAATTATTATGGCAATACATTCTCTTGAACATCAATTGCTGTCCTTCCGTTAATTGAGCAAGTAATCCTTTAAGAATATCTTTCGCTGCGTTTTTTAATGTTTTATTCATCTATTTATTTTTAGTCGTGTCCTTAGCTTCTTTCTTAAATAAGTCAACATCATTTTCCTCACCCGTAACGTATGCTTCTTTAGTTGATTTAGAAGTAACTATAATTATTTCGACAGGTTTTAACGTGTCGTTCATAAACCATTTAGAAGGTATCTTTTTCAATAATACAGCGTGTTCACGTTGCATATCAATTAAAGTAGATTGTTCGTTAAAATATCCTGTACGTTCAATTTCGATTGATTGCATTAATTCTTTGTATAATGAAACATCAAATGTTGGGTTGCTTTCTGTAATCCATTTCATTAATGTACCATCGCCTTTAGAATAACGACCTTCAATTAATTTTGGGTAGATGTCTTTGAACGCTTCTTTGTATTGGTCGGCAATTTGCGCCTTCTGTTGTAAAATTTTCCACATCTTATCAAAATAAACCTTACACTTATCTTGTTGTGCTACCGTTGTTGCTCTTAAATCAATTTCCTTGTTAGTATAGGTAACTGACATACTGAACCAAATAATACCAACTACTCCTAATAGTATTAGTGATGATAGGATTGCTACTGTTTTTGTTTTCATAACTGTTTTTTTTAGTTTATTTTTTTTAATTAGCTTGTAATCTATCAATTTCAGCAGCAATTAAAGCTCCTGAGATTATTAATCTTTCTTTGTATGATTTACCAATCATTTTAGCGCATAAATCTTCACCCCATCCATCAGGATATGATTTATCGTCTATTCCTTCTTCGTAATCAACGCTTAAAAGCATTAAGGCAGCTAATGATAATTCTTCGTTATTATTTTCGTTAACATCATGCTCGACTGTACGTCCGTGCTTTTCAATTTGTTCTTTTCGTTCTTGTGCGATTAATTCTAATCCTGTTTTCATTGTTTTTATTTTTTTTAGTTTATTACAATTATTTTACCCCTCGTTAACGTAATATAATTTGTAGAACTTCATTTTCTTTTCTTCGTCATAACCGTTCTCAATCATTTGATGTCCTCCATCAATGTTTACCTCGAAGTTGCTATCTAACTTAATACGGCTTTTTGAAAATTTAATATTTTCTTTTACGGCAGTTTGTGAAACTTCAAAATCATCAAGGTTTGGTGTACCGTAAGTTTCTTCAAACTTCTTTTGGTGTTCCCTGAATAATTCTATAAAATTATCATCATTCAATACTTCTTCTTCAAAAGCCTTTTGATTAAATGTTTCGCTAACCTTAATATGATTTATACTGTTATTTAGTATCATCATTTTATCTTTATTAGAAACATTATTTTCTTCATTTAATACATCACCACAGAAAGAAACTATTTGATTTATTTTGTTAGATGTGAACATATATGGCGTTTCTTTCATAACCATATTTAAAAAATCACCACTCCAATACAACTGTGCTTCTTTTACTTTATGACTGTTATCTACGAGCATACACTTATATCCTTTGTCAGCCTCAATATTAAATATCAATACACCTTTGTCTAACTTTTTTATATTTAGTCCAAAGTTGGTATCAATATTTATATCGTTAATATCTGCTTCGTTATAATCTACTGTGATGAAAGTTTCTTTTTTCTCTGATTTAAAAATACCGATAGCATCACATAACTCGCCACCAATAATAATATCTTTGAAATAAACAAAGTAAACTTCACCACCTTTTAATTTTGGATGTATAGTTTGGTCATACAAGTGAGTTGAAAGTCTTTTTGTTATCTCGAAAAAATTTGTACGGCTTTTAAACGCCTTATCAATTAAATTTTTAACATCGTAAGCAAAAACATCATCAGTCTTTTGTCTGAACTTGTAAAAAATATCATCTTTGAAAGGAGAAGTCATATATTCAAAAATTTTATCTCTTGTGAAATCATCTTTGAATTGATATGGTCTATCTGACATAATCAAGGACTGCTGATTGTTTTTGTTACCAACGTAGTGAGCAATAAATTCTACTATTTCGGTTCGGCTCGTGTTTAGCATTTTTTTTGTTTTTTTAAAATTCGTTTAGGTATGAAATTACTTCGTTTATATCCTTTATTCTTCCTTCAAATATAGCTTTTTCTCTAAGAGTTAATGTTTCACTTTTTATTACTTTATTAGCAATAGATAGCAAAGTTTTATTTGACACTACGTTGTTATCAACGTAGTGTTTATAATCATCATCTGAGATAATTTCTATCATTGTTACTATTTATCGGATTGGAATACTTGGTGCAACTCCGCCACTAAAAATAACAGAAACTTTTGGATTATCTTTAATTAATTCAACTTTTTCTTTCTCAATTTCTAACTGCCTTAAATGTAAGTATTCAGAAATAGTCATACCCATTTTATTTTGATATGCTTTATCCGCAGTAGCTTTACTTTCTTCCGCATCTTTACGAGCATCTTCCGCATTTTTTCTTGCTGCCTGTGTTAATATGCTTTGGTTTTGAGCAGCCGTATTTTTTGTTTCCGTAAGCACCTGTTCGGGAGGCGTTATTGCACCTATTGACACCTGCATTATTTCAACAGGTAGATTTATTTTTTTAGCGTATTCCTGCATTTGCTCTAAAATCTCAATCTCTAATTTTGCTGAAATTTCTCTTTTACTTGCAAGTTCAAACATTTTATACGCACAAGCCTTCTCTCTAACTAACGTTCTGAATGATGCTTGTAAGCTGTTTGCGTACCAGTTTTCACTAAACTTATTGTATAAAACAGGAGTTTCGCCTTTTTTAATTTGAACCTTTAAATAAGCACTAAATGATACGGGTGTGTTATCCGAAGGAATCATATTTGTAAATTCTTCGGTAATAGTTTGTGGAGTGATATTAAACTCTTTATGGTTAGTTGTAAATACACACCAAGTAGCACCTGTTGAAATAGGCGTATCATCTACCCCACCATGACCGAATAAGTACGGTTGCATAATCAACACGCTTTCTTCACCTGCATTTGGTTGAACACGGTAACAACTCGGAAGTAATAATATTGTTACCGCTAATACTAATAGTTTTAATTTTTTCATAATAGTTTTTTTGGTTTTTTTAATTGGTTAATTAATCTTCTTTTTTAGTTATTTCTTTAGTGTTTAATCCATTTGGTATAAATTCATTAGAATTTTTAGAGTTATTCCACTGCGTAGTTCCTGACTGCACTTCTGATACGTGAGTTTTGTAAATAGGGCTTTTAAATACCATGCCTGTAAAGTTTATAATATCAATATTTCTTTTTTCAGATTGCTCTAATTTTAATTCAGAAATAATGAGTTTTTGATTACGCTCATCGTCAGCAACCTTGTTTTCACGTTCAACTAATTTATTATTACGCTCATCAAGTTTTTTGTATTCAGAAATAGTATTACTAAGATTCAGGATAGTGGTTAAGTGTCCATTAATACGAGTTGCCTGTTCTTTAACTGTTTCAGCATCTTTATCTGCTTGTTCAATTCTTAATTTCAGGGCTTCACCTACTTGGTTCGGTAAACTTTTTTTAATTGCTTCCTGAATTTCTTTGTTCATTTCTTCTGTTACTTTCATTTTGTTTTGTTTTTTTTATAATTTATTTTTTTTGTTTATCCCCGAAGGGAGTGGGTCTTTCCCCACCGTCAGGCTTTCTTTCGTTTGTCGGCTTAAAGTGTTTTTTACACCGTAGGTTATTTAGTTATGCTTCATTGTTTCAGAATTGTTTGCCAAACAATCTTAGCTCCACAAACATCAAACCGCCATTTATTCGCTTAATATTTATTTTTTAAGTTTTACCCTGTAAAGGAACATAGTATTTGTCGTATCCACGAACCCTTGTAATTGCTTCTTCGATTGTTGAATGTTTCTCACTCATGCTACCTTCTCTTTGTCTTTTAAAAAGAGTAACCTTAAATTGTCTTCCTCCAAATGGTAGTATCTCGGCTCTAATGCAACGGTCATGTGCCATTACTACTAATTTAGTTAATCTATCGAAGTCGTATGTACCCATAGGTATATTATCGGTAACAGACCAACCACAACCAAATGATTCTACTTTATATTTTGGTATATGGTGTTCACCGCAATACAGGTCGGCAAAAAATTCGGTTGCTTCTTCTTTGGTTAAAACTAATCTTTTCATTATTTCTTTTTGATAGGTTTTGGTTTATTTGGATTATTGATTATTTTTAAATATGGGTTTGATTGATATATTGCGGATATGAAATTAATTAAACTAAATTTTCCTGATGCAATCGGTTTCAATGGTCTATGAATAAATTGAAATTTCTTATTTTTCTTTTTCTCCTTTTTGTAAAACTCTAACTGAGATTCATTTTCTTTATTCACTAATTCAATACTTTCATCACTTGCTTTATAACAAACATAACCGACACCTTCTTTATCATCAATAAATATCTTTGTAATTTTACAACTCCTTTTTAACTCATCATTATTTAATGGCGTGTGCATCCTTTTAGCTCCATTTAAAGAACAAAACACAATACCTAAAAAAATATTTTCATCGTATAATTTTTTTACCTCATTATATTTAATCAAACGTTGTTCATTATACGCTTTCTCCATTTGTTTGCGTTTACGAGAACCTTCTTTCGCAAATGAGTACATAGGAATTGTTGCCATTGGTGTTATTGAACCTAAAGTTTGTTTAAAAGTTCTTACACCTATGTAAATTGGTGTAGCGTATTTTAATTCGATAATTCTTTTACCATCGAGTGTAAAAAATTCAGGATGTAATGTTTCTTGTTTCATTTTTTATTGGTACTTCAATTACTTTTTTACTTAAATATCTTTCAGCCAATAATTTTATTCTACTATCGTTTGAATATTGTTCTTCAATTGGTGTTAAAGGATTTATTATGTTGTGGGACTGAGATGTTTTAATACCGAGTAAATCAATTATAGGTGGGTCAGAACCATATTCACTAACTAAAAAATATGCTGTTACATTATTTTTAGTGCCGTCTTTTTTATCTCGGTTACTTCGACCTATTAATTGATTATGGACTTGTGGAGAATAGTCTAATTCACCAAACACAACCGTATCACAAACTTCTTGTAAACCATCCAATCCAATACCTGAACGCAACGAAATAATAAATAAATTAGTTTCACCATTTATAAATTTTTGTTTCGCTTCTTCTTTTTGTTTTGGTGATTCAGTACCCGTGTACATAACAGGGTTATATTCTTTTAATTCTTCTAACCAAATATCATATACCTGTCTGTGCCATCCTGCTAAAATAATAGGAATTTTATTTTCAAGTAAAATTTTTACATACTCAGCTACATTTTTTGCTTTTGATACACCTGTGGCGTGTCTAACTAAAATATCTAATTCCCTTGCAGCCTGTCCACGTTCCATAAAAGAACCTGACGTAACTTTTATTGCTAATTGTTTGGCAAGTTTATCTGCTTTTATAACTTCATTCTCATCATAACCGACGGAATGTACAATTTTGTTTATTGGTGGTAATTCCATGCCAACTTCTTTACGTGTACGACGTAACATTAAAAGGTTTTCACGAAGATAAGTTCCGAGTGCCTGTGGTTGTACAACCGTTTTTCCGCCACCTGTCCATTCTCTTAAAAAATCATACTTGTTTCCTAAACATCCTTCTTTGATTGCATCTAATACATTGAAAATTTCATCACCCATATTGTATATTGGAGTGGCTGACAATGCCAAGCAATACTCTACATTATTTGATAACGCTTTTGCTCCTTCGTACCTTGCGCTTCCATTATGTCTAAGTTCTTGTACTTCATCAAATATGGCTGATTTAAAAATTCCTTTTTCAAAAACATTAACCCAACCTGAAAGACAAGAATACTTTGTAATGTAAATATCGGCAGGTGGTAAATCGTATGGCTTAGTTCCTTTAACGAGATGTACTTTTAAGTCGGTGAATTGTTCTACTGCATCCTTCCATTGTTTAGGTAAATGGGTTTGAACAACCACAACACATGGTCGGGTTACTTTTTCCAAGCAGGAAATAATACCGATAACGGTTTTACCAAGACCTATGTCGTCCCCGATAAGTAACCGTTTACACTTCAAATAAACTTCATTTCCTGTCAATTGATAATGACGTACTACATAAGGTTCTTTTAATTTTACTACTTGTGGTTTGTAGTCAGGTAATAAAATAGCTTCTAAATCATTTATGTCTTTATTATGTTTCTTCTTACCTTTTTTTAATAAATAAAAATCAGAATCACTAACTGTTAATGGATAACGGTCAATGAACCATAATAGGTCATTGCAATTTTCATCAGTATTAAGAAATTTGAATGGCTGTGTAGCACCTCTGCTTATCTTTGTAAACAAAGCCTTTAACTTTATACAAACGTGTGGCTCGGCATTGTTAATATGCCATTTGTTATCTTCTGCTAAATATATTTTACCGTATGTTCTTACAGCCATGCTTTACCAATATTTATGAAGTAACATGGTTTACCTTTTATTTCTTTTGGAAACCCCATACTTCTGTTTGTTACGAGTATTAATTTTTTTACCTCATCAAACCCACAGTAACGCTCACATTGTCTGTAAATGTTTTTTGCAGTACCTTTTATTTTTACCTCAATCGCAATACCTTCAATAAAAAAATCAGGAATATTTTTTTCATCCAATCGGTGTTCTCTGCTATAAGGTACATCGTTATCAGAAAACTTTTCTTCAATAGCGTGTTGAGTTTCCTTTTCAACTACTAAAGGGAAACGGTGCGAGTAAAGTATTTTAAGAACTTTGTTAATCATTTTTTTTTCAATTTACGTGTCTTACGCAGTCCCAATTATTTAGAAACGAAACAATGCTTTCGTATTCACAATAATTTTTATCAGGATTATCAGATAGTTCTATGGCAATATTTTCATTAGAAATTTTTGATTGATTCCAAATAGTCAATGCGTATTCTTGACCGTGTTTGTATCCACAAGAACCATCCTGTCCTTTGAATATCGCTTTTACTTTTATTGATTTCATCTATTTTCGGCAAGGAAACCCATACGCCTTTAGGCTGTGGGAGGAATTGCCAATCCTGTTTTTTAATTGTAAGTAAATGTTCCAAAATTATATGTTTTTTCTATTTTTTTAATTGAATAGCTTTTTTTGTTTTCTTCAACTATTATTCGTGTGCCGTTATTATGAGTTCCTATTACAATTTGTTTTTTACCATCAATCCAAACTAAGTCTTTTGGTTGAATTGGATAACGTTCTTTACGAATAGAAGGCTTAAATCCCTTTCTGTTTAATTGTATAGCTCTGTTATTTCTGCGCTTGTGTCTTATTGTAATTGGACTTGTTCTTTCTTGATTAGTTCCGTTAGCTATTACAAAAGCATCATTGTAATGTGTTTTTTGTATTCCTAATTCGTTACGTTTTACAAAAGTAATATAACCAAAAGTAGCTTTAAAATCAGGGACATCAGTATAAAAACGTTTTGCAATGGTTGACATAAAAGTTTCTGCTTTAATTGTTTTTGGAGCAGATAATTTCAATCCTTTTTTGTGTAACTTCTCGTGGCATTTTTTATGAAGTATTGATAAATTCTTAGCCATGTTTGAACCTTTATTATTTCTCTCTAAGTTATGATGAATATGCGAAGGTTGACCTTTAGTAAACTCTTTATTGCAAACCTGACATTTACCTTTTTCACGAGCCATTAAATAACTTCTCATATTTTGATAACCATACATATCACCTTGTTGATAACCTTCACCTTCAATATCAGGATTGTTTATTTTCTGAATATCAAAGTTAGCAGTTTCAATTGTGGTTTTAGATATTGGTAAAATCTGTTTACATAATTTAATTAATTTCAAATGCACTTGATACGTTCTTTCAACCGATGGTGGCAACATTCCTATTCTCTTTTTTCTGTTTAAGAATCTTGGTTTCCTGTACCACAACTTGTTTCTTCTTCCTCTACGGTACATTTTTCTTTCCGTTAATCTGTCAGAAGTTTTATTTTCTACTGCAACTGTTCCTGAAAATAATTCTTTTTTCTCAGAAACACATGAAAATCCAATGTTACCATAACCTGAATCAACTCCTAATTCTACTTCCTGAACAACATTCTCGCACTCAAAATTCAATTGGATGGTAAACGGAAACATTTTAAATACTTTCGCACGTTTGCTATTTAAAAGTTTTTTACACTTAGCGGGTGTGCAAGGCATTAATGGTCTTCCATCTATTCCAATTACATACACAATAGCTTTACGCTTCGCTGTATGTTGCGATAAATTCACTTCGGGATTGTTAGAACAGGTTTTTAAACTTGCAACACTAAGACTTTGGTCTTTGTTTAATTGCAAATCACAGTTGCCACGAGCTTGTGAAGCACTCGTAGGTGTGTTGGTTTTCCTTCTCTGTTTTAACTTCTGCATAATTATTTTTACATTTTTTAAGCTCCCTAATCAACAATTTAACCCGTCCTCACGAACAAGCCCCTATCCCTTTAGGGTGGGGGTGATTGACACCGTTTTCTACTGAACAAAAATTATCCTGAACCCCACAAGTCGTAGGCTTCCAATATCTGTGACCACTTCTTTTAATTCCGATTTCCCAAGTTTCTTTTTTTAATATTATCAGTTTAATTTGTTTTGTATTTTTAATATTTTGTTTCATATTTGTTTTTTTTATTTTGTTTTTATTTAATTTCCGAAATTACATTTACAATCATTGCAGATGTAACCATTATAACCGTGAGAGCTATGGTCTGCAATTTGAGTTAAGTTTGTACTACCGCACGAAGGACAAATAACCGATTTACGTCCGTACCCCTTAATTCCCGCTATAACCATTATTATCGGTTCTCTATGATTGGGTTTCTTATCGACAGGTTCTTCTTTCTTAACTTCCTTTGGTTTGAAATGCTTGTACACATTATCACCGAACACTGTATCAGACATTCCCCACTCGTAAGCGGTCATCTTAATACCATTAGGCAGTACATCAAACATTTTTTCTAATGATTCTTGGTTGTATGATACATCGGTAGCATCATAGATGGTATCATGGAAACCCGCCCAATCTTGTTTATCAAATTTTCTCATTCCTATTTCAATTAATATTTTCTCTACCATCTAACTTGTAAGCCATATTGGGCATAATTGGGTTTTTTGCCAAGCCTGTATTAATTAAATCATCAAGTACACTCTCAGGAAAATCCATAATTGGAAAAGCCCCATCAATTTTTAAAGTCCAATCAATATCGCAGTTGTAAATTTTACCTTTACCTTCCAACCCAACCATAAACCTATCGGTTGGTCTTATTGAGGTTATCTTGTATGATTGAAAGGTCTTACCATCAATCTGAAAATTAATTTTCTTGTTTAATAAAATTTTATATTTTTCCATTTATTTATTTTGTAATTAATTCTTTCCTGTGTTTTTTAAAAACTTCAATATCTTGTTCATCAATACCCCATTGCCTCATTTTACGTAAATCATATTTACCAACTCCTGCAATGAATAATTCTTTTGTTCGTGTTTCAACCTGACCGTCCATGTTAATTAAAGCAGCAACAGCACATAAGTACCCTTGATTGAATCGGCTGAATTTTGTTATGTTTTTATTCATTTAGTTTTTATTTTTTAAATTATGAATTTACTAATTTGTTTATCTCTTTAACTAAGTAATCGTGTTCTTCCTTCCCTACCTGTGAACTATAAGGTTTATAACCACCGCCACTCCATTCCGAACCGCATGGATTTTTCGGTATGTTGCCTATTAATAGTTGATTAAAAGAGGCTAACATCTCATAGGTATCAGGAGAGGTGTATCTTTCAGTTCTATCGTAACCATCCCAATTCGGTGATACTGCTGCGTAATCATCAATGAATTTATAGATTCGGTCTGCTAACGGTTTGTAAATATCAAATCGTTTACTATTCTCAATTTCTTCTTTTTCTGTTGCTGATAGAAATTCAGGATGTGCTTCTAAAAAATTATTAGCAACTGAGTTGTGAGCGAAATTATAATTTGGTGGCTTTGTTTCCATTTGCCATTCCATGAACGTGATTAGTATATCTTTTGTTTTCATATTTATTTATTTTTTCAGTCAGAATAACTAGTCAGCTTTGCTGCGGTAGTAGTTCATAGTATTTTCTCTTTCGGTTAAAGACTTACTGTATCGTTTGTGCTTACGTCCTACCTTACGAGCCATGTATGCACCCATAAGCGATTGCAACCATCCAAACGAAATGTATGGAACTAACCAATGAGCATGGCACTCATAGTCTAAGCATTGCTTTAACGATATAAGGTCGGTTATTGGTTTTAAATCTGTAATTTTTATTTTTTCCATTATGAACTAATTTGTTTATTTATTTAAATTTGTTTATTTATTTAACTCACTCTTTAATAATTCAATTACAACACTTAAAGCACTGTTGTAACTATTATCTATTTCTTCTTGTCTTATATCAGCAGGGTCAAACTTTACCATATCAGTACAAACACGGGACATTGAGTTAATTTTTTTTATTAACTCCCTTAATGAAAAGTTAGGACTATATTTAGAAAGGCACTCTGTTAGTAATTCATAATCTTTACCAACCATAGATTCAGATTGTTTACAAATTTTATTTTGCTCCAAAGCTAATTCACCCATTTCTGTCAAGTCATATCTTATGTAAGCAAAATTATCCGTATTATTGCAATTATGAATAAGATTGTTTTTACTTAAATCATAAAATTCCTTAGTATCTCTCCACCCACCAAAATTATCATAAGTTGATAATGATTTTTGTGTTTTGAAAAGATTAAGTAATTCTAACTCATTTTCGGTTAATGTGATTTTAATTTCCATGTTGTAATCGTGGGTCTAATTCAGGGTTCTCAGCCCAATTATTCAAAACCTTATCAATATCACCATTGGAGATACGGATTGCCTGTATCATTTCCAATTGCATTATTTCGTGCGGTAGGATTTGATTAAGATGTTCTTTGGTAGCTAACTCACAAAGTTTTTCCATACGTTCTCGTGAAGTCATATTAGATATTTCTTCGATTGAATTTAGGATGATGTTTTTAATTACTTCTTTTGTTTCCATATTATTTTTTTATTTGATTTGTAAAAGGATTAAAACCTTTGTATTCATCACTATTAACATTTGCAACAAAATAAATTTCTAATATTGGCATCTCATTTGTAATTATGCAGCTATCTTCACAATCACTCCACCATTCATTAGTGCCATCATCATATAAAAATTCAGGTATCATAAACGGCATATCATTTAAATATTTATTTGTCCTGTAAGATTTTATTTTAAAAATGCTTTCTTTCTCGAATGGAGTGTAGAATCTCTTTACGAATTGACCGATATAATTTTTATAGTGTTCCATTTTAATTTTGATTTGATTTACTGAATGAAGGTTTCTTATTAAAATTAAACACTTTATCTCTATCAGCCTTACTCATTCCTTTTATTTCTCTGTTGGAATACCATTCTAACTTATCGCCATTTAATTTTATTGGTCTTTGGCGTTTTATTGGAATATATTTTCCTGTATCCATATCTTCAAAATTATCAATCCAACAACGGTATCTTATTGCGTTGCCATCCTTGTCTGTTTCTGTTTTGTAAGTGTATTTGCTCATATTTATTTTATTATTAATTTAAATTATTTTAATAAATCGTTTGCTTGAACATTTTTAGATTGTAGCATCTGAGTGGTAGTATTAATTATATTTAGCAATGAAGGATATTTAAATGACACCGATGTAACGTAAAGTGTTTTACCGAACTTACTATATAGTTTTGTCCATGCAGGATTTTCTTTTTCACCATCAACTAAAAATAATTGATTGATAATTGTTACACCATTATCATAGACCCATACATAAGTCTTGCAAGGTGTGTTGTCTGCCGATTTACTCTTGAATGAGAACCTGCCTATGTGTTTTGATTTTATTTCCATAATTAATAAATATTTTCCATTATTTGTTCGCAGCTATCTAATGGTTCAATTAGTTTTATGATTTTATTTTAATTATGTTAACATAACCTTTTTCAATCTTTAATACTTTATTTCTCATGGTGTTTAATATTTGACCATCGTTATCCCTATCTGAACTTTCAAAATCAGGAACTATTTCTTTTTCAACTTCAACATCCCATGAAATTATTTTTTTTAAAAGGTTGTTCACGTAAATATCAATAGATTTTCCTTTCTCCCTTCCGTGTCCCTCTCTCATTTTAAGTTCATTTAATTCTTCACTATTCATTGAATTAATTATTTTCTTAATATCGTTTAAATCAAAACTAATTTCAGCGTGTGTATTAAAACCATCTATGAAATCACTTTCACAATCTCTTTTATTCCATAAGTGAGAATTACCCATGCCTTCTAATCTCTTATCCTTATATTGCTCCCAATACTTATTTACATCAAGTTTACCGAGTAGTTTTAATATTTTAGACTTGTGCATCATAAGCACGTTTCTAAATCCTCTTGTTGAAGCTATCACTTCATAACACTTAAATAAAGTACTACCAAAATTCCCTTGATTGTCAATAAAATCAAATGATTCTCCGTTATACTCACCGATATACCATTCTTTGTAATGGTTTAGTATGTAGTAATACTTTTTATTAACTAAATCTGATTTATTTTCAATACAGTCATCGGTAAGCAAAAAATAATCATGTTTTATTTCAATCAGTTTTTCCATTATTTTTCCATTATTTTACGAACCCATTTTTCATATTTTTCTTTAGCCATTTTTTTTGATTCAAGACATTCAAAACAATTAACTTTGTCTAAATCGGAAACGGTGAATTTCAGTGAATATATTGGTTTGAAATATTTATCAAAATGAGTTAAATTAATTCTACCGCATCTTACTTTTCTAATTCCGTCACCTAACATTAGTTGATGTGTTTTTTCCATGTTTAATATTTCCATAATTACTCGGTCATTTATTTATTTAATTATTTGTTAAGCCTTGTGTGTTCTTAAAGTTTCAAATCCACTTTTGTAAAATTCGCTTGTAATAAAATCTATATTGCTTAGTCCACAAAATTTGAAATCATCTATTATCTTTTTATCAGCTTTTATAGGATTATCGTTTTCATCTAGGAAATCAATATCACCTAATTCTCTGTTGTTTATTTCATTTCGCCTTTCCGTAATTTTCAAAATTTCGGATATGCGGACTTTAAACCTTCCACTAATAGTATTGGAAGAAATGTTTTTAACCTTTCTTATGTGGTCTAAATATGCTTTGGGGGCATCTACTGCAAATGGTATATAAAGTTGGTTTGGATTCCAAACGGTCATTAGCCATTTGTTGTATTCATGTAATTCGTTTTCTGTTATCATTTTCATTTAATTAATCGGTTAAAAATCCTTATATAATAATTATTCCGTATTATTTTAATGGCACTAATTGATACCATTTCCGCATAGGTATATATTCGTACCATTTTTTATGAAGTTCTTGGAGTTTTGAATTTGATTGCATTAGAGCGTCCTTTTCTTTTGTAATCGCTTCAAGTTCTTCGCTTAGTGATTTTATAATTTCACTTTCATTTACTATCGAGTAATTATGCTTAGTATAAGCACCCATACCTCCCACAAAAAAACTATCATGGAATAGTATTGTTTTCTTTTCATTAAAATCCAAAACAAACTTTTCCTTTATAGAAATAAGCTCATCGTATTCCCACTTTAGTATTGTTATCAATGGTTCATTTTTACTTTTCTTCATATTATTAAGTTTAGTTTATATTTATATACATGATTTTGTTAATTTAATTTGTGAATAAAAACGGCTTATAACATACAATTGGCGCAAGTTGTCAAATCCTATGTTATCGGCAACCCTAAGAAAGCTCTCCGAAATGATTGTTATAATAATCAATTTCAGTTTCCGTTTCTCCATCAAGTTCGGCAGAATTATTACCTGCTAAATGAGCAGCTTGTATTTCGGCTCTTTCGTTTTCAAGAGAAGCTATTTTTTGCTGTCTGTAAATTTTCCATTTTTCTGCTGTTAAGGAAATTGATAATTCCTTTTCTAAAAAATCACAGAAGTCAATTAATGTTGTTTTTTCCATTTGTATTTATTTTTAATCTAAAGTTGTAAAGGGTCATCGTTAATTTCTTTACTTCCGTTTGTGCCATTTTTAAAATGTTTTAGTGCATTTCTTTTGTTTAATGAGCCAACATAAGCAAATCCTTCTTTTGTAATTACCTCCATTTTGTTTTCGCCTCCAAAAACATAAGTAGCATTTGAGAATTTAGCCTTTTCAATTTCTAATGTTTCTTTATTAATCTGCCAAATAATATGTCCATCGTGGGGTATTATTTTACCAATTAATTTGTGTTCAATTTGCTTTTTTTGTTTAACAGAAACTTCAATTTTTGTTTCGTGTTTTAGTTCTAATTCTTTCATAAAATAATATTTACAGTTTCAATTACTTACCTTTGGCGAAACAGCTTTGGTTCACTTCAAAAATCAAATCAAAAGCATTGTTCATCTTTTTAATATGTTTTTTTGGTATTCCGTGCGATTTCATAATTGCGTCAATGTCTTCATATTTTTCAAGTATTCCACAGGTGTAGCTTTTTAAAAATTCTATCTGCTTTTTATTCATTTTGTTTTTTGATTTTTTCATTTTTATAATTTTACACCACAAAAAAACAACGATAGATAAATACTTGTTGCAAGTGGCAGTTTGTGGTTAATATTTAGTTTCGTTTTTCAATTTTACTTTATCGGTTAAGTCAAGTTTGGTTCTTCTAATGCCACCTGACAACAAGCATAAGGTTATCCGTAATTTTAAGACAGTAACTTCAACTTAGTGTCCATTAACGACAAATTACCCATATCATCAACTTCGTTTATTAAATTTTGAAGTACTTTATCACTTGCTAACTGAACACGAACCTCAATAGTGTCTAACTGTATTCTCAATAAATCAATTTCAGCAACAATGTTTTCGTTATATTTTTTAACCCTTTCCATTTCTTGTCTATAATCATCAGGAATAATGATTAGTTCGTTTATTAGTAGTTTTATTTCTCTTTCTTTTTCATAACCCATTCTCATTTCCGACAACCAATTTTCACCCTCCTTTGCATTTAAGGCTTTGGTTTTTATTGCATCCAAAATAACTTCATTTGGCTGCAACTCTAATTTGCCATTTAATACAGCCTTGAATATATAATTTGAAGCAGAAGGATATTGTTGTAGTCCTTTTTTTAAAATTTCAATTTTGTCTTTTACTCTTTGTTGTATCCTTTCAATTAGGAATTTTCTTTGAACTGTATTCATATTAATGTTTATTTTTAAAATTTATGATTTAATTTCACACGCTAAAATATTGTCCGACAAGAAAATTATCATTAATTTACCGTTATTGACCATTCCAAATATACTTATATAAATGTAATCATAACCTAATTGTTTATAAATTATATTAAATTGATAATCAGTATTTTACGATTAAAGTCCGCTAAGATTTCTATTGTCTTTTTCATAAATAAAATTTAACTCGTTTTAACTTTGCCGTTATAAGCCATTGTCGGGAGAGATGGAATCGAACCATCAAACATTTTTCTAATGCTTTTCGATTTGTGTACACTCCTCGATAACATTGGTGTCACTACCTCGCAGTAGGGTGTCACCACTCTCACTTTCTCCCGATATTTTTCTGAAAACAAAATCATATCAGCACATAAAATTGCCTACGCTTGATACAATCCGTTTACTAAACTTTCTATTTCGTTTAAATCACCTATGGTTGTTTCTTTTCCATTTTTCAAAACGTATTCAGCTACATTCAAAATCGTTTCTACTTGTTTTGAATCAATCTTATAACCAAGCATATTTAATGCTTTTACCACGTTTTTGTCTTTATCTTTAATTTCTGCTTTCATAAATTTTATTTTATCTTATAACATCACCTAACAAAAATGGCTGCAATAAGCACTAGTTTATAATTTAAAGTTTTTTTTAGACAGCCACTTCTTTTAGCTGCAAAACGTGATGTAAGAGGTCGGCTACTTTGAAACTGTTTTGATAAAATCTACAAACATTTCTTTAACGTACTTATAGGCTTCTTCAATAGTTTTAAATTTTTCATAGCCCACTATTCCCTCTGAACTTGTTGGAAACTGTGGTTTAACGAGAAACGAATTACATAAACCAACACGTCTATTATCTAATACTGGCATTTCTTCTTGAGCAACATACCCGTTAATCCAAGCAATTTGAATGCCATTGTAATACACTATTCTTGCCCAACGTCCAATTTCATCAGTACTTAATGTGTCTGAATATCTAATGTGAATACTGAAACCTTTTTCTAGTAATAATAATTTTTTATTTATTTTATGTTTCATTTAATAGGATTATTAATAGGATTATTAATAGGATTATTTTTCACCCATATAACAAAAATGTTTTCAATGTAATTATTCAAACGCCTGTTGTCTTTTTCAGCAAGTTCGGATAATTGAGCGAGTATAGTTTCGTTCTTTTTGCTAGGTCTAAATGTTAGTGTTTTTCCCATTTGTTAATTTTATATTAAGCGTTTTTAAATTGTTCAAAATCGAAATTGTTATTTAATTGCTCCAACATATATCTACCTAATATATCAGGGTGAATAGTTAACCAATCCTCAAAAGTTTCAATATCTTTTCTTGATTCGTAGGTTGCAATTATTTCTTTTGAATAATCACGTTCTATTTTTGATAATACTTGTTCAACGTTCCATTGAAATAAGTGTTCTTGTGTAATTACCATTTTATTTGTTTTTTAGTTTGTGTTACTTTATACTATAAATGTAACACAAATGTTTGAATCTAACTAATTTATTATACTCAATTGCAATTTTTTTCTGAAACTTTTGGCGAACAGCCAAAACAGCCAATGCAAAATATATTTCCATATATCAAAAATTCGCTATATTTGCATTATCATAAATAAAAACAAAACCAATGAATCAAAATCAAGGTCAAAAATATGTAGTGCTTGGGATATTGAGCGCAGTCGCAACTTTCGCTATTGGAGTATATATCGGTGGGATTGTAAAAAAGAAAAAGTTAATTGGCAACCATAGTGAAGATATAATGTTGTATCGTAAAGATATTGACGGGTTCTACCACCGCACAACGCCCGAAAACGCATCCTTAAACTAAACAGCCCGCCAAAAGTTTCAGAAAAAAACTCAAAACCCTAAGTGAGCCTTTAAACTGCTGATAACAGGGGCTTTGCAAAAAAGACGCTTTATCGCTAATTTTAATCTTTTAACATAAAATAATAGCTTCTATTTTGATTTTGCCTTCACCTGCTTCGTGGATTGTAAAACCCATTTTAAAGTGTGTATGGTCGCATCAGTTACTTCCAAATTTCTTATTAGTTCGGTATCATAAACAACGCCTGTTGGCTTTACGCTCATCATATCAAGCATATAACTTTTCTTACGGGTTTCCATCTCTTTCAATCCTTGTTTAATTTCTTTTTCGGTTTTCATTTTATTTATTTTAAATTGTTAATCCACTAATCTATAATTGATTTCATGTATTTTGTTCTAGTTATTTCTTGTAATGGCTTCTCCTTATCTAATTTAATCCCTGTTTTACAATCCTGACAAGTAGTTATCGCTATTCCAAATAATTTATTTGTTCTCCAAATATTCCACTTTCCGCAGACAGGGCAATCCCAAACAAAAGACGAGGCATAAGCCCTTTTCTTGCCCGAATGAACTAATTTACGAGGAAACACTACCGCTAACAGCACCTAAACAAGATGGCTTGCTTTGTTCTTCGTTGGACACTTTATCTGTAATCATAATTTCTACTTTTATTTACGTTTCGAGGTATAAATCAGCCACCTCGTTTAGCTGCAAAACGTTATCGGCAACCCTAAACGACATCGTAGGTATTGACGAATATTTCATTTTTACAAGGATAGAAATCTCTATCGCTAGTAGGAAAGGGTTCTTTAATAATCCAATCTCCCCGCATTGCTTTCATAACACCCTCTTTTGTTTCAATTAATAAACTAAAAATTGGTGCGCCTTTACCTGCAACATAAGCAGTTTCGCTTTCTAATTCTGACTTTAATTCTTTACCAACAAAGGTTTCAATTTCTTGCTTGTTTGAATTTCCATTAAATTGTATTGCCTCAATTTCAACGGGTTTCTTTTTAAATTTTTGTATCATTTTTTATTTTAAATTATTAATTAATCATTCCGAAAGAAGGGCAGCCACTAACACCACCATCCAAAACATCTTCTTTTTTATTTTCCATAGTATTTATTTTACTTGCGGTTAGCGATGTGTTATAAGCCATTTTTGAAATACACCCAATTGTTGCTTATTGCTCTCATCCATTCTTTACATTCAAATCTTAATCTTTGTTTATCCTGTTCTGCCATCAATCCGTAATCGTGTCTAAAGCTTAAACACACATTGTCAATAAATGTATCCGAATTAAAACGGCTTATATCACCTAAACAAGATGGCTGACTTTGTTCTTCGTTGGATGGTTTTTCTGTATTCATAATTTTGTGCGTTTAATTAAGTTTTGTGGTGGAATACGCCACCTCGTTTAGCTGCAAAACGTTATAAGCCATTAATTGATTTTTCTTGAAAGTACCCATCAATATCTATTTCTAATAACTCAATATCGTAATATCTACTTAAATACTTGCTAAAATCAATTAACAGTTCCCTTTGGCTTATAACAGCACCTAATAAACAGGCGGGGTTGTTGGCTTTGTTATGTTCGCTATTATTAGAGCCAAGCATATAAAATTGTAATGCGGTATCGGCTTTTTCTTTCCCAAACATTACTACTTGTCTTTCATAATCAATGTTTTTTTTTGCTTCAATTGTTTCCATTCTATTTTTGTTTTTATTGGTTAGGGTTTCGGTTAGCGATGGGTTAGCAGTAACTTAACACAACGAACCATCTTCATTTTTAACAGAAACAATATTACATCCTAAATGTTCACACTTATAATGTTTACCCATGTCATAATTTGGGCGAGAATAGTCATATTTGCAAATATGTTTTATTAATCCACTTTTAAATTCTTTCCAAGTTTTTCTAGTTGGACTTATCGAAAAAAACCAAAATGGAGATAATAAAATAATTTCAATCTTATGAAATAGGCTACTGCCAACAGCACCTACCAAAAAGGCGTGGCTTTGTGTTTCATCAGAAGCATTTGTGGTTAATTTATCTTTCATATTTTCTATTAAATTTAGTGGTTAAATCCCCACATTCTAGTAGCTCCAAAACGTTAGTGGTCAGGTTAAAGACGAACCATAGGAGTAATATGCTCACAAATAACTTTATCATAAAACTTTTCGACAATTCTATTGACTGCAAATGCCTGTTCGGAAATTGGAGATGACGAAGCGATTGTTGCCCTGTCTAAATATATTTCATACATAACACCGTTTTTTGGTTCAAATTCACCACAATTTTCGATACATTCCTTTATAAGTTCAATATCATCATTAAGCCTTAAAACATCATTTACAACACCTGCTAAATCTAAATGGTAACCATCTGTATCTGCATTGTAATCTTCTTCTTGGAAATAATTTACTACTATCATTTTCTTACTATTTTATTTAAGTATTTCGATTAATTTAATTTAAAAGTTAATAATAGACGGCTTATTTAAAAACGTTAGCACCAATACTATGAAAGGTACTCCGCTTCAATATACTTTATCATATCAGGTTTGCATTTATCTGTGTCAGGCAATCCATTTACTGCAAATCTATGACGGTATCTAAGTCCTCTAATCGTGTGGTAACTCTCAAATAATTCCTCATCCTCAATCCAAAAATGGCTATGGCTTCTATCTCGTGAAATAAGTACTGGTGCTAACATAGGTTTGGCGCAATTGCCG
>Ga0163149_10001569_pt1 | contig 29141 bp, 29 predicted proteins | sample OliLakLV19MP5G1_FD_148604 | JGI IMG/M metagenome (GOLD analysis project Ga0163149, IMG submission 148604) | Freshwater microbial mat bacterial communities from Lake Vanda, McMurdo Dry Valleys, Antarctica - Oligotrophic Lake LV.19.MP5.G1 | ecosystem: Environmental > Aquatic > Freshwater > Lake >... | reverse complement strand
ATGTAGTTTAATTCAATTTAAACCAACTTCACCTTATACTTCTCCGCCATTTTTTTTACTTGTTCTTCGCTTATGCCATGATCGTTCTTACTATTGTGCCAATTTTCAACAGTAGCAACAAAAACAGTGTATGAATATTTTTGGGCGAGCTTAAAATATGGTTCTATTTCCCAGTCGAGGGTAAATGTATTATGAATAAATATTTTGGATACGCAATTTACCATAGCGCCTTCCGTATTTGCCTCACATTGTTTGTATGCCAAATGGTTTTGAGCAAAATCAAATTTGTATTCACCGCTCTTGGGATCGGTAAAATAATCATCAATAGAAAAAACAGGATATTTATTTTCGGAAAGTAAATGAGCCAAGGTAGTTTTTCCTGCACCGGGCAAACCTCTTAATAAGATTAAACTCTTTTCGGTATTCATTTAAAAATTTGAGGAACTTTTTTATCAACTAAAGTCTGTGGAACAGCCAAATCTGTTCCTAATTTTTTATTCAGCTTTTCAATAAAATAAGCAGATAGCAATGGCGATTCTTTTTCTACATTCTGGTGCACAAAAAAGTTTAATTCTTTTAATCCTTCATCATGCCATTTTTCTATTCTTACCAGCCAATCATCTAAACGCTTATAATCACTTTTGTGATTCGCACCCACCCAACGTATAAATGCTTTGGGAGTAGTCAAACGCATATGCATTAAATCTCTTCTGCCAGCGGTATCTACCAATACATTGGAAATATTATTTTTCTCTAATAAAGAATATAGTTCCGCAGAAACTTTCGGATCATTATACCAATCGGTATGCCTGAACTCTATCGCAAGTGGCGTTCCTTTCGGCCAGTTCTCAATAAATTTTACAACCCGATCAAAATCCTTTGGCGCAAAATTATTATGCATCTGCAAAAAGATCATTCCCAGTTTTTCTTCGAGACCACTCACAGCGTGTACAAACTCTTTCACCAATGGCTCAACACTGTTCAGTCGTTTTAAATGACTAATGTCCTGCCTTATCTTCGGATAAAATCTGAAATCCTTTGGAGTTTTATCTCTCCATTTTCCAAACTGATCTTTTCCGTAAGCCTGGTAAAATGTAGCATTCAGTTCAATGCTGTTGAATTGTGATGAGTAATATGCCAACTCATCCTTTGTCCCTCGCGGATAAAAGTTTTTAAGATCTGTTTTGTTCCACTTGGCACAGCCGACGTAAATTTTTAATTTTCCTTTTTTCGATTTTCCTAAAACAGTTTTTGTTTTGGGATCATCTTTTGGCAATTTAAAATCTATTTTACCGGGGTCATCTACTTTTCCGAATTCCATTTTAATGTGAGTTAATTAGATACGTAGCAATTATTCTCATCTCGACTTCGCTACCAATAACGTGTTTTTTCAATTGATTGATCACCACTAAGTTCCTTGATAGGGTGTGGTGGCCCGAAAATCCGCCGTGCTCGGGTTCGCTTGTGCGCGCTTACGGATCGGATTTTCTTGACTTTTTTTGGTTACTTTTTTGATCCAAGCAAAAAAGTGACAAGAAAAATAATATTCGAATGATTTTCGATTTACAGAAAATGTCATTTTATATTGCTTTTTTTGAAAAAAAATTACTCCTCGATGTGACATCGCTCAGGATGATATTTGAATACGTTATTTCAACAGGATAACATGCCCCACCTTTTCGTGTTCAACACCTAACAGATCTTTGTATTTTGCCTTCCAGACGTACACATCCTGCTGAGCAATATTACCTCCTCCATTTGCCTTACCATCCCATCCTGCTCCTAAGCTGTTCGATTTAAATATGAGGTTACCCCATCGATCATAAATACTAAATTCATATACTCCTTCACCTAAGCGGTATCCTTTAGGCACAAATATATCGTTAAGCCCATCATTGTTAGGCGTAAATGAATTAGGAACATAATATTCTGTTTCTGCATTACAATCATCTTCAGGAAGTACCGTAATTGTTTTGTAAGCGGTATCCGATCCAAATGCATTTGAAACAATTAATGATGTGGTATAAATTCCCGGTGTTGAATAACAAATACCATTCGGATTTTGATCGGTTGAATTATCCGGTGTACCACCCGGGAAACTCCATGTCCATGCTGCAGGGAAGTAAATACTACTATCGCGATAATTGATACATTCATCTTCACACAATGAACTATCCACTATATGAATTTTCGCAATTGGAGGTATTGAACATAGAACAAGGTTAATACTATCAATGTAATAATATGTATAAGCCAATGAACCCGCATTACAAGGATGAACAGGTATACCGCTTGCCTGTGTTGTAGTTGCTGCATTGCTGCGGAAATTACCAATGGTAATATAACTTTCACCGCCGGTTGCGGTGTATTGCCCTGATATCATTGTCCATGTTGCAGAATCCCTGATCACAGATGTTTCTTCTACCTGGGGAACAAAACCACTTAATACGCCAATCCCGGCAGCACCAATTGCACTGTTTGAAAAATGCGCACCAATATTATTCGATGACAAAGATGAGCGGCTGCTCCTTAATACTCTGAAGCTTAAACAATAAATTCCGTTTGCTACCAATGGTGAATTTAATGGCGCCTGCAGATATTCCCGTGAATTTGCATTGGCCTGGTAAATAATGATCCCAGCATAACCACTTCCATGATATGGCGAAGCTACCCCAAAAAAATTATCAGGGGTATTTACAGTACATGCTCCTGCACAGGAATTAAAAAGATCGGAAGTGCCGGTATGAGCCCCTGGATAGGTCCATGGAGCTGCATAATTAAGCTGCGCTAAAAAAGCAGGACAGGGATTTACGGTTTCAAAACTCGGATTGGGGACCAAATTTTGAGCCTGATTTCTGCAAATGATTGCAAACAGAAATAGAAAAGACAACTTAATGCCCCATTTCATATTTGATACAAAACACCCCATTTTATTAAATTAATAAAAAAAACGCAACTATTCAAAATTATGAGACATTACGAGTAGGTTTAGATGTATCCGTGTTTATCAGTGTAATCTATGGTGAACATTTATTTTACCACAGATAGCACACCTGCCTGCCGGCAAGGCAGGGATTTTCACAGATGAAAAATAAAACAACCCTTTGAAAAAGCCAAGTTACATTTTTGCGCATTATCAATGTTTTATGCGGGAGAATAGACAATTTTTTTTGTCTCGAAGAAAGGTTCACTAAAGTAACTGCTGACATCAACAACTTTTATTCTTTTTTCGTAGCCTTTTAATTCTTCAGTGAGATCGCCGCCTTTAAGAGCAATGATACCATTTGGCATATGATTAAATCCCTTGTGTCTTATTTTTCCATTTACCCAGTCCTTTAAAACCGGGAACGCTGCAACGGCGCGTGTTAATACAAAGTCAAAGGTCTGCTCGACTTCCTCAGCCCTACCCTTTGCTGCTTCTACATTTGAAAGCTGCAATGCGTTGGCAACTTCAGTTACAACTTTAATTTTTTTACCGATGGAATCGATCAGAAAAAAATCCACTTCAGGAAAAAGTATGGCCAATGGTATTCCCGGGAACCCGCCGCCTGTCCCAATATCCATCACTTGTGACGCCGGCCTGAACTCAATAAATTTTGCGATGGCTAGTGAATGTAAAACATGATGCTCATAAAATGAATCCATGTCCTTGCGGGAAATAACATTGATGTCGTTATTCCATTTTACATATAAATCTTTTAATTCCCTGAAGCGGGACTTTTGCAATTCATCTAATGAAGGGAAATATTTTTCGATAGGGCTTATATCACTCATACTACTTCGCCTGTAAATTGGACCACATTGAAATATGTTGCATGGCTACGTAGCACCAGTGGCAAGGAATGCTAGTGTTGGCCTTCAGATTTTTTGAGGATATTATACAGGAATTCCCTCGCCCTGAATAATTGAGCTTTTACAGTGCCTAAAGGAAGATCAAGTTTTTCAGCAATTTCTTCGTAAGAAAGTTCTTCGAAATAACGCATCTCCACCAATACACGGTAACGTGGTTTTAATTTATCAACCACATCATGCATCATTTTTATCTTTTCCTTCTTCATCACCTTCTCTTCCGGATCAAGAATCTGGGAACGAAGATCCATGGACATTTCGCCGCCTTCATCATTTTCAAAAGTCCTATCGATAGAATAAGTAGCCGTGTTATTTTTTTTCCTGCGGATAAAATCAATACAGTTATTGGATGCTATTTTAAACAACCAAGTGCTAAATGCAAAATTAGGAGTGTATTGCTCTAGTCTTTTAAAGGCTTTTCCGAACGCTTCAATGGTTAAATCATCTGCATCATCCTTATTGTTCACCATTTTAAGCAGCATAAAATAAATGGAATCCCTGTAGCGGCCCATAAGTTCCGCATAGGCTTTCTGGTCCTTATTATCCAAGGCAAGCCTCACAAGCTTATAATCTTTTACGGCTTTCTCAGAAAGGTTTCCGTCTAATTGATCCATTTACTTTTACGAATAAAAAGATTGGTAAATCCCAATAATGGGTAAAAGAACATAATAATCAGTTCTAAAACCGGTGCTAAGATAAGCAAATCCTTTTCTTTTAGCCTTTTAGTAGCACCACTAAATATCACCATTTGCACAATAATACGGAATAAAAAAACACCCAGAATAACATAAACTTCATACTGCATAATAAGCAATACAACGAAAAGTATATAAAAAAAGTACTGACTTAAACCTAATGTCACCAAGCGTGCTTGTGTACCGGATTTATAAAACTTAAAAGTGGTAATGTGTCTTCTCTTTTGCCTTATCCAAAGCTTTAAGGTTGGTTTTACTTTAGACACCGTGATGCTTTCTTCATCTATTTCAACAGTGGTATTCTTCTTATTCGCCACCTCATTTATAAAAAGATCGTCATCGCCTGATGCGATATGATAATGTGAAGCGAAACCTTTATTGTTAAAGAAGGCCGTTTTAGTGTAGGCCAGGTTTCTTCCAACTCCCATATACGGTCGTTTAGCAAGTCCGAAACCTAAATACTGAAGGGCGATATAAAACGTGTCGTAACGGATCACTTTATTCAAAAAACCCGGCGTTTTTTCATAAGCTCCATACCCCAGTACTATCGTTTTATCCTGCTGCATATGCTGCATCATATTTCTGAGCCAAAATTTACCATTGGGTTTACAATCGGCATCAGTCAATAATAAGTGTTCATGAAGTGCTCCCTTAATCCCCACCATTAAAGCGAATTTTTTGCCATGGTAATGATTCTCGTCTTCCTTAATGGTGATCACACGCAGGTTATTGAACTTTTTTGAAAACTCATCCAATACATCCGCCGTATTATCATAAGAACAATCGTTCACAACGATCACCTCAAACTGCGGGTATTCCTGCTGAAGAATTACAGGAAGATGATTGACCAGGTTCCTTTCTTCGTTACGTGTACAAATAATTACTGATGTTGGCTGAAGCTCGCCGGGGGTTACTTTTCTTTTATAAAATGCCACCCTTCCAAAAATACCTATGTAATACCAAAGCTGAAAAAGCGCGCACAGCAAAAAAAGTCCGAGTATTACAAGCTCAATCGTTATATCGTTAATGGTCATAAAATAATTAAAGTTCAAAGGTATACGGAAGCAGTGTATGCGATTGTATTATCTTTGAAAGGTTTTAACAAATTAATTAACAAGTTGATTGCTGGTTGTTAGTTGTTGATTATTGATGAAATTTGACTTTGAAATTTGAACTAAAACATACCGACAAAGGAAGCAAGGCGCGTGCGGGAAGCGTCACTACCGCTCATGGGGTAATTGAAACTCCCATATTTATGCCGGTAGGTACAGCAGGTACGGTTAAAGCTGTGCACCAGCGGGAATTGATCAACGATGTAAAAGCACAAATAATTTTAGGCAATACTTATCACCTGTATTTACGTCCGGGTTTACCTGTTATTGAAAAAGCCGGTGGCCTCCACAAATTCATCAATTGGGACAGACCCATACTTACCGATAGCGGCGGATACCAGGTATATTCCCTTTCTGCGAACAGGAAGATAAAGGAAGAAGGAGTAAAATTTAAATCACATATTGATGGCTCTACACATTTTTTCTCACCGGAGAACGCCATCGATATACAAAGAAGCATCGGGGCTGATATCATTATGGCATTTGATGAGTGTACTCCCTACCCTTGTGATTATAAGTACGCAAAAAAATCGATGGAGATGACCCATCGTTGGCTAAAGCGTTGCTGCGATCGCTTTGATAGTACAGAACCAAAGTATGGGTATGAACAAACTTTTTTTCCAATCATACAAGGAAGTACTTATAAAGATCTTCGAAAAGCTTCAGCAGAAGTTATCGCCTCTTTTAACAGGGAAGGAAATGCTATCGGTGGACTATCCGTTGGAGAACCTGCAGAAGAAATGTATTCCATGACCGAATTAGTATGCGAAATACTACCAGTCGAAAAACCACGTTATTTAATGGGCGTTGGTACACCTGTAAATATTTTAGAATGTATTGCTTTGGGTATTGACATGTTTGACTGCGTTATGCCAACAAGGAACGCGCGCAACGGCATGTTATTTACCAGTGAAGGAATAATTAATATACGTAACGAGAAATGGAAAGAGGATTTTTCTGCGGTGGATCCAAATGGCTCGGCTTTTGTAGATGAATATTATACAAAAGCATATCTGCGGCATTTAAATCACTCGCAGGAGATACTCGGAGCGCAAATTGCAACAATACATAACCTGAGATTTTATCTTTGGCTGGTAGAAGAAGCAAGAAAACATATTATAGAAGGAACATTTGCCGATTGGAAAAATGGGATGGTAAAAAAACTGGGAACTAAACTGTGAAAAAGTTAGACCTGTACATATTTAAAAAATTCCTCGGAACATTTTTCTTTTCGATAACGCTAATCATTGTGGTGGTGATCGTGTTTGACATTTCGGAGAAGATCGAAGATTTTATTAAGAAGGATGCGCCGCTTCATGCTATCGTATTCGATTACTACTTTAACTTCATTCCCTATTTTGTAAATCTTTTTAGTCCGCTGTTTACATTTATCGCAGTAATATTTTTCACTTCGCGTTTAGCATCACGCACAGAAATAGTTGCCATACTCAGCAGCGGCATCAGCTTCAAGAGATTTCTTGTCCCTTACTTTTTAGGCGCTACTGTTCTCGCTTCACTGTCTTTATATCTTAACAATTCATTGATACCGGAAACAAACAAAACCCGACTTCAGTTTGAAAATACGTATATAAATAATGCATACAGGAACCAGGGTGTAAACATTCACAGGCAAATTGCACCCAATACATACGTATATGTTGAGCGGTTTAATAATACTGATAATACAGGTTTTAAATTCTCTCTTGAAAAATTCGATAAGGGCAAATTAAAATATAAAATGATGGCGGAGAATATTAAGTTCGATTCCGTTAATCAAAAATGGAGGATCAACAAATATTTCGAAAGGTATATCGGCGAAAAATCGGAGACTATGCGCAGCGGCAGCTTCATAGACACAACGCTAAATCTCAATCCAAGAGATTTTGGCGCCAGGATCAACAATATTGAAACCATGAACAGAGTGGAGCTGAACACATTTATTGAAGATGAAAAAAGTAAGGGATCCGGAAATATTGAAGTTTATGAATTGGAAAAATACAGAAGAATAGCCACTCCTTTTTCCACTTTTATTTTAACGCTAATTGGAGTTTCATTGGCAAGTCGTAAAGTGCGCGGCGGTGTTGGACTTCACATGGGATTAGGGCTACTCATAAGCTTTTCCTATATTTTATTTATGCAAGTATTCAATACCTTTGCGGCAGGAGGTTTGTTATCACCGGCCATTGCGGTATGGATACCAAACATACTTTATGGAATTTTAGGAGGATTTTTATTTATGACGGCACCAAAATAATTTAACATGCGATTTTTTTTTCTTCTATTACTTTTTCCTTCACTACTATTAGCACAAACTCCATTATTTGGCCCGGAAATAGCTGTGACAATAAATAGTTACACCATCGATGCTATGGAGCCATTCATATCAACTGATGGCAATGCCCTGTTTTTTAACAGCATTAATAATAATACCAACACCACTATATTTTATGCCGGAAAAATTGACGACACTACTTTTAATGCCATTGGACCACTGCCTGTTGTAAACCAAACAGTAACTCCTTTTTTAAATGCGGTTGCATCAATTGATACAGATACTACCTTTTATTGGATCACCACCCGAAATTACCCTGCTGATTACGACAACTTGCATCATGTATCATTTCGTCAGGCCGGACCCGTAAATTTCGGACCGATTCGCGGAGATTTTAATATTCACATACCTGGATGGTTGATAATGGATGCTGCAATAAACTACAATGGTAACTACTTGTATTACTGTAACGCTTTTTTCCAGGGAACGACCTGCAATGGCGGATTGCCATGCAAAGGCAGATTAGGAGTAGCACAAAAAGTAAACGACTCTACTTTCAACAAACTTCCGAATACAGATCTCATTATGGCTACTGTTAATGACACTAACTATGTTGTGTATGCGCCTCATATTTCAAGTGATGGATTAGAATTGTATTACACCCGGTTTTCTCAATCGGCATTACTAAATACCGAAATATGTGTCGCTGTAAGAACCGGTACGCTGCAGGTATTCGGAACTCCTGTGGTAATATACAGTGCCAATGGCTTCGCACCTGAAGCACCAACGCTGAGCACCGATAAAAATAAACTTTATTATCACAAAACACAGGGCGGCATATATAAAATATTTATGCGTTACAGAACGGGCTATGTTGGTGTTGGGGAAAAAGAAAAGAAAAAATTCAGCTGTTACCTTGATGGCAAAAAACTTTTGATAAATAAGGACGGCTCAGCTTCCACAATGATAGTGGAACTTATTAATAACGAAGGAAAAATAATTTTCAGCAAACAGCTGAACACCGAAGAAAAAAGCATTGATCTTGAAAAATATAATTTAACAAATGGAATTTACTTTGTTAACCTAAAGACAGAAAGCAACAGTACAACGAAGAAAATTGCAATAATAGATTAATGATCAGATATGACCTTCCAACTGCATTTTATTTTCCAGTTTAGTGGATAATTTTCCAGGTTCAAAAATACCTCTGGATACTTTTTCACCAAAAGCATTTTTCAACGCAGCTAAAAAAAACAGTACGGGAACATCCACTTCAGACTCTAATTTGATAAAATCAGAATTCCTCTCAACTTCATTTTGGGGCTTCATAAACTATTGGATATAATACAAATCTACAACCGTTAATACCCAAAATCAATTCAATCGCTACACATTCATTACCGAAGTAAGAAAACGCTGCATTATTAGTTATTCGAACGAAAGCAAACTTTGGAAAAACAAAAAATCGTCTGAAGAAAAACGATTTTCATAATCAGCAACCAGATATTTGTCGATCATCTGGTTAGTTTACACTTAAGTTGAAAGAATAATCTATTGTTCGTAGAAAATTACACCTTACGTATCATTTTAATGCTCGCATGGCAAGAAACATTTCATTAAAGCGCTCCACTACCCTGTTCTTAAAATCATCTGTGATTAATTTTTGAATGGACTCTAAACCCTGAACTTCATCAGCATTAAACTTAAAAACCTGTTCCATCGGACCTGCTTCAAATTTCACAATGTATTTATCATTCATGTGAAACACAGTAATGGTAAGACTTTGATGTGGTATTCTTCCTACAATTCGCATATTTAATTTTACTCTTCTAATATTTAACTCGGTTTATTACCCCTATACCCCTTACCCTATCTCCCTAATTCCCTTTTCCGCTATTTACCTTATTGGTCCTTTTGTCATAAAATCAATATCACCAGAGTCATCTGCATCAAAAATGGCTTTTATCGTATCCGCTAAATTAGCATAATGACCAAAGCCATTTGCTCTTAACCATTTGGCTGCGCCCTTATCTTTGTTAATAGAATTACTTGTTGCGGCCCACACTACGAATTTATTTTTCATCATCCATTGAAATGCATCGCTATCACCTCTCACTGCTTTAACAAAAGCCAAAACCATAGTATATTTATTATCTAACAACCATTTCATTGGACCCTCTTCTCCTTGCAGTGCAGGCTTTAACAATAAAAGTTCAGGCATTTTTTTTTCATTGAGCCAGTTTAATGCCGCAGTATCCTCCTGTAAATACGCGGTTAATTTTTCTATCACTTCTTTAGAGTAAACCATCAGAACCTTGCAATTGTTCGTATGTTCAATATGCGCCCGGTCAAATAGTTTGGTATTGCATATGAACGATTACTAATATCTTTTATCCATAAATACGAAACGGTATTGTTTACATCCAGCAGGTTAAACACTTCCATACTTATCCATACCGATTTAAAATTATGGAACGGATTGTGTTTCGATAATGGCTTTTCTTCTTTAATAACCTGGTAAGAAAAACCAATATCCACCCTCCTGTAAGGAGGCATTTTCAATGTGTCTCTATATTTAGCAAAATCAGGTGGGCCAAAGGGAATTGATGTTCCAAACAATAAATTCAAATGCATTTTAAAATCCGGGAAACGCGGTAAATAATCCTGGAAGAAAATACTGAAGCTTACTCTTTGATCGGTTGGTCTTGGAATAGATCCAGGTTCATGACGAATACTATCCGCCCTTTGTGTATCTAGCGTATAGCCTGAAACAATTTTTTCTCCGCTCTTATTGTAGTAATCATAGTAATAATCGTTAAGAATATCTTCCTTCGTCTGCATGATGGAAAGGCTAGCCCAGGATTCAATTCCCTTTACGAATTCCCCATTCACTTTCATATCAATCCCTGTGGCATAACCTCTAGCGCTGTTCTCAGCATAATATCGTATGCGGACGTTATCAACTTCGTAAGGAATAATACTGCTCAAGCTTTTGTAATAGGCCTCTGTGATAAACTTAAACGGTCTGCGCCACGCACGAAAGTTATAGTCACTGGAAAGTAAAAAGTGAATGGATTGCTGCGCTTTCACATTTGTATTTACTTCTCCATATAAATTCCTCAGTTCACGATAAAATGGCGGCTGACAATAATATCCTCCGGAAGCCTTGAATAAAAAATCACGTTTCCAATTTGGCTTATATGCCAGTGTTGCGCGCGGACTTACCACTGTTTGTCCGTTAAGGTCCCAATAATTTGCACGTACTCCCACAGTAAAAGTTAATTCCGATGTATCCTTCAATTCTTTATTGAAGACATATTGCGTATAACCCATTACGCGTCCTGAGCTAAGCTTCTCTTTTGTTTTTACAACTTCCAGCAATTCAATAACACCGGGATTCCCCTGTGGTAAGGAGTAACCGGCCGAATCGATCATTTTCCATTCGCTGAGCTTATCATTAATAATTTCTGTTTGATAACGTACGCCCCAAAGTATTCTCTGTTTTTTATTTATCTGATTAGCTCCTTTATGTTCAAAATTATATACCGTTGCATTCAGATTATTTCGTGCATGATTTAAAAACGTACCAACGCCAAGTGTAGCTACCGACTGACCGAAATTCTTTTTCCCAATATCTCTTTCTAACTCATCAATATAATATTGTCCCTGAATATCAAAAGATTCATTTTCGAAAGTGCGGAATGTAGAAGTAATGAACTTCATGCTCAGCCTACCGTTAGGATGATAATTAAAAGATGCGGCACCAGTATACGTTTCGAAATCATCTATTTCTGCGCCATCAAAATAAACTTTAAGCTGCAATGCTTTATTGATAGTCCCAAATTCTGTTTCCCTTGTTTGCGGAACAACGATGTATTTATTTCGCGCGTAATTACCCAGCACATTTAATTCCCACACATCAGAAATATCATACGTCAAAAAAGTTTGAAGATCAGCAAACCAAGGTCGGTAATCGCCTTGCTCATCGCTGGTACCCAGGACCCTTCTTTGTGTTTTATACCTTGCCCCCATGATCCATGTAAAACGAAAATCTTTTGAGGCACCCTCTAAATGAATATTACTTCCCTGCAAACCACCTTGAATACTTCCATTAAATTTCCTGGGACGGCGATACTGCACATCCAGCACCGATGACATTTTATCTCCGTATTTTGCTTCAAATCCACCGGCAGAAAAAAGTACAGAAGAAACCATTTCAGAATTAATGAAACTTAATCCTTCCTGCTGCCCGCTACGCACCAGGAACGGGCGATACACTTCAATATCATTTACATAAACAAGATTCTCATCAAAGTTGCCGCCTCGTACAGAATATTGTGAGCTCAATTCATTCCTGTTAGAGACGCCAAGCTGCGAGAACAGTATAGAGTTAAAATCCCCGGAAGCACTTGGGATAAATGACACAATCTTAGGATCAAGACGTATCATACTTGTTGTTCTCAATTTATCTTCTATCACCACACTGTCCAATATCGTTCTTGCAGCTTCTTTTAATTGTCTATTCACTAAAAGTTTTTCTTCCGGTTTTAAATTCAATCTTATTTTTTCGGTAGAGAAATTAATGCCTGACAAAACGATTATAATATCTTCCTCTGCCGGCACAGTGTATTCAAACTCTCCTTCTTTATTGGTAAATACGGGGGTATTTGATCTTCCGAACAATGAGACAGTAATGTCTTCAAGAGGTTTGCCATTTTTATCGGTGACTTTTCCATATACAACTGCATTTTGCTGCGCAAAAGCTTTACCGGAAAAAATACATAAGAAAATAAAAATTAACTTATGATATCTAATGATTGTATTTAGGAATGGAGCGAGCAAAAATTATTTGTCTTTATTTTTAAAATCTCCATTTTGCCAGGCCTTAATAAATTTAGACCAAGCAATAGGGTTAAACAAATTGATGGAAGGATATTGCCCGGCATAATACAGTTTACTGTATTGTTGTTGCATAGTGTATTTATAATTAAGGCTTGCATCAGCGGGCACACCCATCATCCGTTCCCTCATCCTTTCCTGTTCAAGATTATTTTCTGCGCGTAACAGGTCATCGTTAGGTAAGTTAAGATCCAGGAATGCTTTCCTGAATTGTTCTGGTGTTGGCCAGGGATAAATAATTGCTTCTTTTAACAAAACAGTATCAGGCCTTAATACTTCTATCAGCGAATACTTATTGCTGGTGAGTGTATCCGGAATTATAAAATATCCCGGCTTATATCCAAGTGCTGCAAATTCAATAGTATCCCTGGTTTGAACAACCAGGGAAAAATATCCGTAATAATCACCTATAGTGCCTCTCTGTGTGTTCTTAATGATAAGACTTGTGAAAGGAATCGGTTTTAAGCTGTCGCTTCCAACAATTACCCCCGAAAATTGTATCAGGGGCCTGTAACCCGACTGCCCCTCTGTCTTCTTTGTCTGACCAAGAGATGACAACGAAAGAATTGCAAATAAAAAGGAAAAACAGCCCGACTTAAAGAAACTATACATAGTTGTAAAGGTACAAAACGAAATCTCAATATTTGCGATATATATAACCCATTTATATGCATATTATTGTGTGAAAACTATTCATTTTTGTAACTTTAAAACCTATCAGCCCTCATGCAATGAGACTAGTTTTATTTACTACGATGTTTGCTTTTTGGTGTTCCGCAAGTGCGCAGATAACTATCACTAAAAACGACATGCCACTTGTTAATGACACCCTAAGGGTAAGCAATACGGCAACCATTGGTACCTCTGACCCTACTTTAACCGACACCAATTATACCTGGGATTACAGCCACCTTACTTACATTACCCAAAAAATAGACACGTTTGTATCTGTTAGTACAACACCATTTCTTTACCAGCTTTATTTCAATAACATTATAATGTACCCCACAACAAAAGCGGACCTGGCTGTGAAAGTGGCAACGCCAATACTTACTACAGGTCTAACGCTAAGCAATGTTTTTGAATATTACAAAAAACCAACCAGTTCATATATTGATGTTGGTTTTGGTGCCGAGATAAATAGTATTCCCACCTCTGTAAGGTTTGATTCACTGGATTATATATATCAATTCCCAATGAATTATGGTAATGCGGACTCCTGCATTTCTAAATATGCATTAAACATTCCATCGTTGATTTATTACGGACAAAGAAAAAAGCGTGTGAATGAAATTGATGGATGGGGAACATTAACTACCCCGTTTGGTACCTTTCAGACGCTAAGAATAAAAACAACTTTGAATGTTACTGATACGGTATATATAAACTCATTGAGCTTCGGAAGTAAATTCAATAGGCCAACGGAAATTCAGTACAAATGGCTGGGAACAAACAGCAGGATACCATTGTTGCAAATAAATACAATCAGCGGATTGATAACATCTGTTGTATATAGGGACAGCGCAAGAGTTAATCTTAATCCATTACCAAATGGTATCCCGGAATTAAACACCATGAGTAACTTGAGGATATATCCTTCTCCTGCATCATCCGAGATCAGTATTAATTACTCGCTCAATAAAACAGATAATGTAACAGTAGAATTATATGATGTTTTTGGGAACAAATTAAATACTTTGTTTAGTTCCATCCAGCATGCAGGTACTCATAATTTAATCGCCGATGTGAACAAACTTTCTATCGCCAATGGAGTTTATACGGTAAAAATGCAGATTGGAGATTCATTTAGTCAAAGTCAAAAAATAATTATAGCACGCTAATAATAAAATAAAAACATGAAATAGCCATCCGCCTTAGGCGGATAAACCTCCAAAAGGGATGGCGTATTTTATCTGACAATCAGAAATTTTAAAAATTATATACAGATGAAACATATAGTAGTAATCGGATCGGGAACAATGGGGAATGGAATTGCGCACACGTTCGCGCAATATGGATTTAATGTGGCGTTGGTAGATATATCTCAGGATGCATTGAACAAAGCGTTAGCAACGATCGGAAAAAATCTTGACAGGATGGTTAGCAAAGCTGTCATAACTGAGTTGGATAAAAACAACACGCTCAATAACATTAAAACATTCACATCATTAAAAGATGCAATTGCTAATAACACTGATCTTGTTGTAGAAGCAGCATCAGAGAATGTAGATATTAAATTGAAAATTTTTAAAGAGATCGATTCACTTTGCCCGGAACACACCATACTTGCGTCTAACACATCATCAATTTCCATTACAAAAATCGGTGCCGCTACTAAACGTCCGAACAAAGTTATTGGGATGCACTTTATGAATCCTGTACCAGTAATGAAATTAGTAGAGGTAATAAGAGGTTACTCAACGAGTGATGAAGTAACAAACCTTATAATGCGGGTAACAAAAAGTTTAAACAAGATACCTGTAGAAGTAAATGATTACCCAGGATTTGTGGCGAATAAAATTTTAATGCCAATGATCAATGAAGCCATCATAACTTTATATGAGGGCGTTGCAGGCGTTTCCGAAATTGATACGGTAATGAAATTAGGAATGGCTCACCCAATGGGTCCACTACAATTAGCGGACTTTATCGGTCTTGATGTTTGTCTTTCAATCTTAAATGTATTGCGTGATGGTTTTGGAAATCCCAAATATGCACCTTGCCCTTTGTTAGTAAATATGGTAACTGCCGGGCATCTTGGTGTAAAATCCGGTTCAGGATTTTATTCTTATACACACGGAAGTAAAGACCTTGTGGTTGCAAGCCAGTTCAGAAAAAAAGAATTGGTATAAATTCAAAAGATATTTTTGTATTTAATAGATGGAGACCAGAGACCACAAAAAACGGGGCGTAACGAAAAGCCATAAGAGTAGACAACTAAATACAAACCCCATGAAATTGAGAATTACTTTTTCAAGTTTAATGATTGCACTTATGTGCACTTCCAACATTTCTTATGCAGGTAATACTATTGCCGCGCTGCCTGATTCAGGCAGCTTTACGCACCACGTTGGCGAAGCCTTTGGTGGGGGAATTGTATTTAAAGTTTTTAAAGGCGACGATGGAAAAGAACATGGACTGATCGTTGCGGTAGAAAATCTTGGCAGAGCAACATGGAGCGCAAACACAAGCCAATTGATCGGAGCGAGCAGCAAATCAGATGGAGCAGCAAACACTGCTATGATCATTAAAGCAGGAGGAGCTAAAACAGAAGCTGCCGGACTTTGTGATGCTTACGAAAAAGATGGGTTTTCTGATTGGTATTTGCCGGCAATTGATGAACTGGAAGTATTAAATAAAAACATCAAAACAGAAAAAACATCGGCACCTCAATTTTTGTGGTCCTCTACAGAAGATCATCCTGGAAGTGCACTGGGCTTCGATTTTAATGAAGGTACGTCATCAATGAGCAACAAAAAAAGAAATGCAACAGTAAAACCTATAAGGGCATTTTAATACGGATTTTCTCAAACACCATCCGGATTTATTCGGGTGGTGTTTTTTTATTGATAAATAATACTTTTGAATTCACCCGCATATTCATTAACTTTAGTAATTATGAAAAAACTCCTTGTAGTTTTCCTTATCACGTTATTAAACACCGGAACCAATTGCTTCGGACAAGCTAATCCACCGAAGAGCGATACCCTTGTTTGGTATACAGATATTATGAAGGCCCAGGAAGTTTCCAAAGCAACAAACAAACCTATTTTTGCTTTTTTTACCGGGAGTGATTGGTGTGGATGGTGTAAAAAAATGCAACGGGATGTTTTTGCAAAAAAAGAATTTCTTGCTTGGGCTCCCAAAAATGTAATATTGCTTGAATTGGATTTTCCAAGAGGAAAACAATTACCCCAGGAAATAGTTCAACAAAATAACAGCCTGCAGCAAACATTCCAGGTTAAAGGCTTCCCAACTGTTTGGATGTTCTATTTGATTAGGGATGAAGCCAAACAAACATTCAATATATCTGCAATTGGTTCATTAGGTTATCCACAGGGAGCACAAGTTGGTAAGGAGGAAGCAAAATTTTTGAATGACGCCAATGATTTGATCTCTAAGTACGCTCTTCAGCCTCAGTAAGTTTTCTTAGATCAGCCTATTTTCCTTTACTCAGCTCATTTCCTATCCACGTCGAGAATATTGCAGCACCCTTATCATTCAAATGATCTGCATCACGCCATAATTTTTTATCTGTCAATTCGGTCCGGGGCATAACCAATACAGGTGCCAGTGAATTATAAAATTCCATTCCTTCTATCGGCACGGGTTGACTGCTATATGAAGGTATATACAAAAAGTAAACCTGAGAATTATTTGCTTTACAAAGATCAACAAGAGCTTTTATCCACGATTCAGGATATCCTATATTGAATTGCCTGATGGGATTTGAATCCGCACTTAAATTCACGGCTGGTTCAATCAATTTTTGTGGATCAGCAAAACCAGCATAACCCCGGTAACCATATTCCGGAAATGTGTTTTCTTCCAGGGATCTCGTATTAAAAAAATCAGTTCTCAGTTGACTAAGCCGTGCAAGAAAAGCATCATAAATATTTACAAGTGCTTTTTGATTTTTAAAAGAAGCCGGATGGATGATATCTTCTGTTTGAGCATAATAGGAATAAACTGGATGGCTTGATATCCCAAAAGTTTCATTTATTTCAATCACTATAGTTTTTACTTTTTTATGAGTAAATAGATCTTTCGCAATAATAAATTGCAATTCGTTTCCAAACCTGCAATAACCAAGATTAAGCGCCGTAATTGTTTTACCGGTTTTTTTTGTGATCAAATTTGAAATCAAAGTATCACGGATACCATTGATCGTGTGTGATGTACCAAGAAAAGCGATATCAATAGCTTTTTCATCTTTAATCATCCTATCATATATCCAACTGCCCCTGTTTTCGCAATCACCAGGAATACTTTTCCAGGCGTATTCCCTGTCAAGATCAGTTAACAAAATATACACCACTGCAGCTGCCGGCAAAAGAATGAAAAGAAAAATACGAAAAATAATTTTTTGCATATTAAAACTGAAAATAAATAAATGCAGGCGGCTCATGATACACTCCGTAAAACAGGAACGCTATCAGTAAAAAATAATATGCCGCGAGTCTGTATACTTTCGGAATAGTAAAGAACACAAAAAACTTATTTTTAAAGGCAAACCATTCCGCAATAAACATCAATGCCGTTAAAACAATTAATCCTGAAATAAATAATGATGAATAATTTTTATCACTAAGAAACAATTGAGCCCTGCTCATATCCAAATCCATTTCACCTATTGCGGCAAAACGATCAAGAGTAGTATGTATGTCGGGTGATCTAAAAAAAACATAACCGGCCAATACAACTGCTACTACCAACAAGTGATTTAAAAAAGAAGGAAGCCTTTTCAATTTTAACTGGCGGTAAAAATTTTCTATCACCAACGCTAAGCCATGCCATACACCCCATATTATAAACGTCCAATTTGCTCCATGCCATAACCCACTTATAGAAAACGTTAAAAGCAAACCTATCACCACAGCCAGATTTCCCCAATCACGTTTAGCAATTACAAAAGGCATATATAAATAATCATTCAACCAATTAGATAATGAAATATGCCACCGCCGCCAATAATCTCTCATTGAGGACGCAAAATAAGGATACCTGAAATTATACATCAAATCAAATCCTAATAAGTGGGCGGAACCTTTTGCTATATCCGAGTAACCCGAAAAGTCACCATAAACTTGTATGGCAAAAGCAATTGTTCCCAATATTACACCTGCAGCATTTGGATTTGCATCAGCTGAAAAAACCGAATTAGCAAACGGCGCCATATTATCTGCTATGACACACTTTTTGAAATACCCCCATAACATCAATCGTAAACCTGCAATGATCTGTTCATAAGAGATTTTTTTCAGAGAACCAAACTGAGGCATCAAATGCCCTGCGCTTTCAATAGGACCAGCGACCAACTGCGGAAAAAAACTTATATATGCCATATAAGTATGGACATTGGGCGCAGGTTTTATTTTATTGCGATAAACATCGATGGTGTAACTCAATGCCTGGAAAGTATAAAAACTTAATCCTATGGGCAGAATAACAGAAAGTGTAAAAAAATCTGCACGCAGACCAAATGCCCCAAGCAAGACAATAAATGAATCGGCAAAAAAGTTATAATACTTAAAGAAAAATAAAACTCCAAGGTTACAAACTAGCGAAGTACTCAATAAAATTTTCTTTTTTCGTTGAGAGGCCGCCTTTTCAATTCCATGACTTACATAATAATCTATCATGGCAGTTGAAATCAATAAAAATAAGAACCGGATATCCCACCATCCGTAAAAAACAAAACCTGCACAGATAAGAAAAATATTTCGTTTGCGAACAGAATTACATATCCATGACCAATAGATAAAAAACACTATTGGCAAAAATATTACAAACGTAATGGAGTTAAAAAGCATTTTCTATTTTATCATCCTTTATGGCTCAAAGAATAAATAAAAGTAGAAATTAAAAATGAAACGCTTATTACCTTATCAGACTGATGTTACCACTCTTCTGAATAACTTCATCGTCGATAGAGAATATAAAAAGGCTATACGTAAAAACATCAGTTCCCATTAATTTGTTTCTGAATTCACCATTCCATGTATCACTTAAGTTGTTTGTCTCAAAAACTTTTTCACCCCAGCGATTAAAAACTGAAAACTGAAATTTCTTTACACAATCTTCACTCGAATAAATTTCCAACACATCATTCTGACCATCACCATTTGGTGAAAAAGCATTGGGAACTTTAACGTCGCCGCATAGCACATCGATATCAATTCTAACTGTATCTAAATCAGTACATCCATTGACATCTGTCACAATAAGTGTGTACAACGTACTTTGTGTTGGAGAAACAATAGGAGACGAACAGGTATTGCAACTGACTCCATCTGAAGGCAGCCAATTGTACACACCCCCACCCGAGCCATTTAGTGATATGGTTTGTCCCTGGTGAATAGACATATTTTGTCCGGCATCTGCAATTGGTCCGGATAAAATTCCAACATTAAAAATCGATGTTTGAGTACACCCATTAAGATCAGTAACAGTAAGTAAATAATTTCCATTACTCAAATTACTTACTCCGGAAGTTGTAAAAGCATTACTCCAGGAATAAGAATATCCTACAGTCCCTCCATTAACAATCGTGTTCACACTTCCAGTACCACGACCACACGTGTCTTCTTTAACAGAACCCAAAATAACAATGGGCAAAGCCTGGGTAATGGAAATCGTTTGAGTATTGATACAGTTATGACTATCCCGCACTAGCAATGTATACGTTCCCGCCGAAAGAGAAGAAGCAGAGTTTTGATTCCCTCCTGAAGCAGACCAATTATAATTATAAGGGCCAGTACCCCCATTTACTGAAAATGTTGCAACACCATTATTTCCGCCGTAACAGCTTACCGAAGATGTGGAAACAAGAGAAGAGGTTAAAACTGCAGGATCAGTGATCAATACAGTTGATGTTGAAATACATCCCTTAGTATCTGTGACAGTGCAGGTATATAAACCAGCGCTAAGATTAGAACCCACCTGATTAGTTTGACCATTGTTCCATGAATAAGTAAAAGGGGCTGTACCATTATTACCCGCAGCTGTTGCAGATCCATTTGCATCACCATTACATAAAGGATTTGCCAGCAAATTTATTCCTGATGTAAGTGCCAGCGGCTGAGTAACAGAAACCGTTTGTGTAGAAGTACATCCGGCCATATCAGTTATTGTGCAGGTATAATTTGCAGGCATTAATCCGCTCACTGAAGACGCTGTATTCCCGGTGTTCCATAAATACGAATACGGAAATGCCCCTGCATTCCCAGTAACCGATGCAATTCCATTGTTTAAACCGAAACAGGTAACATTGGTTACACTATTTGTTGATGATAAATTATTAACATTGATATACGTATTTTTAGTAACAGAATCTGCACCACAAGGTGTGATCACTTTAAGTTTTACAGAATAATTTCCTCCCGTGTTATAAAAAATACCGTTTGGATTTCGCAGAGATGATGTTGCGGTTACAGCACCGGTAAATGTCCACTGCCATTCAGTATTTAACGAATCACATGACAAAAGCAAACCTGAAAAATCAACTGATCCATTAGTGCAAATACTAGTTTGGTTTGCAGAAAAATCCAAAACAATATCGCTTAAGCCACACGTATTTATACAAAGAGAAGAAAAAGCAGCATCAGGTCCCGACCCGCTAAAAGCTGTTTGAAATGAACCGGGCGTTGTGGGATAATTAGAATATACATTAGTTGTTAGGAATATGCTGCTTCGCGAAGCCGCAGTGCTATTGGATCCAGATGTTTCGTCATGCCCATCACCACCGACATAACCCGAACACATCAATTTACAATCACTGTCAAATCGTGCAATAAAATTATTTTCATCCACTTGAGCCGCTGTCTGAAAACCACAGGAAGTAGCAGGCATATCACTGCTATAAGTATCGCCGCCAACAACAATATTATTATAAGGATCAACTGCAATCCCTGTTGCTTCTTCAATATCGCTCCCGCCAAACAAACCACCCCATACCTGCTGACCGGAGTTATTAATTTTAGCAAGGAAAATATCATAACTAGATGTGTTAAGTGATGGCTGATAAACCCCCGGTGTAGTAGGAAAAGTAGCATCGTTTGTACTACCATTGATTACTACATTCCCAGCAGCATCGGCATCAATACTTGATGCAGTAGTTATATAACCACTGCTTCCTCCTGTTCCGGAATAATGTGTGGTCCATGAAAAATTTCCTGAACCACTGAACTTTGCAATAAAAGGTTCGTCAAGCCCGCTGCCGGAATAAACAGATTGAAAAACACCGACACTTGCGGGAAGATCTGTTGAATTAGAATTACCGACAATATAAATCGTATTCCCGGGCCCTACTGCAATACATGTAGAATAATCTTCAGCGGATCCGCCAAAAAAAGTTGACCATGACATTAAACCTGCGGAAGTAAATTTTGTAATGCATGCATTCTTTGTATCTCCCAAAGCAAAGGACGTTTGATACGCACTTCCGGTTACCGGAAAATTAGTTGACTCAGTGACGCTTGAAATTATAATATCATTTGCACCATCAGTATCAACAGAAACCATACCATCACCGATCCCCATTCCAGACGATGTCCCGTCAGATTGTGAACCACCAAGATAAGTTGCCCAGGACAAACCTCCTGCAGTATTAAATTTGGCCGCAAAAATATCAGCACCACCTTTGCGAGCTGTTTGAAATGCACCTATAGTTACCGGTAAATTATTTGCGTTGGTAACTCCAACAATTATCGGATCGTTATTCCCATCGGCAACTACATCATACGCCAGGTTAGCACCTGACCCACCAAAATATGTTGCCCATTGCCTGTTACCTGTTCCATCAAATTTCACGAGAAATGATTCAAACCAACCATTTGTAAAAGTTTGAAAAGCGCCTGAGGTTACTGGAAAACTTGTTGATGCAGTTGATCCTGCGAAATAGGCATTTCCCAAATTATCTGTACATACAGCAACCCCATAATCAAATCCCATTACTCCAAATCCACTGCCTCCATAGTATGTAACCCATGGGTCAATGATCAATGAAAAATTATGATTGTATGACTGTAATATCTCGAAACCTGTAACCAACTTTTGTTGTGCTTCTCCACCTTCATTATTTTTGATAATAATATATCTTGCTGCGATATCAATTATTTTCCCGTTTATATTTTGATACACCTTTGGCATGCGATCTTCTGCATCACCAATTGAAGTTTTTATGATCAGGTGCCCCTTGCTACTAATTTCTATTCCATCTGCACCTTTGTATTCTAATTTTATATCACTAACATTTCCACCGGGCTCAATCACAAATTCATATTTAGGCATATCGGAGCTTCCATCATAAACTACATTAATATTATTGTAAATATTTTTATAGGTAACTGTTTCAAATGATCGTACACCATTTATTCCTTCCGTATTTCCATTTGCGAAATAATTAGTATTCCCGGTTTTTTGCCGGGAAGGAACAACAACGAAATTATTATTAGGCTTAATAAAATCAATATCAACACGGTGTAATTTTATTTCAGACAAAGCGTTGTCCGTTGATTTATATTTCTCTTTCCCCTGTTCTAAATTATTTTCTACCTCATTTGTTTTGCTGAAAACATAACTCCAGCCTTGCTTGCGTAAAAAAACGCCAATGCCATTTTTATAATTAGCATTAAATAAAATATCGGTTCTGGGTTGGCTGCTTAAATCATTTAATTGTCCTTTATTTTCAACAAAGGCGGATGAAAATAAATTTTCAGAATTGGATTTGTTGGCAAGACTTTGTGGGATATTTAAACAGAAATTAAAAGAGAGAAAAAAAACTAATATCCTGAACATATTCTGTCTTGTTATCATAACAAGTAATATTGGTTATATTAATTAAGCTCCGAACACAGTTTATTTATACCGAAAAAGAACAGCATTACACCTATTCACTATCATAATTTAAAATCACAAATATTTGATTATCAATAATTTAATAAAAACATTAATTGCATTCGTTTTGGCGCTACACTCTATTGGCCTTGTAGAGATTTAGCGCTTTTGAGAGCAGGCTCAAATTGTGGGTCCATTTGCAGTGCTAGGGAATAATTCTCCATCGCTTGTTTCTTATTGTTCATTGCCTGGTACGCTGTTCCCTTTGCAAAATACGCTTCCACATATTTCGGATCAATATTTATTGCCCTGTCAAAATATGCAATAGCACTTTGATACTTTTTATTTATTAATTCGATCGCACCTAAATTGTAATAAGCATCCTTAAAAGTGGAATCCAAACCCAAAAGCGTATTATAAGTTTGTATAGCGTTGTTCCAATCACCTATATCCTGAAAAAACTTCCCTTTACAATAATGTGCTTCCGTGCTGTGTGGCTGCAATTTTAAAGCATTGTCATAATAATCAATCGCGAGTTTATTTTTTTTATCGGCATACAGCACACCAATCTCCATATAGGCTGCGTAATAATTCTGATCCTGCTCAACTGCAGTTTGCATGCTGGATATAGCTTTGTTAGTATCTCCCGTTTCTAAAAAATTCATCCCCTTCATAAAGTATGCTTTCGCATTGTACTGATCCAGCTTAAGCACTTCATCAAGATATTTCAATGATTCATCATAACTTCTTACTAAGAAAAGAAGTTCAGCCAACTTCATTAAGGCCTTTTTATTTTCCGGATCAATGGCAAGGCTTTTTTCAAGCGCCTCTTTGGTTCCTCGAGTTTTATTGGTGGCAAGATATATATCTGCCAGTGTTATATATTGATTCGCATTAGTACTATCCAGCTTAATTGCTCTCTGAACATCGGCAATTGCTTCATCGTACATTTTGTGTTTAAAATATGCCGCACCCCGCTCATGGTATAATGAAGCGTTATTTGGATCATCAAGAATTTTCTTGTTCAGCTCACGAACATCCTGGGGCGATAAGGTATCAGCCGCGATTGCATCAGACTCCGCAGAATTGTTTCCGCACGAACTAACGAGAAGTGTTACAATAACAAAAGAGATGATCGAAAAATATTTAAACATGGTGGAATAGAATTTCATTAAAATAAAAACTCCCTGCAAAGATAAAATTAAAGTCTTTGCAGGGAGCGTTTTACAAATGAAATTACTTATTCCACAACCGGCTCAGGAACACCCTGTGATAAGGCCACCCTGATCTTAGCTTCTATTTCTTCCGCTAAATCAGGATTATCAAGGAATAGCGTTTTCACAGCATCTCTGCCTTGTCCAAGTTTAGTATCCTCATAACTGAACCATGATCCACTTTTCTTAATGATATTTAATTCAACACCCATATCAATTACCTCTCCTATCTTAGAAATTCCTTCTCCAAAAATAATATCAAACTCTGCCATCCTGAAAGGAGGAGCAACTTTATTTTTCACCACTTTAACACGTGCACGGTTACCAACTGCAACATCACCTTCTTTGATCTGGCCTATTCTTCTTATATCCAAACGAACAGAAGCATAGAATTTAAGTGCATTACCACCGGTAGTAGTTTCAGGGTTACCGAACATAACACCAATTTTTTCGCGAAGCTGATTAATAAAGATACAACAACAACCCGTTTTGCTAATTGTACCTGTTAGTTTTCTCAATGCTTGCGACATTAAACGTGCATGCAATCCCATTTTTGAATCACCCATTTCTCCTTCGATCTCGCTCTTAGGAGTTAAGGCAGCCACGGAGTCGATCACGATAATATCAATTGCGCCTGAGCGAATTAAATTTTCAGCAATTTCCAAACCCTGCTCACCATTATCAGGTTGAGATATCAAAAGATTTTCAATATCCACTCCTAATTTTTGTGCATAGAAACGATCAAAAGCATGTTCCGCATCAATGATAGCAGCAATGCCACCCGATCTTTGCACGCTCGCAATTGCATGTATAGCCAATGTTGTTTTACCAGATGATTCCGGTCCATATATTTCAATCACCCTGCCTTTAGGAAAACCTCCAATACCAAGAGCAACATCAAGTCCAAGAGAACCAGTAGAAATAACTTCAGTTGTACTTTCAGGTGCATCACCCATTTTCATGATCGCTCCCTTACCATACGTTTTTTCTAATTTATCCATGGTAAGTTGAAGCGCTTTCAACTTTTCTTTATTCACTTCTTTTTTGTTTGATTCTGCAACTTCTTTGGCAGCTTTGGTTTCTTTGCTCATGATTTTTCGTTTTTCTGTTTGTATTATTTAGCTAGTATTTATTTATATTCTCTTTTATTATTTTTTGAAACCTTTATACAGGCGTGGCCAGTATTTGTTCTGTATGATTTTGATTATTTACTTCTTTAATTACCCTTTCAATTATTCCTGTTTCAGAAATAACAAATGTTGTTCTTACAATTCCTTCAAATTCTTTTCCGAACAGGGATTTCATTCCCCATATATTATAATCATTGATTATTTTTTTATCTACATCGGCGATCAATGGAAAAGGCAGACTGTATTTTTTAATAAATTTTTGGTGCGACTTTTCATCATCTGCACTTACTCCCACTATTTTATATCCTTGTTGAAGTAGTAAAGAGTAGTTATCTCTCAAATTACACGACTCAGCAGTACATCCAGCGGTATCATCTTTCGGATAAAAATATAATACCAGTTTTTTTCCTGTAAAATCATTTAACGAAATCAAATTGCCATCCTGATCCTTTCCTTTAAAATCGGGCGCCTTATCACCCGCTTTTAAATGGGTAGTATGTAACGTTTTAGACACGTGCTTTGTTATTTTATCTAGAATACTCATATACAAATAACCATATTAAGCATTAACATTACAAGGTTGAATTATTAACAACATCAGTCCTTTTCGACATTAATTGTCTGGTAAATGACCACCTGATCTTATTCTCATCTAAAATGGGTTGATTAAAGCCTCCAACAATATAGGCACCATCATTTTCAATAGTATTTCCATTTTGTTGGGTCGTTGATCCGTTCATTTCTTTCTTTAATGAGTTCATAACAGAGATTTTTAATTACCCGACAATATTAAATCAAAAAATAGAATAAACCTAGAATAAAATAGAATTAAAGTAGAATATTTATTAACATTCTATGTTTTTTACCTGAAATTTCGTATTTTTGACATTATTAATAAAACACATGAAAAGTCTACACGCCAAACAAAAGAAAATTCTTGAACTTCTTAAAGAACACAGGGACAATCCGCTTACTATAAAAAGCCTGAGTGCGAAAGTTGATATTGATTCTCCGGGAGTTTTATATCATCATCTTGATCAATTGGAAAAGAAGGGTTATTTAAAACGTAATCCGCAAAATTCCAAAGACTATGTGGTACTTGATAAGCCCGAGAACAACATAGTATATATAGGCAAGTATGGTATGGCGCAATGCGGGCCGAATGGATCGATACTGGAAGATGGGCCGGTTGAACAAATACCTATTGCATCTAATATGATACGTTTCCCTTCATCGGAGGCTTTTATAGTGGAAGCTAAAGGTGATTCCATGGAACCAAAAATAAAAGAAGGCGATATTATTATTGCTAAAAAACAAAATATTGCTGAGCATGGTGAAATAATAGTATGTGTGTATAAACTTGAAGCCTTGATCAAAAAGTTTTCTGCTATAGATGGAAGCATTTATCTTATTTCATTGAACAGCGATAAATATCCACCACGACATGTTATTGATGAGAATGATTTGAAAATTGAAGGCGTGGTGAAAAACATTATGAGTTTTAGTTAAGGCCCCCTCCAGCTCCCCCAAAGGGGGCGTGATTATGAATTAATTTTGATGCTCCAAAATGGAATATCTAATGATATTCTCTTAAATAAAACTAATTAACGTATCACATTTTGTGATACCAATAAACTCCAAAATGAACAAAGAGAAGCAATTGTGACCTCCAATTCGGATAATTAAGAAGATTAAATATAATGACAAAGAAAAAGAATGCATTGGCTTTGGTTGATGAATTGATCATTAACAAAATATATTACATAAGAGGGCATAAAGTAATGTTGGATAGGGATCTGGCGGAATTATATGGAGTTGAGACAAGGGTTTTAAAACAGGCAGTAAAAAGAAATGTTCGACGTTTTCCCTCTGATTTCATGTTTGAAATGACAGAAAGTGAATTTGAAAATTGGAGATCACAGTTTGTGACCTCCAATTCGGATAATTAAAAAGATTAAATATAATGACAAAGAGAAAGAACGCATTGGTTTTGGTTGATGAATTGATCATTAACAAAATATATTACATAAGAGGGCACAAAGTAATGCTGGACAGTGATTTGGCGGAACTATATCAAGTAACAACCGGGAATTTAAACAAGGCTGTTAAGCGAAATTTAAAACGTTTTCCGGATGATTTTATGTTTCAGTTAACTAATGAGGAGTTTAAAAACTTGATGTTCCAAAATGGAATATCAAATTGGGGAGGGAAAAGAAAACTTCCTTTCGCTTTTACAGAGCAAGGAGTGGCTATGTTATCGGGAGTTTTAAATAGCGATAGAGCAATTAATGTTAACATACAAATCATGCGGATATTCACTCGCGTGCGACAAGCATTAATTGATAATACTGAGCTGCGATTGGCAGTAGAAGAGTTGAAAAGTAAAACCGATAACAACACCAAAAACATTGAACTTGTTTTCCAATATTTAGATGAACTATTGGAGAAAAAGGAAAATTCGGTGCCAATGGAAAAGATTGGGTATAAATATTAATATTGCGTGCGATTAACTAATGAAAATAGAAAAAATTAATAAGCTTGTTATTATTGGTAACGGGTTTGATTTAGCTCATGGACTTGAAACCAGTTATAAAAGTTTTATGGACTGGTATATATATACAGCCTTCCAGGAATTTCGAGAAAAGAACTATTATGGAGACCATTTAATTGAAATTAAATATAAATCCCGGCATTCAGTAATAAGACTTGATAGTACTCCAACTACTTTTTTAGAGGTATTAGATTTAAAAAAAACTTTTCAAAATTTATCAATAATCTTCAAATCTAATTTCTTAGAAAGAATATTAAATAATTTCAATGAAAATAATTGGGTTGACATTGAACGTTATTATTACCGTACATTGAAATCACATTTTTCAAACAATAGTTTGTCTTTGCCCGGCAAAACAGATGCTGTATCTATATTAAATAGGGATTTTAATTTTTTAATCGAAAAGTTTACAAGTTATTTAACCTTGGTCAATGAAAAAATTAATGATATTCCTAAATTAAGAACAAACAATTCAGAAAATAATTTCAGCTCAATATTTCATATTGCCTCTAAAGATTACGAAATAAAATTTCTGAATTTTAATTATACTGAGACTCTCTTAACAAAAGAATATGCTCAAAAAGAAGATATAATTCATATACATGGCAGGGTGACAGATAAGAATAGTAACCCAATTATTTTTGGTTATGGAGACGAAAGTGATCCTACCTATCAAAACATTGAGGACTCTGCAGAAAATATATTTCTGGAACATATAAAGTCTTTCGCTTACTTTAAAACAAATAATTATAGGTGGGTTCTAAAAATTCACTTTTAGAGATTTGACTAAAAATCGGAGAACCCGTTAACCAATTTTTTGTAATCTGTTTTTCAAAAATACATTATTTTTTTCTTACAACCT
>Ga0163149_10001566_pt1 | contig 29187 bp, 21 predicted proteins | sample OliLakLV19MP5G1_FD_148604 | JGI IMG/M metagenome (GOLD analysis project Ga0163149, IMG submission 148604) | Freshwater microbial mat bacterial communities from Lake Vanda, McMurdo Dry Valleys, Antarctica - Oligotrophic Lake LV.19.MP5.G1 | ecosystem: Environmental > Aquatic > Freshwater > Lake >... | reverse complement strand
CTTGTCGTTATCTGAAAAAAATACCCTCTGACGGCGATTTCCACGCTGGACGATGTGATGGGGTACGTTTGGGATAACAACTCGAGCTATTCGGGCCATTGAATTAAGTTATGTGTCCCTGGAATTAAAGAAGGATCTCTTTGGCCATGCGGCCGTTAAAGGCGAACATGACGTCAAGGCCGCGCAAGGAGAAGAAGTCTCCGACTAGGCGGCAGTAGTCAATCTCGTCGTCGATGTAGAGTATAAAGGGTTTGGGGGGTGAGGACATTCCGAATAATCTATCAGCTTGGAGACTGACAGGACAAGGGGTTTTAAAGCGGGGAGCGCCTCGGCCGCCGGAGGCGGACGAATCCCCACCGCCGGCCTCGCCGCTGCGCTCGGGACGCCTCATAAGCACACCACGCCCCTAATTACTCACCTCCCCCGCTTGAATAACCACGCGAGGACGACATAACTCGATGTTATCAGTCATTGCGCCGAAGGCTGCCACTCGGGGAGGGGCTGGCGAAGGACGCAATGTCGGATAACGTCTGTTATGTCGAGGGGGTGGGGATGGGACGCCAAAGGCGGCCCAGGCGCGTGAGCACAGGAGTTTTTTTTTACGCCAGCCGCTAGATTGATGTGAAGGCTAACGTGGTACCGCGGACGTGGTCCGGTTTATGCGGTTTACGCTATCGCTCCGGTCAGGAGGGGTGGCAGGAATTAGCGGAATACGCATCCGTCTGAGGCGGAGAGCTTTTGGCGGACACCCGTAGGTTATCTCCAGTTTTCTGGACGCACTCAATTTTCAGGAACTGACCCCTTTATTCTTTGTATTCTTTGAATTCTTGTAAAGCCAGATGCCGAGGGCTAAAAAGATTGTTCCCAGAACAAGGCTCTGGGGTTTTAGGGTTTGGAAGCGGATAAGGAAGATCGCCACAGCTGAGAAGTGCATTGTGGCGAAGGCAAAAAGGCAGAGGGCGAAGAAGCGTTTCATCTTTGAAATATAAAAAGATTGTACGGTATCGCTAAAAAAACATATTTGAAATCTTCGGAGAACGTTGCATAATTCCAATCCCCTGACAAGTCCTCGTACGAGAAGTTCAGCAAAACCTTAGAATCGTTTTGCACAATTCTGAGTATTTGCTTTTGCTTGTCTAAATGGATTTTTTCACCTGTGTTGCTCTGAAGAATTGGCTCTCCACCGTGCAACCCAATGATTTTAAATTTATCATTGTCATAGCTCAATATTCGTGACTGTGAATCATACAACGTGCCACCCTCTGGATGCAAAGTATCATGCGTTACCATCACGGGAGCACCTAGCACCAATTCATGTATTCCTTCGTAAGAGATTACAATAATTTTATCTCTTTTTGGGAGAGAAAAACCTATCATCCTCTCAAATATGTAATTAGGCAGCGTCAGCTGTTTAAACATCTTGCATCCGAGATTTCATAGCTATTGCTCCAGATAGGTATCAGAGATAATATTCTTTTTTAATAGTTCAATTTGTTCTTTTCTTAACCCAAGCTGATTAGGCGCTTTAGTTATATCCACTATAATGGGACGACCAGGATTCAGAGTCCCCCTTGCCTCTGGAACCGCTACAGCCTTCATCTGATCCAAAAATGACTTAGGGACTTCGAACGATTTTATTGTTGCACCTGGCATTCCTTGTGCAATTTTCTGTGCTAAAAATTCTTCCGCTCTCGCTCTACTTCCAAAATTAAGAAAGAGCGTTTTATCTCCTTGGATGACCATTTCGCCACTTTCTCCTAAAATCAATCGCGTATTAGGCGTTCCTTCAACACGATAAACCCGTACGGTTCTCTGGGCAGATAAAAAGTTGGCATCGGTTAACGTTATAGCCCCCACCTCGCCCAATTGAGTATTAATGGTTCTGAGGCTTGTGGAAGCATCCTGTAAAACACTGCCAACCTTTGGGACAAAACCGATTTTGTGAAGAATCGCGGCGCCACCAAAGACATTTCCAAGAATGGTGACAGCACCTACACCAATTTTCAAGGCTCTTTCACCACCGGTCAAAAGCTTTCCTGATTGTGTATCTACGCCATAGATGCCTTCAAGGAGAGGGGTAAATCCTACGATATCCCCCGCGGTGTCGTAAAGCGCCCAGGCTAGAGCTTCGTTGTTCGTATAGCCAAAGCCGCCACTCGTAAAATAATCGTATCGGTTCTTTACTGCTTGGGCTGTATCCACAAGCTGGTTTAAATTCATTTGTTGGACGTATTGTCCAGGCAGCATAAGAGTTATGGCTTTTTTAATCCCATCAACCGTAAAGGGGTCAGCGCCTTGAAATCCGGCTTTGAATATTTGCCGGAAGGTGTTGCTGAAAGTTCTTTCGGTGGTATAAGTACCGTTTGAATTTTTTGTGACACTAAATCCAAAGCCATCTTTTTCTTGAGCTGGAAGAACAAATTCGAAAGGATCAAGGGGCTGATAATAAGAATAGTTTAGAATCTCGCCGTCCTGCACTTCCAAGAAGACCTTAGCACTTTGGAAAGTCTCGATGGAGTAGCTCTCAAGCTCTCCGTTGGCGTTATAACGGATAGCGTTGTCTCCATTTTTTGGGGCGATTTCAAGAAGAGTCCTGTTATCGGCGTCATTGACTTGGATATTTACGGCGCTTCCTTGTGCAAAGTCATACCGAACCGTGTGTGTCGCATCCAGCTGATCTGTTTTATACCCATTGAGCAGGCCAAAATTTCCATAAGCATCGACGCCGAAAGTTCCCCGCTCAGTCTGATTTCCAATTTTCAGTTCATCGATGTTTAGTTTTCCTTCGTCAAGATCTATCCACTGGCCATTGGATAACTGAATACGGTTGTAGTTTTTACCGCCTTTCACAACGGTCGTTGTTTTATTGTTCGTAATTTGATCTTGAATGAAAGCTCCGACAGTTTGGAAGGATTTGAGGATAGATGAGATCGAATCTTCATGCAGAATCTGTGTCGCTGTATCTTCAAGGGCTTTGGCCAGTCCCTTTTGTCTAATAATATCTGAGAAGTTAATGACTCTTTGCAGATACTGAGCTTGACTCCACGCGTCATTGCCCGAGACTCCAAGCCTTGCGATATTTAAGGCTGAATCTGTGAAGCCTTTAAAAATGCCCTGGAAGATATTCCCTCCGCCGAGAGCGCCTTCGATGGCGCCGGTGATGGCGCGTGATGTGAGAGAGCTTAATAATGGGTTTAAATTGGCTTTCTGGGTGGCGTATTCCATTCCAAGTGACACAGCCCCACGCAATAATCCGTTATTGATTGCGTTGATAGCCGTAGTCCCTGCGTTAACTCCGGGCTGATAGTTTGCGCCAATAGCCGCTGAGATAGGGGCTCCGATCAGACCGGATAACCTCGGATCAACCCCTAATTGGCTACCGAGCTTCTGAAGCCCGACAAGCGAAAGGTTGGTCGCAAGCTTCGGAGCGAATTGGACAAAGGCGTCCCCTATTTGCCCGCTCAATAAACCGTCTGCTAAAGGATTCGTAAGAAGCGACAAGGCAGATGAGAGCATTGGGTCGACGCCCAGATGATTCAGCAGGGTTTCGGCGCCGGTTAAAAGTGAAGCCTTTAAACCACCGAAAGCGAAGTGACCTAAATTGAATGCGCCCATATTGACGATAGAAAGGAACCCGCCGCTCACGAAAGACGAAAGAACGCCGGTTATGACCGGATTCACCCCGAGAGCTTCCAAGCCTTTGGATGTGGAATAGCCCACGCCGATGGTTGCGATCGACTGGAATAGCACTTCCCCAAACGACGCCTTCGCCAGTCCGCCGAAGAACGACTGCTGGCCGATCGTCGCAAAGGCGCCCTTGATCGCGCCGAAGATCGAGCTGAATGCGAACTCGACGGCGGAGTAAATGGCGTTTCCGACGTACCCTATGCCGTGCATGAGGCTCGTCAGACCGTGCCCGATCGCCTGAAGGGCTCCCGCCACCATCTGCCCGATTTGTGCGAGGACCGCACCGATTTGGGCGAGGATGAGGCCGATGGCCGCTGCGATGCTCCCGATCGCAGTCGCTATCGCAAAAACAAAAACGAAGAAGAACGCTCCGCGCACCTTTTGGCTCTCCTGGGCCGAGAGGATCTTCTGAGAGGCGTTCGCAAGTGCCGCGACCTTCGAGGTCTCAGCGAAGACGTTATTCCCCTTCCAGATAGAGAGGAACTTGTCCTTGGGTAGCGTGACGACCTGGTTCTCTTTGTCCTTGCCCGCGGCTGTATCGATGTAGGTAACCGAATCGACGGTGACGTTCGTTAAGATCACAAAGTGGTTTCCGTTGACGTGAGCCACAAGACGGGTATTGGGCGTCGCAAATAGCTGGAGGAGGTCTTCGTAAGTTAAGGAGGCGCCAGATATAGAGAGGCCGTAGAGGGAGGCGGTCTTTTGGAGTGCGAAGACCGAGAGAACGAGATCGCCATCGTCGAGCGGCGAGATGACGCCCGCCAGGATATCGACGACGATGGTCTTCCATGCGATATCTTCACGGGCGTAGGCGATTCCCTTCTGGTCCAAGAGCGATTCCAAGGAAAGGAAAGCCGACTGGCCGAAGTGGAGCGAGCGCGTATCGAGCCAGCCCAGAATCTTCTGTGCATCAGACTGGGTGAGCGCGACGAGCTCCCCCTGGGTAAGTCCGAGAGAGGCGGCGAAGGTCGTCTTCTCGGAGAGTGTCATCGTTAGGAAGCTCTGGATCTTCTGGCGGACGGTCGCTTTGACACCCGAGACGTAGGCCCGCCGCTCGACGAGCTCGGGGAGGCCGTTTAAATAATCTTCCAGGGCCTGGCGGAAGTCTTTTAAGGTCGGGATCCGGGTGACGATGCGTTCCGCCGTTTTCGCAGTAGGAGTTCCGACGCCCGCATTGCCCGTGGCCGTAACGGCATAAGGCGCGGCACTTTTATCCGTAAGAGCGGTTCCCTCCGCGCGCAGGAGGAGCTTCGTTTGAGTATCCGGCACGTACGCCGCACCCGGAGGCGTGAAGTTCCCCGTCCAACGGGAAACGCCTTTCGAGACGCGGAATTCGTCGATCGCACCTTTCAGGTAATAACCGAAATCGGTGCTTCCGGCATGGAGAGTTCCAAGCGCCAGGGGCCCCGTGTAATTGGGCATGGAAGCCGGGCCTGTGGCCGACCCTTTAAGCTGGCCGTCGCGGTAGAGCTTCCACTGTACGCCCTCTTTTACGAGCGCGAGGTGATACCACGTGTTGATCGACACAGAATCGGGGGCTTCGAGACGCAGGACGAAGGCGTTGCCGACGAACGCGCTGAACTTCCAGGCGCCGCCTTCGATTCGCAGGTCCATGTAATTCATGCCGTCCGACCCCTGCGAGAAGATTTCCTTGAAGGAACCCAGCTCGTCGAGCTTCACCCAAAGATCGATCGTGCCGGCGCCGGCACCGAAGTGCCAGTCGTCGCTGTCCTGAATCTTGAAAGAATCACCGGCGCCGTCAAAACCCGCCCAAGACGACCGGCGTTCCTTGCGGACGCCAAAGAGATTGACCGCGCGGTTTAATGCCGCATCGGAAACGACGCCGGCCGCGTCCGCACGCACGAGAAGCTTCGTGAAAGAATCCTTTTCGTAGCGCACCGTCGTCGGCGTGAAATTCGCGGTCCAGCGGGCGACGCCCTTCGAGACGCGAAGCTCGTCCATCGAACCTTGGAAATAGTAGTTCGCATCCACGGACGCTCCGTGGTCCGTCGTTCCATAAAAAAGGGTTCCCAGCGCTAGCGGGCTTGAGTAGTTGGGCGAGGAAGTGGGTCCTGCGGCGGACCCCCTCAGGACGCCGTCGCGGTACAGCTTCCACTGCGCTCCTTGTTTGACGAGAGAAACGTGGTGCCAAGTGTTAGCCGTGAGGGTATCCGCTGCGTCGAGACGAACGACGAAACCGTTTCCGACGAACGCGTAAAATTCCCAGGCTGAGCCGCGACGATTCAGGGACATGTAGTTGCTCCCGTCCGTCCCCTGCGAGAAGAGGCTGTCGTATCCTGAAAGAGTGTCGAACTTCACCCAGAAATCGATCGTCCCATCCGCCACACCGAAGGACCAGTCGTCCGAATCGTCGAGAAGCGCGTAATCTTTGTCCCCGTCGAAACGGAGGGCCTTTCCGGCTCGAAATTCCTCTTGTACCGTTTCGCTTATGACGGCCGAAAGCGGCGTGGGACGAACGATCTTCGTGCGAGTCGTTTTTTTCGTCGTGATTCTCCAGTCGCTCGAATCGACGGCGGCGGCTCCTCGAAACGTGACGGCACGCCTAAAAGCGCTTAAATCGCGGTACGTGCCATTCTCATCGGCGCGGAGAAGAAGCGTGGTCTTGGAATCCGGTGCGTAGGATTCGCTCAGAGGCGCGAAGGTCGATTCCCACCTCGCGTTCTTTGAGAAACGGACTTGATCGATCTTTCCCCGGAAGGCCCATGCGTCTCCGGTCGCCGTGTTGTTCACTTGACCGATACGGGTATCGGCAGTCGGAGTGACCGCGTTCGCGAGAAATTGCGCCTGACCCACCTGCGCTCCGTCCGCGTAAAGCCTTAATTCCCCGTTTTTGCGGACCAACGCGACGTGGTGCCACTGACCCATCGCCGGGGTCCATGCGTAGGAGGCACCTGAAAATACGGCCCCCGCCGCATAAACATAAAAGCGGCTATCCGCGCCGTTCCAGGTAAGGGTTATTCCCTTCGCCGCGTCCGCGCCGCTCGACAACCCGTTGCCCACGCTCACGAGAGTCTGCTGCCCGGTCGACGTTTCGAATTTAGCCCAAAGATCGACGGTGAAATCCCCGTATCCAAAGTTGGTATCGGCGTCGTTTTTTATCTCTAAATGACCGCCGCTTAAGCGTGCCGCTTTTCCATTCACGAGCGTTTCGACGACGGTTTCTTCGGTCGTCATTCCGCTGTCGTAATCCAGCTTCTGGATCCACGTGTCGTATTCTTTCGAAGAGGGGTCGCGCCCGAGTATCCTTCGGTAGTGATCGTAAATGACGGGAGATACTTCCTGCCGGAGGATCTCCTTCTTCAAATTCGATTCCTGCACCGAAAGCTCGCGGTAAGCCCGGTCGGCGTCGGCTTCCACGGAATTGGAAGCGGCCTGCACCTGCGAATCGAGCGCGGCGTAAGCGTCCGCTTCCTGTTTAAGGATATCGGTAAGAGCCGAACGCACCTGCCCCGCAGCAGCGTCGAGTTGGTTGAGAGCGTCCGCTTTTTGATTCTTTGCGCTCTTTCCTTTGGCTTTTGTGCCGCCGATCGTTTGCCGCTGCTGCTCGAGCGTCGCTTGCTGAGCCGAGAGCTGCGCCTTAAGGCCGGCTACACGGGCTTCGACGTCCTGATAGGCCACATTCCGCTGGACCGCGAGCGCGCGAAGCGACGACGCTCTGCCCTCCTCGATCTGGAAACGTGCTTTCTCTAATTCCACTGGAAGGGACAGCCGCGCGTTTTTCAGGAACACCCTGGATACATATCCAGCCGAATCGTACGAGTACTCCATGAGTACGTTACCCGTGGGATCCAGCACTTTGGATGGCTTGTTCTTTTCAAAAAGCGTGACGGTCCCGTCGGCCTTCGCCTGTGTCTCCAGCGTGCCGTCAGCCGAGTATTCCTGAAGCACGACTTGCTGCGCGTCGAGGACCGCGTCGGTCGCGGTCGACGCCCATGATTCTCTCGCCGGATTGAGAACCCTCCAGCCCTCCAGGTGTGACTCGTAAGGAAGCTCGCTTTCGATGGATTCTGCCGAGGCCAAAAAAACCGCCGCTTGAGGGCCTATCGAGGAAACCGAATATTCCGAAACTTCCTTCTCCGGGTTCAAAATGATGTATCCGTTCGCCGACTTGTAGGCGGTACCCTGATAGGACTTGAGATATTCGTGGATGTAGAGCTTCGTGTAGGAATCCGAAGCCGCAGACGTCGAGGGAGGGGTGAATTCGCCCGTCCACCGTGCCACTCCTTTAGAAAACCGGAAGTCGTCGATCGATCCATGCAGATAATAATCCTGTCCGAGGTAGCCGTAATTCGTAGAACCGGCATAGAGGATGCCCAGCGTGAGGGGTCCGGAGTAATTGGGCATCGAAGCGGGCCCGGAAGCGGAGCCCTTCAAGCGCCCGTCGCGATAAAGCTTCCAGGCCGTGCCTTCGCGTACCAGAGCCAGGTGGTACCACGTATTCGCCGTTAAAGCATCCGGCGCTTCGAGGCGGACGGCGAAAGAGTTGTTCTGGAACACGAAGAACTTCCATGTCTGACCCTCGCGGCGAAGGTCCATATAATTCGTTCCGTCGGAACCCTGGGAGAAAATCTCGTCCATGCCTCCGGTCGAATCCGTCTTGATCCATAAGTCGATCGTGGCGTTCTCACCTGAACCAATAGTCCAATCGGACGAGTCGGGAACCTGAAGGTAGTCGCCTGCCCCGTCGAAGCGCAGAGTGGCGTCCCCCTGACGGAGCGTCGAGGAGTCGAGCTTGGCGTCTCCGAAGAAGCTCGGGACCCGGCGCGAGGCACTCTCGTCGGAGAAGAGCCTGAGCTCGTCGACCTGAGCGTACAAATAGCCGTCCAATTCGAATCCTTCGAGATCGGCCTCGTACCGATACGTGACGCCGCTCTTCGAGACGTAAGTACGGCGCGTGCCTCTGATATTCCAGCGGCTATAGGTGTAAGTAGTCGTTCCGGTCGTTACGATCGATTGGAGTTCCCCGAAGCGGTAAACGGCCGTGACACCCCCTGCCAAGCTGCGCTCGAAATTCATTCGACTGGCGTAGGGCAAGCTCGTGTCGCCGGGTAAGTAAACGACACGGATGCCGTTTCGCGTGACAGCGACCGATTCTAGAATCTCTTCGTTTGTACCGCCCCGAAGAAGAAGCTTCGTCTGAGTATCCGAAGCATGTGCGGCCGATGGCGGCGTGAAATTCGACGTCCACCGGGCAGCGCCCTTCGAAACGCGCAGCTCCTCGATTGCACCTTTAAAATAGTATTCCGAATCGCCGGCCGCTGCGTGGTCCGTCGAGCCGTAGTGCAACGTACCCACCGCGAGCGGTCCCGTGTAATTGGGCAAAAAAGCGGGTGCCGAAGCCGCTCCTTTAAGCACGCCGTCTCTATAAAGCTTTACCGAACTGCCGGAACGAACGACGGCCAGATGATACCAAGTATTCGCGGCCAGGGTATCCGCCGCTTCCAGTCGGAGGACAAAGGCATTCGAGAGGCCGTAGGAAAACCACCAACCCGTGCCATTACGCTTTAATTTCATGCCGCTCGTACTGTCGGAACCCTGAGAAAGAATGGCATCGTAACCGGATACGGTGTCGAATTTCACCCAAAGATCGATCGTCGCGTCTTGAGCTCCGAAGTTCCAGTCTTCGGAGTCGGCAAACGTCAGGTAGTCCCCGCTTCCGTCGAACTTAAGATAGGAAGCGCCTTTGCGAGTTCCTTCGGCGGCGATCTGGGTGTTGCCTTTTAATTCGAACGCTTTACCCGAGGACCGCTCGTGGAACTCGCCCGAAGAATTCGGCTTGTAGACGTATTCGTAAAGCGTTTCCACGCCTTGAGGGTCCACCGCTTTTGAGATTCGGCCTCCATCGTAGTGGTAGCGCATGCCGTCCGGAGTGGTCTCTTGAATAAGGACGCCGTTCAAAAAAACTTTTCTTGAGCCGTCTTCAAAGAGAGCCGTGTAGCCCTTCACCGACCGGTCCTCGTTCAGCAGGATATCGACGAGGGTCTTTCCGTCGGTCCTCTCGACCTTCGTCACCGCGCCGCCTAAGTAATGCGCCGTGGAGCCGTCTTTCAGCTTCTTTTTGACGAGCTCGTCTTCCACGATCTCCTGGTTCTGGGCGTTTAAAGAATAGGAGTATTTGTAGGTTTTGCCTTCCTTCTCGAGGAAGAGCAGCTTCTTCTGGGCGGAATAGGTGCGGACCGCGCCTTCCTCGTCGGTGACAAGGGTGTTCTCGCCTTGATAGACGTAACTGTAGGTATGGAGGGCGCGGCCTAGGCGCGTCACCTTCACTTCCGAGACCTTCCCACTTTGATAAGCGTACGTCGAGAGAACGGAAGTCTCGTGGGCAAAGGAGGTCAGAAGAAGGCCTTCTTTATAGGTCTTCTTGGCTTTTTCTTCGAGGTCTTCGATAACCGTGTATTCGGCGCCTTGGGCGTCGAATTCGTAGGAGTATTTAAAGGTGAGCGTGCCGTTCTTTTTCACTTCCCGAATCTTGCCGTACTTGTACTCGGCTTCGATTAAGTTCGGGTTCCCTTCGGAGGGGCTTATGACGCTTCGGAGCGCTTGGTGGCTCTGGTCGTAGAAGGTCTCGGTGTCCCCTTGCGTCACCTTGTAAGAGAGGATTTTTCCGGCGGGGTCCTTCGTGTAGGTGAAGACCTGTGGCGACTTCTCGGGAGCTTCGAATAGGACGAGATCGTTGTCCAGGTAGCTTAAGATTTCGGCATTTTTACGGATGGCCTTCTTAAGGTTAAAAGCGGGGTCGTATTCGTAGGTGACGGTCGTGTCGCTCTGGGGCACGATCGAGGCGTCGAGCTTCGCTTCGATCTTACCGGGCGTGTAAGTGAAGTTGTAGGCGAGCTTCTGAGAGGTCAGGAGCTTCGTCGGCTTCGAATCGAAGAAGAGGATTTTCGTCAGATCGGGTTTCTCGACCGACTCGAGCTTGCCGGCTTTGTAGATCCTCACCTCTCCGTCGGGAAGATGGATCTCGGCGTCTTTTATGACGCCGTCGGCGCCGAAAACGAGCCCATGGAGCTCGGTGCCGTCGGCTTTCTCGATCCAGTCCACTTCGTCGGAGGCGGGCTTATAGTGGATCGTCATGCCTTCGAAGGTCACTTGAGATAAGCGGCCCGTGGCGTCGTATTTCGAGTGGACGCCGTTCTGGACGATCGTCGCGCCGAGGAGGTTCGAAAGCGAGCTTTCTTCGAAGCCGAAGGATGCGGAGGAGCCGTCGGGTTTAATGGCCTGCGTTAAGAACCCAGCTTCATTAAAAAGGAGCTTATTGCCGGCGAGGTCTCTGATCTCTTGGGGGGCAGCGTTTTCGCGGTAGAGCGCGTACTCGAAGCGGACTTTGTCTTTGATTGCCGGGAAGCCGTAGACCGTGGCCGGAAGAAGCGAGGCGTGGGTGGTTGCGCCTTCCTGGGAGATAAGCTCGCCCGCCTTGGATTCCACCGAGTAGTCGAGGACACCCTTTCCGTCGGCGGTCAGAATGAGATTAAAGAGCCTCTCCCCCGAGGCGAGTTTTACCGAAGAAAGTTTTTGGTTCGTATAGAAAAAGGTATTGTTGAGCGTATCCACGAGCTTCGCGAAGCTGAGTTTTTTGGAGCCGGGGAGCGTCTCGAGCGTGAAGTGGAGCCTGGCGCCGGTTGCAAGGATAGCTTCCTTTAAAAGACCACCTTCGTAGGCGAATACGGTATTGTCGGATTTAAGCTTCGTCTCTTTAAGGGTGCCTAGGGGAGTGTACACCGCGCGGTAAGCGGCATTCTCGAGAACGATCTCCGAAAGCTCACCCCCCGGGCCATTCACGTAGGTGTAGACCGTCTCGACCTCGTCGCGGGAGATGACTTTCGTGATGCGGCCGTTTTCGTACAGAACATGGCTGCCGTCGGGCCGTTCATAGCCGACCACTTTGCCCTCGCGGAGGATTTGAACGGAGCCGTCGGCCAGGCGGAGGTCGGCGGAAACAATCGAGCCGTCGGCCGCGAGGGATAAATTGCGCAGATTCGTCTGATCGGGACGGACGACGCCCTGTAGTTTATTGCCGACGTATTCCAAGAGATCGCCGCTTTGGGTCGTCAGATTGAACCGCATCGCCTCTTCGATGCCATTCTGCTGATTCACCTCGCCCTGGTTCTGCTGCTGGAATGCGGCGTATTCTTCAGCGCTCATGCCACGGCGTTGGTCGTCTTCCAGGAAAGAGGCCTTGGCGTCCCTTAGGAGTTGACGCACGTCAGCGGCCCAGAGAAGCTGGGCGTAAGCGATGGACATCGCCAGAGAGAGGGCGACAGACTTCATAAAAAGTTTTTTAAGTAACTTGCCTTGGAAATGAAACGCGCCTGCGGGGAGCAGGCGTTTTGTCGTTGCGAACGAAAGTAATGATTTCATGATGGACGTGCCCGAACTATACATGGACGTTGCATACTTGTCAATAAATGATTTGTTTTTTATCAATTAAGAATTCGGGACCGTCTCGTTTGAAAGAAACTCAATGTATGATAAGCTTAAACACAAGGAGGAGACTATGAAAGGTTTAGGCGCACGAATCAAGAGCTTGCGTAGGGAGAGCAAGATGACGCTGGTTGAAATAGCCAAGAAAACCGGCGTCGATCAGGCCACGCTGAGCCGCATCGAGAATGGTCACATGACCGGCACGCTGAATTCGCACATGAAAATAGCCCAAACTTTAGGGCTTTCCCTTCCCGAGCTCTATCAGGACGTCATTAAAAAGCATTCGGACCTCGCCGACCAGAAGACGAAACAGCGCCTGGAGACGTTTTCCCACTCAAGCGGAGCGATCGCCGAGCTCCTCACTTCGGGTGTTTTGCAAAAAAAGATGATGCCGATCCTGCTCAAGATAAAAGGCAAGGGGCACACGGAAACCGAGGAGTATCCGTTCGGCACCGAAAGATTCGTTTACGTCTTGAAAGGAAGCGTAAACGTGCACGTTGGGACAGAGGCTAGGCTGGTCTCCGCCGGGGAATCGTTCTATTTCAGCGCCGCGCATCCCCACCATTTCCAAAATCCCAACAAGACGGAAATACAGTGCCTGTCGGTAATGACGCCGGCATCCCTCTAAAGGAGACAACCATGCCCATCCAGAAACCCCTCATCCTCATCTGCGACGACGAGGAAGGTATCCGCGAATCGTTCAAGCTCATCCTCGAGGATAACTACGAGCTGAAATTCGCCAAGGACGGCATGGAGGCGCTAGATTTACTCGATTCCATCTCCCCTCGCCTCATGCTCCTGGACATCAAAATGCCGAAGATGCACGGCATGGATATCCTGAAGAAAGTAAAAAATAAAAAGCCTAACCTGCCCGTGGTGATCGTAACCGGCTATCAAAGCGTCGAAATGGCGAGCGATGCGATCAAAAACGGGGCAGCCGATTACATACCGAAACCCTTTGAAACGAAGCACATTCAAAAAATAGTCGCACAGTACCTGAGTAAATAGGCTTGCCCGCCTTTTCCTCAATCAGCCCCTACTCCTGGCCGAACGCGCTCGTAGCGATTTATGCGGTATCGCTCGGCGCGTTCGTTCTTTTCTCCGACCCGAAAGCTGAGAAAAATCGTCTCTGTTTCCTCCTTACGCTAGCGACATCCGTTTGGCTCTCCGGCTATGCGGTCGTATATTCTTTAACCGATCCCTCCAAAATCTATTTTTTTTGCAAGATGGGCCACACCGCCGCGACCTACGTAACGCCAATATTTTATTATTTTCTCCTCGCGGTCCTTAAGAACTATGCGCAGCCGGCCGACAGATATATCGCGCATGGCGCCCTGCTGTTCGCCGTCGTCGGATCGTCGTTTATCCATTTTTCCGACGCGTACATCCAGGGCGCTACGAAATATTTCTGGGGGCACTACCCGAACGGCGGACCCCTCATGCTCCTCTTTGCGGTATGGACGGTCGTCCTGGTCTTCCGCGCCATCTATCTCTTCTGGAAAGCGTCCGTTAAGGCCAGAAATGACCTTAGGAACGACGATTACCAGCGGTTCAAATATCACGCCATATCCCTCAGCATCTTCGGTTTGGCGGCCGTCGATTATCTCGCGAAGTTCGATATTGAAGTGTATCCGTTCGGATACGTTTTCGTCGCGGCGTTCACCACGCTTACAGCCTACGCGATCGTCAAGCATAAGCTGCTCGATATCAATATCGCCATTAAGCGCGGTTTCGTTTATTCCATCCTCGCCGCGCTGATCGCCTTTTTTTATTTCTTCATTGCGCTGATCAGCGAACATTTCTTTCGGTCTTATTTCGGTTACCGATCGCTCTTCACGGCATTCTTCGCTTCTCTCGTAATCGCCTTGATATTCAATCCTCTCAGAGATCGATTACAGTCCTTCATCGACAGGCAATTTTTCAAGATCGACCCCGAAACGATCATCAAGGAAAATTCTCAGATGCGCGCCGCCCTGCAGAATCAAGACAAAATGAACGCCATAGCCAACCTTGCGGCAGGCGTGGCCCACGAAATCAAGAATCCCTTAACGGCCATCAAGACCTTCACCGAATACTTACCGGAACGCGTACACGACCCTGAGTTCATCCAAAAGTTCCATACCGTCGTGGGCGCCGAAGTGACGAAGATTGACGAAATCGTAAAACAGCTCCTAGACTTTTCCAAGCCCTCGCAGCCCATGAGAAGGAAAATCGATGCCTGCGCATTGTCCGACGACCTGTTGAATCTCCTCAACAACGAGCTCATGAAGAAAAAAAATCAGTGTGATACGCGATTATTCCGGTCCTATTTACATGAGCGCGGATAAAAAACTGATCAATCAAGCGCTTCTCAACGTTTTCCTGAACAGCATCGAGGCGATGGGTGAAAACGGAGAGCTGCTAATCTTGATATCGAGCGCTTCACAGCACGTAACGATCACGGTGAGGGACAATGGAAGCGGAATACCCAAGGAAGCGCTCGGGCGGGTTTTCGATCCTTTCTTTACGACCAAAGAAGCAGGGACGGGACTAGGATTGTGCATTACCCATCAAATCATCCAACAGCATTCGGGGAGGGTCGAAGTGGAGAGCCGCGTAGGCGTAGGCACAGCCATTCGTTTCCATATTCCGACCTACGGGCCTTCCAATGAATCCTGAACTTTCGGCAATCGTAGCGAGCCTCCTTTTTACCGCAATCAGCTCGGCCCTAATGGGCGCCTTTGTCTTGTACAAGAAGCCTCACAGTAAAATCAGCCTGACATGGTTTTTAACCTCTATAAGCGTTGGCGGGTGGTCATTCTTCATTTCGCTGTCTATGACTTCCGCTGATCATGAACGGGCGTTGATACTTGCCCGCATGGCGAACCTCATCGCAGCGTTTATCCCAACTTTTTTTATCCACTTCTGCTTTTACGTTACGAATAGCCGCAATAAAATTCCCGTGATTCTCGGTTACTTTAATTCATTGATCGTACTTTGTTTCTTTTATACGGACTTCTTCCTAAGTGTGGTCCCTAAATATCCTTTTTTGAACTATGCGGCGCCGGCCCTTGTGTATCACTATTTCACGATTCATTTCTTCGGTCTCGCGATTTACGCAGAGATAATCCTTTTAAGGAAGATCCTCTCAGGAATAACGGACCCCTTGAAGAATCAGCTGAAGTATATTCTTGTCGGAACCTCGCTTGGTTTCGCCAGTGGATTCAATTATTTTCTGCCCGTGTACGATCTTCCCATGATGCCCGTCATCCCTTACTTCATTTGGTCTTACGCGGCGATCATCTCCTACGCAATCGTCCGGCACAGGCTGATGGATGTCACCGTGGTCTTCCGAAAAGGTTTGATATACTCGGTCCTCGTTGCGGCGACCTCATCCATTTACTTCATCCTGGTGTATTCGGCTGGGGTGCTCTTCCAGAACTATGCCGGATATAAATCTTTACCGGAAATCCTAATTGTCTTCGCAATCATCGCTTTCGTCTTCAAACCGATCGAAAAGAAAACCAGAGAAATCGTGGATAAGTTTCTCCTAAGACGTTCGCCGGAGCAGCTCGAGAGAGAGAACGATCTTTTACGTCAGGAAGTCCAAAAGCAGGACAAAATGAAAGCGGTCGCGACTCTCGCGGCGGGAATGGCTCATGAGATCAAGAATCCGCTCACCGCGATCAAAACTTTCACGGAACATTTGCCAGCCAAAATCGACGACCCGGCATTCGTGCGGCGCTTTCATTCGATCGTCTCGCTCGAGGTGAACAAGATCGATCAAATCGTGAAAGGCCTTCTCGATTTCTCTAAACCAACGCCTCTTCTCCTGGAAAAAGTAAGCCTTCAGGAGATACTCGATCATCTCACGGCTCTTTTGAACGAGCAGATCACCCGCCTCAACATCCAAGTCATTAAAAGTTACACCGGGGATCTATCGCTTTTCGCGGACAAGAAACAATTGAATCAGGCCCTCTTGAATTTACTCCTCAATTCACTGGAGTCGATGAAAGAGGGCGGGACGCTCAACATCATCTGCACAGGCAATGACCGCGACTGTGTGATTCGCATCAAGGATTCGGGTGCGGGGATTAAAAAGGAAGACCTGGGGCGCGTATTCGATCCCTTCTTTACGACTAAGGAAACAGGGACGGGTCTCGGCCTATCCGTGGTTCACCAAATCGTGGAACAGCATCGCGGAAAAATCGAGATAACGAGTGAGGTGGGAGGCGGGACGAATGTTGTGATCGAACTGCCGAGAAGCGTTTAAGTTTAGTGGATTCGGCTAAACTCGAAGGACATGTATTCCCTCTTAGTTAATTTGCCGGTCTTGTATGCCATATCGAAAGCTTCGACGAGCTCCGGGTCGAACTGAGACCCTGCACACCGCCGTATTTCCTCCATAGCCTTATCAGTGGGCGTCGTGTCTTTGTAAGCGCGAGCGGTCACGATCGTATCGTAGGAGTCCGCTACGTTCACGATCCGGCCGATGAGCGGAATGTCCTTCCCCTTCAATCCGTAAGGATACCCTTTCCCATCGTAACGCTCGTGATGGTAAAGGATGCCGTCCGTCAAATGCGCAAGCCCCTTGATGGGCTTTACGATGTTCGCTCCGATGAGGACGTGGGTTTTCATGACCTCGAATTCCTCGTCGGTCAATTTTGCGGGCTTGTTGAGGATTTGGTCGCGGATACCGATTTTCCCCACGTCGTGAAGAAGCGCAGAGAGCTGAACAGTTTCCATGAAATCCCGGTCGAACGAGATGACGCCTGAATCGATCAGCTGTTTCGTGAGAACAAGGCTGTAGTGAGAAACGCGCTCCGAGTGACCGTGCGTGTATTTATCTCGAGCGTCGATCGCCGTGGCCAACGCGACGGCGGTATCGATGAAAAGCTGGTGTTCCTTGTCGTAGGCGGTCTTGAGGTCCGTGATCAGCTCCGCGTTTTTGACGGCCATGGCGACGTCATTCGCGAGCGTGACGAACAAGCTGATTTCGTCCTCGTTGTAGGCCTCATTGGAAAGCTTGGAACCCAGAATCAGGATTCCGATCAGTTCCTTCTTGTAAAAACTCGGCACGCAGACCGTCGCGCGCAGATACGTCATTTGTTTCATGATCTCGTCGTATTGCAAGGCGCGGTCTTCCTTTTTATTGACGAGAATCTCAAAGTTTTTGATGTGTTCAATTTCGCTGAAAACAAGAGCTTCTTTCCTGCTGAAAGTGCCGTTGTTCACGTTCAGGAAGAAATTAATGAGGGCGTTATATTTGGGCACCCGGACGTAACCGACCGGTATCTTCGTGCCGCCTTCGCCCTTGCTGTCGATTAGGACGTACCCGTCGTGTAGCTTGTCGTAGAGAAGGACGGCCACGTGTGTGACCCCCATCTTACGGTCGATGAAACGCGTGATGATCTTGAGCAGAGTCACCGGGTCCTTGACCCGTATCATCCCCTTCGACGCATGGAGAAGAGCTTCCTGGAAGTCGACTCTGCTGTACATTTAGGCCGCCAGCTCGTTGAGGCTCTTGATCTTCTTGAGCACCGTGCTCTCCAAATACTCGAGAATCAAAGGCTTCGTGATGTAGTCGTCCGCACCCAGCTTCTTCGCTTCCGCTACGATATCGTCGTCGTTCACACCCGTGACCATGATGACCCTCGTCTCCGGAAGCAATGCCTTGATCTTGGGCAGATATTCGAGCCCTTCGTTCGGCCGGCGCATCATCATGTCTAGGATGACCAGGTTCGGCTTCTCTTCCATGAGCTTCTCCATCGCCTCGTCCCCATTCAGCGCCGTGGCTACCTTAAAACCGCGCGTCTCGAAGAAGTGTTTCACGAAGTTGCAGATATCGATCTCGTTATCGACGACCATCAGTTTGATGGACTTATTCATGACAAAGCCTCATTGATCTTCATCTCCAGGTCTTTCAGCGACGAAAGAGGCTTGTCGAAGCAGGTGTAAGCACCCAGCTCCATCAACCTCGCCCGTGTTTTACCTCCACCCTCCGACGCCATGATCATGATGCACTTGGTACTCGGATTAAAATCCAAGATCTCTTTCAAAACTTCGTCCCCGTGCTTACCCGGCATTTTAAGATCGATCAAGCAAACCTGCGGGTTTTCCTGCTTCACCAGGCTCAACCCCGTCTCCCCTTCATTCGCGGTAAACACGTGAAAACCCCGCACACTGAAATAACATTGGATTAAATTGGTAAACTCGACTTCATCGTCGATCGTGATCAGGGTACGCATCAATTCAGGGCGTTCTGTGTCTTTACGATGTGTGCGGCCGTCGGAAAACGTAGAGTAAAGGTGGTGCCGATACCCTCTTCGCTCTCCACCCCAATGGTTCCCTTGTTACGCTCGACGACCTGTTTAACGATGAACAAGCCGAGTCCCGTTCCCTTGCCGGGAGCCTTCGTCGTAAAGAAGGGATTGAAGATCTGATTAATCTTTTCCTTGGGAATACCCGAGCCATTGTCGGCAATGCGGATAACCGCGGAACCACTGTCCCGAAAACCGGACAACACGATACGCCCCTGCTTTTTATCTATTGCCTGGGCCGCATTACGGATGATGTTGAAGAGTACTTCCTGAATTTGTTTTTTATCCGCAAAGATGACTGGGAAATCCGTGGGAAAATCTTGTTGCACGTCGATATTGCTTAGCTTCAGATCGTGACCGACCAAACCGAGAACTTCGTCGACTTCCTTCTGGACAGCCACTTCCTCAAGGTCCGAACGCTTAGAGGGCTTTGCGAAGCCGGAGAGCTTCTTGGTGATTGCCGTAGCTCGATCAGTTTCCTTAATGACTTTATTCATGATGTCGGAGGATATTTTTAGCACCTCTTCCTGTGTCTTTTCCTGATAAAAACCGTCCCGGTGATTCAAAAGGAACATTTCGCACTGACCTCTGACAATACCTAATGGATTACAAATTTCATGGTTAATGCCTGCAGCCAACGTTCCAATGACCGCCATTTTTTCGCGCTGGGCCGCTTCGGCCTGCGTTTTAGAAAGCTCTTCGAAGAGCTGTGCATTAGAGATGGCAATAGCTTGTGTTTTTGCTAAAGTAAACAGAATATCTATATCCTCCTGCGTAAAATCATCACCAGATTTTTTTGCACCCAACGAAAGGATACCAATTAAATTTTCGTTCATGCTGATTGGCAGGATAAGTTGCGCGTTTAGTTTTTGAAAAGCTTCTTTAATGTGAGCGCCAACACTCTCGCGCTCATAAACTTTATCCTTAACAATTGACTGCCTATGCCTGCAAACATGAGCAACAAAAGGATGGTCCAATGAAAATACCCCTATTAAACTTTTTACTCCAATTGAAGCTACCATTTCGTAGCCATTTCTTTCCTTGTTCCACAGGATAACAGAAGCAGACTCCAACTTTAGAATCCTTATCAAACCCGCAACAGTCTGATGCGGCAATTGCTGAATATCCAAAACAGTAAGAACTTCATTCGTAAAGGTTTTCAGTAAATCACGATAATCATATTTTTTCTGAAACAAATATTTTTCAGTTACTTCAGTAAGAAAATTTTCTAACGGCCGAAGAGCAATCGTGACGATCACCACGGTAGGAATAAGTGACAGCGCTCTGCTTAGGCCGAGCTGAGCCTCAAAAAATCTTTGCCCTAAAATAGACACCAACATAAACACACTATAAACAAACGTAAATAAGCCGGCAAAAACAGCAGTGCGCCGGATTACAACCTCTATATTCATCAGCCTGTGTTTAACGATCGCAAAACCTATTATGGATAAAAAAATTGAGATTGATATAAATCCAAAGGGGTAGACTTGGATACCATATGTGGGAAGAATATCAACAGATCCTGTGTACGCAAACGTGAACGCCATAAAAATATAACGTGCCTGATTTCTTTTTATAGCATCCAGCTGATTATAACTCTTACTCAAGCAAAAAAAGGCCGCAATCATGTAACCAAAAAAAATTGTTAAATGAATAAAATTGTCTTTCGTCCATCTGGGAAAATAACCCCAAAAATATTTATAAACTCCCTCAATAAGAAAATCAGAAAAAAGAACAAAGCAACCGAAGCTTAAAGTAAATAACAAGCCCAGATAATCAATTCTCGTTATCTTTTTTCCAACGAACTCTTTAATAAATAAATAAACATTTAAAGAAATAAACAGAACGCTAAAATTGTCAATTTTAAACCACGGAACAGCAACTTCTCCCGTTTTGGCTGAATATCCAATAGCCGTAGGCAAGAGCCACATACAAACACTAAGACATATATAAAAAAAACGTCGATTCACTCCTGATGTCGGATCTTGATGACGCACAAAATAGCCAGTCGCCATCATCACTACCCCAACCAAAAAAATTGGGATGGCCTGAGGATTAAAGTAATAATTTGAGGGTTGTAGAAGATGTAGAATTGTGCTCATCGTATTCCGACTGTACTCGCTCAGCGATTATCTCCCTCAAACGACAGATCTCTTCTCGTGTAACATACCCAGCTCGGTTTCTAAACGCGGGTATATTTATACCAATTTTTTTTGCCGAGTCGCGTAACATGTAAACATAGGACATATCAAACACACCTACGTGCTTTCCGGGAATTTGATTCCAGAGCAAAATAAGTACTTCTGCTAAACAACTGTAAACCTCACTATAACTTTTCAAATCAAATTGAAAATTTGTAGATAAATCTGGCACTTCAGCGACTCCTGACTCAACAATAATTACATCATTCCTCTCAAAGGGAACCTTGGCTGAAACATTTCGAGGTTGGGCTGCGTCAACAACTAACGCGCCCTTCTTTAAATGATTAGATCTAACTACAGTGCCCGGTGAATTTGTGGTGACAATGATGAGATCAGCTGCTCTGATTTCTGAAATATCTTCACCTATAAGTATCGTTTTTTTGGTCAAACCTTTTAAGTAGTCACTTTTAAGAAGACGGTCGAGGGCTTCCTTATTTTTATCAATGAGAACAATTTTTTCATATTTATCGAGTAATAATCTTGTACAAATAGAGCCCACTGAGCCGGCCGCGCCAATGATTGCAACCACGGAATTGTCGGGCAAATTACATTCCGCCGCCAATTTCAAGGCGTTTGTGACAGCAATAACAGCAGAAAATGAAGTGCCTGTGGTCATGTTTAAATGAGTATGTTTTGCAAGAATTTTTCCGTCATGTGTAACAATGGGCACAAACGCTCCTAGGCCAACTATTTTTACTTTTAAGCGCTCCGCCATTTTTACAATGCTAATTAATTTTTTGATTGCTAATTTTCGCTCAAGAACCAACAAGCGAGTACTCATGGGACAAAACAGCACGATACCTTTAACTTCGCGGCCTTGATTATCTCGGAAACCAGTAATTTCAGATCCAAGTACAGGCCAGAGGTTTTTGCTGATTTTTTTTAAGGTATTCTTACTAGCGTGGGTAAGGTTGGGGTATTGCCTTGCGAGGTCTTCCAAAACCAGAGGATGGCCCACAAACGCAAAATCATAGCGCGGGTATAAAATACGCAGAAGCCAGGACGGATAGCAAAAAAAGATGCTATCCCGCAATGTTCTCTTCCAAGCATTAGGCATGGGTCGTGGCTTGCTCCTGATTTTGAATCCACTGATCGATTGTCTTTTTCTGAAATCTCCAGTGGGATCCTACTTTGAAACCTGGGAGTTTGCCAGCGGAAGCGTGTTTATAAATGGTGAGAGGTTTCATGCGGAGGTAGCTGGCTAGTTCTTGCACAGTAAAAACGTTATCGTTGAGGTTGTTCACTTCTATTTTCCTCTGTTCGCGCTTCTTTTCGCCGTTTCTTCTAACTTCCTGACGGCGCTTTAAACCATTACGGATTTCATAGGTAGTGTAAGTGTATAGCTTCCATTATGCTTTGTCAATCTTTTGTTAACATAAATAAGCATCTTTAGCAAAGCTTTTTAAAAAGTATATTAAAAACAACATATAGGGGCAATTCTGTCAGGCCACCCATTTTACTTGAGGCTTAAACTAGTTACTTAAGACGAGAGGGACGGGAGGGTAAAAGTTTTTTTAGTAGCGGACGCGGACTAAAGTCAGTGCGAGGGCCTTCGCCGTAGGGCCCGCCTGGCGGCGGTCCTTTGAGGCGAGGATGGTGGGAATGCGGCACGGGTCCAGGTTTTTCCGTCCGACGTCGATCAGGGTGCCCGCGATGATGCGGACCATGTGGGTCAGGAAGCCGTCGCCTACGACGTCGATGTGGATCCGGACTCCCCGGCGGGTCACCCGCAGGCTGCGGAGCCTGCGGACGGTGGTCTTTTTCTCGTCTCCCCGGTCCTTGAAGGCGGCGAAGTCGTGTGTGCCGACGAAATGGCGAGCGGCCCGGCGCATGAGCGCCGGATCCAGCCGGTGCGGATACCAAAGGACGAACGGGGCTTCGAAGAGCGGGCGCGTGCGGGAATTCCAGATCACGTAACGGTAGTGTTTGGACTTGGCGGAATAGCGGGCGTGAAAACCCGCATCCACCGTGCGGGCGGTGCAGACGAGGACGTCGGCAGGCAGCCAGTAATTCAACGCGTCCTTGATTTTGGAGTCGGGGAGTTTGGAGTGGGTGCGGAAATGCGCGACCAGGCCTTCGGCGTGGACCCCGCTGTCGGTGCGCGAGCTCGAGACCAGATTCACCCGCTCTTTCAGGATGCGTTCCAGGGCCTTTTCGAAAAGCTCCTGGACCGTCTTTCCCTTCAGCTGGCTCTGCCAGCCTTCGTAGCGGGTGCCTTCGTAGCCGATTACGAGCTTGACCGTCCGCACAGGATCTCCGCGATCTGTACGGCGTTCAAGGCCGCACCCTTGCGGAGCTGGTCGCCGGCGACGAAAAGCCAGACGCCTTTCGGATTCGCGAGGTCAGCGCGGATGCGGCCCACGAGGACGTCGTCTTGGCCGGTGGCCTCGATCGGCATCGGGAAATGGTTCATCTGGCGATCGTCCACGATCTTGACGCCCGGGGCGCTCGCCAGTGTCTTTCGGATGGCGTCGAGATCCGCGGCCTTGGTGAACTCGACGTAGATCGCCTCGGAGTGTGCGCGGTAAATGGGAACGCGGACGGTCGTGGCGGTCACCCTGATCTTTTCGCTGTGGAAGATCTTGTGGGTTTCCTTGATCATCTTGAGCTCCTCCTCGTTGTAGCCGCCGTCTTTGATGGCGCTGTTGTGCGAGAAGAGGTTGAACGCGATCTGGTGCGGGAAAACGCTCTTCGTGGCTGGTTTTCCTTCCAGGATCTGACGGGATTGATCCTCGAGCTCCTGCATGGCCTTTGCGCCAGCGCCCGAGGCCGCCTGGTAGGTGGAAACGATGATCCTCTTGATCTTGTTTTCCTTGTGGAGCGGCCAAAGCGGGACGAGCATGATGATCGTGGAGCAATTGGGGTTGGCGATAATCCCCTGGTTCTTCTTGATGTCCTTGGGGTTGATTTCGGGAACCACGAGCGGTACCGTGGGGTCCATGCGGTAGGCGCTCGTGTTGTCCACCACGATAGCCCCCGCTGCGACGGCCGCAGGAGCGAATTGCTTCGAGATCGATCCGCCCGCGGAGGCCAGGACGATGTCCATGCCCTGGAAGGAATCCTCTTTCAGTTCCGCGACGGCGATCTCTTCGCCTTTAAAGCGGTACTTTTTCCCTACCGACCGAGCGGACGCCAGAAGCGCGAGCTTTCCCACCGGAAAGTTCCGCTGTTCGAGGATTTGAATGATTTCCTCGCCGACGGCGCCCGTGGCGCCCATGATGGCGACGTTGTACTTGGCTTTTTTCCGAAGCTTCAAGCGGACACCTTCACGGCTCCGGCGACGCGCTCGGCAACGAGGTCGCCGACCTCACGAGTGCCGTAGCCCATCTTCCCGGCGGAAAGGGACTTGAGCTTGTTCTTCGTGACGTCCATGACGGCGGCTTCGATGTCCGCGGCGGCCTTGGTCTCGCCGAGGTGATCGATCATCATTGCCCCGGCGCAGATAGCCGCGAGAGGGTTGATGACGTTCTGGCCGGTGTACTTCGGGGCCGATCCACCGATAGGCTCGAACATCGACACGCCATTCGGGTTGATGTTGCCGCCCGCGGCGATACCCATGCCGCCCTGGATCATCGCGCCGAGGTCCGTGATGATGTCGCCGAACATGTTGTCCGTGACGATGACGTCGAACCACTCGGGGTTCTTCACCATCCACATGCAGGTTGCGTCGACGTGGGTGTAGTCGGTGGTGACGTCCGGGTATTCCTTGGCCATGTCCTGGAAAACTCTCCACCAGAGGTCCCACGCGTACGTGAGGACGTTGGTCTTGCCGCAGAGCGTGAGCTTCTTGCGTTTGTTGCGCTTGCGCGTGAGTTCGAACGCGTAGCGGAGACAGCGCTCGACACCTTTGTAGGTGTTGCGCGAGACCTGCGTCGCGACTTCGTTTTTCGTGCCCTTCTCCTTGAAATCTCCTTCGCCGACGTAGAGGCCTTCGTTGTTTTCGCGGACCACGACGAAGTCGATGTCCTCGGGCCCTTTGTCCTTCAGCGGGGTCGAGACGCCGGGATAGAGCTTCACCGGGCGCAGGTTGATGTACTGCTCGAGGCCGAAACGGGTCTTGAGAAGAAGTCCTTTTTCGATGATACCGGGCTTCACGTCGGGATGGCCGACGGCGCCGAGAAGGATCGCGTCGAATTTCTTCATCGCCATCATTTCCTCGTCGGTGAGGACGACGCCGGTTTTGAGGAAGCGCTCCCCGCCGTAATCGAGCGTGGTGAGGTCGAGCTTAAAACCGTGCTTCTTCGACGAGGCGTCGAGCACCTTCAGCGCTTCGGCGGTGACTTCGGGGCCGGTGCCGTCGCCGCCCATGACGGCGATCTTGTAGTTTCTGTCATTCTTCTGAGCGTTCATGATTCTCCCTATTCGATCGCGTGCACGAGCCCCTCTTTGGGGCTCGATGCGTTCGCGTGCATTTTCTTTTCGATGCGGCCCGCTTCGTACGCCAGGCGTCCCGCCCGGACTGCGAGATTCATCGCCTCGGCCATCTTGACGGCGTCTTTCGCGCCGGCGATGGCCGTATTCATGAGGACGCCGTGGGCGCCGAGCTCCATCGCGACAGCCGCGTCCGAGGCCGTTCCCACGCCGGCGTCGACGATCACCGGCACCTTCACCTTCTCGAGGATCAGGCGGAGGTTGATCTTGTTCAGGATCCCCTGCCCGGAGCCGATCGGCGCGGCGAGCGGCATCACACAGGCGGCGCCCGCGTCTTGAAGCTTCTGGCACATAATGGGGTCGTCGGTGGTGTACGGCATGACGACGAACCCTTCTTTCACGAGCTCTTTCGTGGCCTCGAGAAGCGCCAGGTTGTCTGGCATCAGAGTGTACTCGTCGCCGATGACTTCAAGCTTCACAAGGTTGGAAAGGCCCGCCGCGCGGCCCAAACGGGCGGTGCGGACGGCGTCCTCCTTCGTGTAGCAGCCCGCCGTGTTCGGCAATAGAATGTACTTTTTCGGATCGACGAAATCAAGGAGGGATTCTTTCGTGCGGTCGAGATTCACGCGGCGAACGGCGACCGTCACCATGTCGGCGCCTGAAGCTTCGAGCGCGGCGGTCATGGTCTGGAAATCCTTGTATTTGCCGGTGCCGACGATCAAGCGGGATTTCAGCTCGTACGGGCCGATCTTGAGAACGACGCTCATTCGACGACCGCACCCTTCTCGACGACAACCACGCCGCTCGCGGTGATCGTGAAGCCCCGCTTCCGGTCGGCTTCAAGATCGTACCCGATGGACGCGCCGGGCTTCACCCGGACGTGCTTCTCGAGAATGGATTTTTTGATCTTCGCGTGGCGGCCGACGTCCACGTCCTCGAAAAGGAGGGAGTCGTCGACTTGCGCGTAGCTGTGGACGTTCACCGCGTGCGAGAGAACCGAGCGCCGCACGCTGCCGCCGGAAAGAATGCAGCCGTCCGAGACGATAGAATCGAGCGCGCGGCCGCAACGGTCGTCTTGCGAGAAAACGAACTTGGCCGGCGGATACTGCATCTGATAGGTGCGGATGGGCCAGCTGCGATCGTAGAAATTGAACTGCGGCGTGACCTCGATCAGGTCCATGTTCGCTTCGTAGTAGGCGTCGAGCGTGCCGACGTCGCGCCAATAAAGCGCGTCGCCGTTGTTGCGGTCGACGAAATTGTACGCGATGACCTTTCGGTTCCCGCTCTTGATCATGTGTGGAATGACGTTCTTGCCGAAGTCGTGCTCGGAGGGGCGCTGCGCGTCCGCCTCGAGTTCCTCTTCCAGCACCTTCCGGTCGAAAATATAAATCCCCATCGAACCGTAAATTTTGGAGGGATCGCCCGGTACCGTCTTCGGGTTCTTCTTGGGCTTCTCTTCGAAACCCACAATCGAGTTGTGCGGGCCCACTTCCATCACTCCCAGCTGGTCCGCCTCTTCGACGGGCTGAGGTACGACGCCGATGGTGAGATCGGCCTTCGATTCGCGGTGACAGTGAAGCATCTCGGCGTAATTCATCTTGTAGATGTGGTCGCCGGCGAGGATCAGCACCTGGTCGGGGTCTTCGATGTGGATCGAATAGAGGTTCTGGTAGATCGCGTCCGCCGTGCCCTGGTACCAGTGGTCGTCGATACGCTGCTGCGCCGGGACGACGTCGATGTATTCGCCGACCTCCGCGTTCAAGATGTTCCAACCCATGCGGATGTGACGCGAAAGTGACATGGATTTGTACTGGGTCAGGATGTGGATGCGGCGGATGCCGGAATTCACACAGTTGGAAAGCGTGAAATCCATGATGCGGTAAATGCCACCGAACGGCACTGCGGGCTTCGCGCGATCCTTGGTCAGAGGATACAAGCGCTCGCCCTTGCCGCCCGCCATGACGAAGGTGAGGAGTTTTTTCATTAGTCCTTTAGAATGAAGAGATTAAACGTCCCCCAAAACGGGGACTCGGGAAGAATTTATTATAAAACGAGCCCAGAAAGATGGCAAGGGCCTTTTAACGTAAGAGTCCCTGACACGAATCGAGGAGGAGGCGCGTGTAGGGATGTCCCGGAGAGGAAAAAATGGCGTCCCGATTCCCCGTTTCCACAACTTCCCCGTCCTTCATGACCAACACCCGGTCGCTCATGTGGCGGACTACGCGGAGGTCGTGCGAGATGAAAAGATAGCTCATTCCCCTCTCTTTTTGGAGGCGCAGGAGCAAATTGAGGATTTGGGCGCGCACGAGGACGTCGAGAGCGGAGACGGCTTCGTCGCAGACGAGGATCGACGGCCCGACGGCCAGCGCACGGGCGATCGCGATGCGCTGGCACTCGCCGCCGGAAAGCTCGCGCGGACGGCGAGCGAGAAAACGCGGCTCGAGCTCGACGGTTTCCAGGAGCTCCACGGTGCGGCGGGCGAGCGTTTCTCGGTGTTTCATTCCGGCCAGCCGGAGGGGCTCTTCGAGGATCGCTCTCACGTCCTGACGCGGATCGAGCGAGAGATAAGGGTCCTGGAATACGATCTGCACGTTGCGCCGAAAATCGCGGAGCGCGCGCTCGGACTTTCCGGTGACGCGTTCGCCTCGGAAGAACACCTCGCCCGCGTCGGGCTCGATGAGCCGGAGAGCGATTTTTGCGAGCGTGGACTTTCCCGAGCCGGATTCGCCCACCACGCCGAGCGTTTCTCCTTTTCCGAGCGCGAAGGAGACGCCAGCCAGTGCACGCACGCGGCCTTTGTAGGTCTTTACGAGCCCTTTGGCTTCAAGCATTCACGCCTCCGATCGGCGTCTTCGGGGCGGCGTCGAACGCGGATGCGGCCAGAAGCGCGCGAGCGTAGGGATTAGCGGGCTCGAAACGGCCTTCCTTCAAGAGACTCTCGACCACGCGGCCGGCGCGCATCACGTGGATGCGGTCGGAATACGCGCGGGCGAGTGCGAGATCGTGCGTGATGAAGAGCACCGTGAGCCCCCGTTTGGCGCGGAATTCGGCGAGGAGCGAGAGAATTTCGGCCTCGATCGTCGGGTCGAGCGCGGTGGTGGGTTCGTCCGCGATGAGGAGCGCGGGGTCGGCCGAGAGCGCGGCGGCGATGGTGGCGCGCTGGCGCATGCCGCCCGAAAGCTCGTGCGGGTAGGCGCGGAACGCACGCTCCGGATCGGGGAGACGGACCGCCTGGAGAAGTTCGAGCGCTTTGGCGCGTGCCTGACGCGCGTTCCCGAGCCCGTGTGCGCGAAACGCCTCGCTCACCTGCTCGCCGATTCGGAGAACCGGATTTAAAGACGCGGCCGGATCCTGGAAAACGTAGGCGATCCCTCGCCCCCGCACGCTCCGAAGCGCGTTCTCAGTCAGTTGGGTGAGATTGAGCACGTTGCCGTCGCGGGCGGTCCAGAAGATATCTCCTTCGATGGCGGCCTGGCGGTCGAGCCGGCATACCGAGAGGGCCGTCACGCTCTTTCCGGAACCGGACGCGCCCACAAGCGAAGTGAAGGAGCCTTTCGTCACCGGGACGCATGCCCCGTCCACGGCAGTCACGGCACCGAACCGCACGCGCAAGTTCACGATCTCGAGGATAGGCTCAGCCAATGTGGCGCTCCCCCGCGAGGCTGTCGCGCAAGCGGTCGCCGATCACGTTCGCGGCGAGTACCGTGGAGAAGATCGCGACGCCCGGGAAGAAGACGAGCCACCACGCCGCGCCGAGCGTCGCCTTGCCGTCGGTCAGGAGATTCCCCCAACTCGGAGTCGGCGGCTGGACACCCAAACCCAAGAAACTCAAACCCGCTTCGAGGAGAATCGCCACCGATACGCCGAGAACTGCGTTCACGAGAACGGGCCCCGAAGCGTTGGGCACGAGATGCCCGAAGAGGATGCGCGTATGCCCCGCCCCGAGTGCGCGCGCCGCCAGCGCAAACTCGCGCTCTTTGAGCGAAAAAATTTCGGCCCGGACGAGCCGCGCGGTGCCCATCCAGCTCGTCAGCCCGATCACGACAATGACGTGCCAGACCCCGGGGCCGAGCACCGCGATCACGGCGAGAATCAAAAAAAGAACCGGAAAACAGAGAAGAACGTCGGCGAGGCCCATGAGGACGCGGTCGCGCCAGCCGCCGAAGTAGCCGGACGCCGCTCCCACG
>Ga0163149_10001565_pt1 | contig 29189 bp, 26 predicted proteins | sample OliLakLV19MP5G1_FD_148604 | JGI IMG/M metagenome (GOLD analysis project Ga0163149, IMG submission 148604) | Freshwater microbial mat bacterial communities from Lake Vanda, McMurdo Dry Valleys, Antarctica - Oligotrophic Lake LV.19.MP5.G1 | ecosystem: Environmental > Aquatic > Freshwater > Lake >... | reverse complement strand
TTTTGTCTATTTTAAATAAATTGTGGTAGAATCTGCACAATTTTAATGAAGTTCAATGAATATAAAAAAAACCATATTTTTAACTCTTATTTTCGCTCTTTTTATCAGTTTTTCTCAAAAAACAAGCACAAAAAGCGAGTGGCAATTAAAAAAATTCGAAAATGGAATTTCTGTTTACACACGCGCTACAGAAAGCTCCGCATACAAAGAGCTGAAAGTGGTGTTCCAAATAAAAACCTCCTTGTCAAGTGTTATCGCAATTTTAAATGATGTGGACGCTTATCCTCAATGGGTTTACCGTTGCGGAACTTCAAAAGTGCTTAAGAAAGATTCAGACGAACACCTGATTCGTTATCAAACCATTGTGGCTCCTTGGCCTGTAGATAACCGTGATGTAGTAGTGGAAGTGAATACTTATCAAGATGCAAAAACAAAAATAGTTTACCAAAAAGTAAATGGTTTACCCGATTATTTTGCTGCTAAAAAAGATCATGTACGTATTCGGGAATTTCGAGCTGTTTGGACAGTGAAGCCATTAAAAAACGGAATTGTTGAAGTAGAGTATGAATTGCTTGTGAATCCCGCGGGTGCTATTCCTGCTTGGGTTGTAAATATGGCAATGACAGACGGACCTTATGAAACTTCTTTGAAAATGAAGGAGCGCTTATTGTTTGAAAAATATCAAAAAGCTACATTCCCATTCATAGTAAATTAGCACCTTGTTTTTGATTCTATTAATATTCCTTATTTTTACCATAGATAGTATTACTATTTCAATTTATGACCGAAACTGCCTTAAATAGTCCATCCGAAAAGTTTATAGATGTAAAAAAAGCCATTGCCGGAAAAAATCCCCGATTGCTTAAATTTTTGCCCGGTTTTATTTTGCGATATATTATTAAAACGGTTCATCAGGACGAATTAAATTTAGCAGTAGAAAGAAATAAAAACCTTTTCGGGCACGATTTTGTTGATGCAGCTATGGAGGAATTTAGAGCAAAACCAATTGTAGTTGGTGCCCAAAATATTCCAACAACGGGAGGCGTAATTATGACTGCCAATCACCCTCTTGGCGGCTTGGATGGAATTGCTTTTATGGATGTGGTGGGTGAGTATCGTAAAGACATTAAATTTTTTGTTAATGATTTGTTAATGGCTTTTAAAAATTTAGCGCCTATTCTTGTTCCCGTAAATAAACATGGAAAAAATTCTACTGAATATGCAAAAAAATTTGAAGAAACATACGCTTCTGATGAGTGTTTATTGCTATTTCCGGCTGGCTTGGTTTCTAGAAAACAAGATGATGGGAGGATAGAAGATTTAGTTTGGAAAAAGAGTTTTATTTCAAAAGCAATCCAATATCAAAAAAATATTATTCCTGTTTTTATTGACGGTAACAATTCTAAGTTTTTTTACAATTTAGCATATTGGAGAAAAAAAATAGGAATAAAGGCCAATATCGAAATGTTTTATTTGGTAGATGAAATGTACAAACAGAGAGGGAAAACACTTACCTTTACCTTCGGTGAAGCAATTTCATGGGAAACATTCACTAAAGATAAACCAGCTGAATATTGGTCGGAGAAAGTAAAGCAGCATGTGTATGCATTAAAATCGGGAGATAAGTCGAAAATGTTGCCTACAATAAAAAAGAGTTAGAAAAAACATATGAAACCAATTATTGAACCGGTTGCAAAAAATATTTTAGAATCTGAACTTTCATCAGAAAAGTTTATTCGTGAAACAAATAACGGTGATAATTTTATTTATATTATTACACATCACGATTCACCCAATGTGATGAAAGAAATTGCTCGCTTAAGAGAGCAAACATTTCGTACTGCTGGTGGTGGAACAGGAGAGGAGATTGATATTGACGAGTTTGATACGGCCGATGCTCCTTACAAACAATTAATCGTTTGGAATCCTCTTGAAAAAGAAATTGTTGGTGGCTATCGTTATATTAAATTAAAAGATGCTCCTGTAATAAACGGAATTGTACATGTAGCAACTACAGAACTTTTTAATTTTTCAGCTGATTTTGTAAAAAAATACGTGCCTGAAACAATTGAATTAGGGAGATCATTTGTGCAGCCGAAATACCAGCCATCGGTGGATAATCGTAGAGGCCTTTTTTCTTTGGATAATCTTTGGGATGGACTAGGAGCAATCGTTGTAGATAATCCTGATGTAAAACATTTTTACGGAAAAGTAACCATGTATACCGATTTTAATATACATGCTCGTGACTATATTCTTTCTTTCATGAATTACTTTTTTCCTGACAATGAAAAATTAGTTTATCCAATTGAACCACTTGGTTTAAAAACGGACACTTCCGATTTTTTAAAAGCAATTAATGGTTTGTCCTACAAAGAGGCTCACCGTATTTTAGGACAATTTGTGCGCGAAAAAGGAGAACACATTCCACCATTAGTGAATGCGTACATGAATCTTTCAGCTACCATGAAAATGTTTGGAACATCTATGAACTCTCACTTTGGTGAAGTAGAAGAAACGGGAATCCTTGTGACTATCGCTGATATCTATGATACCAAGAAGGAGCGTCATATCAATACATATAAAAAGTAGAATAATTAATAAACACACTTCGACTCCGCTCAGTGTGACAAATGAGTTGTCATGTTGAGCAGAGTTAAAGCATATAAAAAATAGGGCGCTTATAATTTATTTTAATTCAATGCTCTTTCGAGTCGTCACCCTGAGCGGAGTCGAAGGGCGTATTTCGTAGTACTTATGGAAATTAAATCCGCAAAATTTTTAATCAGCAGTACAGATGTTGCAAAATGTCCAAGTCCTGAAAAACCAGAATATGCTTTTATAGGCAGATCAAACGTTGGGAAGTCTTCACTCATCAACATGTTGGTGGATAGAAAAGATTTGGCTAAAACATCTGGAAAACCGGGCAAAACACAGCTTATTAATCACTTTAGTATTAATGATACTTGGTATTTGGTGGATTTGCCGGGATATGGTTACGCAAAAGTGTCTAAAGAAAAACGCGATATTTTCCAAGCATATATTTCTGAATACATTCTTGAAAGAAAAAATTTATTGTGCTTGATGGTTTTAATTGATTCTAGATTAGAACCTCAAAAAATAGATTTGGAATTTATGGATTGGTGTGGTGAAAAAGGTGTGCCCTTTATTATGGTGTTTACCAAGATAGATAAACTATCTAAAAAGAAAATTGCCGACAATATAGCTCATTATAAAGAAGAGATGGGCAAACATTGGGATGCATTACCAGAGTGTTTTTATACCTCTGCCGAAAAGAAAACGGGTAGAGATGAGTTGCTCAATTTTATTTCTGCCACCAATAAGTTATTTAAATAAAAAATCCCTCCGAGTACTCGGGGGGATTTTTTTTGAAATAAATTCTGATATTATTTATTACGAACTAAGTTGATAAATCCTTTTGTGCTGTAATCTTTATTTGTTTGAGTAATTGCTTTTAAGATAAAGAAGTAAGTTCCGTCAGTACACTCAAGACCAGATGTTGTGCGACCATCCCATTTAATAGTTGCAGCTTCTGCTTCCCAGATTTTTAGTCCCCAACGATTATAAATTTCTACTTGAAATTCTTTCATTCCAGAGCTATTTACATACCATGCGTCATTGTCGCCATCATTGTTTGGAGAAAACACGTTGGGTATGTTTATGAATTCAAATACATCTACGTCAACTGTAAAACATACAGAATCAATACATCCGTTTCCGTTGCCAGCAACTAAACAAACTGTTTGTGGTCCATTAGCTGAATAGGTATAAGATGGGTTTTGTGAAGTAGAAGAACTTCCATCACCAAATGTCCACAACCAATTTGTTGCGCCACCTGTACTCATGTCTGTAAAGTTGTAAGTAAATCCTACTGAAGCCGTATCGAATGCTGCAGTTGGTGGCGTTGAAACGTTTACTGTACACGAAACAGAATCAGAAAAACAACCTACAGCATCTGTATTTGTTACATAAACTGTCCCGCCTGTTACACCCCAATCTACTGTGATGGTATTTGTTCCGTTACCAGAGGTAATAGTAGTTCCTGTTGGAGTAGACCATAAATAGGTTGTCCCGCCTGATGCAGTAAACACGTTTCCTGTGGAGTTCACACAAACATCAGCACAAGCAAAAACGGGATCAGCCAATTTTGCACGTGATAAAATGTATGGAGAATTTGAGAAATCTGACCAAGCTAATTTTTTATTGTCGTGATAAGCTCCTGCTGTTGTTGTAACTGCGCCCATGTTGTTCCACAATGCTGCTGATGGAGAGTTCCATTTAGCTAAACCATCCCAAGGACCATCCGTTACCAAGTTGTAAAAAACATCAATGTCTGCACTGTCAACACCTGCTGTTCTTGTAATTTGGTGATAAAACAAAGCGGTTACTTTACACATTGTTGTGTCTAATTGCAAAACGTTAAATCCATCAGTTGTAGCGGTGTTGTTTCCTAAACGGCCAGTAAATACATTCGCTGCAGCAGAAGCTGGAGTTAATTTTACTTCACGGAAACGCAATGTTCCTGTGCTTGAACCTGTAGGAAAAGAGTAAACCGAAGTTGAATTGGTTGCTCTGGAAAATGTTCCGCCAAATGCGCTGCTTACAAATCCTTCAGCACCAAAAGTAGTAGTATTTGTTACGGCTGCTACTGCAGGATTGTCAACAAACATCGTATTTGTTTGTGTTTCCAATTCGCGATTGTTGATTGTTAAAATACCTGATGTTCCAACTCTTGCATTAACTAATTGCAATGTTTTTTTACGATTAGCAACGGTTGCACCTGCTCCGCTTAAAGTAAGATTGTTGAATGTAGTTACAGTTGCAATAGTGCTCGTAATAAATTGTTGTAAGTTGCCATTGAAATTTACAGTACTTAAGTCAGCTGTAAATGTTGCGTCATTTATCCAGTCTTGCTCAACAAAAATAGTTCCGTCTCCTTGTAATGTGGAACCATTTGTTAAAAATACAGTACCCAGTGTTCCACTGTTTGCAACTGTCATTGTTCCGTTATTTTCAAAAACGGGTGTTACTCCTGCAGCACCATCATTTTGAAACCCACCATTGATTTGAACAATTGCAGCCGATGCAGTAAAAACACTCGCACCATTATTAAAGAAAATTGTTTGTGCAATTGAGGTGGAAGTAATTCCAGCCATCAGCATAGACAATGACACGATTTGTTTAGTAGTTATTTTCATATCGTAATGGATAAGAGTATATAAGCAAAAATAAGTGATTTTATCGTTGAAAACCAAATTTTTGACACATATTATAGACGCAACTTCATGCCTTATGGTTGCTTTTTAGTAATTAATTCCATTTTCTCTGCAAAATGATTAGCAAAGCCTCGCATTTCCTTAGCAGTTTCTGCTTCTCCAGTTGCTCTATCGAAGGTATCTGCCATAGAAAGTAAACATTGGTGATAAAACTGCTTCATTTCATCCACCATCATCTCCTTTGTCCATAGGTCAATACGTAAAGTGTTGTTCTCCTTCGCATCCCAAAGTGCTATCATTACTGCCTTGCTACTGCTTTTTTCAGTACCCTCAGTTGCACTCCAGTCTATTTTTTCTGGTAAATTGTTCTCGTCTAAAGTGATTTTAAAATTAATCTCCGATTGTCTCATAATACTAGTTTTATTGTTTTTTGTGTACTTCTTTTTGTTGCCAACTGTTCAATTGCCAACTGTCTATTGTTTCCCTGGTTTATACTTCGATTTTGTTAATACTGTTTGTGCATCTGTCTCATTAATAAGACTTTGTAAAGATGTTTCCGGATTGTTATTCATATATTGTCTAACCAATTGCCAGCCAATCCAATGCCCGATACGAGATGGCGCCTCTTTACTTAATGCACTTGTAAACGGACCATCACTTGTAAATTTTATTATTTCTGCCTGGTCGGTTGTATACAGCATTTTTTTAGCTGCAAAATAACTCCAAACATTAAACTCATTTTGAGTGCAATAATCCATTTGCGCTTTCGAGTACTGAATTTTTAATGAATCTGGTACATTTGGTAAAAGAGCATCTGTTAAATACATGATTTTCCCCATATAAACGATTTCACTTAAAAAATCATTTTTGTTCATATTATTTGGAAATTCAATAAGCATCCATTGGCGAATGGCATCCGGAATCATGTTTTCCTGATTCATGAACATCGACTTGTATTTTGGAACACCCAGACCTGTATAAAATTCATTTTCACTGCCCAAATAGGTTTCTATTCCAATCGCCAACGTACTGTCTGCTACCACTACAGAATAGTTAAATCCCGAAATCATTGTAATCGGTTGAGGTAAACTTCTGTTTGGGAAATGATAATTGAAATACTTATAGGCTTCTTTTAAATTATCTTTAATAAAATCGGTATTCGGATATTTTTTTTGTGTATCATCATAGGCTTTTTTCATGTAGAAATCACGTATGAAACTCTTCATACGAAAGGCATACGAGGAATCTCTAAGTCCTCCGTTATTTAGAATAACCGAGATAAACGTAGAATAAAATCTGCCATATTTTGCCTGAAGCTCCTTGGTGGATTTAGCAATGTCTGTCGTGTCCATTTTAAAAATATCCTGCTCCAAGCGATTGACAGTAAGCTCCGGAACAATCGTTTCAGAAACATCAACATCCAATCGTTCGTTTCCACAACCGACAATTGTTAAAAACAAAACAATAGATATGTATGTATTGAAATTTCTCATATAAAAAAATATACTTAATATTGTATAACTTTAACAAAGCATACAATTTAGTTTTAAAAACACAAAAATATGAAAAATATGAAGAAGATTCTTACAATAACTGCATTGGCTTTATTTGCAAATGTTGCATTGGCTCAGGAAAATGAAATTAAAAACTTCCGATTTGGATTGGTAATCGATCCTTCTGTAAACTGGCTAAAGCCAGAAGGAAAAATTATTTCTAAAAACGGAGCCAATGTTAAGTTTGGTGGAGGAGTAGTTTTGGAATTTCGTTTGGCAAAAGTAGCTTCTTTCCAAACAGGAATCAGAATTCATGGTGAAGGTGGAAAAGTGAAATACAATAATGATGCTTTACAAAATCCAAATTCAAACATTGTTAGTTATTTTTATACAACTGCTGACGATGTAATTGCGCCATATCAGGCGCCCGATAGCATAACCGCGTTTTACAGCTCTGCTTCTACAAAAGGGAAAGGACATTACCAATTAAACGAACGCAAATACAGAGCAACCTATATCACTATTCCATTGGTTTTAAAATTGAAAACAAAAGAAATCGGAACAATGACTTACTTCGGTCAATTTGGAGCTAATGCTTCTTTCCGTTGGAAAGCAACAGCAAATGATGAAGTAACAGAAATAAAACAACTTTCTACAGGTTTCACTTTAGGAGCTGCAGAAACAAAAACAAAAGTGGATATTACAAAAGATGTTGCTTTTTTTAAAGCAGCATTAACGTTTGGGTTGGGTGCAGAAATGAACCTTTCCGGAACAACATCATTGACATTTGGGTTAAACTATAATCTCGGTTTTACCAATTTTGTGAAAGGCGATTCAGATTACTTATCGAAAAGAACGAATGCTGAAGATTACAACTCTGGAAGCCAAACAAAAGTTATTGTATCCAAAATGCCGCAGGAAATAAAATCAAGTGCAGTGGTTTTAACGGTAGGAGTTTTATTCTAACATGAAATAGTTCGTAACATTTATCCCGACTTCTTATTTATGAGGTCGGGATTTTTATTTTTGAGCAATGCAAAATAAAGAAGTAATAAATCATATCGTTAATTGGCTTTCCAATTATGCGCAGGAAAGTAAAACATCCGGCTTCGTAATTGGCATCTCGGGTGGAATAGATTCTGCACTTACTTCTACGCTTTGTGCTAAAACAGGTTTGCCTGTCATTTGTTTGAATATGCCCATCCACCAGCACAAAGCAGAATATGATCGCGGACATGAACATATCGACTGGCTGAAAAAAAAATTCGAAAATGTTTCCTCACACGAAGTTGAATTGACAGAAACATTTAAAGTTATTAGCGCAGCATTTCCTACTGACATTCAAGATTGGTTAACGATGGCAAATACTCGTGCACGTTTACGCATGACTACCTTGTATGCTTTTGCTTGTCATCATAAAATGTTAGTTGCAGGAACGGGAAATAAAGTGGAAGATTTTGGAATTGGTTTTTTTACTAAATATGGAGATGGTGGAGTAGATATAAGTCCGATTGCCGATTTGATGAAATCAGAAGTATATGCATTGGCAAAAGAACTGGGAGTTGCAAATTCAATTCAAGTCGCAGCCCCAACCGATGGCTTGTTTGCTGATAGCAGAAGTGATGAAGATCAGATAGGAGCAAAGTATGATGAGTTGGAATGGGCAATGAAATTTATTGCGAACCCGCACGATTTTTCAACGCTTAGCGATAGACAAAAAATAGTATTAGATATCTATACAAGCAGAAATAAAGCAAATCAACACAAAATGAATCCAATTCCAGTTTGCATTATTCCAGATAAATTAAAATAACGGAGCTCCAACTCTCTCCTTAAGCAAGGAGAGGGGCAGGGGTGAGGTCTAAAAACATGATAGAACAACTCTACACCATTTTTCTAAATCATCCGCTCGTGTGTACCGATACGCGCGACATTAAACCGGGCTCCATCTTTTTTGCACTCAAAGGAGGAAATTTTAATGGGAACCAATTTGCAGAAAAAGCAATAGAAATGGGTTGTGCGTATGCAGTGATTGACGAAGAAATTGTTGCATCAAAAGACCATACGGGAACGGATCAATTCCCCCTTAAAAAGGGGGTTAGGGGGATTTATGGAAAGTTTGTTGTAGTTGAGAATGTCCTTGCCACTCTTCAGCAGTTAGCAAATCATCATCGCAAACAATTAAACATTCCAGTAATCGGAATAACTGGCTCTAATGGAAAAACTACTTCTAAAGAATTAATAAACGTTGTTCTTTCTAAAAAATACAAAGTACTTGCGACTGTAGGAAATTTAAATAACCACATTGGTGTTCCGCTTACTTTATTAAATATTACCAAGGACCACGAAATAGCAATCATAGAAATGGGCGCTAACCATCAAGGCGAAATCGCAGAACTTTCTAATATTGCGGAGCCGGATTTTGGAATCATCACCAACATAGGAAAAGCACATTTGGAAGGATTCGGTGGAATAGAAGGTGTAAAAAAAGGAAAGAGCGAATTGTATAAATACATTCAAAATAAACAAGGTTTGCCTGCCGCCCGCCTGTCGGACGGACAGGGACAGGCAGGAAAGCTTTTTGTACACGGTGATGATGAGGTGTTGCTAGAGCTTGCCGGCAGTACCGAAAAAGTAACTTACGGAACTAAAAAACTTTATGATATAGTCGGAGCTGTTGCCGCAAACGCAAGCGAATTTATTTCTTTTCAATGGGCTACTCGTTATAATGCTTTGAATGTTAAAAAATCAGAATTGGTTTCAACACAATTAGTCGGTATGTACAACTATTACAATTTATTGTGTGCTGCCTGTGTTGGACATTATTTTAAAGTAGAAGATGAATTGATAAATAAAGCTTTAAAAGAATATTCTCCTTCCAATAATCGTTCACAATTGTACAAAACAAAAAGCAATACGTTGATATTGGATTATTACAATGCAAATCCATCAAGCATGAGTTTGGCAATTGAAAATTTTGCCAGTTTAAGTCATCCCAATAAAATGGTGATATTGGGCGATATGCTGGAACTGGGCTCCGAAAGTGAAAAAGAACATGATGCAATTGTAAATTTATTGCAACAAAAAAATATTTCGAATGCGATTTTAGTCGGACCACTATTTATGGCCTCAGTAAAAAACACTAATACAAAAGCATTTTCAACAAGCGAAGAAGCTGTTGAATTTTTAAAACAAAATAAAATTGCAGACTCAACCATCTTAATAAAAGGCTCTCGCGGAATTAAATTGGAGAAAATTGTTGAGGTGTTGTAATTATTAGAATGCTAGTCGGGACAATTCCCCCTTTGAAAAAGGGGGCCAGGGGGATTGATGCGAATGTTTTTGTGAAAGTAGAATAATTGTTATTAAACTCAAATGCCCATTGTGTGTCATTACGAAGATGTATTTCCCTTTATACCGTCATCCCGTGCCACGACACGGGATCTCATAATTAGAAGCTAAAATCTTGTTATAACGAAATTACCTATGCTCAAACTTTCTAAAACAAAACTTATACTATCAGGCCTAGGAATAATGCTCCTGGTATACTCCACTGATCGCTTCCGCCACGTTGTTGGTTCGCAAGTCATCACCGGAAAATTTGCTTTTTATATTGATGAAGTGGTAAAAGAAGAACAAGTTGTTTTTCCGATCATTGAATATACGATCAAAGACAGTACCTATCAATTCAGAGCCAAAGAAAATACAAAATACGAAGAAGGAGAAACCGTTCCTGTATTACTGATAAATAAAAATCCGGATATGCCTTTGTTATATGACATCAACTCTTTTTGGTTATATCCATTGTTTTATTTTCTGCTTCCTTTATTAGTTTGGATTTCTTTTACGATGAGCTATATCGGTAAAAATGAAATTATGGAAATTGGGTTCCAAGCTCCTTATTTTAAGAAAACAAAAAAGCCCAAAGAATAAATCTTTGGGCTTTCTTAATGAAATTATTTTTTCGAAGCCAAACTCCCTCGCAGTAGGCGCTAGGCTCCGCCTAGTGACCAGCTATGCTTGTAAGCTTTGCTTACATTTCTATAATTATGCTAACAACGCTCTTGAGATAACAATTTTCTGAACCTCAGTAGTACCTTCGTAAATCTGAGTGATTTTTGCATCACGCATCAAACGTTCAACATGATATTCCTTTACGAATCCATAGCCTCCATGTATTTGAACAGCTTCAACGGTTACCTGCATTGCCACTTTTGATGCAAAAACTTTCGCCATCGCACTTGCTTTATCAAAATTCATGTGTTGGTCTTTCATCCAAGCAGCTTTAATACAAAGCAAACGAGCGGCTTCAATTTCAGTTGCCATATCCGCTAATTTAAACTGGATGATTTGATGTTGGTTGATTGTTTTTCCAAATGCTTTACGTTCTTTTGAATAAGCCAATGCTAATTCATAAGCACCTGATGCAATTCCCAATGCCTGAGAAGCAATTCCAATTCTTCCGCCAGACAATACCTGCATCGCAAATTTAAATCCAAAGCCATCATCACCAATTCGGTTTTCTTTCGGCACTTTTACATCTGTAAACATCAATGAATGTGTATCCGAACCACGAATTCCTAATTTATTTTCTTTCGGCCCTACCACAAATCCTGGTAATCCCTTTTCAATAATTAATGCGTTGATTCCTTTGTGTCCTTTTGCAATATCTGTTTGTGCAATCACCAAAAATACAGAAGCAGAGTTTCCATTCGTAATCCAGTTTTTTGTTCCGTTTACTAAATAGTGGTCGCCTTTATCAATCGCTGTTGTTTTTTGAGAAGTTGCATCTGAACCTGCTTCCGGCTCCGATAAACAAAATCCGCCAATGATTTGACCTTTTGCTAATGGAATAAGATATTTTTGTTTTTGTGCTTCTGTTCCGAATTTTTCCAATCCCCAGCAAATTAAAGAATTGTTTACACTCATCACTACCGAGCAAGATGCATCTACTTTTGAAATTTCTTCCATTGCTAAAACGTAAGCAACACAATCCATTCCGCCACCACCGTATTTAGGGTCAACCATCATTCCTAAGAATCCCAATTCTCCCATTTGCTTTATTTCCTCAGCAGGAAATTTTTGAAGTTCATCGCGCTCAATTACTCCAGGTTTTAATACATCATTCGCAAAATCACGAGCCGCCTTCTGAATCATTAAGTGCTCTTCTGTTAAGTTAAATAGCATTCGTAATAAATTTTATGTTAAAAATTGCTTTATTTTTGAGTCCACACCGTTTTTTACGGTTGGAAAGCAAATGTATATTTAATATTCAAATTTTGCTAATAGTTTGCGACAAATATGACTGAAGTAAAGTACAATGTAATAGGCTTAATGTCAGGAACCTCGCTTGATGGGCTGGATATAGCATTTTGTCGTTTTTCTGTTGATAATAATGTCTGGAAACACGAGATTTTAAACACTCAAACCATCCCTTATTCGGAGCATTGGAAGCAAAGGATTTTGAGTCTGGAAAAAGCTGATGCCTTGTCTTTTCAGCAAACCAATATGGATTATGGCCATTATTTAGGAGGATTGGTTTCCGATTTTATCATAAGACATACTATTAAAGCTGATTTTGTAGCCTCACATGGGCATACCATTTTTCATCAACCCGAAAAAAAACTGACGGTTCAAATTGGCGCAGGAAGTGCTATTTCTTCCAGATGTAATTTGTCAGTAGTCTGCGATTTTAGAACGTTGGATGTGGCTTTAGGCGGACAAGGTGCCCCATTGGTTCCCATTGGCGATAAATTATTGTTTTCTGAATATGATTTTTGCTTGAATTTAGGTGGATTTGCGAATGTTTCTTACAATCTACTCTCTCCAAGTGGAGAGGGGTTGGGGGAGAGGTCCAGGATTGCATATGATATTTGTCCCGTTAACATTGTCATGAATGCCATTGCCGAAAAAAGGGGAAAAGCATTTGACGAAAACGGAGCAATGGCAAAGGAAGGAATGTTGAGTGGTTATTTGTTGAATGAATTTAATCAGCTAGGTTTTTATAAGATGCTTATGGATAGTCCAAAATCTTTAGGAAAGGAGTGGGTGATTAAACATATAAATCCGATCATAGAATTATACGAAATTTCAGATGAAGATTTACTCCGTACTTTTTGTGAGCATATTGCTTTTCAAATTGGTAAATCCTTAAAGAGTAAACCGAAGGGCAAAGTATTAGTTACGGGAGGAGGAGCATACAATCAGTTTTTAATAGGATGTATAAAACAACATACCGAACACGAAATAATTATTCCGGATAATAAAACAATCGAATATAAAGAGGCTTTGATTTTTGCTTTTTTGGGTGTTCTGCGAATGAGAAATGAAGTGAATTGTTTGCAGAGTGTAACTGGTGCTTCGCGTGATAATTGCGGAGGGGCTGTCTATACTGCTAATACATAATAAAACAGCCCCCTGAAAGGAGACTGTTGTTCATAGTAGGTTTAAAAATCATCATCATAGAAAGGTTCATCTTCATCATCTTCATCAAAATCATTGTCTAGTTTCACATCTTCATCTATTGCGAAATCTTCGTCTTCATCATCGAGACTACTTTTCCAATTTTTTTTGTCCTTTTCTTTTTGAGGGGTAAGCTTCGAAGGCTTTCTTAACTCTCCCGAATCCTTAGCCTTGTCACCAGCTTTTTTAAGTGGACTCTTTTTTGAACTGCTTGGCTTTTTCATTTGTAATGAAATTTGTTTTGCAAATTGTTTTGTTTGATTCCTAATTAATGGCTCTCCTTAATTTGGGAGTGTTTATACAAATTTCTGATTTTTTTTCTCTCAAACAAAAAATAATTGTAAAAAATTTAAATTTTTTTGCCTGGAATAAATCCAGCTATTCTGATTCCATACTATAAAAATAAAACATAATTGGATAAATACATAATTTTTTAGGTCAATTTTTAAGGATGTTTTCTGGTCGAATAAATTATGCTAAACTTAGAAAGCTATAATTTTTGTTAGACCCCACGCAATAAAAAGTATTTACCTTGCGTTATCCTCCTATATTACAAATTACATCCCCTAATTTATTTTCGAGACCTTTAAGTAATTCCGCTGTTTTAGGAATTTCCCCTGCTTAAATGATTTTATTGCATCATCACAAAAATGATTTGTTGATTATGGAATATTACATACCAGAGCATCTTAGTACCAAAAACAAAATAGTTCAACTAAAACTTAAAGGCCATGAACACAATTTTCAACTCCGCAGACAAATTCAACGAATTAATTTTCGAGAATAAAAACAAACTATATGGTGCCTACGCTATCCGAAAATCAGAAAAGGATAATATCGCTATTTCCTTATTTTTGACTGCCGTCTTCTTCGGATTGCTTGCTTTGTTTGCAATTAGTATGACAGGCAGAAAATTTGAAATGCCAGATATCATTGCAACAAATGATGTTCCTGTGATTCCTGGAGTTGTGATAGACATTAAGCCGCTAGCTCCAGAAATAAAGCCTCCAACAAAAATGCCAGCTGCTCCTAAAACTTCATCAGGGATATTAATGGCTTCCGATGATAAAAAGGTGGAAGGAGCTAAACCAAACATTGATGTTGTGATTAGCAAAATTCCAAATCTAAATGGAAGCGATAGTGCTGCAAAAGATCCGGGTATTGTTATTCTAACTACTCCTCCAATAGCGGTTACTCCACCGATTGAATTCGCTCCCGATAAAATGCCGGAAATGGATAACATGGCTCAGTTCATTGTTAATAATCTTAAATATCCAAGAATTGCTTTAGAGAATGGAACTAAAGGACAAGTATATGTTTCTTTTGTTGTGGAAACAGATGGAACTCTTTCCGAAATTAAACTTAAAAACGGAATTGGAGATGGCTGTGAACAAGAAGCAAAACGAGTGGTTGAAAAAATGCCTTTGTGGAAACCGGGAATAAAAAGAGGAAAACCCGTTCGCGTACAATGTACTTTGCCTATCAACTTCAAGATTGAATAAACAATTCAGTGTTTATAAGTTGAGAGAAGTGTAAAAAAAGAGCCAGTCTATATAATTAATTTAGCAATCGTGAGTTTATATACTCTCGATTGCTTTTTTATATTAAATAAAATCTAAACTAATAGTCATGTTAAATTCAGTTTTAATACAAGGTATAACTGTTGTTTCAGGTGCCGCTAATCAAGTTCTTGATACGGCTAAAAACATTGCTGTGCAAGCAAGTCAGCTGCCTGTAGCAGCTGCAGCGGAAGCCCCAAAACAAGCCTCTCTTTCATTACTTGAACTCGTTATGAAAGGCGGAATTATTATGATTCCAATGGGTTTGCTTTCCATTATAACACTCTATTTTTTCTTTGAACGATTTATGACAATTAGTAAAGCATCAAAATTGGATAAAAATTTCATGAATAGTATCAAAGATTTTATTCATAATGGAAACATTGATGCGGCTAAATCATTGTGCAGAAACACCGTAAGTCCGGCTGCCCGTATGATTGAAAAAGGGGTTGGTAGAATTGGAAAACCAATCAAAGAAATTGAAGAAGCAATGGAAAGCGTTGGAAAATTAGAAATAAACAGATTAGAGAAAAATCTAAGCGTATTAAGTTTGGTTGGACGAATTGCTCCAATTCTTGGATTTGTTGGAACAATTGCAGGGGTAATTAAAATTTTCTATGATATCTCTTTAACAGATAACATTAGTATTGGTGTTATTTCTGGAGGTTTATACCAAAAGATGATTACAAGTGCATCTGGTTTGGTTATTGGTTTGATAGCATTTATTGGATATTATATTTTAAATGCAATGTTGGACAAGACCATCAATAAAATGGAAACAGCATCTGTAGAATTTATTGATCTTTTACAAGAACCAACTAAATAAACATGAAACTAAAGCGCAGACATAAAGAAGGTGCCGAAGTAAGTACTGAATCGTTAAACGATATCATGTTCTTCCTTTTGCTTTTTTTCTTGATTATATCCACGTTGGCGAATCCAAGTGTTTTGAAATTGACATTACCTAGTTCGAATAATGGTGTTCAAATGTCTAAACAACAAATCACTATCGAATCGGATGCTGATCATCAATTTATAATAAATAAGTTGCCCATTTCATTTACCCAGTTGGAGGATGCACTTAAAGTAGAAATTGCTAGAATCAAAGGTTTAGGTATGGAACCTACTGTTGTTTTGAAAATGGATAATACATTGTCCATTCAGGATTTAGCAGATGTGATGCAAATAGGATATGGGTTAGGAGTTAAAATGGTGTTGGCTACAAAGTCAGGAGACAAATAAGATGGAAGCAACAGAAAACAAGAGTAAATATTTAGCAGTGGTATTCACAATTGGATTTCATGCATTGCTATTCCTGCTTTTTATTTTAATTGTTTTTATTACACCAATTCCTGCTTTCGAAATAAAACCAGTTCCCGAAATTGAAATTGGTTTGGGCATGGAAGGTGCTGGAAATACAGCAAGTGGAGGTTCGGGTGAAAATGATCCCAATATTGAGACCAGCATGGAAGCGGCTGTTAGTACTTCTGAAACTGCTCCCAATATTATTACTGATGAAACCGAAACGGAGGTTAGTGTAAAAACGAATCCGAATGCGAAACCTGAAAGCACTGCCGAAGCATTAAGCCCTGAAGAAATTAAAGAACGTGCAGAGTTGGAAAAAGCTTTAGCAAAAATTAAAGCAATGAAGGATAAGAAAGGAAAAGGGGATGGAGGAAAGAATACTGGAGGAACTGGAAATGGAAGCAATACAGGTGTTGGTGATGGGCCAGGAACAGGTATTGGTGATGGAACTCCAGGTGGACCAGGTGGAACTGGTTGGGATTTAAAAGGACGTTCGCTATTGAAGAAACCAGCTAGAATGACCGATTCAGAAGAAGAAGGAATAGTTGTAGTTGAAATTATTGTAAACGAAAATGGAAAGGTAATAAAAGCAACAGCAGGTTCTCGTGGATCAACTACTACCAATGCAAAACTATATTCCAAAGCAAGAAGTGCTGCTTTTGAAGCTAAATTCAGCCCTAGTCCCGATGGGATAAAAGAACAACGTGGAACATATACATTCGTGTTTACTCTTGAATAAATCTATTTAACATTTTAGTAGTATCAAATTCCCCCTTTGCAAAAGTGGGCTAGGGGGATTTGTGGTGGTAAACATGCATTCGTTTTCTTAATAGAATAATACAATCTCCCTAACCCTCTTCACCAAGAGTGATTGCATACGATTATAATTACGTTTCATCCTCGAAAAAACCTAATTCACATTTTTGCAGTATCAAATTCCATATTTCAAGAGAGGGCTAGGGGATTTGCGCGATCTTTAAAAACTCCATTTATACTATTGCCCTCGAAACTTCGTTATTTCTTCATAATCTGGCTTTGCTGATACAATGCTCAGTATGGCAAAGCCTCAAAAACTAAATCAATGGAAACGTTCGTGGAAACTAAAAGCAAATACCTTGCTTTTTCATTTACTATTATCATTCATTTTGTAGTTCTTTTGCTTTTTTTACTCATGGGTTTTGTTAAGCCAGCAGAAAATAAAATTGTGCTGGAAACATCTTGCGGAGAGCAGAGTCTGCAGGGGTTCGAGGTTGCAGATTTAAATAATCTGGTTGTCAGTTCTAAGACTCCTTCTTCTGAAAAATTAGTTTCTGATCCTAATGAAAAGATTGTTAAACTGGAACAGGGAAATGCTCAGGTAAAAGCTAACACAATTGCTACGGCTGAAAATATTGAATACAATGCCGTTTTGAAAAAATGGAAGGAGCTTAAAAATAGAAAAACTCAAAAAGGTAATTTGATTGATGCTGATTTTAAGAATGGAAATAATTCGAATGCTGTAAACTCAACGATTGAAAATAACGAAACATTTGTTTTAACAAATCGTTTATTAGTTGTAAAACCGGAAACAATCTTAAATAATGCAGAAGAAGGAAAAGTAGTGGTAGAAATTATTGTAAATGAAAAAGGGGAAGTGATAAGTGCTGTGCCCGGACAAAGAGGCTCAACCACAACGAGCTCCGTTTTATACAAAAAAGCTGTTAAGTCGGCATACACTGCTCAATTCAATCATGCAAATGATGGTGCTGGAGAACAACGTGGAACTTATACATTCGTTTTCACTCTTGAGTAATCTATTTAATATGCTTAGCTAAGAAGTTTATTAGAATAAATTCGTTTATTTGTACTCGAATTAATTCCCCCTTTGAAAGGGGGCAAGGGGGATTGAATGAATTACCAGCAAACATTAGAATATTTATTTAGTCAACTACCCATGTTTCAACGCATTGGTAGTGCGGCATATAAAGCGGATCTAGATAATACCATCGCTATATGCAAATTACTTGGCAACCCCGAAAATAAATTCAAATCCATTCACGTAGCAGGCACAAACGGAAAAGGTTCTACTTCCCACATGCTTGCTTCCATTTTACAGGCAGCAGGATTAAAAGTAGGATTGTATACATCGCCTCATCTGAAAGATTTTAGAGAACGAATTAAAATTGACAATGCCTTTATTTCCGAAGAGCATATAGTTGATTTTGTAGAAAAATATAAAGATGAGTTTGAAAAAATTCAACCTTCTTTTTTTGAAATGACTGTTGGTTTAGCCTTTGATTATTTTGCAAACCAAAAAGTGGATATTGCTGTTATTGAAGTAGGCCTAGGAGGAAGGCTGGATTCAACAAACGTGATTACACCTCAAGTTTCTGTCATTACAAATATCAGTTTAGATCACACAGCTTTGTTAGGAAAAACTATTGGAAAAATTGCGGAAGAAAAGGCTGGGATTATAAAAGCTGGAGTGCCTGTTATTATTGGCGAATCGGAAGATCATTCAAAACCTGTTTTTGAAAAAAAGGCAAAAGAGCAAAATACTTCCATAGTTTTTGCTGATGAAATTTATAAGCCGGTAAATGTTCGTCATTCAAAAAATGAAAAACTCTTTTTAAAATTGGACGTTGAAAAAAATGGAGAACCAGCATATAAAAATCTTGAAAGTGAGTTATTAGGCTTGTATCAGCAAAAAAATATTGCAACGGTTTTATGTGCAACTGATGTGTTAAATAAAAACGGATATAAGTTATCGGAAGAAAATATCCGTGAAGGAATAAAAAATGCGATTTCTAATACCGGACTTTTAGGGCGCTGGCAAATTCTTTCGGAGCAACCACTTGTAATTGCAGATATCGCTCATAACGAAGCGGGAATAGAAGCGGTGCTGAATCAAATAAAGCATACACCACACGAACACTTGCATTTTGTTTTAGGAATGGTTAGCGATAAAGACATCTCAAAAATCTTGTATATGCTTCCGAAAACGGCTAAATATTATTTTTGCAAAGCGGATATTCCAAGAGCTTTGCCTGCTTTTGAATTATCTCTCGAAGCAAAAAAGGTTGGTTTGAATGGAGATGTTTATGCTTGTGTTCAAGATGCGTTTATAGCTGCAAAACAAAATGCATCAGCAACTGATTTGGTATTTATAGGCGGAAGTACTTTTACGGTTGCGGAGGCGTTGTAATTAGTATTGAAGTAAAAGAAAAACCTCTCAAACAAAAATGCTTGAGAGGTTTTTTATATAATGTGTTTTAGAATTATTTTCCTAATCCAACTGGACTTCCAACACGTGTCATTGCACAACGGAATCCAATCCAAGCAGTTGCTTGACGTTGATCAAGGAATCGTCTTGTTCCCGGTACCATCCAATATGCACGGTCTTTCCAAGAACCACCTTTGTAAACACGAGCTTCATCGTTAATCATTGAAGTATTACCATACTCATACATTCCACTTGATTCAGGTTTTCCTGAAGCTGGATCATATGGTTCGCTCCAACTTCCACCAACTAAAGTAGCAGCTTGCGATTTAACATCACCATCTAAGTAGTTGATGTTATCAGCGTATGTATAGTTTCTTCTTTCGTCCAAGTTATCATCAGGAAATGCAGTACTAACATCTCTCCAACGAACCATTCCTGGGATGGAAATAATATTACTATCAGCATCATATTTAATAGTATCGTTAATTAAGATACCATCCACATCACGCTCTTGTGTTTTGAAAACGTTACCACGGAAAGGGCGGAAATCAGCTTTATCTTCAGGAGATAATACACGATACACATCCATTACCCACTCAGAAACGTTACCAGCCATGTTATACAAGCCATAATCGTTTGGCCAATAAGAGAATACAGGAGTTGTGATATCCCCGGCATCGTTCAAACGACCAGCATTTCCCATCATATCACCATTAGAACGTTGGTAGTTCGCTAACATTTGTCCTAAGTATTTAGAATCTGGGTTACGAGTACCGTGACCATTCCAAGGATACAATCTTCTGTCGGTGATACGTTCACCAATAGTATTTCCAATCAAACCGTATGCAGCATATTCCCACTCAGCTTCTGTCGGTAGTCGGTAGCGTGGTAAAAAGATACCATCTTCCATTCTAACCAAACGTTCACCTCCGTTAGGATCCATACTAGGGATTGGATTTTTAACAGGCCCCGTCCATTTACCAGCAAGGTATTGGTCAGTATTAAAATAATCGTTTTCTGTCGGAGATGGAGCATAGTCCAAAATACCTTCACGCACCAAAATAAATTCGTTTACACGATCTGTTCTCCAAGCACAAAAATCGGAAGCTTGTAACCAGTTAACACCTACTACAGGATAATCTCTATAAGAAGGGTGACGTAAATAATATTCTACGTAAGGTTCGTTATATGCCAAACGATCACGCCATACCAAACTATCTGGTGTTGCTTTTTTAAGTACATCAGGGAAATTGGCAGAAAATACTCTGCCTGTCCAATGCAAGTATTCAAGAAAATCGAGGTTACGCACCTCTGTTTGATCCATATAGAATGAAGAAACGGTTACTCTGTGAGGAATAGCATTCCAATCGTAAGTAACATCTTGTTCAGCTCTACCCATTGTGAATGTTCCACCTTCAACCAAAATTAATCCTGGTCCGGTTTCTTGTTCTTCATAAGGTCCAACTTCAAATCCTCCGTTTCTAGGCTCATTGTATTCCCAAGCTGTAACAGGAGATCTCTCTTTGCTACAAGATGCAAGGGCAGCGAGAGCTACTAGTGCGATAAGTTTGCTTGATACTTTTTTCATTTTGTTTGTTTTATGTTTGTTCTATAATATGCGTATTCGTTATAAAACTATGTTTTATATATAAATATTGTATAATGATTGTTTTTAGAATGAAGGACAGCTAACTGTTCTGAATTTTTTCTTCTTAGGTCTACATTCGAACTGTAATGAAAAAGAAATTTCGTGAGACCCTGCAGTAGCATTTGTCAATTTAGATACGGTTATATCATAGCTGTATCCAACTTTAAAGAAATGTTGTTGAAAACCAATAAGAGCAATAAATGAATCTTGGTTACGATACCAAAGACCACCTACAATAGAACCTCTAACAACATAAACTCCTAAGTTCAATTGTTGAAAATCCTGTTGCTTTTGGTACAATACGTTTGGAGAAATGTAAGTTTCGTTTCCTTTATCACCTACAGGTAATACCGCTCCGGCATGACCCGTTATTTTCAAAGGTAATTTACTAACTCCGATTAATCCCTCGTCAGGTTGCGTTAAATGGTGAGCAGCAAAACCAAAGAAATAACGTTTGCTGAATCCTAATAATCCTACTGATAAATCTACGTTTGATTTTTTTGAAACACCCGGTACTTCGTTCGTATTGTAAACAAATCCTCTGCGTTCATCAATCATATCGCCAAATGTTAATTTGCTCCAATCGATACTTTTTTGGAAGTATGTTCCTTGGAAACCAAATTTCATTGAAAATTCACGATTAATATTTAATTGGTAAGAATACATTGCAGAAACGTTAGTAGTCGTTAATGTTCCTTGTCCTGCTTTGTCATTTGTAACTAAAAGTCCTAAACCACCAGCAATTTTATCAATGTGCTGATCATAAGAAGCTGAATAAGTAACATAAGTTCCAGAAATGTTAGGCCACTGGTTACGATAGTTTAAATTGATTCGAGGACATCTTGCTGTTCCGGCAAATGCAGGATTTAAATAAAGTGGATTTGCGTAGAATTGAGTAAATTCAGGGTCTTGGGCGAATAATTTTTCGCTAGATCCGAAAGAAAATACGACTAATAAAATTAAAACGATACGTTTTAACATAACATCTCTGATTTTAATGGGACACAATTATACACAAATATTCTAAGAATGTTACATTTGGAGGACATTATTTTGTAGAATAATGCAATAAACGATTTTAAAAGGCGTTATCCAAAAGAACTTTTCAAAACATTGTTTATACAAACTTATACATAAAAATGAATATAACCAACAATAAGTGCTCATTTTTAGCTAAATTTGAAATCTAATCAACTATAATTGTATGCGTACTACTCTTGCTCTACTACTTCTCTTATTTGTTGAACTCTCTGTTTTTGGTCAAACTAGATCTGCGAGTAAACAAGTACCATCTCCATATATCATTTCTTGGCAGCAGCCTGGTTCTGTTAAGCCTTCAGAAAATGAAACTCAAAGATTTTTAAGTTTTTCGGGAGCGCAATATGAATTTGAGGATGCCTTTTTACCTCGTTATTTTCAGAAAGTAGCCCTTGCAAACAATGATATCAGCTTTGAAACAACACTTATTAACCCTGTTTATGAAGCCCTTTCTGAAGCCGAAGTAGCCATTATCAAAAATCCGACACTTATTTCAAGCCAAATTATAGTAAAATCAGTTGTTTCCATAGCAAAAAAGCAAAAATACGGTACTGTTTCGTTTATCCCTATCCGTAAGAACGCAAGTACTGGAAAATTTGAAAAAGTAGTTGGTTTTGATCTTTCTGTTATTCCTTATTCTAATCCTGCCAAAGCTTCTTCCCGTGCTGTTCATACGTATGCTGCTAACTCTGTGCTGCAGAATGGCGATTGGTATAAGATAGGCTTAACACAAGATGGCGTTTATAAACTTTCCTATTCCTTTTTTCAAAGCTTGGGGATAGATGTAACTACTTTAAATCCTCAAGATATTCGTGTTTATGGAAATGGCGGAGGAATGCTTCCTGAATTAAATTCGGTTGCCCGCAAAGATGATTTGGTTGAAAACGCCATTTTTGTTCAAGGGGAGGGTGATGGAATTTTTGATGCTGGTGATTATGTTTTATTTTATGGAAAAGGACCGCAAACGTGGTCTTATAATGCAAGTGCTTGTCCAAAATTTTCACACCAACTAAATCTCTATTCTGATTCAGCATATTATTTTATCACGGTTGATTTAGGTGCTGGAAAACGTATTCAATCTCAAGCTTCTTCTATTGCTGCGGTTACAAATACGGTAAACACATTTGATGATTATGGGTTTCACGAAAGTGATAATACAAACTTTATTAAGTCGGGCAAACGATGGTATGGTGAATTTTTTGACAACATAGCAACCTATAATTTTGCTTTTAACTTCCCGAATATTGACATGTCGGCTCCAGCCAGTATTGCTGCCAGTATTGCATCCCGATCTTTATCAGGTTCTGCAAATTATTCAGTAACTAGTCAAACAGGAAGTACTAACATTTTAATTGGATCCACACCCGGGGATGCTTATAATGATTATGCAATTATTGGAACAGGGTGCTATTCTTTTAATCCCAACAATGCTAGCATGGTTGTAAATGTTACTAAATTAACTTCAGGCGCTGTGGCTTGGCTGGATTACATTACAGTGAATGCCAGACGACAGTTAACCATGTCGGGTGATCAAATGGCTTTTAGAGATGCACAATCCCTGGGCTTCGGAAACATTGCTCAGTATGCCGTTTCAAGTGCACTGTCGATTCAGATTTGGGACATCACTGAACCAACAAATGTGTTTGCTCAAACTACAACTCCAATTGGTTCAAACTATCAATTTACTCTTCCATCCGATACTTTAAAGCAATTTGTTGCTCACAATGGGTTAAGTTATTTTACTCCTAAAGTTTCTGGAAAAGTTGTCAATCAAAATTTGCATGCTCTTTCCGATAAAGATTATATCATTATTTCTCATCCTGATTTTTTTTCTGATGCGCTTCAGTTAGCTGCTTTTCACGAAAATTTGGATACACTTTCTACAATCGTTGTTACACCTCAACAGATTTATAATGAATTTTCCTCAGGAGCACAAGACATTTGCGCACTAAGAGATTTTGTTAAAATGTTTTATGACAGAGCAGCTGTAACAGCAGAATTACCTCAGTATTTATTGCTGTATGGAGATGGTTCTTACGACAACAAAAAAAGATTTGGCAGCAACACAAACTATATTCCTACATATCAATCGGACAATTCCACCGTTTTAACTCAATCGTATGTGTCGGATGACTTTTATGGCTTGCTAGATGATTCGGAAGGTATCTGGTCAGGAGCAAGCGATGCTATTGATATCGGGATTGGCCGTTTTCCGGTGAAAAATATTGCAGAGTCAAATGTTGTTTTAAATAAAATAATCAATTATAACAAAACAGGGTTTTCTCCAAACACAACTAATAATGGCTGTTCTAACTTATCATCTAATTCACCATTTGGCGATTGGAGAAATACCGTTTGTTTTATTGGTGATGATGAAGATGGTGGTTTACATCAATCGGATGCAAATAAATTGGCAACCATGGTGGATACAGCTGCCAACGATTTTAATGTCGACAAAATTTATTTAGATGCTTATCCGCAAGAATCTACACCGGGAGGAAACCGTTATCCGGCAGTTGCAGATGCAATTGATAAAAGAATTGAAAAAGGCTGTTTGATTATGAATTATACAGGTCATGGTGGTGAAGTTGGTTTGGCGCATGAACGTGTTATCGAAGTATCGCAAATTAATAACTGGAAAAATTACAATAATCTTCCTCTACTTTTTACCGCAACATGTGAGTTTAGTAGATTTGATGATCCTGAACGCACATCAGCTGGAGAGTATGTTCTAATAAATGCTCAAGGTGGAGGAATTGCCTTATTTACTACGGTTCGTTTGGTTTTTGCATCCGGAAATTTTTATTTGAATAGAGATTTTTACGAGCAGGCGTTTGTTCCAATCGGAGGTAAAATGCCCCGTTTAGGTGATTTATTTGCTTACATCAAAAACGAACCTGGAGGTAATTCAGTAAACAGCCGAAATTTCACTCTGCTTGGCGATCCTGCATTAACACTTGCATATCCTAAACATAATGTTTCAACGGATACCGTTAATTTCGTTCCTGTTTCTGTTTCAAGTTCCGATACATTAAAAGCACTTTCCTTGGTGACTATCAGTGGATTTGTAAGAAGCACTAGCGGTACAGTTTTAAATTCATACAATGGTGTCATTTACCCAACAGTGTTTGATAAATCCCAGAACATTACTACACTTTCAAATGATGGTCCGGGTGCGAGTCCACCCTTTACATTCGGAATTCAAAAGAACATTTTGTATAAAGGAAAAGCAAGTGTAACAAATGGAGCCTTCAAATTCTCATTCGTTGTTCCTAAAGATATTGCTTATGCTTATGGAATAGGCAGAATAAGTTATTATGCAGAAAACGGAACAGAAGATGCAAATGGTTATTACGAAAAAGTAATTATTGGTGGCTCAAACGATTCAGCCGCTTTGGATAATGCTGGGCCCACAGTAGACTTATTTTTGAACGATTCAAAATTTGTTTTTGGTGGACTAACAGATGAAACACCTGATTTGTTTGCAATCCTTAGAGACGATAATGGCGTAAATACTGTTGGAAATGGAATTGGTCATGATATCGCAGCAGTGCTTGATGGGAGCACAGAAAGTTCCGTTGTGTTGAACGATTATTATCAAGCGGACTTAAATAGTTATAAAAGCGGAACCATTCGTTATCCTTTTTCAGAATTGGCTGAAGGGAAACACACCTTGAGTTTAAAAGTGTGGGATGTTTACAACAATTCCAGCCAATCGTATACCGAATTTGTAGTTGCCCGTTCTGCCGAATTAGCATTGAGGCATGTACTGAACTATCCGAATCCGTTTACTACAAAAACGCAATTTTATTTTGAGCAAAATCAATGTTGTCAAGTGTTGGATGTATCCGTTCAGATTTTTACAGTATCCGGAAAGCTGGTAAAAAGCATTGATCAGTTTGTAAATACAGAAGGTTTCCGTTCCGATCCAATTGATTGGGATGGTCGTGATGATTTTGGTGATCGAATTGGAAAAGGGGTTTATATATATAGAATCAAAGTGAAGACAAGCGAAGGGGCTGTAGCCGAAAAATTTGAAAAGCTTGTTATTTTAAATTAATTAGTACATTAGCAATCCTAAATAAAAATAGAATGATAGATACTAGAGCATACGGCAAAAAAATATTCTTATTTGCTACCGCTATTATTGTTGGAACAAGCACAAAAGCGCAGATAGGTAAAGATGCCTTACAATTAAATACCATTACAACTGCAGTTCCCTTTTTATTAATCACGCCCGATTCAAGAGCAGGTGGAATGGGAGATGCGGGTGTTGCATCGCTTAACGATGTAAATGCAATTCACTGGAATGCATCTAAGCTCGGCTTTACTCAAAAGAAAATGGGATTTGGCGTTTCTTATACTCCTTGGTTAAGAGCATTGGTGCCAGATATAAATTTAGCATACATTACTGGATTTTATAAGATGAAGAAAAAAGGAACAATTGCTGGTTCTCTTCGTTATTTCTCTTTAGGTGATATTACTTTTACTGATGCTAACGGACAAACAATCGGACAATTTCGTCCGAATGAATTCTCGCTTGATGTTGCTTACGGTACAAAGTTGGCAGATAATTTCGCAGTTGGTTTGGCTGTGAGATATATTAATTCAAATTTAACCGGTAATGCATTAGTTCAAAGTTCTCAAACTCATGCAGGTCGTGCTGTTGGTGTGGATCTTTCAGCATTGTACAAAAAAGAGAAAGTAAAATTAGCTGATAAAAAAGCAATAGTTGCTGTCGGTTTAAATATTTCTAACATTGGAAATAAAATGTCCTACTCCGATAGAGGAGATAAAAACAGTGATGATTTTATTCCAATTAATTTACGTTTTGGTGGTTCATTAAATGTGAATTTAGATGACTACAATTCTATTTCTGTTTTAGCAGATATCAATAAATTATTAGTTCCTACACCTCCTACATATAAATATGAAGTTGATCCTTTAACTGGTCAAACAACAGGTGAAATTGCAGTTGATGCAGATGGGAATCCAATTATTGAAGCAGGTAAAGACCCTAATCGTGGTGTTGCGGAAGGAATGTTTGGTTCTTTTAGTGATGCACCAGGAGGAGGGAAAGAAGAATTAAGAGAGCTTAATTATTCATTAGGTTTGGAGTATTGGTACAATCATTTATTTGCTATTCGTGCTGGATATTTTTATGAGCATCCAACAAAAGGAAATCGTCAGTTTTTTACAATTGGTGCTGGAGTGAAATACAATGTCTTCGGACTGGATTTTGCTTATTTGATTCCAACTCAACAACGTAATCCATTAGAAAACACTTTGCGCTTTACACTTACATTTGATTTTGATGCATTCAAAGATCAAAACAAAGCAGATGCAAAAACGGAGTAGCCTCATAACCTCACCCCTAGCCCCTCTCCTTGAAGAAGGAGAGGGGAATTCAAAAACATGAAAGTAAGAGTAGGATTTGGATTCGATGTTCATCAACTAAAGGAAGGAAAAGATCTTTGGTTAGGAGGGATTCAATTACCTCATTCAAAAGGAGCCGTTGGTCATTCTGATGCCGATGTATTGATTCATGCTATTTGTGATGCGCTTTTAGGAGCAGCAGGGATGCGTGATATAGGTTTTCATTTCCCTGATACATCATCTGAATTTAAAGGAATAGACAGTAAATTGTTGTTGGATAGAGTGAACCAGCTTTTGAAAAAGGAAGGTTATTCAATAAATAATATCGACTGTACTTTAGTTTTGGAGCAACCTAAAATAAATCCCCACATTGATGAAATGAAAAAAACACTGGCATCAATATTAAATGTGGAGGTGAATGATATCGGTATCAAAGCAACTACCAATGAAAAACTTGGTTACGTAGGCAGGGAAGAAGGCGTTTGCGCTTATGCCGTGGCTTTAATTCAAAAATAAATAGCGAAATATTTTTATAGGGTAATTGTATATTCTAAACCCAGAATATATAAATTTTGTGGAACAGATACATTCCATTCTTTTTGTATTAAATAATAAACTCCAAAAGTATTTCTGTCGCTTTTCTTGTAATCCAAGCCTACAATGTATCTAACACGATGCCATAAATTATTTGTTTCAACTGAGCGAGGATTGTTGATTTGGTACCGCAACTCACATGCAACATAAGGAGTAAGCGGTTTATCTAGATCATATTTAATGGTAAGCTTACTTCTGGTATACCATTCCGGTATTGCTCCTAGTTCACTTGAATGAAGGTTTCGGTATTCGGATTGAAGTCGTTGGCGGAATGCGAAGCCAAGCGGACCTGCTTTTTTCTTTAAAAGAACATCTAACGATGCACGGTGACGAAAGCTGATTGCATCATCCTCTATAAATTTTTCGATGCAGCGATATGACAAGGAGATTTTTATAAAATTTGCTGCTTTATAAGATGCGCCTAAGTCGGTATAGAATAAATTATGCTGAGAAAAATTTTCTCGAACTCTATATTCTTGTGTGATGAATAAGCTGAATTTTTGGCTCAGATTTTTTTCTACGTTAAAAGTACACCACAGGCCTGCGTCATTTGTTGCGTCATCCGTTGTTTGCGCATGCGATTCGTAAAAGAATCCAAAAGAAATTAAGAAAAGAAGTGCAATTTTTTTCATGAAATATTATTTCGTTACGTTGTAATAAACTTTAATGATGGCTGTGTCTTTCAAAAAATCAATTTTCCCAATCGTAATACGATTTATTTTTATGCCCATTCTGTTTTCTAAATCTGCCAGTAATTCATCTCTCAGCTCCGGTTTAATCATTTCAATGTTTTCATATTGAATGTTTTGAGACACTTCTTTTTTCATAAAAACAGTTGTTTCTAGGGCAAAAGTAAAAATGATTATGATCAAGTTGATAAATGAAATTTCAATCCAGTTTCCTTTGCTTAGTGCAGTTATTAAGCCCATAGCAATAACTAGGAATAAATAAGTCATGTCTTTAGTTGAGATGCCTTCTGTTCTGTAACGCAACATAGAAAATACTGCAAATAAACCAAATGCAGCACCCATGCTCATATCCGATTTGTTTAAAATAAAGGTGATTAAGAATATAATCAGGTTGAAAATAAAGAGTGTGAAAAAATTCTCACGATTTTTATAGACAGGAAAATAAATAAAACGGATTAAAATAAATACGGAAACAAGATTGATTGCCAATCTGATAAAAAATTTCGGACCCAGTTTTTCAAAAAGTGTAAAGCCTGTATTAGCAGCGTCTTCAGTTAACTCTTGCAGTAGTATCATGTAATGCTTT
>Ga0163149_10001563_pt1 | contig 29203 bp, 39 predicted proteins | sample OliLakLV19MP5G1_FD_148604 | JGI IMG/M metagenome (GOLD analysis project Ga0163149, IMG submission 148604) | Freshwater microbial mat bacterial communities from Lake Vanda, McMurdo Dry Valleys, Antarctica - Oligotrophic Lake LV.19.MP5.G1 | ecosystem: Environmental > Aquatic > Freshwater > Lake >... | reverse complement strand
ATGGCCGCGACACTAAGCCCACGGACGGACTAGCCGCTATCCAAAAAATTCAAGACTATGTTGATCAAGCAGGCGTTGGGCGAATTGTTACCCTCAGCGGCCGTTACTATACGATGGATCGAGATCACCGCTGGGAGCGGACTCAGCAAGCCTATGACCTGATGACCCAGGACGGTGATGGCGATGGGCGCTCTGCCTTGCAGGTGTTGAAAGATTCCTATGCAGAGAATCTCAGTGACGAATTTGCTCGCCCTACGCGAGTTGTTCCAGGGGCGGTGGTGGCTGGAGATGGGGTGATTTTCTTTAACTTCCGCCCCGATCGCGCTCGGCAGTTAACGCAAGCATTTGTTGATCCCAATTTTGACGGCTTTGAGCGCGACCAAATTACGCCGCTCAATTTTGTCACGTTCACCCAATACGATTCTCACCTGCCTATACTGGTGGCCTTTGCCCCCCAAGACCTGACTAACATCTTGGGCGAGGTCATTGCCAACCACAAACTGCGCCAGTTCCGGACGGCTGAGACGGAGAAATACGCCCATGTCACGTATTTCTTTAACGGTGGCATTGAAGACCCCTTGCCGGGTGAAGACCGGCAGATGGTACCTAGTCCGGCTGTGTCTACCTACGATTGTGCCCCGACGATGTCGGCTAATCAGGTGACCGATGGGGCGATCGCTGCTGTGGAAAAGGGCATTTACTCGCTGGTTGTGATCAACTATGCCAACCCCGACATGGTGGGTCATACCGGCAAGATAGACGCGGCAATTCAGGCAGTTGAAGCCGTGGATGCTTGCCTAGGGCGGTTGCTAACAGGCATTGGCAAGATGGGGGGAACAGCTTTAATTACAGCTGATCACGGTAATGCTGAAGTCATGCTGGACGAAGATCGAAAACCCTGGACCGCACACACCACTAATCCAGTCCCTTTCATTGTGGTAGAAGGCGAAGGTCGCAAAATTCCTGGCCACGGTACGGATGTGGTGCTTCGAGAAGGCGGTTGTTTAGCAGATATTGCCCCCACTATTTTAGAGATCCTCAAACTGCCCCAACCCTTAGAAATGAGCGGGCGATCGCTGATTGAATCGGTTGGGTTTGACGTGCGGACGAACCGTACTCCCGTGCGCGTGTCTCTGTAAGGGTAAAATGAGCAATAGACGACGCACCGTCTATTCTTTACTTTTTTTCCAACCCTATGACCCCTGAAACCGTCGTTCAGGTCCTTTGGACCGTTTCTGCTGTTGGTTTAATCATTTTGGTGCTGCTGCACAGCCCCAAAGGGGATGGCTTGGGCGGTTTGAGCGGGCAGGCCCAACTGTTTACCAGCACCAAAAGTGCTGAGCAGACCTTGAACCGGGTCACCTGGATTTTGACCATTTTGTTTATTGGGCTGACAATTGTTCTAAGTGCCAAATGGTTGACGGTGACACCCGATTTTCCAACCGCGCTGCCCTCTCCGGCTGTTTCCCCGGCTCCGGTGACGCCACCCTCTCCCGCTTTACCCCCAGGGTAAGAGCCTTCCAGGTGAAGAATTGTAAATAAATTAACTTTCAAACGTTTGTAGGGAGAAGTCGATTGGACACTTCTCCCTACAAACGTTCGTGCTGTTTTTATCAGTTATTTGAGACCTTATTGGCCATGCTCTGACTCATAGGTAATTTGGTCAGATTCATAGGTAGACGGTTCAACGTGAATGTTGATGCGCACCGGGCTAAATTGGGTTTCTAGCGCTTCCTCCACAGTTTCTGTAATTTGGTGGGCTGTTTCGACCTCGATTGCGTCTACAACTAGATGCATTTCGATGAATACCTGTCGCCCAATTACGCCCCTAGAAGCAATCTGATGGCAGTTGACCACTCCCGGCACCTGCATCACAATTCCATGGATGGCCTCGGGAGCGATCGCCATCTCATCGACTAGCCAGGGTAAATTTTCCCGCAATACCGACCAGCCGCTAAAAAACACGAGGATCGCCACCGGAAACGCTAAGGCCACATCTAGCCATTGCACCCCTAACGCCCAGATGCCGATTAGCCCTGCCATTACACTAATCGTCACCCAAACATCGCTCATGGTGTGTTTGGCATCGGCAATCAAAATCGGGCTACCTACCTTTTGACCCACATAGCGTTCATAAAAAGCCACAAAAATATTGACGCCCAAGACAATCAGCAGCAGCCACAGTTCCCTGCCAACAATCTTAACGGGCTGGCCACCATAAAGAATTCGATTAATCGCACCTTGCAAAATCTCGAAACAAGCGATGCCCAAAAAAGCGCTAATCCCCAGCGCTCCAACGGCTTCAAACTTCTGATGACCATAGGGATGATCGCGATCAGGTTCGGGCGACGAAAATTGACTGGCCACCAAGCCCAAAATATTATTGGCGCTGTCGGTCACGCTGTGGAGGGCATCTGCTAGGAGGCTTAATGATCCGGTCCACAGTCCCACAGTTACCTTCAACCCCATAACAAACAGGTTGAGCAATAAGGTGATAATTAAAACCTGGCGAACTTGTGCCCGATTATCGACAATGCCTGCCATGGACTAATTCCTAACGTACCTTTAGTGGTCATCATCACTAAAGCACTCTAGTTCTACATTGACAATCTATATTTACGCCCAGAGCCAGTTACAATCGGGCACATACTCTGGCGCTAAAATTCGATGCAGTACTCACTTGTCAGTCGATTTCGCGGGGCGTTGCTGGGGGCGGCTTTGGGGGATTTGTGGGCAGCAGCGAGTCTAAGTTCCAGTCAAAGCCTCCCGCAGAACTCAGCCTCTCCCTTCCAGTTACCCCCCCAGTTAATAGAAGTGCCGAGTGGTAGTCCGATTGCCACTCCAGCTATTACGGCCACCCATTGGGGTGCGATCGCAACCACCATTGCCCGAACGCTGATCCAGCCTGGATCTCAACCCTCCCAATGGAGCGATGGCCGAGTGCTGCCGCCCTCTGAGACAAAGTCGGGGGGTGGCGAAGGTAGTGCAGCTGATTTGCTTGAACAGGCGGCTGGGTGGGCGATCGCGGCGTTACCTCTGATGCTGTGCTATCACGATAATTTTTCAGACCTGCGATCGCACCTGTCTGCCATTCCCGCCGCTGCTCGCGCAGATGCCCTAGTTTTGGGCTACACCCTGTCACAGATCCTTCAAGACCAGCTCAATCCAGATACGCTCATCGCTCAAATTTTGGCAGATTTAGATCTGGAAAAAACGAATTGGGCACTAGCCGATCAACTGACCGAAGTGCAGTACCTGATTCGTGCAGGGGCAAGTCTGGCGATCGCCCAGCGAGTGCTGGGGGCATCCACCGCTCTATCTGCCACACCTATGCCTATAGCCATGGCGCTTTATTGCTTTCTTGGTACGCCAGAAGATTTTCGTTTATCACTCTTACGCAGCACCCGTCAATTCCCCCTATCGACCCTCACAGCTACCTTAGCCGGGGCGATGTCAGGCTGCAGGAATACAACCGCTGGTCTGCCGCTCCAGTGGCGCAGCCCGTTTCAGCAGCGACACAGCGATGCTTACCTGCTGCGATCGCGCTGGGGAGTAGAAACTGAAATCGACCTGCTGCACCTAGCTGATCTGCTGCTGGCGCATTGGGCAGGGTTTTATCATCCGACTCAACCCCTTCCCCTGGCTCGCTACCGAGGAGCGATCGCTGCCCCTAACGTGATTCGGCCGATTTGAGCAGCAGTAACCAGAATTTCTAAGATGAATATTGCGAATTGCATCCAGGGCATTAGTGACCTTGCCTCAAAACTGTCGTGACCTCCGTAAAATTACGGAAGACTTTTAGTGGGTTTACAAACCTTTGATGGATTTGTACTGAATACTCTTCATGTTTTTCTAAATGAGCTTTACAATTAGAAGCTTAAAACCGCTCTTTTCAGCTCGTTTTTACACCCACTGCCGATGATCTATCACTTCTAAGATCGGCGCAATGGGCTGAAACCTAGATCAGATCAGCAAATACACTATATTTAGAGTGAAGGGAAAAAGGAGGTATCAGACGGGTAAATAGTGACCCATGAGCAAAAAACTCAACAGCGCTTAGTTCCGTATAAATACTAGGAGCCTCAAGGTCATCATCTGAATCCACTTGCATCTAAATCCATGGCGATTGACTGGTGAAGTGATCTGACCCGTTGAGGGTGCGATCGGCCTACTCAAACTCTTAATGTTTGAGTCAGCTAGTAGCTTAGGGAATTTCGTTAAGCCTGCTGTAGCGTTGCCTAAACCTGCCTCAGGATTGGTTTTTGTGAGCATTGCCTAAGTCCTAGCCACTGCGGATTTTTTAGTTTTTTCGCTCTAAAACTTTTTTCTCTCTAAGCCGATTTCCGAAAAAGAGCAGATGTTTTCTGTAGAGACACACCATACTCGTCTTCAACCGTTCTTCAACCTCATCATTTCGCTTCCGGTAATTCCGCCTCCAAGTAGATAGCCAATTTATTCCAGCCAAACTAAACTAGATCATTTCCAGAACTATCCATCAAGGGGGCGTTAACAAAGCTTCAGGCCCAGCTCATCAAAAATGTAGTTGCAGGCTACTGCAAAAAGCATTTTAATCTCGTCACTTACACCTCTGTTTGCGTCTGCTGTCCGCTTCAAAGTTCCTGTTATCTTTGAGTATTATGATGGTCTTGGATAAATTGCAAGAGGGTTTCCATCCGCAAAATGGGCAGACTAATCGATTTCAAAGAGATATTCCAAAAGCTCAAGAAACGATTTATAACTATCTACTTGAGATCGTTAAGCTGTGGTCTCCCGAAGAGGTCTTGGCTGAGTTCAAACACCTGTTTATTCATCACGTCAACGCTATAAGCTCTCATATCTTGCCGTCGCTATATGAGATCGTTTTTTCCAATCAAGAGGTTGAGTTCAGAAACACCCTCAAACGCTCCTGCTACATTTTAATCAACAACTGGGACATCACTAGAAGTCACGAATCGATCCAGGGGCTGATTCAAATATTTAACGATCCGACTTTAGATAAGCCAACGATGTCGCCAACGATGCGACGGCTTAGAGGTTGGCTAAAAAACTTTGTAGAGAGCAGCGATTTTGAGCAGCTTAAGCTGTTTGCCTCTAAATATGACGAGCAAGGGCATCGGCATTGGTCAGAACGCTACACGTCCTATTTGTTGGTACCTCAATACATTGATTTGAATAACTCTGTAGAGCAGCGTCACGCGGCCCGAGCGTTATCCAAACAGCTGAAAGAACGATTCAAATTTGACCTTGCCCTCTACACGGCGCGGTCTCAAAGTCAGAACCCAATCGTAGATGCAGCAGAACCAGAAAGAAAGCCACGACTGAACCCAACGGGGATGGGCGATGAGGTACTGAATCTGGTAAAGATGATTGTAGTGAGGCGAGGCAATTTTAGTCATACAAATCTGGCTCATATTTTTGTCAGCCAAATCCAAAAACTCACCTATCGAGAATTTAAACTCAGCCTACAGCGATATCTGGTTTTTTCGGTAGAAGGCCATGACTATGCAAGCGCGCTCAAAAAGCAGTTTGCCGAAAAGTTAGAAGTTCTCTACACCAGTCATCATGACAAACCGATTGATGACGCTTTGCTGCTACGCACTTGTAACCGAGTCATCGAATATTTGACCACGGAAAACCATCAGGAACCCTCTCCTCTCTTTGTCCAACTGCTTTCACAGGGCAATCCTCTAACCTTAGTGGTTATTTTGCTAAAAATTATTCTAGTGTGCAGACACGCCCGCACTCATCTAGAATCACGCATTGCCAATTTGGTTCAGTATTACAAGAGTTATCTGGAAGAAGATTGTCGCTGGGTAATTAACTTCTTTGAAATCTTTGATATCACAATGGCAATTTACGCTGAAAATGTTGAATTTAACTTGGTCAATATGCGCAGAGACAATTCTGAACAAGACTCTCCGCAAGGATCTTCAAGATTTGCCGCTTATCGGATTTTTTCACAAATGAAAGCTGAAGCCGACCAAGATAGTGAATCCGATGAGCTAAGGTTGCTGCAAGTGTTGCTAGAGGATGAAGATCCTAGCGGATAGAAGGCTGTTTATATTGGCTCAGTCGCCTTCCACCCATAAACCTGGCAATTGTTTCAGCAGTTGCCAGGTTTATGGGTGAAATAGCTTATACCCATAAATTTCTTACGCTGGGTAAATTCTCAATCTGCGGTTGGGTTCGTCACCAAAGCTAGAAGATTTCAGATGGTAATGCTCTACAAGTTCATGCTGCATTTTACGAACTTTCCCAGATCGGGGCAGCAGTTCCACCGGTTGCCCTTTGGGAATTACAATTTGTTCGACGGCAAGGCGGGCCTCTTCGAGGGCCTCTATTTCATCCTCGTCGCCGCTGCGAGAGAAGAGGTTTAGATTGAGCGGTTCGTCAAAGCCTGTGTCGTCAATGTGTAAAATCCGCTGTAAGGAACGGATGATTTGGGGGATGCTATTGGATTTGACCGTATAGATTGCCAATTGGCGAGTTTTGGCAATGTGACGTAGCTTAGAGTGGTTTTTGATGTGCGATCGCAATGCCAACACGGCATCTGCTCCGTCCAGATCCTTCGTTAGCACAATCGGTAAATTCAGCGCGTGAATCACCTGTTCTACCTGATGACGGCTGATGGCATAGGGATAGATGTGCATTGGCAAATCTTCACCATTCGGCCCAGCGGTAGGTAGTTCACCAAATGGATCAGCTTCAGAGGGCATGAGCGATCGCTCTAATGACTCATTCAGCATTTGATCAAACGCTTGTTGCTCTGGTGGGACAGCACTAAGTGGAAGGCCAAGCTGAGATCGACTGCCTCGGTTGGGATTGCCTAAATCACTGCGGCCTAAATCACTGCGACTATAGCTAGACATTGGCGGCATCTGGCCTGAGGCGCGCCACCCACTGCTGCGAAATGAGTCTCGCCCGGTTAGAATCGATGGCTCTCCAAAGGCTGTTGACCGAGGAGGACTAGGCGGAACTGGGGCACCTGGTACTTCGTGGGTGACTTGAACATCGCCATTGTCGCTGACTGTGCGCACCTGGGGATTGGACTGGCGTCCGCGCAGTAGAGAATCTACGGAGTCTGATACTTGTTCGTGAATCACCCACTTTTGCCGTTCCAACATTTCTATGGCAATGTCAAAGGTGGGAGGGGCTTTGCGCTCCAGCACGCTTTTCTGGCTACCCCGGCGACGTGCTTCATCATCGCCCAATGTAACAGATTGAATCCCACCCACTAAGTCAGACAGCGTTGGATTCTTCATCAAGTTCTCAATCCGGTTGCCGTGAGCTGTGCCCACCAGCTGCACGCCCCGTTCAGCGATCGTACGGGCAGCCATGGCCTCCAGCTCTGTACCAATTTCATCAATAATGATCACTTCGGGCATATGGTTTTCCACTGCTTCGATCATCACCTGGTGCTGCTCTTCGGGGCGTGCCACCTGCATGCGCCGCGCCCGTCCAATCGCAGGATGAGGAATATCGCCATCACCAGCGATTTCATTGGACGTATCAATGATGACGACCCGCTTGTCTAATTCGTCGGCTAACACCCTGGCAATTTCTCGCAGAGCTGTGGTTTTACCGACTCCAGGACGGCCTAGCATCAAAATAGAACGGCCTGTTTCGACTAAGTCACGGATCATGCCGATTGTGCCGTAGACAGCGCGCCCTACTCGGCAGGTCAGGCCAATAATTTCACCGCTCCGGTTGCGCATAGCGCTAATCCGATGCAGGGTTTTTTCAATGCCTGCCCGATTGTCGCCGCTGAAACTGCCAACTCGCTCAATCGTGTGTTGCAAGTCGGCTTTTGAAACAGGCTCGTCAGATAAATATTCTGCTTTATTAGGAAATCGAGCTTCGGGGCGTCGTCCCAAGTCCATTACTACTTCTACTAAAACGTTGCGCTGAGGATGCTGGTCAAGGCGATCGCGAATTGAATTTGGCAGAATGGCTAATAGCTGAGCGAGGTCGTCTGTAATCTGTAGCGATTTAGACATGCTTGAAGGCGTCGTATCCGGCACCGCAGAGATGGGCTGGTCGGTAGAGTCGTTACCGTTAGATGACATAGAGATTTTGTTAATGGGTAACCGATAAAAACCTTGAACAAAGCACTGAGTATAGGAAACGTGCTTTGGGGAAAATCTGAGACTGTAGCGACATTGCAGGCAGACTATTCATGGCAGAACTCGTGTTTTTTAAAGCGGAAATGCAGCAACACTAGGCATAGGGCGATCGCCCTTATCGGTTTTTGCATATGGATCTGAACCTGAACTCAGTACCTCACCTGGCGTCTTTAGTTGAGAAACTATAGAGGCTGCTAGCGCCACAGCTTGCTCTAATAAATCAGGAAAGGTTTCTAAATGAGTTGAATGGAGTGACCCTGGGGAGTGCTTACCTCTGTGCTCTAACTGGTCGAGGATAGGTGTAAGCAAAACCCGAGCATAACTACCATAGGCAACTCCCGCAATAGGTCGCGTCGATCCTGAATCTTTGCTACGCAATAATCCTAGGGTTCGTAGCTTGGGTACGGTATAACTGTTCGTGCCGCCAGCCAGCTGCACATATCCAGGCAAGTCTGCTGCCAGCACTTTCTGTCCCAGTTTGATCGCCGCGCGGGTGGTGCCATCACCAATATCCCCGCTCATGGGTCTGCCGTCTGTTTGCCAAATCACAGGACAAGATAACGGTGACATGCGTTTGTGCAACGCGCGTAAGTAATCAATTAAGCCCTCCCCATCAGGGCAGCTAACTGCAATTAGCTTCAGTCGGTTCACCTCAGGGGCGATCGCTGCCCACAACCGATCAAAATCCCGCAAACGACCGACTTGGGTATGAATTTCTATGGCATCTACCAGTCGTAGCAGCGCAGGCAGGGTGTCGGGGGTTGAAACATAAGAGCGAGTTAAAATCTGCTGGATTGGGCAAAGCGGTAAACAGCGCCCGCATCCATAACAGCGGCTATCGATCACGCCGGAAATGCCGCCCTCTGGAGCGTTAAAGGCGATCGCTTGAGCGGGACAGACGGCTTCGCAAGGACGCCGACAGTCTGGCGGACAATGCGCAGGGTTAAATTCCGCCTTACGAAAATGCGGATCTTCACCATCGTTAAAACTGACCATTAGCCAAGGAGCGGCCTGCGGTGCCGGTTCTTGCCCTTGTGTCCACGAAGAGATGAGCGCAGCAGCTTGCATGCCATCGCGTGCAGCGCTAATGACTGCCGGGTCTGCTGCCACATCTACGCAGTCAGCTCCCGCCAGAGTATACACCAATGATAGGTTACGAATTGCAGGGAGGTGTTGGAAGCTGGCTCCACAAATGAGCTTAAACCAACTACCTTCCTTAAGAGACCGTAAGGGGGTGTGCAATTTAATCACCCTTACATGCTAGTGGGTTAATCCAAAATCGGCAGATACCGATGGTGCCCATAGTGTACTACAAATCGGGGATCGCTTGGAACGCCCAATGACAAAGGTAATTCAGTCACCAACCAAACGTTAGCTCGTACCGCCTTAATAGACTCACTAAGTACAGCCTCAGTAGTACTAAAGCGCATTAACCTGGTGAGGGTGTTTATGCAGCGGCTAACACATCCTGCAATGGCTTCCAGGTAAAGCTGCGATCGCCTCCCATTTCCAGCACTATCTTGATCTTGGGATTGGTCAGAGGGAGCTTGGTTAAAAACTCCAGTTCGGACGGATCAAGGACATGACCCTCCATCATCCAAATCACCAGCCCTTTGGATTTCGCAGGTAGAGACTCTACTTGATAAGTCGCAACTGGGGGCACATAGTAGCGATACCCTACAGCACCTTCTCGATCCTTGGTACTCTTTTTACCCAAATGAGGCGGACGAATTCCATGCACGTCGAGTAAGTAAGAGGAGAGATCGCCTAGCCCTCGGGCTGTGATATTGAGCAAGGTGTAGCCTGCCCCACGCAAACGTCGCTGATATCGCCCTTCGTGTCCACCTTCCAGCGGAACATACACGCCCAGCGCACCAAACTGTTCTAGATCGCGGATAAACGGCTTGCCTGTTGTAATCAGTGCCATACGCTGGTGTTCCTTGCTATTCCTAAAGCACTCTACCACGCTGAGATTTTAAGTGGATAGACCCGTTGTATTGGGTTTTCCTGTCATAAGGATTGGCTTTTCCTTCAGGTCTCACGTAGCTCTCAAGATCTAAATCTCAATAGATCTCGAGACCTGATCGGCTCTTTTGGGCTAGGAGACCTACTGCCTCTCCAGTTGCACTACCGATCTAAATCTAAACCAACTCCTAACCCAACTCCAAAAAAACTGCAATTTTAGAAATCTATATATTTTAGATACAGGGTTCTAAAACTAGGCTATGCTTGCAAAGGATAAATCTCAGTTAAGCAAGGGCAAATCCCAGCTGAAGCTCTCGGTTTAAGCATCTGCTGGACAAATCTGTTTAACTTGCTATATACTGATTAGTCGTTGTCGAAAAAGGTTTTTCAACTTTTGCTAGGGAAACCTAGCTGAGGGTTGATACTAAGCCTTGAAAAAAGGATACTGGATTGTTTCACTTTCCAAGTCTTGGCAAATGCAGGCAGTGCAGCGGCATAGACCGTTTGTAGTTCATAGACTCTGCCTGAGAGATTGCGGAGATCACAAAGATCCATACTGCTGTGAATGCAGGGTGTGAGATAGGGCTGATTCTGTAAACGTCCATTGGAGCCGACTAGAGCTACGCCTAATATCGCGTTTGCGGTTAAGGGCGGTTCTGGCTACTTTGTAGTGTGTGAATAGGGAGACGTGTAACCGTGTCTGTTGGAATTCTTGGAACCAAGCTGGGTATGACCCAGATTTTTGACGAAGCGGGAAAATCTGTTCCTGTCACCGTTGTACAGGCAGGCCCGTGCACGGTTACTCAAATAAAAACCGCTGAAACGGATGGTTATTCCGCTGTTCAAGTTGGTTTTGGTGCGACTACTGAGAAGGCAATCAGCCAACCAGAACTCGGGCATTTACGTAAGGCTGAGGCATCACCATTGCGGCACCTCAAAGAATATCGACTTGCCGCCCCAACCGATTATCAACTCGGACAGGAAATTAAGGCCGATATTTTTACTCCTGGGCAAGAGGTGGATGTCATCGGAACCAGCATTGGTCGCGGGTTCGCAGGCTATCAGAAGCGTCACAACTTCAAGCGTGGACCAATGTCGCACGGTTCTAAGAACCACCGTCAGCCTGGTTCTACAGGTGCAGGCACCACGCCTGGACGGGTGTATCCAGGTAAGCGGATGGCGGGTCGTTTGGGCGGTTCCCAGGTGACAATTCGGAAATTGACGGTAGTAAGAGTTGACGGCGATCGCAACCTAATTTTAATTAGAGGGGCTGTTCCTGGGAAGCCAGGTGCATTGATTAACATCGTGCCCGCCAAGTTAGTGGGGAAGGCGAAGTAGGGATTGGGAACTAGAGATCCGGTCTGACATCTATACCTAGTCCCTATTTAAGGAGAAAGCTCATGGTTGAATGTGTTATTAAAAACTGGCAAGGTGACGAGGCTGGAACAGCCTCTTTAGATTTGCGAGTAGCCAAAGAAGAAAACGCCGCTCACATTGTTCATCGGGCTCTAGTTCGGCAAATGAACAATGCCCGTCAAGGTACATCCTCTGCCAAAACTCGTGCCGAGGTACGAGGCGGTGGACGCAAACCCTGGCGTCAAAAGGGAACAGGCCGTGCTCGTGCTGGTTCTAATCGCTCTCCTCTATGGCGGGGTGGCGGTGTCATTTTTGGGCCTAAGCCCAGAGACTATTCCATCAAGATGAACCGGAAAGAGCGTCGCCTTGCGCTGCGCACCGCGTTTCAAAGCCGCACCGAAGACCTAATTGTGGTGGAAGACTTTGCCGATCAGCTTTCTCGCCCTAAGACAAAGGAGCTGGTTCAAGCTCTAACTCGTTGGGGAGTAGAAACCGAGGAGAAGGTGCTTTTAATCGTTTCCGAGCGGAACGATATGGTCTATTTATCTGCGCGCAACATCGGGACGTTGCGAATGATATCCGCTAGCAACTTGAACATTCACGACCTGCTAACGGCCGACAAAATCGTGGCAACGGCAACGGCTATTGAAAAGGTACAGGAGGTCTACGGTGACTAAATTTGATGCGCGCGAACTGCCTGATCTCATCCGCCGTCCTTTAGTAACCGAGAAGGCAACTCAGCTATTAGAAGACAACCAGTATGTTTTTGAAGTGGCTCCAAAGGCCACCAAGCCAGCAATCAAGGCAGCCATTGAAGGTCTTTTTGAAGTCAAGGTAGTTGCAGTAAACACTAGCAATCCTCCTGCTAAAGAGAAGCGAGTTGGTAAGTTTGCGGGTCACAAGCCCAGATACAAGCGTGCGATTGTTACTCTGGCACCCGGCGATTCTATTACTCTTTTTCCAGAAGTTTAATCGACTGGATCTAGACCTCTCTCCTTCTGGATTAGCTTCACGGCGTCCGGCCTCCCGTCCAAGATTTAGCGTCCCGTTCTTCTAAGAGTCTGAGCTATGGGTATTCGTACATATCGACCCTACACCCCCGGAACCAGAGAGCGATCGGTTTCTGATTTCGCTGAAGTTACTCGCAGCGAACCAGAAAAATCACTGACCTACTCAGTTCACCGTCCCAAGGGGCGGAACAACCGGGGCGTCATTACTTGCCGTCACCGTGGTGGTGGTCATAAACGCCTCTATCGGCTGATTGATTTCCGCCGCGACAAGCATACTATTCCAGCCAAGGTTGCTTCGATTGAGTACGATCCCAATCGCAACGCCCGAATCGCTTTACTCTACTACCAAGATGGTGAAAAGCGATATATTCTTCATCCGGCTGGGCTGGCTGTAGGGGCAACCGTTGTAGCAGGGTCTACTGTTCCCTTCGAAGTTGGAAATGCGATGCCTTTGGGCAACATGCCGTTGGGTACTACGGTTCACAACGTAGAGCTAACCCCCGGCAAAGGCGGGCAAATCGTTCGGGCTGCTGGCGCTTCAGCTCAGCTTGTGGCAAAAGAAGGTAACTTTGTCACGCTGCGTTTGCCGTCCACCGAAGTTCGCTTAATCAGACGAGAGTGCTACGCAACGATTGGACAGGTTGGGAATGCTGATGTTCGTAACGTCAGCTTAGGTAAAGCGGGGCGCAAGCGTTGGGACGGTCGTCGTCCTCAGGTGCGAGGCAGCGTGATGAACCCCGTTGATCACCCCCATGGTGGTGGTGAAGGGCGCGCTCCCATTGGTCGTTCTGGCCCTGTTACGCCCTGGGGCAAGCCAACTCTGGGCGCTAAAACTCGGAAGAAGAAGAAGGCCAGCAGTGCACTGATTGTTCGTCGTCGTCGCCGCACCTCAAAGCGCGGTCGCGGTGGTCGGGAGTCCTAGAGGTTAGGTAAAGATTATGTCTCGCTCATTAAAGAAAGGTCCATTTGTAGCTGATCACCTACTCAAAAAGATTGAGGTTTTGAATGTAAAGGGCGACAAGCAGGTGATCAAAACCTGGTCTCGCGCTTCTACCATTCTGCCTCAAATGATTGGACACACGATCGCCGTTCACAACGGTCGTCAGCATGTGCCTGTTTACGTGACAGAACAAATGGTTGGACATAAGTTGGGTGAATTTGCGCCTACCCGAACCTTTCGGGGGCATGCCAAGAGCGATAAAAAGGCTCGTCGATAAGAGAGAACCGTGAGCGATGGGCTACCTATGCCTTAGTTCACACGAGAGGAAAGATTATGGCAGTTACTACTGTAGAAGAAGTTCAAGCCGTCGCCCGCTATATCCGAATGTCGCCCCACAAGGTGCGTCGAGTGCTAGATCAAATTCGAGGACGCTCTTACCGAGAAGCGCTAATCATCCTAGAATTTATGCCCTATCGCGCCTGTGATCCAGTGCTGAAAGTCTTACGCTCTGCGGTGGCAAATGCTGAGCACAATGTAGGCTATACCCCCGCAGACCTAGTAGTCAGTCGGGCATATGCCGATCAAGGCCCTGTCTTGAAGCGGTTCCGACCCCGAGCGCAGGGGCGAGCATACCAAATCCGCAAGCCAACCTGCCATATCACTATTGCAGTCGCTCCCGGCGCAGAGAATGACTAATTAGGTGCTCATGGCCGCTTAGGTGCTCATAGCCGCTAATTAGATTTATATAGATCGCTTGTTATTGACCATCCATCGCCTTCAGTGAGAGGACGCATCGTGGGACAGAAGATTCATCCAATTGGTTTCCGACTTGGCATTACCCAGGAGCATCGCTCTTTATGGTTTGCTGACTCTAGCCGCTATCCAAAGCTCCTGCAAGAGGATTACAAGATTCGCAAGTATGTTGCAAAAGAACTGAACAGCGCAGGAATCTCTCAGGTGCGAGTTGAGCGGAAAGCTGATCAGATTGATCTGCAAGTACTCACGGCTCGTCCTGGTGTGGTTGTCGGTCGGGGTGGAGCCGGCATTGAAAAGTTACGCGAAGGATTACAAAAAGAGCTAGGCGACGACAGCCGCCAAATCCGGATCAATGTTGTAGAGGTTGCTCGGGTTGATGCAGATGCTGCCTTAATTGCTGAGTATGTTCAGCAACAGCTTGAACGCCGGGTCTCGTTCCGTCGGGTTGTTCGCCAAGCCATTCAGCGCGCTCAGCGTGCAGGTGTGCAAGGGATCAAGATTCAGGTAAGTGGCCGCTTAAACGGTGCAGAAATTGCCCGGACTGAGACTACCCGTGAAGGAAAAGTGCCACTTCATACGCTCCGAGCTGATATTGATTATGCCTACATCACAGCTCAAACCATCTACGGCATTCTAGGCATCAAAACCTGGATCTTCAAGGGTGAGATTATCCCAGGTCAGGAAGATGTTGCGACTGCGACCGCCAATGTTCCGCCTCGTCGCCGTCAACAGGGTCGCCGTCAGTTTGAAGATCGTTCGAATGAAGGGTGATGTGTAAAGGGTGACGGGTGATTTAGGAGGTAGGTTGCTTCTAATCCCTAGACCCTGATCCCTAATCCCTAACCCCTCACTCAAACCAAGGTAAGAAGCCATGTTAAGTCCTAGAAGAACGAAATTTCGCAAACAGCAGCGCGGTCGCATGAAGGGTCTGGCGACTCGGGGAAGTGATCTGAATTTTGGTGATTTTGCGCTCCAAGCGATAGAACCCTGCTGGATTACATCGCGTCAGATTGAAGCGAGTCGTCGTGCTATGACTCGATACATTCGTCGGGGTGGAAAAATTTGGATTCGAATTTTTCCAGACAAGCCTGTCACTCAGCGCGCCGCAGAAACTCGCATGGGTTCTGGTAAAGGGAATCCAGAATTTTGGGTAGCGGTTGTCAAGCCCGGTCGGATTCTGTTTGAAATCGCTGGAGTGCCAGAAATAACTGCTCGGGAGGCAATGCGGTTGGCGTCTCATAAGCTACCGATTAAAACTAAGTTTATTGCTCGTGAAGCTGAGGAGTCTTAACTATGTCCCTTCCAAAAATTTCAGAGGTTAGGGATCTAAGCGATCAGGATCTAGATGAACAAATTGCTGCTATCAAAAAACAGCTGTTCGACCTGCGATTCCAAAAAGCTACACGACAGTTAGAAAAGTCTCACCAGTTTGGGCATACCCGTCATCGCTTGGCACAACTGATGACAATCGAGCGAGAGCGGCAACTAGCCGTAAAGACGACGTCCGACGTAGAGAAGGAGTAAGGGGCTATGGCGGTTAAAGAACGGGTTGGTGTTGTCGTTAGCGACAAGATGGAAAAGACAGTTGTGGTAGCGGTAGAAAACCGTGCCCCACACCCCAAGTATCGCAAGATTATGGTGCGAACTAAGCGATACAAGGTACACGATGAAGAGAATAAGTGTAAGACGGGCGATCGCGTTCGGATTCAAGAAACTCGACCCCTCAGCCGCACCAAGCGCTGGACGGTGGTTGATATTCTCACCCACGGCTCTAACGCTTAATTACTGAGGGAGAGGAGACGATACATGATCCAGCAAGAAACCTACCTCAATGTCGCCGACAATAGCGGTGCCCGTAAGCTTATGTGCATCCGAGTATTGGGTGGCAGCAAGCGCTACGCTGGCATAGGTGACGTAATTATTGCCGTAGTGAAGGATGCCATTCCCAATATGGCTGTGAAAAAATCTGACGTAGTTCGAGCGGTGGTGGTTCGAACCAGAAAAGGGTTGCGTCGAGAAAGCGGTATGAGCATTCGTTTTGACGATAACGCCGCTGTCCTTATCAATGCAGACGGAAATCCTAGAGGAACCCGTGTGTTTGGGCCAGTTGCTCGTGAACTGCGCGACAAAAACTTCACCAAAATTGTCTCGTTGGCACCGGAGGTGCTGTAATGGGTAAACTTCGATACAAAATGCACGTCAAAAAAGGCGACACCGTTCAGGTGATCGCTGGTAGTGACAAGGGTACGGTAGGTGAAGTGCTCATGACCTTCCCCGAAATCAGTAAGGTTCTTGTCAAAGGCGTTAACATTCGCACCAAGCACATCAAGCCCCAACAAGAAGGTGAATCAGGTCAAATCCAAACCTCGGAAGCCCCGATTCACAGTTCCAACGTCATGCTTTACTCTACTAAGCAAAAAGTGGCAAGTCGGATTGCTTACACCTTTAATGCTGACAAGCGTAAGGTAAGGATGTTGAAGAAAACGGGAGAAATTGTTGACTAAACAGAGGGAGAGTCAATAAAAAACGAGCTAGAAATTCAGTTTTTATCAACTCCTAATTTGTATTGTCTAACGTCTTATTCCTGACCAAGTCCAGGAAAAATCGGGAGATCCAGAATGGCTAATCAGTTCAAGGTCAAATACCAAGAGACAATTGTTCCTAAATTGATGGAGCAGTTTCAATACAGCAATATTCATCAGGTTCCCAAAGTTGTCAAGGTGACTATTAACCGAGGCATGGGAGAAGCGGCTCAGAATGCGAAAGCACTGGAAGCCTCTATCTCTGAAATTGCTACGATCGCAGGTCAAAAGCCAGTGGTGACGCGGGCTAAGAAGGCGATCGCCGGGTTTAAGATCCGCAAAGGAATGCCAGTTGGCATTATGGTAACGTTGCGCTCCGATCGCATGTATGCATTCCTGGATCGATTGATTAACTTAACCTTGCCTCGAATTAGAGATTTTCGAGGTATTAGCCCTAAAAGCTTTGACGGTCGAGGCAACTATACTTTGGGCTTGCGGGAACAGTTAATTTTTCCTGAAATCGAATACGACCGAATTGATCAGGTTCGAGGCATGGATATTTCAATCATCACGACTGCAACCACGGACGAAGAAGGACGTGCCCTCTTAAAAGAGATGGGAATGCCCTTCCGAGACAACTGAGGCAGTTTGACAAAGAGGAAACTATGGCGGTAAACGACACTATTGCAGACATGCTGACACGCATTCGCAATTCAACCTTGGCACGACATCAGACCACGGAAGTTCCATCTACTAAGGTGACTCGTAGCATTGTGAAGGTTCTCCAAGAAGAGGGTTTCATTGCGGAATTCTCTGAAGCTGGCGAGGGGATCCAAGCGAGTTTGGTGATTTCCCTAAAGTATAAGGGCAAAAATCGCAGACCCATCATTAATGCGTTGCAGAGAGTGAGTAAGCCCGGTCTACGGGTCTACTCTAACTGCAGGGAGCTTCCAAAAGTCCTGGGTGGTATTGGAATTGCCATCATTTCTACCTCTAGCGGCATCATGACAGATCGAGATGCGCGTCGTCAGGGCGTGGGGGGCGAAGTCCTCTGCTACATCTGGTAGGGTCAATTTAAGCGCTCGTGCCAGTTCTCGTGATGGCTTTGTGGGCGGCTCGTATATATTAATCAGTCGTGAAGATCAACGGCTCACGCAAATTGTCCAGGAGTGATTTGTCATGTCTCGCATCGGTAAACGCCCCATTAGTATTCCTCAGAAAGTCACTATCACGATTGCAGAACAGCATGTTGCCGTGAAAGGGCCCAAAGGTGAACTTTCTCGAACACTACCGCCCGAGGTAGAAGTTCTTCATGAAGGAGATACTCTCGTCGTCAATCGGCGGAATGAATCTCGTGCGGCTCGACAGCGTCATGGGTTATGTCGAACCCTAGTTGCTAATATGGTCGAGGGTGTTTCTCAAGGATTTCAGCGCAAGTTAGAAATCCAGGGTGTTGGTTACCGTGCCCAAGCGCAAGGCCGCAACTTGAATCTCGTTGTGGGCTACAGCCATCCTGTTCTAATTGAACCGCCAGAAGGCATTCAGTTTGTCGTCGAAGGCAATACCAACATCACCGTGACGGGGATCGACAAAGAAATTGTCGGGAATATCGCTGCTAAAATTCGAGCAGTTCGTCCGCCTGAGCCTTACAAGGGCAAAGGGATTCGTTATTCTGGTGAATTGGTGAGACGTAAGGCTGGTAAGACAGGGAAGAAATAGAGATGAAACTAACGCGCAAAGAATCAACCCACCGTCGGCATGGTCGGATCCGTCGGGCTATATCAGGAACAGCAGAGCGTCCTCGGTTGGCGGTTTTTCGATCCAATCATCATATCTACGTTCAGGTGATTGATGATACTCAGCATCAGACATTAGTGTCTGCTTCTACATTAGAGCCAGCTCTGCGGACAACTCTGGAGTCTGGGTCTAACCACGATGCTTCAACCCAAGTGGGCAAGCTAATCGCTCAGCGATCGCTCGAAAAGGGAATTACCCAAGTAGTCTTCGATCGCGGCGGCAACCTTTATCACGGCCGCGTTAAAGCCTTAGCCGATGCTGCTCGTGAAGGCGGACTCAGCTTCTAATCATTGCATTTCACCCATCAACTAGCCAAATTCACACTTACCATCGACCCACATCAAGGATTTAACCATGGCGAAAAGTCGTAAAAATGGCCGCGCAAAAGAAAAGGAAACCGACTGGCAGGAGCGGGTAGTCCAAATTCGCCGTGTCACCAAAGTGGTTAAAGGCGGTAAGAAGCTGAGCTTCCGTGCCATTGTAATTGTGGGCAACGAGCGAGGTCAGGTGGGCGTTGGGGTTGGTAAAGCGGCTGACGTCATCGGAGCTGTTAAAAAAGGTGTGGCAGACGGTAAAAAGCATCTGATCGAGGTTCCTCTAACCAAGTCCAACTCTATTCCTCACCCTACAAAAGGGGATGGTGGCGGAGCCAAAGTGATGATGCGTCCTGCTGCCCCTGGGACAGGTGTAATTGCTGGAGGTGCCGTTCGAACCGTGCTGGAACTGGCGGGAGTGAAAAATATTTTGGCAAAGCAGTTAGGTTCAGGCAACCCTCTCAACAACGCTAGAGCAGCCGCAAACGCGTTGGCATCATTGCGTACCTTTTCTGAAGTTGCCGAAGAGCGAGGCGTTCCCATCGAAAGACTTTACTCCTAAAACCCTTACTCCTACTAAATCATGAGACTTGCAGACGCATTACCCAAATCAGGTTCCCAGAAACGCCGCCGTCGAGTTGGTCGCGGTATCGCTGCTGGACAAGGCGCTAGCTGTGGCTTTGGCATGCGGGGTCAAAAGTCCCGTTCTGGAAGCGGCACTCGCCCTGGCTTTGAAGGCGGTCAGATGCCCCTATATCGGCGCATTCCCAAACTGAAACACTTCACGGTTCTTAACCGAATTGACTATACAGTCATTAACGTAGATGATCTTGCCAGCCTTGCTAAAGGAACCGAGGTGTCTTTGGAATCTCTTTTAGCAGAGGGAATTGTCACTACCAATGATGGGCCGCTCAAAGTTTTGGGCGATGGTGAGATTGAAGTTGCCCTTCAAGTAACAGCAGCAGCCTTCACAGCGAGTGCTCGCAGCAAAATTGAAGCAGCTGGCGGTAGCTGCAAACTGTTAGATTAATGAGATAGGCAAAACTCGCCGGGGTAACCCTGCCTGAAGGGGCAGAGCGTTTGGCGGTGAGAGGCTGCCATTTATACGATCGCCCACACAGGTAGAGGTACCTTCATTATGGTTCGAGACAAGACTCCGACTGCCCAAGAGACCTTTGTGCAGATGGCTCAAGCAGCCGGGTTACGAGGGCGGCTGCTTGTCACCATTGGGATATTGCTTCTGGTACGTTTAGGGGTGCATATCCCGATTCCCGGCATTGACCGAGTAGCCTTTCAGGTCGCGACGCAAAGTGGCGTTCTAGCCGGAATTATCGGCTTTTTAGACACATTTACCGGACGCGGACTTTCAACCCTGGGCATTTTTGCTCTGGGCATTTTGCCATATATTAATGCATCTATTATCTTGCAGCTTTTGACCGCTGCTCTTCCTAGCTTAGAGAAGCTGCAAAAAGAGGAGGGTGAGGCGGGTAGACGCAAGATTGCTCAAGTTACCCGGTATGTTGCTGCGGGCTGGGCCATTTTACAGGGTACCGGGTTGTCTATTTTTATCAACCAGTTTGCTGAAAATCCAGGCCCTGCTTTCATTGCGCAGACTGTGCTGGCGCTGACCGCTGGTTCTATGTTTGTGATGTGGGTGGGTGAATTAATTACAGAGCGTGGGGTTGGCAACGGTGCCTCGCTTCTAATTTTTGTCAGTATTGTTTCAACGCTGCCTCAGTCATTGGGTAAAACGTTTGATTTGGCTCAGAGCGGCGATCGCAGTATTGTCGGGGGAGTGGTACTCTTGCTGGCGGTCTTTCTGGTTATGATTGTCGGCATCATTTTTGTCCAAGAAGGGACACGGCGTATTCCCATCATTTCTGCCCGTCGTCAGGTAGGTCGGCGCACCTATCAAGAGAAGAGTAGCTACTTACCCCTGCGACTGAATCAGGGTGGGGTGATGCCGATCATTTTTGCATCTGCGGTATTAACCCTACCTACCTATTTAACTCAGTTTTTTGCCAACAACGAAATTGCCATCAAAGTTGCGAATTCTCTGCGCCCTGGTTCCTGGGTGTATGTGCTGGTTTATCTGGTGCTGATTCTTTTCTTCAGCTATTTCTATGCCTCTCTGGTCGTTAACCCAGTAGATATGTCCCAGAATTTGAAAAAAATGGGTGCGAGCATTCCCGGTATTCGTCCAGGGAAAGCAACTAGTGAGTATATTGAGCGCGTGCTCAACCGCCTTACCTTTTTGGGTGCTATCTTTCTAGGTTTAGTGGCTATTGTGCCTGCTGCTGTTGAGGGAGCGACTCGTGTCACGACCTTTCAGGGATTGGGCGCGACATCGCTGTTGATTTTGGTGGGGGTTGCCATTGAAACGGCAAAACAGGTACAGACCTATGTAATTTCTCAACGCTATGAAGGAATGGTGAAGCAATAGTGTCACGCTTAATTTTTTTGGGGCCTCCAGGGGCAGGCAAAGGCACCCAGGCTGCAATGCTAGCAACAGAGCTGTCCATTCCACATGTTTCAACGGGAGAGATTTTACGGTCGGCTGTTTCTGGCCATACAGAATTGGGGCTAAAGGCTCAAGCCTATATGGATCAGGGAGAATTGGTTCCCGATGAGCTGATTTTAGGCATGGTGAGCGATCGCCTGACCCAGCCTGATACCCAAGCTGGTTGGATCTTAGATGGGTTTCCGCGTAATGTGAGTCAAGCCAAATTCTTTGATGAATTGCTCAACACGATTAGCCAAACCTACGACCGAGTTGTCAACCTAGATGTGCCCGATGAAACCTTGGTCACTCGTCTTCTAGTCCGAGGGCGTAAGGATGACAGCGAAGCGGTAATTCGTAATCGCTTGGCCGTTTACCGAGAGCAGACTGCTCCTCTGATTGATTTCTATCAAAGCCGCCAACAGCTATTCTCTGTTGATGGCAGTCAGGCGGTTGAAGCGGTGATGGCTGAGATTCGGCGGATGATCGAGGTTTGAACTCTACCAACTATTTGGGCTGACAATGTAGTCTAGTCCTGACAATGTAATTTTTCAGCTTTACCACCCACGGCTAACCAGTCCAACTACACAAGCTTGAATCTAAAGACATTTGTTAGACTGAGAAACGGGCTGCTGTTAAAGGTTATAGATTGTTCTTTGAGTTAAAGCGCAAATGGCTTAAGGTCATGCTCTCATTGCTCGTGATTCAACTCACTTCATTAAAAGCCTCGATTTTTACCATCTTGAATTTTATACCTGTTTGACCGTTCCCGTTATCTGTACTCATCGCCTTAAGGAGGCATGCCACATTGTCTAAGCAAGATTTGATTGAGATGGAAGGAACCGTAGCAGAGTCTTTGCCGAATGCTATGTTTCGCGTAGATCTAGATAATGGATTTAACGTATTGGCTCACATCTCCGGCAAAATCCGCCGTAATTACATCAAAATTCTGCCTGGCGATCGCGTCAAGGTTGAATTGACCCCCTATGACCTCACCAAGGGTCGCATTACTTACCGTTTGCGCAATAAAAAATAGCCTCCTCCAAGAGCAAATTTTTACCAAAGATCATTTTTAAAACGTTGTTACAGAGTTAGTTTGACAACTAACGCAGAAAGTTGATATCATATTGGGTTTGTAGTCAGTAATAAGAGTTATTGGACAATGAAAGTCCGGGCATCCGTCAAGAAGATCTGTGAGAAATGCCGCGTCATTCGTCGTCGCGGTCGAGTTATGGTGATTTGCGCCAACCCGAAGCATAAGCAGCGTCAGGGTTAGGCGATCGCCGTCGAGTTGGTTAGCACCCATTGAGGTTGCTGGTGTTGAGAGTTAAACCGGGAAGCAGTATTGGGAGAGTGAAGCGTGGCACGAATTGCCGGAGTTGACCTTCCACGTGATAAACGTGTCGAAATTGGTCTGACCTATATTTATGGAATTGGACTCACGCGAGCCAAAAAAATTATCGCGGCCTCTGGTGTCAACCCAGATATCCGAGTGAAAGATTTGTCAGATGCTGATGTCACAGCATTGCGTGAAGCTGTAGAGTCTGGAGCAGAGGTTGAGGGTGACCTCAGACGCCTTGAAGCCTTGAACATCAAGAGATTGATGGACATTGGTACATATCGAGGACGGCGACATCGCCTAGGGTTGCCAGTTCGCGGACAGCGTACCCGCACCAATGCCCGTACCCGTCGAGGAGGGCGTCGAACGGTGGCTGGGAAGAAAAAGGCACCCGGCAAGAAATAATTTGGGTAATTGCGGCCATCTGCTAGGTTTTGTCAACAGCATTATGGCGGCGTAGAGCCGCAGGAGGTGGTTGTCAATCATCCTACCTGCTTTGTACCCAGAGGCTTCACACTCATCAAAATCTAACGTTCAGCTAATTGAGAAACACTAGACATGGCGCGACAACCAACAAAACGAACCGGGGCAAAGAAGCAGAAGAAGAATGTGCCCAGCGGTGTGGCACATATCCAATCGACCTTCAACAATACGATTATTACTATTACTGATGGTGGTGGGGAAGCTATTTCTTGGGCGTCAGCTGGTTCCAGCGGCTTCAAGGGAGCTAAAAAAGGCACTCCGTTTGCGGCACAGACAGCAGCAGAGAATGCAGCTCGTCGAGCAATGGATCAAGGGATGCGTCAGATTGAAGTGATGGTTAGTGGTCCTGGCTCGGGACGGGAAACTGCCATTCGTGCCCTACAAGGTGCAGGTTTGGAAATCACCCTAATTCGTGACGTCACCCCTATTCCTCACAATGGCTGCCGTCCGCCTAAACGGCGACGGGTGTAGGCCAAATGCCCTCAGGCAGAGATTGCCTGCAAAAATGGCGATTGGGTAACGGTAGGGGCGATCGCTAGTGAGCCTGATCGATTGATTGCCAGGATGTGTAACGACGATGGAACGGCGCTTTGACAGTATTGGCAGGTCATTCGAGACGGTTTACAGCAAAAGGTGACTTGGGAATTTAGCGGAAGGTAAATGCCTTCCGAGACTAAGGAGAAGGGAGGTTGGTCTATGGCACAGTTCAAGGTTGAGTGCGTAGAGTCAGACATTGGCGAAAATCAAAGCCTGTACAGCAAGTTTGTGCTGGAACCCCTAGATCGGGGGCAGGGTACGACAGTTGGAAACGCACTGCGACGCGTACTATTGTCCAACCTAGAGGGCGCAGCGGTAACGGCAGTTCGCATTGCCGGGGTAACTCACGAGTTTATGACCGTGCCAGGTGTTAAAGAAGATGCGCTTGACATCATTCTGAACATGAAGGAAGTCGTGCTCAAGAGTTATTCTTCACAGTCTCAAATTGGCCGTCTCCGGGTAGAAGGGCCTACAAAGGTGACGGCGGCATACTTCGAGTTGCCTTCCGATGTGGAAGTCATTGACGAAGATCAGCATGTGGCAACCGTTGCGGCTGGGTATACCCTAGAGATGGAATTTCGCATCGAAAAAGGCGTGGGCTATCGTGCCATCGACCGAGGCCGAGAAGATGCTTCAGCGCTAGATTTCCTGCAAATCGACGCCATCTTTATGCCTGTGCGAAAGGTGAACTATACGGTCGAAGATGCCCGCATTGGCGGCTCCATTGAAAAAGACCGTCTGATTATGGAAGTTTGGACAAACGGAAGTTTGACTCCCCAAGAGGCGCTCAGTCAGGCCGCCCACATCTTGGTGGATCTGTTTATGCCGCTCAAAGACATCACCATTGAGGAGATGAAGAACATCTTCTCAGAGGAAGAAGATCCCCATAATCAGATTCCGATTGAGGAACTCAACTTGTCGGTGCGCGCCTACAACTGCCTAAAGCGGGCGCAAATTAACACGGTTTCTGACCTGCTCGACTACTCGCAGGAAGACTTATTGGAAATCAAGAACTTCGGTGCGAAATCGGCATACGAAGTTATTGAGGCGCTCCAGGTTCGAATGGGCATTACTCTGCCTCAAGAAAAACCAGCCAAAACTAGCTGATCAAGCTGATGCAGTTAAGGATCTGAAGTTAACTGCTGCTGTTCCTTCTACTGTTTTACTTGCTTCTATTGTTTTTCGTCTGCTTGTTTACCGTTATCGAGATACTGTTATGCGTCACCGCTGTCGTGTTCCACAACTTGGCAAGCCTGCCGACCAGCGTCGTGCTCTCCTGAGAGCGCTAACGACTGAGCTGATTCGCTATGGTCGGATTACCACGACCAAGGTGCGGGCTAAAGCCGTTCGGTCTGAAGCAGATCGAATGATTACCTTGGCAAAAAATGGTTCTCTGGTCGCTCGCCGTGAGGCGATGGGCTACATCTATGATAAACAGCTGGTTCATGCGCTGTTTGAACAAGCAACAGAACGGTATGGTAGCCGCAATGGTGGCTATACTCGGATTCTCCGCACTATTAGTCGTCGAGGCGACAATGCCGACATGGCTATTATCGAGTTGACCTAGAGGTTTTTGGCCTAACCGGATGATCTGTTCAAGGAACTACTGCTGTTTTCATGACTGCAACGCTGCCAAAATTAGCTGATCTGTCTAGTGCTGGGGTTCTGGCACCTACAGAAGTGCAACGAGTTGCCTTGGTGATCCAATATCTGGGCACTCATTTTCATGGTTGGCAGCGTCAGCCTCAGCACCGAACGGTACAAGAGGACATTGAAACGGCGATCGCCTCTGTGCTGAATCGCCCGGTAACGCTACATGGAGCAGGTCGGACAGACTCCGGTGTTCACGCTGCCGCTCAAGTAGCTCATTTTGATGCAGCTAGTGTGATCCCGCCTCATCGTTGGCGAGATATTCTTAACACACGGCTACCAGGGGACGTTCTAATTCGAGCGTCAGCGTTGGTTGAACGCACCTGGCACGCTCGCTTTTCCGCCTCTTGGCGGCGCTATCGCTATACCCTCTATACCGATCCTTGCCCAAATCTGTTTGTGCGTCCGTTTAGCTGGCATTATTACAACGCTCCGTTAGACGAGTCGCTGATCCAGGCGGCATTACAGCCGCTGCTGGGGCGGCATCACTTAGCGGCTTTCCACCGAGCTGGTTCTAGTCGGCCGCATTCTTGGGTCGAAGTTCAGGCGGCTGACTGTGTGCGTCGCGGCTCTTTGGTGCAGATTGAAATTCAGGCCAGCGGGTTCTTGTATGGCATGGTGCGGCTGCTAGTAGGGATGCTGGTCGATGTGGGGCGCGGGGCGCGATCGCCTGCTGACTTTACCCAGCTTTGGCAACAGCAGCGACGGGAAGAGGTGCGATATGCGGCTCCCCCCCAAGGGCTGTGTCTGCTGCGGGTGGGCTACCCCGAGTTTCCATTCTCGCCGGAGATTTGGTTTGATTCCCAGCCCCAGTTCTGCTTCCCAATGCCTCTGGCAGCGTCAGCGCCTGCTCCGTTGGTATCCTCCTAGCTCCGTTTCAGTCTCGCTCATACACCTTTTCTTAGCGGATTCATCCGGTTAAATCACATGAACAAGACCTATCTTCCACCCCAAGCCGATTTAGAGCATAAGTGGTATATCGTAGATGCTGCTGACCAACGGTTAGGGCGCTTGGCTACCGAAATTGCCATGATTTTACGGGGCAAACGTAAGCCTACCTACACGCCCCATATGGATACGGGGGATTTCGTCATTGTGATCAATGCCGAGAAAATCGCCGTGACGGGTAAAAAGCGATCGCAGAAACTTTACCGTCGTCACTCCGGTCGTCCCGGCGGGATGAAGGTAGAAACGTTTGCTAAGTTGCAGGCTCGTGTTCCTGAACGGATTCTTGAGCAAGCGGTCAAAGGGATGCTGCCTAAAAACAGCCTGGGTCGCCAGCTTTTTACCAAGCTCAAGGTTTACACTGGTTCTGCCCATCCGCACCAAGCACAGCAGCCCGAAGTTTTGACGATTAAGACAATTCCTGGAGAAGACTAATGCAAGCGACTGAGAAAACAGGCCGGGTGACGTACTGGGGCACAGGCCGTCGGAAAACGGCGATCGCCCGCGTCCGTTTAGTGCCGGGAACAGGGAAACTGGTGATCAACGGCAAGCCTGGAGACTTGTATCTCCAATTCAATCCGGGCTATTTGGCAGTGGCCAAAGCCCCTCTAGAAACCCTCGGTCTAGAGAACGAGTACGACGTTTTGGTCAACGCCCACGGCGGCGGTCTAACTGGACAAGCCGACTCGATTAAATTAGGAGTGGCGCGGGCGCTGTGTCAGCTAGACCCAGATAACCGCAAGCCGCTCAAAGTTGAAGGCTACTTGACGCGTGACCCACGTTCTGTAGAACGGAAAAAGTACGGCTTGCACAAAGCTCGTAAGGCTCCTCAGTACTCCAAGCGTTAATTTTGGTTCTGCGGTGCTAGCTCCGTCTAGATTCCAGAGTCCAGATGTCCCTAGAGTTGGCGATCGCTTAGCTACAATTTAAATTAGTAAGGCAAATTCTTTAACTGGCACTCCATCATGGCTAAACCCAATATTCACCCCAAGTGGTATCCAGACGCAAAAGTCTATTGCAACGGCGAAGTTGTGATGACTGTCGGTTCCACTAAGCCTGAACTGAACGTAGACGTGTGGTCTGGCAATCACCCGTTTTATACGGGCACTCAAAAGATCATCGATACCGAAGGCCGCGTTGAGCGTTTCTTGCGCAAATATGGCATGACTGACTCTCGCGTTGATCAGACAGACGCCCCGACTGAGAAAAAGTAGCGATAGTGGTGTTGGCGTTCTGCGACCTCCAATTTTCCAGTCAGTGATTGTAGCCCATTATCCAGTCGCGGCCTGTCTGCTGGTTGGTTCCGGGCTAAACGCCCGACCCACTGTTCTACCTACTTTGACTCTGTCCTATGGCTGAAACATATCTATTAGAAAAGCTCAAATCAGTTGAGCAAACCTTCCATGAGCTGACCCGGCGACTGGCTGATCCAGACGTGGCCAAAGATCCACCTGAGTTTCAACGCATTGCCAAATCGCGTTCGTCCTTAGAGGAAACGGTTAATACCTACGAGGCGTGGAAGAAGTCTCAAGATGACCTCGTGGATGCCCGTCAGATTTTGAAAGAGGCGGGGGGCGATGATGAGATGCGTGAAATGGCGTCGCTGGAGGTGCAGGAGCTGGAGAGCAAAATTGCTCAGCTAGAAGCCCATTTAAAACTGATGCTGCTGCCACGGGATCCTAACGATGATAAAAATATCATGTTAGAAATTCGGGCCGGCACGGGTGGCGATGAGGCCAGCATTTGGGCAGGCGATTTGATGCGGATGTACTCTCGTTATGCCGAAGAGCAGCGCTGGCGGGTAAAGCTGGTCAGCGAGTCTCTGGCCGATATGGGTGGTTTCAAGGAAATCATTCTGGAGATTCAGGGCGATCAGGTGTACAGCAAGCTCAAATTTGAGGCGGGCGTGCATCGAGTGCAGCGGGTGCCCGTGACGGAGGCAGGCGGACGTGTTCACACCTCTACCGCTACGGTGGCGGTGATGCCAGAGGTAGACGATGTAGAAGTGGAGATCGACCCCAAAGAGATTGAGCTGAAAACTGCTCGCTCAGGCGGTGCAGGTGGTCAAAACGTCAACAAGGTAGAAACAGCCGTTGACCTGATCCACAAGCCAACAGGAATCCGCGTATTTTGCACCGAAGAGCGATCGCAGCTCCAGAACCGAGAGCGCGCCATGCAAATTCTCCGAGCTAAGCTATACGAGATCAAGCTGCGGGAACAACAGGCAGAAGTCACGTCCATGCGTCGTTCGCAAGTGGGTACGGGAGAGCGATCTGAAAAGATCCGCACGTACAATTACAAAGACAACCGGGTTACAGATCACCGTCTGGGTCAAAACTTTACCCTCTCGCCCGTGTTAGAGGGGGATATTGAAACTGTGATTCAGTCTTGTATCTCTCAAGATCAACAAGAGCGGTTAGAAGAGTTGGCCGCTTCGACCACCTAAGGCGCTGAACACGTCAAGCCCTGGAAAGGTTAAAGTCTAAAGCATGGGTACTAGTCACCGCTGAGCTAGTCTTCGTACTTTGGACTTTTTTGTTGCATTAATTGGCGATCCTATGGCTCGATTTCTTCACGTTGCCGACGTTCATTTGGGCTTCGATCGCTATGACAGTAAGGAGCGAACCCAGGACTTTTTTTATGCCCTAAAAGATGCCCTAGCGCGGCATGCGATCGCCCCCCAGGTTGATTTTGTCCTAATTGCGGGCGACTTATTTGAGCACCGCAACATTCAGCCCAATATTCTGAACCAGGCGCAGCGGTGTTTACAGGACTTGCAGGAGGTGGGAATTCCAGTCCTAGCGATCGAAGGCAACCATGACAACCGTCCCTATGGCACCAAAACAAGCTGGTTACGCTACCTATCCGACTGGGGATCGCTGAAGCTGCTGGAACCGGGAGATTTGGCAGCAGGGGAACCATTCTACGCACCGTGGAACGAGGACACGCGGCGGGGTGGGTATATT
>Ga0163149_10001559_pt1 | contig 29265 bp, 25 predicted proteins | sample OliLakLV19MP5G1_FD_148604 | JGI IMG/M metagenome (GOLD analysis project Ga0163149, IMG submission 148604) | Freshwater microbial mat bacterial communities from Lake Vanda, McMurdo Dry Valleys, Antarctica - Oligotrophic Lake LV.19.MP5.G1 | ecosystem: Environmental > Aquatic > Freshwater > Lake >... | reverse complement strand
CCATAATTTTCTTCACCGGATTGGCGCGCGGGTTTCTCTCGCCCGCCAATTTCTCTTTCATGCCGCAATTGGTGGACAGGTCTCTTTATCAGAATGCCATCACCTGGAATAGCACCATCTGGGAAGGTGCTGCGGTGGGTGGCCCTATGATTGGCGGATTAATCTATGGGTTCTTTGGAATCACTGCGGCTTATACGGCTGATGTTCTTTTGGTAATTGCTGCATTGATTTGCTATTCCATTATTCCCAATCGACCTATACCGCCTGCCAGCGAAGAGCAAGGCATCTACGAAAAAATAAAGGCGGGGATAAAATTCGTTTTCAAAAATCAAATCATCCTCAACGCCATTAGCCTCGATTTATTTGCTGTGTTGTTTGGTGGAGCCGTTGCCCTGCTTCCCATCTTTGCGGATGAAATTCTTCACGTAGGAGCCGTAGGCCTTGGCTTCCTGCGTTCTGCGCCTGCCATTGGGGCTTTGGTTATGGCCGTGTACATGACACACAATCCTATCCGAAAACACATGGGCAAAATTTTATTGTGGTGTGTGGCGGGTTTTGGGTTTTGTATGATCGGGTTTGCTCTCTCCACCAGTTTTATTTTGTCAATGGCCCTATTGATTTTTAGCGGCATGTTTGATTGTGTAAGTGTGATCGTGCGTGGCACACTGATTCACACATTAACGCCTGAAAACATGAAGGGTCGTGTGTCTGCAGTGAACAGCATGTTCATCGGGTCTTCTAATGAAATTGGCATGCTGGAGTCGGGAGTGGCTGCGCGATTGATGGGTGTAGTGCCCTCGGTGATTTTTGGTGGGTGCATGACGTTGGTTGTCGTGGCCACTACTGCGTGGAAAGCAGACAAGCTTCGTGCATTAGACAAAATTCAATAATCCACGTAAGGATTCTTCCTTTCAACAACCCTCTCCACCTTCAGCAAAAGCAAGTATGAATTCAGAATAAATAATTCTAAATTCAATGCTATTGCCTGATCATAAAACCGTTACTCATATGTCAACCCGCAGATCATTCTTTCAAAAAGCAGTAGGAGCCGCAGGTGCCTTATCCCTGACTCCACTCGTTAGCCAGGCTATCTCTGAAGACATCTCTGATGCATTGTTCTCACTGAATAAACTTTCACCTTTTGATGCCGCAACTGATGAAGAACTCTGGGCCCGCATAGCTCAATCTTACACGGTCTCTCCGAATATTCTTAACCTCAACAATGGTGGCGTGAGTCCACAGCCCAAAGTAGTACAGGATGCCGTTGACCGCTATTATCATTTAAGCAATGAAGCGCCCTCCTACTATATGTGGCAAATTTTAGATCGCGGCCGCGAGCCACTCAGAAGAAAATTGGCAGACCTGGCCGGAGTAAGTCATGAGGAATTAGCCATCAACAGAAATACGACCGAAGCATTGGGCACCTTTACGTGGGGCATCGACATGAACCGAGGTGATGAAATTGTGATGACGAAACAGGATTACCCGAATATGATCCATGCCTGGAAACAACGCGAAATGCGCGAGGGTGTAAAAATCAATTGGATCAATCTCAACCTTCCCATTGAAAATGATGAAACGGTTATCAAAGCCTATGTGGACGCCACCACATCCAAAACTAAAATCTGGCATATCACCCATTTAATCACCTGGACGGGACAAATTCTTCCTGCTGCCAAATTATGTGCCGAAGCACGCAAGCGTGGCATCATCAGCATTGTGGATGCAGCACATTCCTTTGCACATATCGATTATAAAATTTCTGATTTGAACTGTGACTATTTCGGCACGAGTTTGCACAAATGGTTATGCGCTCCGTTTGGCACCGGCCTGATGTATGTGCGCAAACCTCTGATCGAAAAAACATGGCCCATTTTTTCAAACGATAAACCATTAAGTCCAGACATCCGAAAGTTTGAAGCATTGGGAACGCGTTCGTTCGCTCCAGAACAAGCCATTGGTCAGGCGATTGATTTTCATACTGCCATTGGCGGAAAACGTAAACAAGAGCGTTTGCATTATCTGAAAAGATATTGGTGCGATGCCGTCACTAAAAATCCCCGCGTAAAACTTCATATCTCGCTGAAGCCTGAGTACTCCTGCGCACTGGGCACATTCAGCATTGATGGCATGGATGTAGGTGAGGTTTCTGCTAAACTAATGAGTGACTATGGAATTCACACCACTTCCATCAAGTGGGAAAATGTAAACACAGTAAGAGTAACTCCGCATGTGTATACAACCACCAAAGATCTCGATCGGCTTATCGATGCTGTGCTGAAGATTGCTACGTCTTGATTTTCTGTTCATAAATTCTTTTATCCTTTTAATAAAAAGCTATGTGGAATAAATTACTTGTTCTTCTTTGTGTTGCCATATCCTCATCTTCCTTCGCACAGTCGACTGAAATTAAAACGGCCGGGCTTCAGCAATCGGTAGAAATCATTCGCGATGCGTATGGCATTAATCACATCTATGCGCAAAACGAACACGATCTTTTTTTTGCACAGGGCTATTGTGCGGCCAAAGATCGCCTCTTTCAATTTGAACTGTGGCGCAGGCAGGCAACGGGAACCGTCTCAGAAATTCTAGGACCTGGTCAAATCAAAAGAGATATCGGTGCACGACTTTTTAAATTTCGCGGCAACATCGAACAAGAGTTTTATCACTATCACCCTCATGGGAATCAGATCATAAGGGCATTCACAGAAGGAATTAATGCCTATGTAAATGAAGCTTTAGCCAATCCAAAATTACTTCCAGTCGAATTTAGTTTGCTAAACATCAAACCTGGGTTGTGGACTCCGGAAATAGTAATCTCACGCCATCAGGGCTTATTGGGAAACCTGGATGAAGAAGTAAGCAATGCAAAAGCCGTAGTTGCATTGGGTGCACAGAAAGTAAAAGAACTAAAAGCACTTCAACCCGGTGATGCCCGCATGGAATTAGATCCAGTTATCAACCAAAAAATTTTATCGAAAGAGATCGCTGAACTGTATACCGCCTTTAGAAAACCTTTGACATTTACACCGCACGATCTTTCCCTTTCGGCTAATACCAATTTAAAACAATATCAATACCTGTCTAAGCTTGATGAAGAAGCGTACGCACAAGTGATGAATCAAGAGAGAGAAAACATTGGCAGCAATAATTGGATCGTAAGTGGTGAGCTTTCACAAAGTGGGTTTCCCTTGTTAGCCAATGATCCGCATAGGGCTTTGTCGGTTCCTTCACTTCGATATATGGTTCATTTAAATGCTCCCGGCTGGAATGTGGTAGGCGGTGGTGAACCCACGATTCCCGGTGTTTCCATAGGGCACAATGATCATGGTGCCTGGGGACTCACGATTTTTGCCATCGATGGTGAAGACCTATACGTGTATGAATTAAATCCGCAAAATAAAAATCAATACAAGTATCAGGGTCGTTGGGAAGACCTGCGGGTGTTGAAAGATACTGTGAAAGTAAAAGGTGCAGCCGATGTCTACGTTGAGCATAAATATACGCGACATGGTCCTGTCACTTTCGTAGATGCTGATGCCAATGTTGCCTACGCAGTTCGCGCTGCGTGGATGGAAGTGGGTGGAGCTCCTTATATGGCGAGCTTGCGCATTGATCAGGCTACGAATTGGGAAGAGTTTCGTGAAGGATGTTCCTACAGTCATCTTCCTGGTGAGAATATGATCTGGGTTGATAAGAAGGGAGATATCGGTTGGCAAACCGTTGGCATTGCTCCCATTAGAAAAAATTGGGACGGACTGGTGCCTGTGCCTGGTGATGGCCGCTATGAGTGGGGTGGTTATCTTCCCATTAAATCCTTGCCCCATGTTTATAATCCTGAAAAAGGATTTTGGGCAACCGCCAATGAAAATTTAGTGCCGCATAATTACGCTCATCGCGATGCGGTGGGATGGAGCTGGGCTGATTCATGGAGAGCCGATCGCATCAACGAAGTGCTTGGCTCTGGAAAAAAAAAATCGTTGGCCGACATGATGCGCTTGCAGTTCGACTATCTTTCTCTACCTGCGCGAAACCTGGTGCCGTTGTTAAAAGACTTAAAATCATCGGATCCAAAAGTTGAATCCGCCAGAAATCAATTGTTGTCGTGGAACTATATTCTCGATGCAAATTCTATCGAGGCTGCTATCTATGTGATGTGGGAGCGAAAAATTTCTGAAAACATTTTATCACTCTTTGTTCCTGAAAAAGGAAAAGGCATTATCAAGACGATTCCACTCAGCAAGTCCATTGAATGGATCATTACTGCGCGTCCTGAATTCGGAGCAGATCCGGTTGCCGACCGCGATGCGTTTTTGATTTCGTGTCTTCAGCAAGCCGTTGCTGAACTGAATAAGAAACTGGGGCCTGATGTGAAGAAGTGGCAATATGGGCAAGCAGCCTATCATCATGTGCTCATCAAACATCCTCTGAGCAATGCTGTGGATGATGCCACGCGCAAAAAATTAGAAGTAGGCCCACTGCCACGCGGTGGCTATGGCTCTACGCCCGGTGTAACCAGCAATACGGACAATCAAACCCATGGCGCAACATTCAGAATTGTCGTAGATGCATCAGATTGGGATAAAACGATGTTCACCAATTCACCGGGTCAAAGTGGAGATGCATCAAGTCCGTTTTATAAAAACTTATTTCCTCTGTGGGCCAGTGACAAACACTTTCCGGTTTATTTCAGCAAGCCACTTATTGAACGTGTGGCAAAAGAAAGAAGCATACTAAGACCTTGATTTTGTAACTTTGATTCATGGCCGTTGATATATCTCTCGTTAAGAAATTTTTACCCTCTGTTGGCACAGAACTTCAAGGAGTCTTCGCGCAAGATGGCCTCATCATGGATTTTGAAAGTGGTGTTGAAATCTTACGGGAAGGACAATCCGTTAAGATGATTCCGCTGGTACTGGAAGGACTCATCAAAGTGTATACCCGCAACGAGGACAGGGAGCTTCTTTTGTATTATATCGAACCCAGCGAGAGTTGTGTCATGTCATTTCTGGCGGGCATTAAAAACAAGCCAAGTAAAATTTTTGCAGTCACTGAGAAGCCTACCAAAGTGATTTTACTGCCGTCCCACAAAGTAGAAATATGGACGCATCAGTTCCCCGCATTCAATACCTTGTTTTATGATTTATATAACTCACGCTATTCCGAATTGATTGACACACTCAACCAGCTCATCTTTCAAAAACTGGATGGCCGGCTTTTTGAATATCTGAAAGAAAAAAGTAGAGTCAAATCAACAAAACAGTTGGATCTTCGTCATCGCGAAATAGCGCAAGAACTCGGCACTTCGCGTGAGGTTATTACTCGCGTGCTTAAGAAGCTGGAGAAAGAAGGAAAAATCCGGCAAAGCGAAAATGGAATTGAAATAATTTGACTTTTTAATCTCTGTAAATCAAGTCATTACAAGTTTTTATGCACACGTGGTGACACTTGTCACCGGTTAAGGACTTGTACAAAATCTACCTTTGATTCAACAAATCAAGGAAATGAAAAGCAAGCTGCTAAAGTTTATGCTCGTATGCATCATCTGCCTGAGTATTGCTTATTTATTGGTTTGGACAATCGAAACCATCAACAACTAAAATTTTAAAAATCTTATGAAAAAGAATGTTGGAAGTGCAGATAGAATTATCCGTGTGATTCTCGCTGCTGTTTTTGCTGTACTTTACTTTACAGGAATTGTACCTGGCACCGTTGGATTAGTGCTCGTAGCTTTAAGTGGAATTTTTGTACTAACAAGCCTGATTAGCTTTTGCCCCATCTATGCGATTGTAGGATTAAACACTTGCACTGCTAAAAAGGCGTAAGGGAGATCTGAGGCATGTATTAAGTGCCACTTCAAGTGAGTGGCATTTTTCTTTTCAACCGTTGAACCAGTTAGGGAACGACCATACCATCCAGCCATACACGGCAAATCGTATTACACGGGTAATGCAAATCAAAAGGAAGTATTTGAAGTTCATGTTTACCGAGCCAGCCAACATGCAGGTAGCTGAGAAAGGTACGGGTGTAATCGCACCTACAAACACCAGATAACCACCAAATTTTTTAAGCTTACTCTCATATTGCTGCAGATACTTTTCACGAATTCGGGTCTGATAGAAGTTAGTCTTAGAAAAGTTCTTCCCTATATAATATCCCAATACGCCTGCTCCGTAGGAAATAACAGTGAGAATGGAAAGATTAATAATAAATCCGGTGACTTCGATATTATCGAGCACCCAAATCATCATGAAAAATTCAGGAGGAAGTATACCAAAGATGACTTCCGATAATGTGTATACTCCATACAGAATACCTGGATTAGCTCTAATGTCACCGATATGACTTCTGAAGTTGGCCTGAATGTACTCTTCCATGAAAATGAAAGCCGTAATAATAACAGCAAACCAAAGCAGGCCCTTAAATAGATTACGAAATAAAAAACTTGAATGACTCTCCTCCTCCTGCTTTTGCATAGTTCCTGTCAATTAATAATCGGCATTCTTTTGAATGGCTTGGTCGCATCAAAAAGTTTCCGATACGTGGCATGCTTCTTCACCACAGGAGCATTAATTTGTTCAACCACCCGAATCATTTTAGGATTGAAATCACCGATCCAATTCATCTCGTATTCTATATAGTGTATACCGCCTCCCTGAGCAAACTTTCTGAAACTTTCTATGATGGCTCCATCCACTCCTTTTCCCTGATGCTCGGGTGCAAGGCCAAATAGAATTCCAAATGCTTTTGTATTGGTCTTCATCAACTTATGCCATACAAATTTCAATTTACCGATTAAATCCAATTTCCCATTCACATGTTTAAAAACCTGATTTACTTCTGGTAAAGAAAGGAAGAAGGCGATCGGTTCATTCTTGTAATAGCCAAACCAGATTAATTTTTCATCCATGATAGGCTTCATCTGCTGCACCAGGTGCTTTGCCTGCGACTCGGTGAGTTCAGGGATTTCACCTCGTTTTGCCCAGGCTTTATTGTACACAGTTCGGATTTGCTCAGGTAGCGTATTCCAATCAGATTTCTTTACATAACCAAAACGGTAACTAGGGTCTTTTTCAACCAATAAAGATTTTTCAAGCAATCGGGCGTCAATAGGACCCTGAATTGGGCGTCCAAAGGTGAGTTGATAAAAATATACTTGAAATCCATACTCCTCAAAATACTTTTGATAATACGGAAAGTTGTAATTGCACTGATAGTTGGGTTCACGGTCAAATCCTTCCAGCAAAAGCCCCCACCAGCGGTCGCGGTTTCCGAAATTTATAGGACCGTCCACGGCTTCCATGCCTTTTTCCTGAAGCCATTTTTTACACTGATCAAATAACATGAAAGCCGCATCCTTATTCTCACTGCACTCGAAAAAGCCCATGCCTCCGGTTGGCTGATCATTACCTTTGTTAACCGTTTTCTGATTAATGAATGCGGCTACTCTGCCGATCACGTCACCCTGATCGTTGATCAGTATCCAGCGAACGCATTCACCATGATGAAATATTTTATTCTTTACTTTATCAAAAACACCTTCCACATCCGCATCCAGTGGCCGTATCCAATTTGGGGTATTTTTATAGAGCCGAACCGGAAGAAGAAGGAACTCTTTCTTCTCAGATTCGCTGAGCACTTCCTTTATTTGCATAGCACCTAAAAATAATGCTATAAACTGGAATTCTTCTGATTTGGTAAGACAATTTCAAAGAGTGTATACAGGCCCGGCTCACTGCCCACCGATACCCGACCACGTAATTTTTCCACGGCATTCTTCACAATATATAAACCAAGACCCGAACCACCCGATTGCTCGCTAGCACGATAAAACATATCAAATACTTTGTTCAGATTTTGCTTTGTAATGCCAATGCCATTGTCTCTAAAAGAAATCAATGCCTCGTTTTGCTCTATTGTGATGGCAATCTTTATCTCATGCAAGGAGTTATTCATCTTTCGATATTTAATGGCATTAGAAATCAGGTTTCTGAATATCTCCTCAACCCGCCAGGGATCACTATAAAAATCACTTCCCGATATCTGCACTTCCTTACGAATCTGATCAGCCCCCTCCATATAACTTAAGTTACGGAAAGCGGTGTCTACAATTTCATCAAAGCGAATTCGACCGTTCTTAATTTCTAATTTCAGGTTTTTCGAATGACTCAGCACATCACCGATAAAGTGGTCCAGTTGATTCACCTTTTCACCAATAATTCTGAGATACGCTTTTGGGTCATCTTCATTTTGAGGATGCTGGGCCAGGTTCACCAATCCTAATACGGAAGATAGTGGTGCCCGCAAGTCATGGGAGACTTTATACACAAAATTGTCGAGCTCTGTGTTTCGCACCTTGAGTTCTTCTTCTATTATTTTCTGCGATGTAATATCAACGTATACACCAAAAATTCCGATCGTCTCATCCTCAAAATGAACAGGCACTCCATAAATAATTACTGACAGGCGTACATCATCTCTGCGCAAACGAGTAGTTTCCATTCGCACCACTTGATCACTGGATATCACAGAATTCAAATCATTTCCCTCCGCCTCCAGCGTGGGTGGCACGATAAATTCATTCAAACTTTTGCCTTTCAATTCCGAAATGGTAAACCCAAACATTTGCTCAAAGCCTCTATTTACACGGTCTACATTACCATTGCTATCCAGCAATACAATGGCCATCGGTGAGCTGTTGAATAGTTCTGAAAAAAGCAGTTCGGTTTTCCGAATGGTCTCCTGAGCTTTCGTTTGTTCCGTAATATCTCTCACAATCAATTGAACAGCCGGCTCTCCAAAAAAAATAAAGGGATGTGCAGAGGTCTCCACAAATATTTCTTTGCCCCTCAGCGTAATAAATCTTTCCTTGACACCCGATATGCGCTGACCCATCATCACACTTTTCATTCGCTCTTTAACAGCAGGAAGTTCTTCCGGATGAACAAATTCCAGCACGGACCTTCCAATTAACTGATCCACGCTGGAAGCCTCCAACAGAGATGCTGCATATTCATTGGCATAAACCAGTTTGCCTTTCTGATGAATGCCCACGCCAAGTGGCAGGGATTCTACCAAATTGCGATATCGCAAATCTGATTCCTTTTGCTTTTGCTCGAGTTCTTTCCGTTGACGGACATCACTGATTACTCCACTCCACCCTATTTTTCCTCCCTCTAATCTAACCGGAACGCAAGTCACTTCTACCCATTTAATGTCTGCTCTCGTTACGAAAACCCGACCCTCCCACTTAAATGATTTTTCTTCCTTAACTGACTCTTCAACTAGTCTAATAAATTCTTCGCGATCATCATTGTGTATAAACCTTTGCAAAGGATAAACCCCACTTAATAATATTTCCCTGTTTACACCTAAAATGGTTTCACACCCAGGACTTAAATAGGTAAAATCTCCTAATCCATCAGGAAAAACAGTATACTCAAAAATAACAACAGGAAGGTTGTCAATAATATGTTGCATACTTGGTGAAGATGGCATACTCTTAATCAACTTTTTTAAACGAAAGTGAACGCACAAGATAATACTTTTTGCTCTTTCGTTTGACTGACGTAAGAGTCACGTAAGATTGATGGCTAAATAAAAATTAATTCACCCGAATATGTTTAATCGTGCTCAAGTCCCAGTCAATTACGAGTCCTTTGCCAATGCCATCAGCAGTCTTTTTGCCATAAAGTAGTTCCACCAGATATAAGGCCGGATCGTAGGATTTGGCCCCACCCGCGGAAGTAATCATTTTGCGGTCGTGCACAAAGCTCACGTCTTTATGTATGGTAAGCTGTGGAAATGTCGTTTTGAATTTTTCGATGTCACCGGGGAAAGTGGTGCACTGATGCATATCCAGCAACCCAGCTTTGGCCAGAACAAATGCGCCATCGCAAAGAGAGAGAACATACGAGGCTTGCTTCCCGGCATTTCTTACAAACGCAATGAGCTTTTCATTGTCAAGATCAGAATCCATACTATGCTGGGCACTGGGCACAATTAAAATGTCAATAGGAGGCAGTGTGTCTGTTTCAAATGAATAATCCGGAACAATATGTAATCCTTCAAATGTGATGATCGGTTCGTTCTGATTGGAAACCGTGAAAACCTTTATACCTTTTTCGTTATGAAAGATTGTGTGTTGCAAGACATCCATCGGGGCAACCAATTCTGAATTATAAACTCCATCAACAATCAAAAACGCTGCATGCAATTGTTGGGCTGGCAATACAGGCGGCCCTAATTGTGAATTGCCTTTCTCCTGGTCGCAGGATATAACCCATGTGAACAGAAAACTTATTATAAAGTATTTCATGATTTAGATTTTAGAGTAAGGACTACTATTTTACTAAGTTGTTGACTGAATATAGATTAGCCGTAATAAATCCATTTTTAAATTTCTTACTTTCCAAAAGTTCACCTTCTGCTACCTTCATCTGACTTTGCCAGTCGGGCAAACGCGTTGCCTCGATCCGGGCAATGATCCGAAAAAACCGGTACATCCACCACAACATCAGCTCATGCCCTCTTCGCGCAATCACAAAATCTGTTACAACCCAAAAAGCAGATTTTGTTAATGACCCTTTTACTTTCCCTATTACTACGTTTAACCTTTTCTCATCAAACATATCAAGATAGAAATTTGTTATCACACCATCATATAATCGATCTGGAATATCGTTCTCCGCACCTTGAATAAAATTAATTCGCTGGTTATTCCTTAATCTTTTTTTCGCCCTGTTCAACATCCCGGGTGATACATCAATGTAATCTATACGCACATCCGGACATTCTCTACATAACAAATCCAGAAGCCATCCAGAGCCTCCTCCTACTATTAAGAGATGCTTGCATTCTTTAAAGCGCTTCAGAAAATAAAGTTGTGAGATAATAATACTCTTGCCTATGAAAAGCCGGCCCAGCACATCGTAAAAGGGTGCCAGAAAATCAAAGCCCTTTGCTATTCTCTTATTCATGGCAATATGTAAATAAGCGGAAGCAGGAAGACCGCATCACCGGCCATTCGGTAGTACCCGTTCCTTAAAAAAAATCCCTTAAACAAAAAGATTGACAAGAGAATCACAGTCATCACAAAAAAAATCAACGCTACAAAGTAATATGCCAGTTGTAAAGTCAGGAAAGAACAAACTGAAAATGTGATAACAAATAAACCTATCAGAACAGAGCGGATCAATTTTTCGTCAATTATAGTGGCCATGGAAGTTTGTTTGTCATTTATATCATTTTTCTTTTCAAACCATGAAAAAACAATAAGATTGAGCAGTGCGATTAAAAAAAACAGAAGTATGAGCAGAAAATTATCAGAACTCATATTACTTGACGGCCAAACGGGCAGCAGTACCCCGGTCGTATAAAGTATTGCTACAAGAAGTTCTTTTGAAATATGAAGACGTTTTCGGAATAATAGGTACATCGCAACCACGAATGCGAGTATTATTCCATGTTTTAGTATGGTGGCTGGCAAGAAAAAGATAAGACCAAAATCAATGATCATTATCATGGCCAACCATAGCACCAATTTCTTCTGATAGCGCTGATGAAAGCGATGTCTCTCCGATGCGGCTTCACCCATTACATCTCGTATATCCAGCAAGCGATCGGCCGTGTAAATAATCCAAACCGTAAGTCCCAATGAAATCAATGAAGGAATAGAAGGGACTATCTCAAAAATTTTTGCAAAGAAAAGAGATCCTATTACCGCTCCGACAGCAACATCCAGACTTAGTATATTGAAAAGGCGATAAAGTTTAATCACTTCTCTCATGAATATGTAAAAGTAACTAAGTCAACAAAGAGTCACACAAACAAAAAAGCTCCCTGCAAATACAGGGAGCTTCGTTTTACGTTAACTAAAAATATTATGCATACTTCAGCGCCTCAGCACCTGCTACAATCTCGAGGATTTCCTTCGTGATGGCGGCCTGACGGGTGCGGTTATAGGTCAGCTTCAAATCCTTTAATAAATCACCCGCATTCTCGGTGGCTTTATCCATGGCCGTCATGCGAGCACCATTTTCAGCAGCATTAGAATCAAGCACTGCTTTATAGAGCTGAATCTTTAATGATTTAGGAACGAGGCCAATGATAATTTCAGATTGATTTGGCTGATAGATATAATCGGTATCCGCTACGGTTGCTGTTTTCTTTACGTGAGGAACAGGAAGAAACTGTTCTGTTCTCAGGATTTGAGTAGCTACGTTTTTGAATTCGTTATAAATGATTTCAATTTTATCGTAATTACCGTTTCTGAACGAACTCATCATGAACTCCCCTACTTCAGCAACTTTATCGTATGAAAGACCATGGAACACGTTCCAGTAATCTGCTACGATAGAATAATTTCTTTTACTGAAAAACTCAAAGGCCTTCTTACCTATTGGAAGGAAAGTAACATTGCCCTTCGCATACTGTTCATGGTATTTCTCTGATGCCATGCGGATAGCGGCCTTGATAATGGTGCTGTTAAATGCACCACACAGTCCACGATCTGAGCTAATGAGTACCACCAGAATTTTACTCTCTACCCGCTGTTGGTTATACCACGCCTGGGCATCTTGCTCAGCGGCAGACAGGTTTTGAAAAAGATGCGATAACTTCAGGGCATACGGCCTCATCTGCATAATACGATCCTGTGATTTTCTCAACTTAGCGGCCGCCACCATTTTCATGGCTTTGGTGATCTGCTGCGTTGAAATTACAGAGGTGATCCTACTTTTTACTTCCTTTAAACTCGCCATATCTTTTAGTAGATAATTTGAAGATTTAACAATCTTCAAATTAATTCATTTTCAAATTAATACTTAGCGGCTAATTCAGTAGCCACTTTCTTCACCACCACCACATCGGCATCTTCAAATTTACCTGAGCGGAAATTATCCAGTATCTGCTTGTTTTGAGCCTTCAATAAATCAATAAACTCTTTTTCAAATGCTTTCACCTTTTCAACCGGCACGCGGTCAATATATCCCTTGGTTGAAGCCAGAATCATGGCAACTTGCTCTTCAACTGGTACTGGCTGATATTGTGGTTGCTTTAACACTTCGGTATTTCTGCGTCCACGCTCGATAGTAAGTTTAGTTGCTGCATCCAGGTCAGAACCGAATTTAGAGAAGGCTTCCAATTCACGGAACTGAGCCTGATCCAACTTCAATGTTCCGGCAACTTTCTTCATTGACTTGATCTGAGCAGAACCACCCACGCGTGATACGGAAATACCAACGTTAATGGCAGGACGAACACCCGCGTTGAATAAGTTAGTCTCAAGGAATATCTGACCATCTGTAATCGAGATTACGTTGGTTGGAATGTAAGCCGATACGTCATTCGCCTGGGTTTCAATGATAGGAAGCGCAGTTAATGAACCGCCACCTTTTACCAAATGCTTAATGCTTGCCGGCAAGTCGTTCATATTTTTAGCGATCTCATCATTGTTGATGATTTTCGCTGCACGCTCCAGTAAACGTGAGTGCAAATAGAACACATCACCAGGATATGCTTCGCGGCCCGGAGGTCTTCTCAAAAGTAAAGACACTTCACGGTAAGCAACCGCTTGCTTTGACAAGTCATCATAAATAACCAATGCTGGTCTTCCGGTATCTCTGATGAACTCACCAATTGCTGCGCCCGTAAATGGTGCAAAGAATTGCATAGGTGCCGGATCAGAAGCCGAAGCAGAAACAATAACTGTGTATTTCATGGCGCCTGCTTTTTCAAGCGTAGATGCCACGGATGCAACGGTAGATGCCTTTTGGCCAATGGCTACATAAATACAGAAAACCGGCTCGCCCTTTTCGTAAAATTCTTTTTGATTGATGATGGTGTCAATGGCTACCGCAGTCTTTCCGGTCTGGCGGTCGCCAATAATTAACTCACGCTGACCACGACCAATCGGGATCATTGCATCGATTGCCTTGATACCTGTTTGAAGAGGTTCATTTACCGGTTGACGGAAAATTACACCCGGGGCTTTGCGCTCCAAGGGCATTTCATACAGATCTCCTTCTACGGGACCTTTGCCATCGATAGGAAGCGCGAGTGTGTTCACCACACGACCCAACAAGCCGTTACCCACTTTTACTGAAGCAATCTGACCGGTACGTTTTACGATAGCACCTTCTTTAATTCCGGTAGCATCACCCAACAATACGGCACCTACGTTGTCTTCTTCAAGGTTCAACACAAGTGCTCTTAATCCATTTTCAAATTCGATCAACTCACCAGCTTGCACTTTTGTAAGTCCGTAAATACGGGCCACGCCATCACCAATGGTGAGCACGGTTCCTACTTCCTGCAGTTCGGCTGCGGTACGTGATTGAGAAAGTTGTTCGCGAAGTATTGCGGATATTTCTTCGGGTCTGATTTCTGCCATATCTCTTTAATTCAAAATTTTAAAAAATTCAATATTGTAATGATTAGAACTGCTTGATGAAAGGGTTTTCACTAAACTTATTCTTCAAGACTTTCAATTTGTTCTTGATCGATGCATCGATTTGTTTGTCGCCTACGTTAAGTATAAAGCCACCGATCAGATCTTTGTCAACCTTCTCTTCCAGTTCAACCTGCTTCATATTCTTAAGCTTCTTCACAATGGCAACTAATTCAGCTCTCAATTCATCATCCACTGGAACGGTTGAAATAACCGAGGCCTTACCGATTCCTTTATACACATTGTAAGCATTGTGGAACTCCGTGGCGATAGTGGGCAAAAGAGGTTCGCGATTTTTCTTTGTTAGAATATCAATGATGGACATGGTAAGAGCATGAACCCTGCCTGAAAAAAGTTTATGCAGTATCTCTTTTTTCTTTTCATGCCTGATAATCGGGCTCTTGAGCATGAGCACAAAGTCACGATTAGAGTGGCAGACTTTCTCAAAGAACTGCATGTCGGTATGTACCGCCTCGACCACGCCCTGCTCAACAGCTAAACTGAGCAGTGATTTTACATATCTGGAAGCAACCCGTGAGTCTGCCATGAATTAATTCAGCTTAAGATCTTTAATGAATGTATCGGCTAATTCCTTCTGGGCTTTGTCGTCCTTCAGATTATTCTTGATCAATTTCTCTGCAATCTCTAGAGAGAACATGGCCACTTGAGCCTTCACATCACGAAGAGCAGCATTCTTCTCGGTTTGAATGACTGCCTTTGCATCTTCAATAATCCTATCGGCATTTTTCTTGGCATCGGTCTGAGCCTGGTCGTGCAGGCGGTTAGCTGCTTCACGGGCATCACGCAAAATTTTATCGCGCTCCTCGCGGGCTACGCGAAGTAACTTCTCGTTGTCCGACTTTAAAGCAGCCATCTCTACTTTTGCTTTTTCAGCAGAATCGAGCGCTTGTTGAATTGATTCCTCACGTTCCTTTAAAGAACTAAGAATTGGTTTCCACGCCAGTTTTCCTAAAAGGATAACCAACAAAACAAACACAAATAATTGCCAGATAATGAGGCCGGGGCCAGGGGTTAGCAAATCCATACTTTTTTTACTTTAACTTTTTCTGTGTTCACGTTAAATAAAAAAGAACCGCCCAGCCCAGTGCTGTGGCGGGTTCTTTTCTTAAGCTGTTTTGAATGAAATCAACAAGCAAATAACGAGTGCGAAGAGCGCAGCAACCTCAATAAGAGCCGCGATCACAAGCATTGCGTTTTGGATTTTGCCAGAAGCTTCAGGCTGACGAGCCATACCTTCCATAGCAGAACCACCGATGCGACCGATGCCAATTCCAGCGCCAATTGCAGCCAGACCAGCACCGATACCAGCGCCCATAATTGCATTGCCAATGTCCAATAAAAGTGCGAACAACATAGTTTTATTTATTTAAGTTAAACAACACCATACTGAAACCTCAGCATGGATTTCTTTACTATTTTTTAGTGATCGTGTCCGTGGTCCTGTACTGCCATACCTATGTACATCGATGAGAACATCGTGAAAACATACGCCTGAATACCGGCTACCAATAACTCGATCAGGTTAATAAACAATACGATTAATGAGGAGGCTAATCCTACATAAATGCTTCCGAAAATAAATGCCAATGAAATAAGGCTTAACAATACAATGTGACCCGCGGTAATCGCTACAAACAAACGTATCATCAAGGAGAATGGCTTGGTGAAAATCCCTATTATCTCCACGGGGAGAATTACAATGCGTAAAGGAAGCGGCACTCCGGGTGTCCACAAGATGTGGCCCCAATAACCTTTATTTCCATTGAAGTTGGTGATCAGGAATGTAATCAAGGCCAAGGTCATGGTTACAGCAATATTTCCCGTAAGGTTACCTGCACCGGGCAACAATCCTAATAAGTTACCAAACAGGATAAAGAAGAAAAGGGTAAGCATGTAAGGCAAGAACTTTTCGTAGTGATGGGCAATGTTTGGCTTAACGATTTCATCACGCACAAAAAGAATGATGGGCTCGAAGAAAGATTGCACACCCTTGGGGGCATTGCCTTTATTTTTTGTGAACCCCTTCGCTACCGATGTAAATACCAACAGAAGCAATGTGGCATTGATTAAAAGCATGGCCACATTCTTGGTGATTGAAATGTCAAAAACAGCCTTACCGGAATCTGAAAGGTAAATATGGCTATGCTCCAGTTTATAACCGTTATACTCAACCACGTTGTGGTGGTCATCATAAAACCGGCTGGATGAGAATAAGTCAAGACCTTTTTCTTCAGAATAAACGATAACGGGAAGTGGAATTACCAACCAGTCTGCGATGTGCCACTGGTGGTCGTCCAATACGTGGTGCAAAATTACCTCACTGGCGTTGAACGGCTCTGGCTCGTGGCCTACCTCATCAGAAGCCAAAACAGGGCTGATAAAGCTGGAAAAAACAATGAAAAAGAGGGTCAAAAAGGATGATTTAACTGCAAAAAAGGGCTTTTTCATTATGATCAGGACAAAGGCTTTTATTTGGACTGCAAAAGTATCAATTATCCTTTCTGAAAAAAAATGATTTGCTGGAATTTTGGGAGTCTTCTCACCAACTTTAAGTGGCTGACCTCTTAAGTAAAAAGAACACTTCCAAAAAGGTGAGTGTGAGATAGCTGATTATAAAGATTACCACATTTCCGACTGCTGAAGTGGGGTCATCCCAGACTATAAAAAAGATAAGCGCCAGGCTGCCGACCATCTTGAGGACAATCGAAAGCAGATAGAACTGCGTAAAGACTTCTGGTTGCCTGGCCTTGAGGTTATCCAGTTTATAATAAATCACCAGGCTTATAAAGAGTATAAAAACCAGAATTTCAATCCAGGAAGTGGGCATTGCCCACCATCCTTGCTGTGATCCCGTCCAGGTGATCAGGGCCAGTAAAAGCGTGGCAATAGAAACACTAACGATAAAACGCAGCAAAGTCAGTCTTTATTTAAAGATCGGTAAAGCTGAAACATCAGTCCGCCAAATATCAAAAACACAAACGTGAGTAAGAAAACAGGGAATTTTAATTCAAAATACTGATCCAGCTTCAAACCCAGCCACGCTCCTACTCCAATAGATACCATCATCTGCAAGCCCAATCCACTATATTTTAGAAATGTATTGACCGGCTTTTTCTTGTTGTCTTCCATAAAAAAGAAGCCACAAATTCAGAGAACCTGTGGCTTTAATGTCAAATGTTATTTAAGATTAATTCACACGGGCCTCTCCGGAGCGAAGGGCATGCATACCATTTTCTCCTATTTTAATGTCTTTAATAATGGCTCCCATTTTACAGCTGCCATTGAACATGGCACCGGGTTCAACCACTAGCTTGCCAGTTAAAATGTCACCATGAATTTTGGCGGTCGCTTTCAGTACCAGCAGTTCCGACACTTCCAATTTACCCTTCACTTCTCCTTCTATGTCGGCATTTTGTGCAATGATGTTCCCTTCCACATAACTCGAATGACCGAGCGCGATCTTCGATTTTGACTTGATACTGCCTATTACTTTACCTTCAATTCGGATGTTTCCATAGGTCTCAATGTTGCCCTCCAACGCGGTTCCTTTTCCGATCACATTGCTTGAGTTGCTAATCTCTTCAGCCGCTCTCTTTTGCTCTTTCGATGTTAACATGTCTGGTAGTTTTTAAAAGGTAACAAAATCTTCCGGATTCAATGAGTTGCCATTATACCACATTTCAAAATGTAAATGCGGACCATCGGTCATTTCTCCACTGTTGCCAACGATAGAGATAATTTCACCGGCATTGACAAAATTACCAACTTTTTTCAATAATCCGGCATTGTGCTTATACACGGAAACCAGGTTGCCTCTGTGTTGCACGGCTATCACGTTCCCCGAATCCTGTGTCCAGGATGCCATGATCACCATGCCATCGGCCAGGCATTTTACCGGCTCATTGCTTTTCGCAACGATGTCCACACCATAATGTCCTTTCTTTACATCATAATGATCGGAGATAAAACCCGTGATGGGTGTAAAGAAAAATATCGCCTCCAACTCACGATATTTTGCGCTGGTCAACGATACTACTGAAAATTCGCTCTTCTCAAATTCCTTTCTGAAGGATGAGTCAGAAGCGGCCAGGTTTAAATTACCTACCGCCTCTACAGGTTTTACGTCTCCGCTTAAAGCTTGCGCAGGATCGGCAAAGCCGCTGGAAGTATCCCCGCTTAATATGCGCTGAAAGTTTTGGATAAACATGTCTTTCTGATTCACTTCAATCGCCAGCGAATCTACCTTGATGGCCAACTCATATAATTTTTTGTTCGCCTCCATTTGAGCGTGTTTCGGATCAAACCACTTTGCTAATAAGGTCTTGGAAAGAAACAGGCTGCCAATGAAAAGAACCAGAAACAACGTAGCAGAAAGGACCATCAATTTGGCGTAGGTAAAGCCAATATTAGATTTCTCAGCCAGGTTCTCTTCATTACGAATGACCAACTGATATTTTGTGGTGAGACGTTCTGATAAGGTCTTTTTTGGTTTCAAATGATTAATTTTTGACAAAATTAGATATTCCGATTGATTATAATATTGAATATCTGTTTTTTACGTTTGTAAGTGGAAATTTATAATCTGTGATTTTGCGTTTTAAAATCGTTGCGTTTTGCTTTGGAGTGTTCCTGTTAGGCGGCCTATTGGGAGGTTGCTCCATTGAGCAAAAAAATGTTACCAGCAATGTGTATCACAATATGACCGCACACTACAACGGTTATTATTATGCAAGGGAAAAAACATGGGAAGTAGAAAAAATAATTCTAAAAAGCCTGGATGATGACCCCAACCAGATTTTAAGACTCTTTCCCAGGCTCGACACAACCCTGGCCAAGAGTTACTCCAAAGACACAGAGGAAATAATCAAGATGGCTTCGCTCTCCATTCAGCGGCACCCCAATAGCAAGTGGTTAGACGATAACTATATATTAGTTGGCAAAGCGCGCTTATTCGATTGCGACTATCCAAATGCGATTCAAACATTTAAGTACGTGAACACCAAGAGCAATGATGCTAATACCCGACATCGGGCCTTGGTGCAATTGCTGCGCACCTTTACTGAACAAAATGATTTTGATCGTGCTGAAGAAACGTTTCGGTTTCTAGAAAAGGAAAAGCTAAACAAAGAAAATCAAAAACAACTCTATCTGGAGAAAGCCTACTACTACCAGGTGCGCAATAATTATGATTATATGGTGCGCAACCTGACTTCAGCGGATTCCCTTCTGATAAAAGGTGATCGCATAGGAAGAATCTATTTTATCATCGGGCAGGTCTATCAAAAGCTGGGATTCAACTCGGAGGCTTATAATTATTATCGCAAGTGTGTGAGCACCAGCCCTGATTATGAAATTGACTTTTACGCGCGACTCAACATGGCCCAGGTAGCCCGCCTTGACGACAAGAAAGACATAAAACAATTGCGCAATCAGTTTACGAAAATGTTGAGTGATTTAAAAAATCAGGAGTTCAGGGACAAAATCTATTACGAGCTGGGGGAGTTTGAACGAAAGCAAGGAAACGTTTCGGAAGCCATCGATAATTTCAAACTTTCTGCGCATGCCGGAACCAATAAACGAATTCAAGGAAGTGCATTCCTTAGAATCGGTCAACTGGAGTTTGACTCACTTAAAAAATACAGTCTTGCTAAACTTTACTATGATAGCGCCATTGCAGCCTTACCAAAAGATTTTGAGAATTATGAATCCATAAAAAAACGGCAAGAGGTTTTGGGTGAATTTGCCAAGTATACGGAGGCGATCACCTGGAACGATAGTCTGTTGTACCTGGCTTCCTTCGATTCACTCACCGTTCGAACCAAACTCGACTCAGTTTTAGAAAGCAGAAAAATAACAGAAGATACCTCAAAGAAAAAACGGAAACGGAGCAGCGCCACCACATCGGGCGGCAGTCAAGGGAGCGCCTTTTTCAATGAAGAGTCTTCCGCCACTTCCGATTGGTATTTTGGAAATCCTTCTGCGGTAGCATTAGGTCAATCGGAGTTCCAAAGGATATGGGGAACAAGGTCTCTGGAGGACAATTGGAGAAGATCAAACAAATCATCGGTGATAAATGACCTGCAGACACCCGTAACACAAGCTGATGTCACGCAACCCGATCAACCCAATGCAGAAGTAACAACAGAAAAAGTGGACGAGGTTGGCAAACTGATAGAACAATTACCCCTATCTGAAAAGCAAAAGCAAGCAGCGCTGGCCAAAATTGAAGAAGGATACTTCAAACTGGGTGATCTCTATTACTTTCAATTAAATGAAAAAGAGAATGCGCAACAGTTGTATCAAAGACTCTTGGGGCGTTTTCCGGAATCTGAATATGAACCGGAAGTATTATATAAACTTTATCTGATTGCAAAAGAAAATGATAAGGTGCGGGCCGATCAATATGTTCAGCTATTAAAAGAAAACCATCCCAATTCAACCTTCACGCGAATTCTTGTCAATCCTGATTACCTCAGGGAAAACAGTGTGGCTGCAGAAAAACAAAAGCTTATTTACAAAGAAGCCTATTCACTTTTTCAGGCTAATAATCTAAGGGCGGCAACCGAAAAAATTAATCAAGCCATGAAGGAAGGCGAAACCAGCTTCACGCCTCAGTTGGAACTTCTTAAAATTATGATTACCGGGAAAACCGAAGATGTAACCCGCTATCAGTTTGAGTTGGGTGAGTACTTAAGAAAATATCCTGATGGGACATTGAAACCCTACGCGGAACAATTATTGGCCGCATCAAAGACCCTGCTCGAAAAACTGGAAAGATCAAAGGGCATTCAGTTCGGCACCTCGCTGGAGAGGCCGCATAATTTTATTATCGTATACAACACGAACGACCGGATTACCAATCCGGTGTCCAATACAATAGAAAGCTATAATGAAACACAATGGAAAGAATTAAAGCTCAACACAAGCAACCTGATTTTAAATGATGAAAAAACTATTACTCTGGTGACAGAATTTCCAAGCCGGAAAGCGGCACTCAGTTATTTCGACAAATTCCTCGCCCAGATTGCAAACGCGAAGCCTCTTTCCAATTATAAATTCTATAGCTTTGTAATTACAAAAGACAATTTTCAAATTTTTTACCGAACCAAAGCACTGGATGAGTACCTCACCTTCTTTGATCGAAACTATCAAAAGCAAAATCAATAGTTTTCTCAAAATTGAGAAGCCGTGGATCTCAAAGGCAATTAAATATATCTGGATTGGTTTCATCTGTTTCATGCTGGGGTTTCCACTTTACATCTTCACCGTAAGCATCAACTTGTTTGGCGCGTATGGCGAAATGCCAAGCCTGATTGAAGTGGAGAATCCCGAAAATGATCTCTCATCAGAAATTATCTCTGCCGATGGCGTTTCGCTGGGGAGATACTTTCGTTACAACCGTAGTCAGGTTCATTATGAGGAATTGTCTGAAGATCTTGTCAATACACTACTCATCTCGGAAGATCATCGTTTCTATAATCACTCCGGTTTAGATTTTCGTGCCTATTTGAGGGTGCTATTTGGGTTGCTCACGCTTAACCCGCAGGGAGGTGGCAGTACAATAACGCAACAGCTTGCCAAAAACCTATATACGATGAATCCGGATCGCAGCCTGGATGGTTGGTTAAGCAACCTTGGAAAAATACCCAGTCGTGTAATTCAAAAAACGAAAGAATGGATCATCTCCATAAATCTGGAAAAGAATTTTACCAAAGAGGAAATCATTGCCATGTACTTAAACACGGCAACCTACAGCAGCAATACGTTTGGAATTAAAGTAGCCGCAGAAACTTACTTCAACAAACAACCGGATAGCCTAAACCTACAGGAATCGGCTGTACTGGTTGGCATGTTGCAGGCTGCTACCTTTTTTGATCCGAAGCGCAATCCAGGTAACTCTCTGCGAAAGCGCAATGAAATATTCAATAAAATATATCGACATGGGTATAAAATAAAAACTCGTGAGCAGTATGACTCTATTAAAGCCATAGCAATAGAACTCCAATACAATGTTCAAAATCAAAATGAGGGGCTGGCCACGTATTTCCGTACTGTGCTGGGCAATTACTTACTTCAATATTGTAACAGCCGGGGCATTGATTTATACAACTCCGGATTAAAAATCCACACTACCATTGACAGCCGCCTGCAAAAATATGCTGAAGAGTCAATGAATGAACACATGGGGCCCTATCAGCAAAAATTTTTCGATGAGTGGAAAAAAAGAAATCGAAACCCATGGGTGGATGATGATGGTAAGGAAATCAAAGATTTTATTCAAAAGAGAATAAAACAATCCGATGCCTATAAAATTTACGCAGAGAAATATGGTGAAAATTCTGACTCCCTGAAAATTCTGCTCAACCTGAAAAAACCGATGACCATTTTTACGGTAACGGGTGAGCGGGACACCCTTTTCAGCAGCATGGATTCCTTGAATTATTATAAGCGCTTTCTGCAATCCGGGTTTATGTCGATGGACCCTTACACCGGGCACATCAAAGCCTGGGTAGGTGGCGTAAATCACAAATACTTTAAGTATGATCACGTGATGCAAGGAAAGCGCCAGGCGGGATCGACCTTTAAACCTTTTGTGTACGGACTGGCTATGGAAAATGGTTATTCACCATGCCATCCGATGAAAGATATTTCTCCCCAGTTTAATATTCCGGGCCAGCCACCCTGGTATCCGCCAAACGCTGACGGTACAAGAGGCAGCGGTAAAACATTTACTATCAGGCAGGCGATGGCGCAATCCTTAAACTCCATTACCGCCCAAATGATGCAGGCTGTGAAGGAAGAAAACGTGGTGGAGTTTGCACATCGTTGCGGAATTGAAAGTCATCTGGATGCAGTTCCTTCGCTTTGCCTGGGCACCAGCGATGTTTCATTGTTCGAAATGGTAGGCGCCTATTGCACGTTTGTCAATGGAGGCATTCGCACGGAGCCAATATTTCTCATTCGCATAGAAGATAAGAATGGAAATGTGATTGAGAGTTTCAACCCTAAAACCCGCGAAGCCATCAACGATCAAACTGCCTATAAGATGATTTATATGTTGCGGGGCGGAACGGAAGAAGAGGGGGGAACATCGCTCGGTTTGCCTCGTGAGCTTCGCACCGACAATGAGATTGGAGGTAAAACCGGAACCACCAATAATGCTTCTGATGGATGGTACATTGGACTTACGCATGATCTTGTCTCCGGTGCCTGGGTAGGTGGCGATGAGCGTGCCATCCATTTCCCATCATGGACCTTCGGGCAGGGTGGTCAGTCGGCACGACCCATCTGGGCCAAATACATGATGAAACTTTATAGTGATCCGGCCACCGGCATTGCCAAAGGACAATTTAAGCGTCCAACTAGTGGACTCGATATGACGCTGGATTGTAGGAAACATAATCTGCCTGACTCACTTCAGATGCGCGATGAAGAAGCCTGGGAATTTGATAATTAAAATTCACAGTCGCGATTTTTGATTTACGAAATAGCTTTATTAGAGGAGTCCAATCGTAAATTGCGAATCGTAAATTCACCTCGTGTTCCCTGATAAACTAAAAGAAGCTATTTCCTCCTTGCCGGATTCCCCCGGCATCTATCGGTATTATAATCGCGAAGAAGAATTGATTTATGTAGGCAAAGCAAAAAGTCTCAAGAAAAGAGTCTCCAGTTACTTCAACAAGCAGTCGCAATACAATCGTAAAACTGAAAAGCTTGTTTCAGAAATTGCACGGATTGAGTTCACGATGACCAACTCAGAGTTTGATGCCCTGCTGCTTGAAAATAATTTCATTAAACAAAACCAGCCCAAGTACAACATCCTGCTGAAGGATGATAAAACATTTCCATACCTCTGCATTTTAAAAGAACGATTCCCCAGAATTATTTATACCCGAAAATATCTACCCAAGCAGGGTGAGTATTTCGGGCCCTACACGAGCGTAGTTTCAATGAAGGCCGTGTTGGAACTGGTGCGCCAGCTTTATTCCATACGCACCTGTTCACTTTTGCTTTCGCAGGAAAATATTGAACAGAAAAAATTTAAAGTGTGCCTGGAGTATCACATTGGCAACTGCAAAGGTCCGTGCGAAGGATTGCAAGAGGAAGCCAGCTACCTGGAAGAAATTGTGCAAGCCAGAAATATTTTGAAAGGAGATCTTAGCGTAGTAGAAGATGAGTTCTCAAGAAGAATGAATGAAGCTTCTGCCGCCCTTGAATTTGAAAAAGCCGGACTTTATAAATACAAACTGGAGTTGGTTGAAAAATTCCAAACCAAGTCACTGGTGGTGAATAGAAAACTCACCGATATTGATGTGATCACGATTACCAGTTCGGAAACCCATGCCTTTGTCAACTACCTGCAGATAAAAGAAGGCTCTATTATCTTTTCAAAAAATATAGAAGTCAAAAAGAAACTGGACGAAGCAGACGAGGACATCCTAAGTCTGGTGGTGCAGGAGTTGCGCAGTACGTATCAAAGCAACAACCCCGAAGTATACACCAACCGCACGCTCACCGTTAAATCGGATGATTTTGAGAACGTAGTTCCTCAGATCGGTGACAAAAAGAAACTGGTCGACTTATCACTCAAAAATGCTCTTTACCTGAAAAAGGAAAAAGAGATTGATAAGGAGGAACAGAAAGCGAAGAAGAATAAGGTGCTTCATATCATGCAGGAAAACCTTCGCCTGCTGAATTATCCCAAAATCATTGAGTGCTTTGATAACTCAAATTTTCAGGGGGCTAACCCGGTTGCCTCCATGGTACGCTTTGTAGATGGCAAGCCCGACAAAAAAGGATATCGTCATTTCAATATCAAAACCGTTACTGGCCCGGATGACTTTGCCTCGATGAAAGAAATTGTAGGCAGGCGTTACAAGCGAATCATGGAAGAAGAGAGCGAGTATCCACAATTAATCATAGTGGATGGGGGGAAAGGACAATTAAGCAGTGCCTGTGAAGCATTGCAAGAACTTGGCTTGTACGGAAAAATACCAATTATCGGTATTGCTAAAAGACTGGAAGAAATTTATTACCCCGAAGATTCGGTGCCTTTGTTGATCAGCAAGAAATCTCCAGCTTTATTACTCATTCAACGCATACGCGATGAAGCCCACCGGTTTGCCATCACTTTTCATAGACAAAAAAGAAGCAAAACAACTTTTGTTACTGAAATTGAAAATATTCCTGGCATCGGTAAAAAGACTGCTGACAAATTATTAGCCCACTTTAAATCAGTGAAGAAAATTAAGGAAGCCAACGTTGAAGAGCTTATCACTTTAGTTGGGAGGAATGCTGCTGAAAAAATTGCAAAGCATAAAGTTGAAAGCGAAAAGTAAAAAGCTGAAGCGTTATCTCTTTCAGCTTTTTACTCTCACTTTATGCTTACTTTACATATCCTTTTTCACCATGGGTGGCACAATGCCCATGTTATACCAGGTGAAAGCATACTGATCAGCCATTGATTCAATTGCTTTGGATAAGTTGGAGGACCCGTGTCCCGACTTGGTATCAATGCGAATCAGGACGGGGTTTGCGCCTACATTTTTCTCCTGCAACGTGGCCGCAAACTTGAAAGAGTGTGCAGGCACTACTCGATCATCATGATCGGCCGTAGTTACCATCGTGGCCGGATACATAGTATTTTCTTTTAAAGCATGCACCGGGGAATATTTTTTCAAATACTCAAACATTTTCTTCGAGTCATCCGCTGTACCATAATCATACGCCCACCCTGCACCAGCCGTGAACTTGTGATAGCGTAGCATATCCATCACGCCAACTGCTGGCAAGGCTACTTTCATCAACTCGGGTCGCTGTGCCATAGTTGCTCCAACCAGCAATCCGCCATTAGATCCTCCTGATATAGCGAGATAACTACTCGATGTATATTTCTCAGCAATCATGTATTCAGCAGCCTCAATAAAATCATCAAACACATTTTGCTTGTTGAACTTGGTGCCGGCCAGGTGCCACTTCTCTCCATATTCACCACCACCGCGTAGGTTAGGTTGTGCATATACACCACCATTTTCCAACCACGCAATTCGCGAAGGGCTAAAGCCCGGGGTCATGCTAACACCGAAGCCACCATAAGCATAAAGCCATGTTGGATTCTTACCATTTAATTCAATGCCCTTTTTGTACACAATAAACATGGGAACCTTGGTTCCATCCTTGCTGGTGTAGAAAACCTGCTTGGTTTCATACTCATCGGGATTGAAATCCACTTTGGGTTTATAGTATAAAGAAGATGCACCGGTAGCGATATCATATTTGTAGATAGTGGTCGGATAGGTGAATGAAGTAAAGGAATAGTATAATTCCTTATCCTTTTCTTCTGCACCAAACCCAGCCGCTGAACCAATACCCGGCAACTCCACTTCGCGAACTAATTTACCTTTCAAGTCAAATTGTTTTACCTGAGTTTTCACATCAACTGTATAATCAGCAAACAAATAACCACCGCCTGTCGATGCGCTTAACACATTTTCCGTTTCCAGGATTACATCTTTCCAGTTTTCAGAAGTTGGTGTTGAAAAATCCACTTCAACGACCCGATTGTTAGGGGCATTCAAATTGGTTTGAATCAACAGTCGGCTGCCTTCATTTCCAATTATGTTGTTTTCATTATCGAAGTTATTCACCACCGTAATCAACTTGCCTTTTGGGTCACTCAAATCCTGAATATAAAGTTCATTACCTGTTGTGCTGGTCGCTGCAGATATCACTAAAAAGCGTTCATCTTCCGTAAGACCACCACCTACATATCTGCGTGGATCTTTATCATTACCAAAAATGAGCTTGTCATCGCTGCGTGGTGTCGCTACTTTATGATAGTACAGTTTATGGTTGTTTGTTTTTGCCGTAAGCTGACTGCCCTTTGGCTTTTCATAAGTACTGAAATAATATCCATCGTTGCCTTGCCAGGAAATGCCGCTGAACTTAATGTCCTTTAGTGTATCTTCTAAAATAGTTTTGTCAATAGCATTCATTACGATTGCTTCGGTCCAGTCGGCACCACCTTTGGAAATCTGAAAGGCAACACGGGAGCCATCTTTTGAAAATGATACTCCGGCCAAACGTGTAGTGCCATCTTTTGAAAATATATTAGGATCAAGAAAAACTTCAGCCTCACCCTGCTCTCCTTTCTTGCGAAACAGCACAGAATGATTTTGCAATCCTTCGTTTTTGTAGAAATAGATATAATCACCGCGCTTGAAGGGTGAACCGACTTTCTCGTAGTTGTTAAGCGCCTCTAATCTTTTCTTGATTTGTTCGCGATATGGGATTTTTTCAAGGAAGCCAAACGTAACTTCATTCTGAGAGGTCACCCAATCAGCCACCTGCTTCGTGGTATCATTTTCCATCCAGCGATAAGGATCTGGCACCGCCTCGCCAAAATAATTATCAACGGTATCCACTTTAGCGGAAACAGGGTACTTGGAAATGGTTTCAGGTTTTGGTGGATTGTTGCATGACATGATAATAGTAACAAATGAGATAGAAAATATGAATAATGAATGTTTCATTGGGATGATTTTAAGATGACAATATTAACAAGTCGACAATTGGCAATCAAACTGCATTTAATTCGAAAAATGAATGCTGTTGCGCTATTAATTCTTTAACTTATAAACCATTTAAATGTTATCGACCTATGAATTCAAAATTACTAGCTACGCTAAACCTATTCGCCTTAGCGGGTGTGCTCACCATAAATACGCTTGCCGTCATGCTTCCGATCAACGGGATGAGTACCGGTGAGCTTTCAGAACTTTACCCGAACTTGTTTACTCCAGCAGGATTTACCTTCTCGATATGGAGCGTTATCTATCTTCTGTTGATTGGCTTTGCGATCGTTCAATGGAAAATTTTATCAAAGCCATATTTTAATGAACTGTCACTTTGGTTTTTGCTTTCCTCACTGGCCAACATGAGTTGGATTCTCGCCTGGCATTACCTCTTCATGTATGCTTCGGTACTGATCATGCTGATCATGTTATTTTCACTCACCAGAATATTTTTATTACTACAGTCATTTACTATAAACTCCTTGACAGAAAAGATATTTATCAAACTGACGTTTATATTTTATTTCTCCTGGATTTGTGTAGCCACCATTGCTAACGCCTCCGCTTTACTGGTTTCACTTTCATGGGATGGCGGAATTTTATCTCCCATAACATGGACAATAACGATGATCACGATTGCCAGTGCGCTCGGCATTTTTATATCAGCACGCTTTCGCGAGCCCGCTTTTTTGCTTGTATTGATATGGGCGCTTTACGGAATCTATGGCAAATGGAATGGCACTGAGAATAATACAATTGCTATTACAGCTCTTGTACAGTTATTGTTACTGGTGGTTCTATTCTTTGTTTTCCAATTTGGCCTGAAGAAAAGAATCGCCTAATCAAACGCAATAAAAAATCTAACTCAACAATGAGATAGCTTTTTTTATAAACAGTATTTTAATTCTAATTGATCATTTCAAATCCAGTATAAGGAATTAATGCTTTCGGGATTCTAATTCCTTCTGGTGTCTGATTATTTTCTAATAATGCGGCAACTATTCTCGGAAGCGCCAGGGCACTACCATTGAGGGTGTGTAACAATTCTGTTTTATTTCCAAATGCTGCTTTACCGAATCCTGAGCTAAATCCTGACTTTGGCTTATACCGTAGCCTCAAGCGATTAGCCTGAAATGTTTCGAAGTTACTTACTGAACTCACTTCCAGCCAGCGTTGTTGTGCTGCTGAATACACCTCCATGTCGTAGGTGATGGCAGAGTT
>Ga0163149_10001556_pt1 | contig 29285 bp, 20 predicted proteins | sample OliLakLV19MP5G1_FD_148604 | JGI IMG/M metagenome (GOLD analysis project Ga0163149, IMG submission 148604) | Freshwater microbial mat bacterial communities from Lake Vanda, McMurdo Dry Valleys, Antarctica - Oligotrophic Lake LV.19.MP5.G1 | ecosystem: Environmental > Aquatic > Freshwater > Lake >... | reverse complement strand
ATAATTGCCATTCCTTCTTGGATTGTTTTCTTCACAGCATCGTGCGATGTTTGAAGTAATGCTTTTTCAGCATCGTTCAAATCCAATTCAATGATTTTTTCTACTCCATTTGCGCCCAATACAATTGGCACACCTAAAGCTACATCAGTAAATCCGTATTCACCATCTAAATAAACTGTGCAAGGCAAAACTCTTTTTTGATCTTTAATGATTGCTTCTACCATTTCAACCGAAGCAGTTCCTGGAGCATAGTATGCTGAGCCAGTTTGCAATAAGTTAACGATTTCAGCACCACCATTTTTAGCACGCGTTACGATAGCATCTAATTTCTCTGGAGAGATTAGCTCGGTTACTGGGATACCAGCAACAGTGGTATAGCGTGGCAATGGAACCATAGTATCGCCGTGTCCACCCAATAATTGAGATTGGATGTCTTTCATTGAGTAGCCAGTTTCCATAGAAATGAAAGAGTTATAGCGAGCGGTATCTAAGATGCCAGCCATACCCATTACTTTATTTTTAGGCACACCTAATTTTTTAAATGCTAAGTAAGTCATTACGTCTAAAGGATTTGAAACGATAATGAAGAAGGCATTTGGAGAATATTTAACTGAGTTTACAGCGCATTGAGAAACGATTTCAGCGTTCTTTTTAACTAAGTCATCACGGCTCATACCGGGTTTTCGAGCTAAGCCAGCAGTGATTACTACGATATAAGAATCGGCAGTATCGGCATAGTTACTAGTTCCGTGGATACGAGTGTCAGAGCCAAGAATTGGCATAGTCTCATACATATCTAAAGCTTTACCTTTGGCAACGCCTTCGGCTATGTCTAAAAGCACAACGTCGTTTGCAAGTTCTTTGTTTGCAATAATTTGGGCAACTGTAGCCCCCACGTTTCCACTGCCTACAACAGTAATTTTCATTTTTAATTCCAATAAGTGAGTTTATATTTTTTTGCAATTGTATAGAACACTAAATTAAGAAATTAGAAAGACTTCTTAAAAACAAAATTTGCATTTTGAAATAAGAATTTAAATCCTATTTCTAACAAAAAAAGAGATTAAGCTTTGCTCAATCTCTTTTTAAAATTCTTTTGGACTTTTGAATTTATTTATTTGCGGTGTAGAATGCTTGCATATACTTAGCTAATGTTTCCACCCATTCAATTGGGCAGGCATTATAAACAGATGCTCTAATTCCACCAGCAGAGCGATGTCCTTTAAGTCCAGACATATCCAATGCTTTGGATTCTTTAATAAATTTTTCTTCCAATTCTTCAGAAGGCAAACGGAAAGTGATGTTCATCAATGAGCGGTCTTCTTTAGCAGTTGTACAGGCTTTGAAAAAGTCCGTGTGAGCATCAATCACATCGTAAACCAAAGCAGCTTTTTGTTTGTTGCGTTCTTCAATTGCAAGCAAGCCACCTTCAGCTATAATCCATTTCATAGTTTGCCCAACAACATAAATTGGCAAACACGGTGGAGTATTGAAAAGTGATTCTTCTTTAATATGTGTTGCATATCGAAGCATAGTTGGAGCTTTTTGCATAGCAGTTTCAGCCCAGGCTTTATTGATAACAACAAGAGTAACGCCAGAAGGTCCAATATTTTTTTGAGCACCAGCATAAATCAAGCTTGCTTTAGAAAAGTCTAATTGTTGAGCGAAGATATCGGAAGACATATCAACTACCAAAGGTGCTTTTGTAGTTGGCAATTCTCTCCATTCAGTTCCATAAATTGTGTTATTGGTAGTAATATGCACATAGTCCGCATCGTCATTATAAGCAATATTTTTGGGAATATAAGAGAAGTTAGAATCAGCAGAAGTAGCAATTTCATTGACTTGTTCGCCACCAGTTTTAGCAATAAATTGAGCTTCTTTCAAAGCTTTTGTAGCCCAAACTCCAGTGTTGACATAGTCAGCTTTTTTTTGCATAAAGTTCATTGGAATCATAGCAAATTGAGTGCTAGCTCCACCTTGCAAGAACAAAGGGATAAAGTCTTTACTGTCTAAGTTCATCACATTGAGTACGTCTGCTTGTGCTTCTTTGATAACTGCATCAAATTCTTTAGAACGGTGGCTAATTTCCATAATAGACATTCCAATGCCATTAAAATCAAGCACTGCATTCTTTGTAGCTTCAATCACTGATAACGGCAAAACAGCAGGACCAGCACTGAAATTTAATGCTCTATGCATACTTATAACTCCAAAATTATTAGATGTGTAATATTATTTATTCAAAATTAGGGATTAAATCGGACTTTTCAAGGGATTAGCAAGAAAATATTTTACTTTATGGTAAAAGTAGCAGTTATACCTACACACATATTTCTTGGCAAACGCTCCACTCCGAAAATTGCTCTTGTGTGTTTTCCTTTGTCGCCAAGTATTTTATAGAATAAATCGGAAGCTCCATTAGCTACATTTGGAGCATGGTCCCAATCGTTTGCTGCTTGATAGTAAATATCTAAGTGATTAAGCCCTTCTATTGCGTTCAAATTGAGATGTTTGTTGATTTGAGCTATAAGATATTCAATTCACAAAGTTCGGCTGCTTTATAGCCCTCTGTTGAGCTTAATTCGGCACCTAACTTTCCTTGGAATAGAAATTCGCCATTCTTTTAGGCAATTGAATAGCAATGAATGCCAATTTGCCACGTAAATTCACAGCTTCATAATTGCGACCAGGCAATGGAGCTTCTGGCAAAGCTAAATTGTGTTTTTCAATTTCTGATATAATATTCATAGTAATTCTCCTTTTATAAAAAAAGCTGCTTCAAAATAAATTGAAACAGCTTTTATAGTTTTTTGAAAAACTCTTAAACTAATTACTTAGTTATAGGAGTTTTGATTAATACTTGTACTGTACGATTGTAGAATCGTCCTTCTGGCAAATCATTGGTGTAAAGTGGGCTATCTTCTCCAACTCCATTAGTTTTCAAAGAAGCGTATTTACCTTTTGTTTTAGATAGAATGCCTTTATTGACACCACCGGCACGGTTGTTCGATAGTTTTTTGTTTGTTTCGTAAAGCCCAATAACGTCAGTGTGTCCAGTAACATCAATAATAGAGTTTGGTTGGCAACGGCCATAAACGTAATCGTTCATAATTTTTTCGTTAAGCGGACCAGCTTCAAATTTATTGAAAGGAAAAAGTATCAAGCTATAGTTTTCATAAAGAGTATCAGCTCCTTTGATTACCATTTTGTCTTTACTTGAAACTTGCATTACTGGAATTGTAATTGGATCTGAAACGCATTCTTTACCATTGTTTGCAGTAACAATTAATTTAGCTATGTAAGGCACTTGGTCTTTGGGATATTTACCAATTTCGCTTTTCCAATCCCATTTGTTTTGCTGTCCAATAACATCGTTTAATTTGATTGTTTTCCAAGCAGCGTCGCCACGAGTAATTTCAATTCTACGTTCTTTGATTAATTCATCTTGGATGCCATTAGTAAGAACAAAGTTCATAAATTCTGGTTCAGGTAAAATTTTAGGATCAATTTGGAAAACTGGTTTAGAAACTTCCCAATCTTCGCATTTGATTTCAACACGGCGATTTTCTTCGTGTCCCATAGTGTCGTTAGGGTTTGATTTAGTATCAGGGAAATTAGTAGATTTCATAATCAATCTATCTTCAGAGATTTTCCAAACTTTTTTGAAATAATCAAAAACAATTTGAGCTCTACGTTTAGAAAGTTCAATGTTTCCTTTTTCTTCGGCAGTAACGTTGTCGTTACAACCAGTAATTGTAAGCTTAGCATTAGGGCGGTTAGTCATTCTATAGCCAAGGATATTCAATACGTGGTAGTATTTATCAAGTGTACCGCCAGCAATTGTTGTATCGTTGAATGCCCCAATTTGGTCGTTGCTTTCAAAAAGATTATATCTTTCTGGTAATTTATCCGAGTTTTTATCAAAGAATACATAACTCAAAAGTGGATATAAATCCCATGAAAGTACTTCAGACATAACCAAACCTCTATAATTAGCAAGTTCTGGTTTCTTATTTTTAGAGCTATTAATGAAATCGCCTTGAGCTACTTCAGTTGCAATTATTGGTTTTTGCCCCAAAGTAACAGTTACGTTCACATCATTGTCAGATTTTCCAGCTTCTTTTTCTTCTTTAGTAACTTTTGGTCTGTCAATTCTTTGAACCATTGTGCGTTTGCCGTATTTAGAATTTTCAGCAGTAATTTCAAAATTCACATAAGAAACAGTATCTTTACCAGTTCCAAACATGTCATTTGTAATTAACTTTTCGACTTTTCTTTTGTCATTGTTAACGCTATCGACCATAACTTGATTCAAGTGTGGGTTTTTGATAGTGATTTTAGATGGGATAAAATCTTGAGTACATTCATCAACCGATGTAACTGTTAAAGGAATTGTTTTGAAGAACGATGGAACAAATGCCATAAACAAGTCCAAATCTCCTTGAACTCCTCTCAAATCTTCTCTACGTGAAGCAAAGTACAAAATATCACCAGAACCCGGCAATGTAATGAATTGCTCATCAAGTGGAGTATTGATTGGTGTACCTAAATTTTCTGGTTTGGCAAATTTCTTAGTTCCTGCATCTAATCTAGCTACATAGAAATCCTTCCCGCCAAAGTTTGGAGTTTGTCCAGCAGATGCGAAGAAGAGAGTTACCCCGTCCGCAGCAATAAATGGCGAAACGTCAGTAGCTTTTGTGTTCAATTCAGCTAAGTTCTTTGCTTCGGTCCATTCGTCAGTATCAAAATCATAATCAGAAAACCAAATATCCATGTTATCTTCGGTTTGTTCGCCATCGGAATTTGGGCCAGGGCGTGTGGAAACGAAATAAACTCTATCTTGCCCAGCAGTAATAGCAGGTTGAGAATCAAAATATTTAGAGTTCACTTTAGGTCCTAAATTTTTTGGTTTTGCCCATTTGTCGCCATCAATTGTAGTAACATATATATCGCAACTACCCAAACCGTCTGGACGACCACAAGCAGTGAAATATAAAGTTTGCTTATCGCCAGCAAGCGATGCAGCACCTTCGTTAAGTTTTGTATTTACACCACCAAGACCAAGAGCGTTTGATGGGTCTAAGTTTATGGGTGCAAAAAATGTTGTATCGTATCTATCATTTTTCTTAGCAACCCAGAAATCGTGAGACGGTTCATCGTCTTTATTTAGGATACTACCTTTTCTGTCGGATACGTAATAAAGAGTTTTACCATCTACGGAAACAGTAGGAGCATAATCAACTCCTTTGTGGTTAATTATTGGTCCAAGGTTGATAATTCTAATTTTAGAATCAGATAAAATACCACCACTGGGATTATTCGATTGAGCAGTTGCGTCTATTGTGAGAGCGAACATAGTTAGTTCACTTCCAGCAACAGCCAAATCGTTACTTGAAATTTCAATTAAGTCTTTCTTATTTTCAGCTGAAATAGCTTTACTTTCTGCACCAAATATGCAGCAAAATGCAATTAAAAGTATTAAACACTTTTGTAGAGTAATTTTACCCATTTACAAACCCTATGATTATTTTTTTTTCTAAATTCAATTCTTATAAACTTAATATGTGGAATTTTTTCTCAATATCAAAATAAGTGTGCAAAATTTTACACACTTATTGAAAATATTTACACTTTTTATTACTTATATGTCTTATTTCTTTTGAGTTTTCGATTCATACCTGCCATTTAGCTGATATTTCAACTCCAATAACAAGCGCCAAGAATTTATCTTAAAATCCTGTCCATACTCGGAAATATTCGTAAATGGTAGATTATATGCAAAAACTGGGGCAAAAGTCCATTTAGCACCTAAGTGCAATGGAACTGCAATTTGGAAATCCAAACCAATTAATGTACTATTCAATTGGCTAATTTCTCCATTTTCAATTGTTCCATTTAAAGTTTTGATTTTTGCTGTTTGACCGTTTGGCAATGTAATGGTTGATTTTGCCGATGCTTGGCTATGCGATAAATTATTGGAAGTTACAAAAGAGATTGAAGGCCCTAATCTGAGCGAAAGGAAATTAAATGGTTCATATTTCAAATAAGGAATGATAGATAGAGTAGTTAATTTCAAATCTGCCGTGTTTCCGATTGTCAATGGAATAGAATCATAGTAATCGCCATTGGTTAAATAGAAAGGTAAACTTTCCACTTCATTGAATTTACTCTGTATATTTCGTCCATTAAAACCAACCGACAAACCCATCAGCAAAGTTTTCTTTTCTATTTCTCGTTCAAAAAATATTGAAAAATCATAGCCCAGACCTACTCCCCCGCTGAATTCGCAAGCAAGACAATTGGTAAAAAACTTGCCACTTTGGAAATTCTGACCTAACCCAATCTGCCCGCCAATAAAATTTGCAGACTCAGAATTATCAAATGGTTGCAATGGTGTGTCTAATTTTTGAGAAAATGTATGTAAATTTGTAATAAGGGTTAATGCAAATATTAACTTTAAGCACCTTTGGATTTTCATTTGATTCCTTTAATAGAAATGATTTTCTAATTTAATTGCAAATTAATAATAATAAAAATAGCAAATAATGAATAAAGTTACAGTCCAAGAAGAAAAAAAAGATAAAAAATATTCACTTGCTCGCTTTGCAGCAGTTAAAATTTTGAACCGTTATGAACGCAGCGACTCTTATTTAGACAAGCTTTTGGCATTCCAACTGGGTAGAAATGAATTTTCTCCACAAGACAAAAATTTATTGACTGAAATCGTAAATGGTGTAGTTAGGTGGAGAGCAAAATTGGATTGGGTTTTGACTGGTTTTTACCATGGAGACTATCACAAAAGCATAAATTTAGTAAAAAATGCTATGCGTATAGGACTTTATCAGATGCTATTTTTAAATAGAGTGCCAATTCCTGCTGCTATTGATGAATCAGTTGAAATTGTAAAGGTATTGCAAGGAGATAAAGCCGCTGGACTTATCAATGCAGTGCTTCGCAATATTGCTAGAAATATTGATAAAATACGCTATCCAAATAATCAAGACGACCCAATTTTCTATCTTTCTATTATGCACTCGCATCCTAAATGGCTTGTAAAAAAATGGGTGGATAATTATGGAATTGAAGAAGCTACTCATTTGCTTGAAGTTAACAATCAAAAGCCATACATTCCAATTAGAATTAACGTAATGAATTCTAATTTCGATGAAGTAACTAAAATTTTTGAAGAAAAAGAGTTGCCTTTCGAAAAATCACCTTATTTGGCAAACAGTGTGAACCTTCAATCGCCAAATATAAACATTGCTCAAACTGAACTTTTCAAGCAAGGGAAAATCACTGTACAAGATACAGCAGCTTCATTAGTTTGCAAGTTGCTTAGTCCCAAGGAAAATACTTTGGTATATGATTTGTGTGCTGCTCCAGGCGGGAAAACCTTCTTTATTGCTGAGCTGATGAATAATACAGGCGAAGTTATAGCAATTGATAAATACGAACAGAAAGTAAGAATGATAGAAGAAAGTGGCAAACGATTGGGTTTGAAAAACATTAAAACTTTCTTTTTCGATGCTAAAGAATACAAAAATGAAAAGAAAGGCGATTATGTACTTTGCGATGTACCTTGCTCTGGCACAGGCACACTTCAAAAGAAACCAGATATTCGCTGGAAAAGAGAACAAGAAGACATCAATAAAATGATTCCATTGCAAAGAGAAATATTGGCTAGCGGAGCAAAACTTGTTGCAGTTGGTGGTGTCTTGGTATATTCCACTTGCTCTATAGAACCAGAGGAAAATTTTAAGAATATTGAAGATTTCTTAGCTAACAATAAAAACTTTGAACTTGATAGAGCTGAAAATTATTTGGATCCTGCACTTTGCAAAGATGGATATTTCCAAGCATTCCCACATTTGCACAATATAGATGGTGCGTTTGGAGCAAGATTAATTAGAAAAAGTTAAAAGTAATTTTAAATTTCCTTGTAATATTTTTGATTTTTTTTTGTTATTTAAAATTATTAACGGAGATTACATGAAAAAATTATTGCTTATTGTAATACTAATTATATCAACAAACGAATTATTTTCTATTGATTATCAATTTAAAAACTTAACTAATGTAGCAGAACGTTGGCAATATTTTGATTTTGCAATTGAAAATGAAAACAGTATTTTTGCTTCAACTGGAAATAGTGCTTCCAGAATAAACCATTGGAATGGGAGTGATTGGGAGCAAATTTATTTCAATAATGCAGTTGTAAATAGTTATTTAAATGAAAACGAAGTATCCTTTATAAGTGCAACAAATGGGAATCTTTTTTTCGCTACTGAAAGGTCTCCATTATTTGTGAAATCACTTCAATCAAACCTTACCAAAGTAATCCAAGTGGATGACACTAACGGTCATAATAGATTTTTCAAATCAATTATTAAAACAGATAATCCAAATGAATACTATTTATTAGTGGATATAATAAGAGAAGACTCAGTATTTTATTACCAAGGAACTAGGGTATCAATTGTTAAAATTTACGGTGAAATTCTAAGACTTAGAAATGACACTCTTACAGTTATATACAATACTTATGAAAGAGATGGATTTTTAAGATCATTGGCCTACTACAATAATAAGGTTTATTTTTCTTTTGATTATAGCCATAGAGATTCTATTACTGTTTATTCATTAAATGCTGAAAATTATTTAGATTCATTGTCGGCTGTGAAACCAAAAATAAATGGTAATGATATAAACAACGACATCTATTCAATTATAGTTGATGATGATGGAACAATAAACGCTTTACTTGGTTTGGAATATAATTATTCAACTAATTATGCTTCTTACCCAGCAATTGCAAGATTTAAAGATGGCAAAAGTGATTTTATAAACCACGATTCTATAATTGGACACTACAATGAAAATGTAGCTGGCTTTGGCAAAATTGGTAGTAACTATTATATAACTACCGACGAAGGAACTCGTATTTTTAATTTTGTTGATGGGATTCTTAACCGAATTGACAACAAAAGTCAAATCAGACAGTTATCAGGTAATAATTCTTTCCCTATTGTGATGAAATCAATGATATACAATAATGAAATTTATCAGAGCAATTCAGCAATACTTATCAAATATTCCCCAACTACAAATAGTGTTGCAAATGAAGTTAGCACAAATAGTAAACTTACTTTAGCAGAAGTTTTGTCGGAAAACCAAGAAAATGAAATAATGATTTCTGACCTAACAGGCAAAAACTTATTAATCAAAGATATAAGTTCAGAAGCATCTCTAAATCAGCTTTTAGACAACTTAAAAATAAGAATTGCTTTACTTTCAGTTAAAACAAAAACTGGTGATTTTAAATTTAAAATTGCTAGGTGATTATCTATAATTTATTGTGGCTTTGAATTTCAATTCTGCTTCAGAATCCTTTGCTATTTTGATTTTGAAGAGAGCTGTGCGTGAGTCTGGCTTTGTGAATTTTTCAGTTTCGTTATTAATTTCCCAATTGCCATAGTTAGTGTTGTATTTGAATTCTACTTCCACATCAACTTGTTTTGAGTTTTTGAAATTGACTGTGTATTCAGAAGTATAGCCATTTTTGAAATCTTTGCGATTTGTTTCTATAATTTTGGCTTTCACATCGAATGCTTTGCCAATATTTAGCGTAATTAAATCATTCTTTGATTTATGACCTATTTTATCTTCGCCGACAAGTTCTGTGCTTTCGCCATCGTACTTATTGATTTTGAATTCACCAGCTGGAATTGGAATTCCTAAGTTTGATTTCTCGTCGTTTTTAAATTCAACGACAATTGCAGCTGATTCAAAATTTTCAGTCAATGAATTATTAGAAACTAAATATTTCTTTTTAACAGGAATTGCATTTTTTTTGAAAAGAGTGATTTGCTTAGTTTCTTTATCGAGTAAGTTTACTTCTTGGTCAAGAGTATAAAGATGGAAATCCATAAATTCTTTTTCTACGAATTCAGGAGCATTACTTTTAACCTCTATTTCAAACTGATTACCTCTTTGCCATTTTGACATTTGATCTTCTTCTAGGTCAACATTATTTCTATTTATGTTAACTTCCCCAGCCATTAGCTTCAAATTTGCATTTTCAAAAGCAGCACCAGATTGATTAATAACTGAAACCCATGCATTCAAATCGAGCATATTGTCTTCTTTATTCAATACGCCAACATATTGGGCATTCCAGCCCATCCCAGTAGTTTGGTAGTTTAGCTTAAGGTTAGCATTTGCTGTTTTATCTGAAATTACATTCCATTGCAGGGTTGGTCTGAGAATCAAACCTTTTGGAAGCGAACCAACGTTCAAAGTGTATTTGTTGAAATCTGGAATCATAAATAGTTGACCATCTTTCAACCGAAGGACAACACTTTGCGAATTTGTAGAAATTAAATCACCAGTAATTGGCTTGTCTTTGTCGCTAATCAAAGTGATTTCTTTGCCAATAAACTTATTCAGAATAGTAGTAAAAGAAGCCAAATCATAGCGATAGTTTTGTTCTGCTATTTGAGCATTTTGAATTTCAGCAAAAACAGATGTGGGTATAATGTTTGAAGGTACATTTTCAATTAGTATATCATTAGTACCTTTTTTCAGGTCAAGCTTTCTTTCTTCATTTACCACCCCAATTCCTTGATTATAGATGGTGATAGAAATATTTTTTGAAATTCCAGCACTTAGAACTAGAAATAATGCAAGACCTGTTTTTAATGTCATAAATTCTCTTTTTGTTAAATTTCAACTTCCACTTCTTCATCTTCCAAGATTTTTTCCAAATCTAGCAAAATTAGCAATCTATCTTCAATTTTTCCAATAGCTGTAATAAACTCAGAACTAATCCCAGAAGCAGATGCTGGAGGTGGCTCAGTAATATTTTTATTAATACGAATAACTTCGTTTACTTTATCTACGATGAAACCAATTACTTTATGTTCCAACTCAACAACAATTATTCGAGTATCCTTATCGAAATCAATTTTAGACATCATTAATCTGGCACGCAAATCAATAATTGGAATTACTTTCCCACGAAGATTGATAACTCCCACGACATATGATTGAGTGTTTGGCACACGAGTAATTTCTGTCATTCGGTTGATTTCTTGCACTTTAAGTATATCCACACCAAATTCTTCATCGCCAACCGAGAAAGTAACCAATTGGATGATATGCTCTGAACTATTGTTGTGGTCTCTATTGTCGTCTTTTTTAGCCATAATTTATTCCGTTTTAAGTTGTACTTAGCAGTATTATCGTAAATAAAAATGATAACTTTACTAAATTTAGAATTATAACTTAAAGAAGAAAAAGTACATTACCAACTACTGCCATACTTTAATTTACTTTCCCATCGAATTTGGTCTTGAGTTTGGGTTTGATTTGTGTTGTTTATATATTTATATTGTAGAATCAAATTATTCAAACCCCAAAAAGAAAACGGTGCATCTATCACAAATTCAGGATTGGAAATATTATTCAAATTGCCACCAACAGACCATTCCAATCCACCAACGATATCGCCTTTCAAGTTTATTCTTGAGTTTTCAATTGAACCCTGGAAATCCACATCGGCACTTTTTATAAAGCCAAAGTTTGTTACAAACTGATTGAGTGTGCTACTAAGCAAAGCAGATGAACCTTTATTTAACGACTGGTCTAATATGTTTGATTGACCAATATTCCCAGTTTTACTTAGCTCTTTGTCTGTTTTGCCAAAAGCAAAAAGATAAACTATATTTTGGAAAATAGTATTGGAATCACCCTGTGCTATCTCGTTGCCAATTTTATAGCCATAGGATAACCTTGGATTCTTTTTAGTACCGTTGATTTGAATATCTACTTCGTAATCTTTTTCCAAATTGTCCACTTTTGTTTTGCCTTTGTAGTTGGCAGTCATATTCAACGTAGGATTTTCAATTGAGCCAGTAGGGAATGAAATTTTTCCAATCAAATTCATCTTCTTGCCAAATAGCACCATAGAAGAATTATTGAAAACATTAATTTCACCTTGCAATGACATCACTTTGCTGCCGCTTGGTTTCTCATATCTCAATGTTTTATTTTTATCTTCAGTACCAATAAAAGTTGTCATGGTAGTGAATGCTGGCAGCCCCATTTCCAGTCTAAACTTTCCAGGGAATCTAACATCTATTTCATAGTTCATCAAATCGTTGAAACTTCTATTTGCAACAAATTCACTTTCTTCTTCATTGTTAATTTCGACTGCTCTATTGCTATCTAAAGTTTTACTTGCATTAAGAATATTCTGTTGAGTTTGGGTAATATTTCTTCTTCTATAATCAAAAGAATTGGTTACGTTTTGCGACAAATCTGGCATTGGCATAGCAATATCAGCATCGAGTATATCAACACTTCCTTCCAAATTAGGTCTATCGAAAGTTCCATAGAATCTTAGAGGTCTATTGCCAGTAGCTATTTTAAATTTCCCGTATAAATTTGGCATAGTCAATTTAGAAGCATCAGAAAGTATTAATATATTCCTAGCATTTATAGTAAAGTCAAATCTTTTGAAATCAAAATTATGCATAGACATATAGCCAGTCAAATTAGCTTGGCTTCTTAAGTTATCTTCTTGCACATTTTTCAAATCCAAACTTAAGAATTTCAATGTGTCTCTGACAAGTTCCAATCTGCCATCTGCCAAGTAGTTAATATTTGAAGCATTTGCCAAAAACGAAACTTTGCTGACTTGCACCCTACCGATGTAATTAACACTATCTGGTGCAAATCCATTAATGAATAAACTTCCATTGCCAAGTCCGCTCAGGTTCGATATTTCAGGAATAAAAGGAGAAACCAATTTCAAATCCAAATCTTTTACTGAAGTAATGATATTGAATTGCTCTTCGGAATGAATTCTATTTTTTACAGCTTTCAATCCCAAATTAAGTGGCAAAGAAATTATTTTGATTTCTAAGTTAGTAGCTAATAATTTATTATCAAGACTTTCTATTTTAATCAATCCAGTAACCAATGAATCGCTATGTGCTAAAGTACCAGCCAATGAGCCAGCATTTTTACCAGTGAATTTCAAGTTGCTTGTTTGGAAGTCCAAAGTAGCATCTGGGTCTGAAAGAGTCCCATTTAAAAGCAAATTAGCTTTCTTGATTGTCCCTTGCATAGTCTTTAAGTTGGCATCGGCAACATTAGTTTTTGTAAGTATTTTTTTAATGTCAAAATTTTCAAGCACAAGTTTTAAATTGCTAAATTTCTCCTCGTTCTGATAGTATAAGCCAGACAAAGAAATAATCTCAACAGAATCATTTGCAACAACAAAATTCCTAACGTTAATCAAGTCTTTACCCATTTTCACATCTATTTGATCGAGATTGTAAATATGAGCTTTATCTGAATAGTTAAAATTCAATTTATCTATTTTTAAATCAATTTCATTGCCTATCAAACTTGCTACGCCATCTAATTTAACATCAAATTCAGAATTTACAATTGATTTGCTTTTGAAAGCAATCTTATCGCCATCGAAATTCAACTTCAAGTTCGGTTTCTCTATTTGCAAATCATTAATCTGTATTTTTCTATCAGTTTGCAATTCCAAATTGAAAGAATTAAATTTTCGTAGTCCATCTTGGTATGTTAAATTCAAATCTCCAAGTATTTTAGTTTGGAAAGCTATTAACTTCAAATCTTTTGTTTCCAATCCGAAGTTCTTTATATCAAATTTGTTTATTTTCAAACTACTTGAATTTGAATCAGATTTAATTTCAATATCCAAATCAGAAGTGCTAACAAGTTTAATGTTATTTGTGAATAACGAAACTGGCGACAAGTCTTTAATGTTTGCAGTAATTCGACAATCTAACACATCAAAAGATGCATTGTTAAGCACATTTTTGCTGATTGTTGTGTTTAAATCACTAGCTGGAAAAATAGTAGTATATTTCTTTCCGAAAAAATCCGAAAGATAATCAGCTTGGTCTGCAACTGATTTTAGCAAACTTGCATAAGAGAATCTGCCCTCCAATTTTGCATCGAAGAAAGTAGAGTTAAAATCGAATACTTTGTAATTGCTATCTCTGCTGAAATTAGCATCGAAAGTGAATGGTAGAATAGATCTATCGCCATAAAGCACAATATCAAAATTCGATTTTACAGACCCAATTATTTTATCGGGATCGAAACTCTCACCATCAATTTTAATTGAACCAGTTGCATATTCTGGGGCTAATTTTGTTCTAAGTATTTTAGCAAAGTTTATAGAATTAAAGTCGAGATACAAATCGTACTTTGGTTCTAATTCTGAAAAATCAATATATCCATTTGCATTCAAAATAGATTTTTCTTTTTCAATAAACTCATCGAATTGGCTTTTGTTTGCAAATTCCACATTTAGAGTATCAAATTTCAATCTGTTGCTGGCAGAATATAAGATTAAATTAAGATTATTTATTTCGTTATGAAGTATAACTGAATTAGTAGCATTTAGTTTATAGTAGCCATTAAGCTTTTTAGGATCAACCCCTTTTGCATCTGTCACCAAATGTCCATTAATTGAAGTCTTTAAGCTTGTGTCTTTTGCAAAACTCGCCAAATCAAATTGTTCTAAAATTAAGTCTGCTTTATAGGCCAAATCTTTATTTGAAAAATCCAAGTTCGCAAATCCTTTAGCATTTCCATTTTCCGAGATAAGCTCCAGTTTGGTTTGCACAGTTTTAGTATCGCCTGTGCCGAGTAATGATTTTACATTGATTGCATTAATATTCGGCAAATATGAAATATCAGCATTAGGTATAAACTGGGCAACATCAGTCTTATAAATCAATGAATTGCGAATCTCAATTTCATATTTAATTTTGTCGCCCTTTGTTGCATTGAGTAGATTAGCAGTAAACTCCAAGTTTGATTTATTATTTTTCAAAAACATCTGGGTAATCACTAAGCTATCCAATTTTCCAGAAGCTATTAATGAAAGCTTGTCAACTTCACCAAACCGTGTTGGCATTGGAGCAAAGTATTCAATAAATTCGCCGTTGAAATTTTTAGAATCCAGCTTCAGAGCCAATTTCATATTTTGCACTTCCCTATCGCCGATGTGCTTGAATATATTCAAATTATCAGCTTTAGCTTCTATTTTCAAATTTGAAGTTTTAGAAACTAGTTCTAAACTTAGAATTTCTACTTTCTTTTCGTTCAGTTCTATTTGTGCGTTGGCACTCTTCAAATTTGTATTAGAGATTAAATCTTTAAAGCTAAGCTCAATTATATTGACTTTAAAGTCATTATTGAATAAGTCAATTTTTCCATTCAAACTCAAGTTCAAATCTTGCAAATTATTCTTGAATGGATTAAATATCTTTCTTTTTGAACTGTCTAATTTATCATTGATAGTAACTTGAGCATTCTCAAAAATCAGATTTCCTAAACTAATAAATAAATTTGGATTAGGTTTTGGATAATCGTCTTTCTTTTTGGGCTTGGCAATATGTTCAAAATTCCAAGTAGAATCTTGGCTGCTTCTAATCAATTTGATTTGCGGGTCTTTGAAAGCAATTTTATTGATGAATAATTTTTGCAAATTCGATCTCATTAAAGAAAAATCCACAAATAGAGATGGAGTGCTCAACAATGTATCGCCAACAGTAATTATTCTTACGTTTATCAATTCCAAATTTATTAGCCCGTTCACTCTCAAATCAGTAAACTCTACCTTTGCTTCCAATTCATCGGAAAGCAAGTCCGAAGCAGTACTTGTATAAAGCTTTCTTAGTCCAGGAATTTGAAACGATGCAATAAATCCAGCAAGTATGATTAGCATTGCTGTGATTGAAAACACAAAAAACACGAATAATCTTCTCCACCACCTTTTCTTTTTTGGCGGAGATTCAATTTCTGTTTCGGGCTTTATTTTTTCTTCTTTTGGATTCACTGTTTGTTTTTATATGCAAATTAATGATTATTTGGGTATTTACTCATTAAAAAGAAGTTAATTTTTATTGAAAATGGTCGAACTTGTTAAATAAACATACATTAAATTTAATAAATTTTAGTCTTTTAATTAAGTTTTATTAATTTATTTTAAGTAAATTTGCAATTGATATATGAGTAGTACTGAAATAAATAGCCAAAAAGAGAATATTACTGCAGCTTCAACAACTAAAATCTATGATAGTGCTGATCAAGAAATAGCTATCAATAATGTCGCTAGCAATAATGTTACTATTCCCAAAGCTCCTTTGCCAGAAGCTAAGAGAGTTGACGTACCTAAATCTGAACCTGTCAGTAATTTAGAAAATCAGCGAGTAAATCAAGTGGCGGATAAAGACAATATTTCAAGTAAACAAGAAATAGCAACTCCTAATCCGAAACCAATACCAGCTCAAAATGCTATTCCAGACGCAGAAATTGCTAAAGCTCAGCCAATTCCAGCTCCAGTTCAGTCTGCGGCTGCACCTGCAAAATCTATAATTGATGTAGCAAAAGCAAATGTACCTGTGAAACCAAAAGACGAATTACCCGAAAAATTAATAGTGATGACAATTGATGATGACAAATGGATTCAAAGAATTTTCACTCAGTATATTGGGCAATGGGGCTTTAAACATTATCAAGCGTCCGATCCCTTTAAAGGACTTATGGATGCAATTAAGTATCAACCACACTTAATTTTCTTAGATATTGTTCTGCCAGAAGTTGGTGGTGAAATAGTTTTGCAGTTCCTTCGCAATATGGAAGCTACTAAAAGTATCCCTGTTGTAATTATCTCTGGAAATCTCAATAAAGAACTAATCAGAAATGCCTATGTGCTTGGTGCTAAAGGGTTCATTACAAAACCTTTCAATCAGGAAATTTTGTTTTCTAAAATTAAAGAAACTTTAGACCCTATTCTATTCCAAAAAATGGTAGATGCTGGAAGAATAATTCCAAATATCCCAGTGAAAAAACCACAAGTCAAAGCTTAATGATAAGGGCTTAAAACCTCTCTTCTTCCTTTATAATTCGTTCGGAATGTTTTAAATATTTCTATGCGATTCAGTGGGTTTTTATTTATTTGAGATTTAAATAAATCAGATTCAGCTTGAATATTTCGTACCTCATTCATTGCTTGCATTACTTCGCCAATATTTTCAAAGCTAATAATTGACTTTTTGTCTTGCTTATTTATTTCATTTTCAATTTGCGAATAATCTAATTCCAAATTTGCAAATTCGGCCAACTTCTCTAATACTATTTTTGTACCATTTATCTTTCCTTCTTCCGTATGCCCAGCAATGTGTGGAGTAGCAATTAGAGACTTATTCATAAGTTCCAAATCCACATCTGGCTCTTCTGCCCAAACATCGGTTATCAAAGTGCAATTGCGGCTTTGCTGCAATTCAAGCAGTACGTGTTCATTTGATATTTTGCCACGTGATACATTTATTAAAACTGAGTTTTCCTGCACTTTGCTCAAAAGCAGTTTCTCATTCAGCAATTCATAAGTTGGGTGGTCGCCACCATAAATCAGAGGAATATGATTAGTGATTACATTGACTTGCGAAATCAAGTTTTTCAAGTGCGAATATTTAAAATCAAGACCATAATGCCTATGCTCTTTCTCCAAATGAGGATCGCAAACAAGCAAATTCTCTCCTTTAATTCCTAATTTATTGCAGTAATAAGCAAGCTTGCTCCCAACATTCCCAAATCCAATTATTCCAACTTTAAGCTTAGAGAAATCAAAATCAAATCCATAGCTTGCGAAAATAGAATATAAAGTAAACTCAGTAACAGAGTTTGAATTGCAACCAAGTGCATCTTCAAATTGAATATTTGATTTTTCTAAATATTCTTTATCGAAGTGATCGCTGCCAGAGGTGGCAGTTGCAATAAATTTCACTTTAGTATTTGCCAAAAGCTGGGCATCAGCTTTAATGGTAGAGCGTATTAGCAAAGCTTCTGCTTGAGATTTTATAATGTATTCGTTGGTAATTTCACTGAATGGAAGCACTTCAAATTTTGCAATGCCTGCAAGTGTTTCAGCAGCTAAAGGAATGTTGTCGTCTATTATTATTTTCATTTTGTAATTTTCATTTAGATTTGTATTACAAAATTAACGAATATATATTTAATCTTGATTTGAATCCACTTTAAGTATTAGATTCTTGCTCCAATTACTATAACCTTTTGTGAATTTTACTCGTAATTTCAAATGAATTTCGCCACTAAATCCAGAAAGTTTACAAGAGTTAACCATACTGTTGTGAAGTTCCAGCCAGTTTTTCGATGATTCATTATCTTTTATAGCCACTTGGTAGTGCTCGATTCCTTTTATTTCAGGCCAAGTTAATATCTTCTCTTTTCGATTGAATTCAATTTGAAAATCATTAACCAAAGAAGTCAATTTGATTGTCTTAATAGGTACAAAACCAAGATTAAGTAATTTCAAATCTCGTTTGCCCCAAAACGCCACCAACCAATTATAAAATGAACGTAAATTAAGCGAATCGTTATCGTGCAGTTTATTTAATGTATTTGTATATTCAATAGTTTTAATTCTTTGTTGCTCTGATAGCTGGTAATTTTGGTAGGCATCTGAATATAACTTTTTCAAGTTATCTATCATCAATTGAGGCAAAACATAATTACTTAACTCTGCAATCAAGCTATCATTTGCTTCAATAAATCTTTGAATTTTTTTATACTTTTCAAGTCTATTATAGGGAACTGCTTCTTCAATTCCATAAAGTCTTTGAATATCTTTTAAGTTCTCAATCTTATTAAGCAAAAGTCCTTTCATAACAACATACCTTTCGAATAAAGCTACATCGCTTTCAAGACTTTTGCGAGAAAGATTATTCTTTAATGTAATTTCACTATTTTGTACGTTCAAAGCAGAACTATAAGTACTATAAGCTCTTAATGCCCAATCAAAGTCTGCGGGCGATAGGGAAAGTTCAGATGCAAACTCTTCAATATGAGACGATAGTAGATATAATCGAGACTTACGTACTTCTCGTATATCCATACTGAATGAGTTATTATTTATTATATATTTGGGCATAATTAATTAGGTTCTAAACTTATAGTTGCTACTTAATGCTATAATTAACATCAAATATATAATGAACTTTATTAATATTTGAACTTTTTTTTGTTTAGAATTCCTTATTTCAATATCAGGATAGAATAAAATCTATAACTTAAGATTTATTTCTATATAATAGCTTTCTAATATTTCAAAATAGTGAATAAAATAACAAATTATAATTAATCATTCTAATTTATTTTTGCTTGCAAAAGTGAGAAAGCCATAAATTATTGAGTTATCAATCAAAATAAAATGGTATCAAAAAAAAAGGGTAAAGTTCTTTCAAACTTTACCCTTTCTGTATTTAGGTTCCTAAGTTAAAATTAAGCATTCAAATGGACGCCATTCTTTCTCTTTTGGAATGCACCATTGCCATTTCTCGTTCTATCAGCTGTAGATTTTGAACTTCCATCTTCTTCAATTTTAAACTGTCCAACCAATTGATTCAATTGCTCAGTCATATTTGAAAGTTGTTCTGAATTCTTAGCTATTTCTTCAATTTGAAGTGCAGATTCAGCAGTAACTTGCGAAATAGAAACAACGTTTTTAGAGATTTCTTCACTTGTGGCAGCTTGTTCTTCACTAGCCACAACAATTACATTAATCATATCCAAAACGTCTTGTGAACTTTGTACGATTTCTCTTAACGATTCTCCAGCTCTATCTGCCAAGTTAATACCGTTTTGAACTTCCTCGTTACCTTTATTCATAGCAAGTACAGCAATCTCAGTATCAGACTGAATTCCTTTAATCATAGTAGCAATTTGTTTAGTAGCTTCGGTTGTTCTTTCAGCAAGTTTTCTAACTTCATCGGCAACTACAGCAAATCCTCTGCCTTGCTCGCCAGCTCTTGCAGCTTCAATTGCAGCATTCAATGCCAATAGATTAGTTTGGTCTGCAATGTCATCAATTACAGAAATAATTTCCCCAATTTCTTTGCTCGATTCACCTAATTTCTGAATGTTGCTTGCGGAATTTGAAACTACAGTCGCAATATCTTTCATTTTGCCAATTGTTTGCTCCACAACGTTTCCACCATCTCTGGCAACAGCTCCATTTCTTTCTGCTACTTCTGCAGTTCTACCCGCACTTTGAGCATTATCAGAAACAGTACGGCTCATTTCTTCCACAGCCGAAGCCACTTCGTCCGATTGAGCAGATTGCTCTTGCGATGCAGCTGCCAAAGTCTCAGCGGTAGCAGTCATTTCAAATGCAGTAACAGAAGTCATTTTCACACTTTCAGCCACTTGACCAATTAGATTTTGCAACGATGAGCCAAGAGTATTAATACTTTGTTTCAAGTTGTCCAATTCACCATTATAATTTCCTTCCATAGAAACAGTCAAATCGCCATTACTCATAATTCCCAAAACGTGGTTAGCTTCATTCAGAGGAGTAGCTATTGCTTCCAAAACTTCATTTAAGCCACCAACAATTTTTTGCCAACCCCCTTGGAATCCTTTGTCATTTCCTCGTACATCCAAGTTTCCATCTTTAGCACTATCAATCAGTTTTTCTACTTCACTTGAAAGATTAAGTAAGTTTGCTTGTACATTATTCAAAATGTTATTGATAAAGACTTTCTTGCCTGGAAGTGGAGGCATCACAGCATTGAAATTACCGTTTCCATATTCTTCAACTATTGCCATTGCTTGTTTTTTAACAGCAATGTGACCTTGAACCATTCCATTCAAACCAAGAGCCATTATTTTATATGAACCACTGAATGAATCTTCATTCATATAAACATCAATTTCGCCCAAATCGTGCTGCTTGCTCATGTTTTGCATTTGATTTGTAAAATCATTTAATGTATCAATCAACTTATTAACGTTGTTTTTAGTTACGTTGAAATCGCCTTTGTATTCTTCTGTAATTTTAGCTGGGATATCTCCTTTACTAATACTTTCCAAATAATCTGAAGTAACATCAATAGGTTTCACGAAAGATTCAATTAAATTATTTGTACTATTTGCAATTCCTTTAAAATCAATTGCAGTAATTTCTTCGTTAAGTCTTGAATCAAGTTTACCGTTAATAACGTCATTGGATAATAATGTAACGTCATCTTGTACTTTGCTTATACCTTTACTTATATTAGTTGAAACTATTAAACCAATGAAAACAATTAATAGAGTAAAGCCAGTTGCAATACCAGCAATTGTTAAAGATTGTGCAGCCACAGCTTCATCAACTGGTTTCAAATCCATTTTCAATTCAAATGCACCGTGTACTTCTCCTGCTTTCCAGCCTTCCATTAGAACGCCAGTGATATCTTTACCATCAGCTCTACCCCATAATTTTTGTGAATTAGCTGGGTCGCCATGGCAATTCAAACATTCTTCAGTAAGGACAACAGGTCTGAACATTCTGATTGAATTAGTTTTGGGATCAACTTCCCAATGTTCTTTTTTAGATTTATCATCAAATAAATTCAATACTCTAAGTTCATATTCATCAGGTAAATTATCTGGATTTCTAGGTGATACTTTAGGAATCTTTAGAGTGTACCCCAATTCTTTTGCTTTTTTAGAAGCCACTTGCATAGCTGTGAAAATTGGTACAGTATATAAAACATCTTTTACTTCTGTCAAATCTGTTCTAAATACTTTATGGTTCAATTGGTCAGCAGAAAATTCTCTTGCCGATTCAGCTGAAAGTAATACAGCTCTTGCTTTATTTACCAAAGCTTCTTGCTGATCTGATCTGTATTGATTAGAAAAGTAAAAAAACAAACCAATACCTAAAGCTATACCGGCTATTGTTAAGGGCAGCAGTATTTTGGTTTTAATGCGTAAATTATTTAGGTTCATAACGAAACCTCCTTAAATTAATTAAATGGGGGAATTTCTAATTTTGGATTATTAAATATTAATAATCATTTCTGGACTCCAGTCGCTAAAGCCAAAATCATTCTTGACACGAAGTTTAAAACTATTTTCGGCAACTAAACCACTAGTTTTATAATGATTTTGCTCACCTAAAAAAAGTTCTATCCATTCGCTTGTAGTATCTTTGTCTCGCATAGCCAATTGGTAAACACTTATATTTCTTATTTTATTCCAAGTTAGCATTTTTTCATCTTTGCTATAATTGATGAAAATATTACTTAAATTTTCTCCAATTCTTGCAGATTTCACAGGTACAAAACCCAAATCATACAATCTTGTATCTCGTTTGCCCCAAAATGCTACAACCCAATTATAAAGATTGCGTAGCTTTGCTGAGTCATCATTAAAAATATCATTTAAGATTATGGTTCTATCCATAGAATTCTCTTTACGAGATTCTGACTCATTATACTTAGAAAAAGAATCTTCCATTAAAGTACGCAAATTGTCAATCATTAATTGTGGAAGTACAAACTTACTATCCTCAGTTAAGTAATAATCATTCGCTTCTAGGAATTGATTTGCCTTAACATATCTATCTTTTCTATTATATGGAACAGGTTCATTGATTCCATATCGTGATAAAATCTCTTCGGAATTGCTTATCCTGCTCATTAATAATTCTTTCAATATAACATATCTTTCAAATAACTGCGTGTCTGCCGCTTGGCTAACTCTAGAATATTCATTCTTTTGAGCCAATTCAATAGATTGATTCATTAGTGCTGTTTGATAAATTGAATATGCATCAATTGCCCAAGTTAGCTCGTCTGTGTCAAGAGTCAATTCAGAAGCAAATTCTTCTATTCTGTTCGACAGAGTAAATAATCTTGACTTTCTCGCCTCTCTTGTATCCATAGTAAAAGAGTTATTTTGGATTATGTAATTTTGCATCAGAATCTATAAATAAGTAAATATTATCTGTTTGTAATTTTAACTATATCAACTTAATATCTATTTTAACTAAATGCAAATTATTTTATAACAATTATCTACTATTTTGAAATAAATAGATTTTAAAATTATAAAATAATTTATAATTTTAACAAAATAGTAAATATTTTATTAAAAAGAGTATTTAATGTGATGTGGATTAGTTTTGTAATTACTTGCTTAGAATAATGATAAAGAGGATTATCATTCCGACAAGACTTCCGCCTGCTATATAAAGAGCAAGATTGCCTTTTTTTTCAGTAAATGTGGCTTTTTCTACAATAGTTTCGCTTTCTGCAATAAGCTTATCTAATTTTTGGGCTATACTTTTTACATCCTTAGCCAAGGCAGAGTTGTCGCCCGATGAAGCAAGCGATTTAGTTGTACTTCCGCCGCCGCCGCCCAATCCTTTGAGTTTATCGGCTATACTGGATACGCTACCGATATCGCTTTCGCCCCAATCATCGAAGTCATCTTTGGGTTTGCCGCCTCCGCCGCCTCCGCTAGACTCAATTTCTTCCACTTTGTCTATAACGGTTAGTATATGGCGTTCGAGTTGTTTATATCTCTGAGAGAATGAAGTTTCCAATTCATCATTTTGCAAAAGTATAGCATTATTGAGTTCGTCGGTGATTTGGGATAATCTCGAAGAGTCTGATTTCACACCTTCCACTTCGTTCGACATCACTCTAAAATCTTTTTTTGTGTTTTCATTCAAGTGCATCAATCTTTGTTCGTTAGTTTGCACTTTTGTTTCGAGTTGCTTAACTTTCATAGAAAGTCGCACTTCAATTTTCTGAGATTCTTTCTCTAATTCATCTTCCACTTTTTGCTCAATCATAGCAATAGTTTGAGCCAGTTCCTTGTCTGATTTATACCTGAATTCATTGATAGCGCCTTGAAGCTCAAGAATATATTTAGTTATAGATTCACTTTGCTCTTGCAATTGGATACGTACTCTTTGCACTTCGAGCAATTCTCCACGTAAGTTCTCAGCTTTCTCAGTTGTTTCGTCCAATTCCTTAATTGCAGAATCGTGAATTTCCTGCAAATTTTGAATTTTTTCTTCAACTCTAGTTGTAAGCAAAGCCATAGCATCGACTACAGATACTCTCTGTCGCTCAAGATTTTTCATTTCACGAGTAAGAATTTCGAATGAATTATTGTACTCTTTAACCTGCCCTTTAACAGATTCAAAAAGTGATTTCACTTCTGGGCTTAAGGCTCTATTGTTTTCCATTTGGCTGTGCTCTCTAAGAAAAAATTCAGTGTAGATGATAGAAATTTCAAGTAGTATTCTTCAATTTCTGGAATTGGTACTTTAGTGTGCCTTTGCAAGATTTCAAACATCTCCAATCTAAATGGCTCTTCGTTTGTGTATCTTTCGAACAAAAATTCGTTTAAATATTCCAGCAAATGCCCGTCTTCGGCAAAGTCCTCAAAGTGTGTTTTGGGGCCTACTGTTTGCAAAAGTCTATTTATTTGCTGTTCGTTGAATTTTTGTTTCATTGCTTAGCTTATATTTTTTTTTAAATTTAACGAAATTCCAGTAATATTCAAATCATTAAATTAGATTTTCGTTAAATTAGAACTATTCTTTAATTGTTTATATTTTTGCAAACAAAATTCTGACTCTATATTGAAAATAAATTGAGTTTTATGGAAAAGCAAAAAATAAAGAAAACCCAATCGTTAATGGACTCCTATTCCGATCAAGCTAGTTATCTAGCAGATAAAGAATATGTGATGCATACAGAAAGCCCAGATGAAAATCTGGCTGAACTTTTAAGATTGGCAGCTGAAAGACTTAAAACCCATAATGATAAATTAATAAAGAAGGCATTCTATTTTGCATTGGAAGCTCATAAGAATCAAGTGCTTCCAACTGGTGAACAGTATAGTCAAAAGCTATTCGATGTGGCTAAAATTGTTTTAACCAACTTTCGTTTGGACGACACTTCACTTGTTTGTGCATTGCTTAGTGAAGCTGTGATAGAAGAAACTGGTTTCAATATAGAAGATATTCGCAAAGAATTTGGGTCAACAGTTGCTGAAATAGTAGAAGGAATTGATAAAATCCGAAATGTAGAAGAGAACTTCATTGAGTATCTTTCATTCCTTGAGCAATATAGAAAAATCCTATTCTCACTTTTCAAAGATGTGCGAATTATTTTGATTAAAATTGCAGAGCGACTTTATATATTGCGTACTTTGCAATTCTATTCGGAAGAGAAGCAGCTTCGAATAGCCAAAGAAGCTATGGAAGTATTCGTTCCATTCACAAATAGATTCGGGCTAAGAAATATAAAATGGGAAATGGAAGACCTTAGCTTTAAATTCACAGACAAAGAATCATTCAATGAAATTAAAAGCAAACTAGATGGAACACGTGAAGAAAGAGAAAAATATTTGCAGAACTTTTTACAACCTATAAAAGATAAGTTAAAGGAAGATCCATTCCTTAATAAAAATAATATTACTTTGGAAATAGCTGGAAGAGCAAAACATATCTATTCAATATATAATAAGACAATTCTCCGCCAGCAACCAATGGAAAAACTCAACGACTTAATAGCAGTTAGAGTAATTCTTAACACTGACGATGAAAATATGTGTTTCTATGTTTATGGGCTTATAGCTTCAATTTATCATCCAGTACCAGAAACATTTAAAGATTACATAAATGCACAAAAGCAAAATGGCTACCAATCGCTACATACTGCTGTGATGGGGCCTGGCTCAAAACCAGTAGAAGTGCAAATCCGAACTATGCAAATGCACCTTGTTTCCGAAGAAGGCGTGGCAGCACACTTTAAGTATAAACGTGGGCTTGTGCCAGCAACTTCAGTTTTCGAGAACCAAAATGCACAAGAATGGATGGACTCCGTACGTGAGATATTTGAAAACTCCGATGAAGAAAATCCAAAAGAGCTATTGGATTCGGTGAAAAATAATTTGTTCTTGAAAGAGATTCATATTTTCACACCAACAAATAAAATTCTTACATTCCCTTATGGCTCAACCCCTATTGATTTTGCTTTTGCAATTCATTCCGAGCTAGGCTATCACTGTGTGGGTGCAAAGGCAAATGCCAAAATAGTTCCTTTGGATTACAAAATGCAAAGTGGCGATCAGCTTGAAATTCTTACTTCCAATAAGCAATTTCCTAATAAGGAGTGGCTTAAGTTTGTCAACACGAGCCGTGCCAAATCGCAACTAAATCGTTTTTTCAAAAACGATGATAAAATTAGCTTCTGCGAAGGCAAAGAACTTTGGGATAACACACTCAAATCTAAAGAATTAAAACTGGACAAAAAAACTTTTGTAGCGTTACTTAAGAATTTCAGTTTTTCAAATGAAAAAGAATTCTATATCTCGCTTGCCAGATTGAAAATCAGCACTCGTGACATACTTAAATACTTGCATAGCCGAGAAAGTGGAATAGAAATTTCTCAAGCTAATAATGACAATAACATTTTTGCAAATCCAAATGCTGAGAGCTATGTAATTAATCTGATTATCAAGGGCAAAGACAGGCCAGCCCTTGTTAATGACATTACAAAACTAATCATCAAAAAAGATGAAGCTATGCTTAGTGGCGTCAGTTTTGATACTTACAACAATGATTTTACAGGTATTCTCACAATTAATATTAAAAATTCAAAAATACTCAGCGTATTGACCCAAGAAATTACTGAATTAAATGGAGTTGATTCAGTTGATTGGCTGGAAAAATAGACATTGTGAAAAAGATATTAATAATTTTTAGCAATAGCACTTTAACTTGCTTTTGAAATGAAACAAAAAACAAAAAATGAATACTGAAAACTTAGAAATTTTAAAAACAAGATTAGAGCAATTAGACAAGAAAGAATACAAACATAAATTTGCAATTCCCAAAGTCTGGATTGATTGTGCCAAAAATACAGAAACTATTGAACTAAACCCTTTTCAATTTTTTTTAAATCAAATTGCAAAAATAGAAGAACTATCTAAATCTGCTAAAAGTAAACCAAAGCGAAGTAGCGACAAATTAGTTTATAATTTATTTCCACGCTATGCTACTGCTTTCGACCATAATTCTGATAAAGATATTGCAATTGAGATTGAAGAAAACCAATTCAGAGAAACTGGCACTTTTCTAAAATGTATTGCATTATTGCCTTATATCAAATCTTTAGGTTGTAATTTAATTTATACTCTGCCAGTTACTTCTATTGGAATAGACGGCAAAAAAGGTTCACTCGGTTCGCCTTATGCCATTCGCAATCCACTTGAACTGGAAGAAACTTTATCAGAACCTATACTTGATTTAGATATTGACTCACAATATAAAGCTTTTGTGGAAGCTGCACATTTGCTTGGTATCGCAATTGTAAATGAATTTGTGTTTCGCACAGCAAGTATTGATTCTGATTTGGCTCTAGAACATCCAGAGTGGTTCTATTGGATTCAGTCTCGAATTAAAGATAGAGAAGTTGGCAACACAAGCGAAGCTCGATATGGTATGCCGATGTTTAATAAAAAAGAATTGACCGAAATTAAAGCAAAAGTTGCTTCTGGCGATTTTGAAAACACAGTCCCTCCACACGAACAACATAGAAAAATGTTCAATCCAACTCCGCTAAAAGTGGCAAGAGTGGAGAGCAAAATTTTCGGTGTCACGGGCAAAAGTCAGGAAAGCAGAATACCTTCTGCATTTGCCGATTGGCCGCCAGACGACAATCAGCCAGCTTGGAGCGATGTTACTTATTTGAAATATTACGATGCACAAGATTTCAACTACATTGCTTACAATACCATTAGAATGTACGATGCGAAATTAGCGAAGAAGAAAAACAAAGTTGATAATCTTTGGGAATTTGTCAGCAATATTATTCCTACATTCCAAGATAAATATGGAATAGATGGAGTTATGATTGATATGGGTCACTCATTGCCCGAAGCTTTACTGCTAGAAATCATTAAAAAAGCTAGAGCTAAGAATAGCGAATTCATTTTTTGGGAAGAAAACTTTTTACTTTCCGAAGAAAGTATTTCAAATGGATATGATGGAGTGCTTGGTTATGCTTGTTTCGATGAACACGAACCTGATAAATTCAAAGATATAGTTGAGCTTTTCCCACAAGCGGAATCAACTATACCTCAATTTTTTGCTACTTCTGAAACTCACAACACAAAAAGAGCTTACGCTAGATTCAAAAATAGAATGTACAATTTGATGACTTTCAAGTTGAACCGTCTGCTTCCATCTATTCCATTTATTCATAATGGTTTTGAATTATGTGAAGAAACTCCCGTAAATACTGGACTTGGCTTTACAGATGAAGAAATTGCCGAATACCCTGCGGAAAAACTACCACTTTTTTCATTGGCTGCTATGAATTGGCAAAATGAAAATTCTATTATTGACGAAATGATAGAATATAATAAAATGCTTAGCAATATTGATTTCACAAATAATGTTTTGGACTCAATTGATTTGGGCAGCGGTATGGTTGCGTTCTATCGGAATGTAGCAAATGAGAAATTACTTGCTATTGCTTCTATGAAATCAGAACAAACAGAAATTGATTTGAATAGATTTGAAGGCACTTTGCACAAAGATTTGAATGAAGAAGCTGCCGATAAAACCCAAAAGCTAATATTAAATCAATTCGATGTAGCAATTTATTTAGTGAAGTAATTTAGTTTCTAAACCCCAGTGCTGCCGAAGCCACCTGCTCCACGCTCAGTGTCGTCTATAGTGTCGGACTCTGCCCAATTCACTTGTGAGTATTGAGCTACTACTAATTGTGCAATTCTATCGCCACGATTTATGATAAAGTTTTCTTTACTAAAGTTAGCAAGTATTACTTTGATTTCTCCACGGTAATCGGAATCAATTGTGCCAGGAGAATTCAAACAAAACACACCATTCTTTGCAGCCAATCCACTTCGAGAGCGTACTTGACATTCAAAGCCCTCGGGCAAAGCTATAGCCAAGTTAGTTGGCACCATTTCCACTGTACCAGCTTTTAGCTCAATTGGCTCAACGAGTGCAGCGTAAACGTCCATACCAGCTGAACCACTTGTGGAATATACTGGCAATGGCAAATCTGTAAAATCAGGGCTAACCCTTTTAACTTTAACGACTATTTTTTCTGCCACCACTTCTTCCATCTTTTCTGTTTGAATCGCCACCAGATCTTCTTACTCCAGAAGGTCTATCGGAATCGCTTCTTCTTCTTGGTTCAAATCCATCATTTCTTCTTTCGCCGCCTCTATCGTCTCGTTTGAAGTCTGGTTTATCAGCACTCCAAGGTCTGCGTTCTGGTCGGCTATCTTTATCGTCTCTATTGAAAGCTGGTCTGTCCGATTTAAAGTCTCTTCTTTCGCCGCCTCTATCGTCTCGTTTGAAGTCTGGTTTTTCAGCACTCCAAGGT
>Ga0163149_10001550_pt1 | contig 29335 bp, 25 predicted proteins | sample OliLakLV19MP5G1_FD_148604 | JGI IMG/M metagenome (GOLD analysis project Ga0163149, IMG submission 148604) | Freshwater microbial mat bacterial communities from Lake Vanda, McMurdo Dry Valleys, Antarctica - Oligotrophic Lake LV.19.MP5.G1 | ecosystem: Environmental > Aquatic > Freshwater > Lake >... | reverse complement strand
ATAGGTATGAATAAAATGTGGTTTGCGCAACAAGGCTATTATAGCCTGAGTGAAAACCACAGGTCCTTACATCGTAAATCACTTTAAAGAAACCGCCGTACACGTAAGTATATACGGTGGTGTGAGAAGGCGGCAAAGTTAAATAGCTTTGCCCCCTACTTTAATTTTTCTGTATACGGTAAGATATCCATGTTGTTGGGGTTTTCAAACTTGTCTTTCTGCATTTCAAAATTCATTAACCGTTCTTCTTTATAAGTAGCCCAGTTAAATTCCAGCAGAAAATCGGCTGCCGCCTGGGCTCCCTTCCGGAAGAGTTCAATTTTTTCTTTATCTCCCATGAAGAAGTTCAACCAGCTGTGTTCCTGCACATCAATGTTCTTTACCCCTTTATTGAAAGCCCGGTTCTTGGTGATAAAATCCCGGTCAAAGTTGAAACGGATGGTGGCAAACAGGGAAGAAATGTATCTGAAGAAGGTATTGTTGCTGCGGTTGGCCATGTCCAGCACACCATCCTGCAGGCGGATGCCGAAAGTGGGCATCCGGGGTACAGGATATTTCGGGTTATAGAATACGTTAATAGGAAAATTGGATAGTGTACCTCCATCTATAAACTGTACGGTATTGGGAATATTTTTATTTTCATTCTGCCAGTTCAGGTGTTTGTCCCAGGCCCCAAAAGAACTTTTTTTTCTTATATCCGTTAGCGTATAGGTTTCAAAAAAAACAGGGATGGACATACTGGCCCTGACAAAATCACCCGGGTGAACATCCTCTTCTTTGTTCCAGTAAAGGTCCCACATTTGCGTAAATTCAATTTTGCGGTTGGCGATGATATCACAGGCGATGAGGGTTAGCATTGGCATATGTGGTGGCTGATTATTTGGCCGGCGGGGGTCGGGGTTTACTTTCATTTCGGGTTTCCGCATAAAATGAACAGAGAAATCTGCGTAGTTCTCAATCTTTTTTTGTTGCGGATCGGCCTGTATATGAAAAGAGGAAATGAGTTGTTTGATCCAGTCATGAAAAACTTTTCCCTCATTCAGCCCATAGCCATTTTTGGCAAACTGCTTAAATCGGGAAATAGTAAAAAAAAGCAGGCCAACAATGATGAATAAAGTGATGCCGCCTGCCAGTCCGATCCATTTGGCAATACCCGGCTTAATGAAATTGATGACAAAACAACCCAAGGTAAGTAACAATAACAAGATAGCCGTCCAGGTAATAAACCGGATAATTTTCTTAATCACTTTACCGCCTAGCAGTGTCCGTTGAATGATGCGTTTTATCCATTTGGTGAATTTCCAGTTGCCGGATTTGCCATCTACAAAAGAGAACATATCCAGCTGCACCAGGTGTTCTACAATAACAGATGATTTCTCATCTTCTTTATTACCGGCGCAGGCCAGTAGCATAGCGTTGATAGAACCTGCACTTGTTCCGGCCATACTAAAAAAACGGATGCCCATTTTCTCGAGTACATAGGTATAACCCACTAATGCTATACCGAGAACGCCACCACCTTCCTGTACCAGGTCTACGTACTGGTTACCTTTTGCGTCAGTAACATCCGACACTACCAATTCTTTATTCCGGGTTTTTAGATCAGCCTTTAATTTTTCAATGATCATCTCTACGCCGCTTTGTTGCAGGAAATCAGCCGTGGTTATTTTGGGAGTAGCCATGAATAAATGGTTTTGGGAAAGATACTAACGTTCTGTAAAAGAAGATAGGATGCCCAGTACTGCTAGGCTATAGCCCTGCGGAGTATTGATCGTATTTTGAGCAGTTATTTTTATTAGGTATTTTCCTGCAACCGGATTGCTGATAAAAACTTTCTCTGTCGTATTATATTTATCATGTGGTTTCAGGTTGAATGCATTCGTTGTGTCGAAAAAGGAGGAGCGTTTATAAATATGTTGCATATTACCAATTTTCCATTCATTTGATGGTGTTTTTACACTGAGTTGTAAATTATTTTGCACTCCTTTGGCAGGCAGGTCAATCCAGCAAAGTGTAATAGCAAGGCTGTCGGTATTCCCGGGGATTTCGACTACATATTCCCGGTAGGATTTTACTGGCCCGCCGATCGGAGCCCGGCTTTCCAATGCTTTCTCATCACTGTTGTAAATGTCGGAATAGGCTAGCGTTATCTTTTTTGTGGTTAGCAGCTCATTTACATTCACCATCCCATAGCCCTGATCGAAATCCGGGAAACCAACTTCCTGTAAACTTACATCCGCTGGTGGTTTGCGGGTATTTTCAATTTTATAACTGCACCCGATAATAATGGCTTTGATAAGGGCAGAGGAAGGGTTGAGACAGGCGTGGACTGTTCTCAAATATTGTCTTATCAATGCGGCTATTCCACTCACCACCGGGGCAGCCATACTGGTACCTGTCTTGAAAGTGTAATGATCATTGAAAAACTCAGGGCTTACGGGAGAAATAACAGCGGCCGATGCTTTGGCCGCCAATATATAAGTTCCTGGGGCAACCACTTCCGGTTTTATACTATCGTAGTCTGTTGGCCCCCGGCTGCTGATTAAGGCGGGTATATCATAATTTGAAATAAGTGTTTCTGCATTCTGTGGAGCTGTCGGGAAATTTCCCGGACTGCGGCTGCCCCAGGTTTCTGTAATGACCGGTGCAGTTCTTCTGCTGGAGGCAGCACCTACCGTCAATACATTTTTTGCAGACCCGGGTACGCCTACTGTTTTATAGGCCAGGAACCCGTTTTTTGCGTTGCCTTCGTTGCCAGCTGCTACCACTACCAGTATCTCCGGGTTATCATAAATAAATTTATCAACGCTAAAAGCGCCATGCTGGTATTCTCCGCTTAGTTTATAACCCCAGCTCAGGTTAATGATCTTTGCGCCCTGATCAACGGCCATCTTTAATACTTTACCAATATCCACCGGCAGATCCATTTTTTTATTGGCATCTAGTACACCAATTGAAACCACCTGCGACTTTGGAGCCATGCCTTGTATGGTTCCCCCTGATGCCGTGCCATCACCGCAAATAATACCAGCTACATGCGTGCCATGACCAACAAAATCTGTGGCAAGCCCCGATCCGTATTGTAAGGCCGCTTTAATATGGTTTTTAAGATCAACATGTGTTTCATCAATACCGCTATCAATGATACCAATAATCTCGGCCTCTCCTGAAAAGGAACCTGCATTCAAATCGACCAGCCCGATGGTTTTTCGGCAGACATCACAAAACAGGGAAGGGGGTTCAAAACCTGATAGCGATGTGACATAGGGCAAATTTACTAATGCAGCCAGCAGGGGAGAATCAGGGTTAGCTTCTATCCGTATAATATTCAACCCTGTTTCCATAATAATAGCTTGCCCGGATGATTCGATGATCGTTACTACTTTTTCGAGATACTGTTTGTCTAATAGGGCTATCTCAAATACTTTACTGGTAAATGATTCTTCATTTGTATTATTTCGAGACAGGTCATGTATGAGCTGCGGGCTTATTTTTTTTTCAGGCAAATAACTGGTAACAGACAACACGACAGGGAGGGAAAGCAGGAATGAATATTGTTTTTCCGAAAGGCAGGCCGTGTAACTATATTCCTTTTTTTTATCATGAAAGGAGTTTAATGTTACTGCTTGTTCTCGGAGGGAGCTGCGCCATTCATAATTCAATGGCTCCCGAAAAACAATTATGTACAATCCCTCAACTGCTTCTTTCTCCATTTCCGGAAGTAGTGTTGTTTCATTATTCCCCGGAGCATCTGCACCTGGAATGGCTTCCGGCTCCGCCCCTGCATATTCTGGCAGCTCTTGCGGAGCTACTGTCTCTTCATCTTTCATGCTGAAGTGATTCGTCTTTGTATCAATAAATGTACGGTCTGCTTTTTTTTTGAATTGTTCTATCCATTCCTGCGAGATCATATCTTCCTGCGCGGATATTTTCCCGCTTTCAATCGTAAAGAATTCGAGCGGAGTATTATCTGCAATATTTTTTTCCTGTGGAAAATCCATCAGGATACTTTTTTTCTTCAGCACTTCAAGTGATGATAAGGGCACTTCGGCTTCGATCAGCCCGTCATAACGGGCAATATTCTTAGCGTCAGATAAAGAAAGTTCGTCTTCAATTATTTTTTTTTCTTCCTTATCTGAAAAGCGGAATTCGGTCATAATGTATTCATCTTCTGCAGGCATATAAGATCAGTTCTAGATTATTGATTATAACATTGTTTGAGCCAGACTTTCAGTTCATTACTGATATTTTTTTGCGCTATGATTCTGTCCCAGTAAGGTTTGCCTTCCACCAAAGGGGTATCAAATTCAACACTGTCTGCCATTAATGGGTCGGCAAGGAGTTCGGCGACATCTTCTATTTCATATTCCTGGAAAACATCTGCTTCGATCTCAAATTCATTATCCAATACAACCGTAAATTCCTGCGTTGGATCCTGTCCCATATCCATTAATATACTTTCCTCCTCCTCCATTTTTTTTACAAAACCCGGCAAATCCTTCATGATCTCTTCCAATGTATCCATCGAAGACTGGAAACCCACATCGTTGATCTCTGAATTCTCGCAGAACAAATAAATTCCTTTTTTCTTTTTTGAGATGTTGATCTCTTCCAGTGGAAAACTGGTATCGAAATGCAAGTCTTTCATAACACTGATATTGCCATACCGGGGAATTCCATCTACCACTACCAGCTCCACATCTTTTTCCAATGCCTTTACCAGGTGCATATAGGGGTCTGTTGCTTTGCCCCCGATAACCAATATATCAGCAAGTTTACCTTTTTCAAGCGTGCCAACATGATCCTGCCAGCCAGTAACTTCTGCGGCAGCGGTGGTGGCCAGCCTTACCAACTCATAGGTAGTAAATACATCGCCCTGTTCTTTATTGACGTGGAAAGCTACTTTTAGTTCCTGTAACATATTTTTACTACCCGATGGGGACCAGTCACAGCCCAGGCTGAATTTTATTTTAGAAGATTTGAAATCTTTAAGGCTAACGGTCCTGCCATACAGCAATTGATTACTGAATGGCGACCATACTACTTTGGCCCCTTTACCGGCGAGGTGCAGCAAGTCTTCTTTTTTTAATCCCAATGAATGAATACCGATCAATTTGTTATTGATCAGGTCGTTATCCCTGAGGTTAAAGAAGTGTTTGCGAGACCTTTCATCAATTCCCTCGGAAAGATGATAGAAATAAGCGCTGCGGTTTGGTTTATTCAGCGCATTCCTGAAACCATCGATGCGTTCCTGGGCGGTTGCACCAGTAGTAACAAGATCGGGTACCAGGCTGCCTGCTTCTGGTAGGCCGCTGTTTTTTCCAGGCTCTTCCACGTTTCGCATGGCACCTTCAAATATTTTACTTCCTCCTTTTACCTGTGTTCGCATACCCTGTCCCGTGGTAGTACCGCTTATCAATGCTTTTGCTTCAACATAACGTACTAATGCTTTTGCGGAAACACTGTATTTTGCTAGTGCTTGCTTAATCGGCTTGGAAACACCTGATTTATATTCGGCATGGGCCGGCCATTGGGAGCGGTTATCATACCGTTTAGGTACTACCCACAATGGGAGTACATTATATACAAAATGGTTATGCAGGTCAATCAGGCCAGGATAAATGGTTCCTTCGGTATGGATTATTTTTTTACCGGTAAATTCTGTCGGCAGTTCTGTCAGCTTATTAGCAACGGCTGCGATACGTCCCGCTTTTATACCGATATAACCGTCGGCAATAATATCGTTTTCTGATCTCATGGTGACGATACGGCCATGTAAAATATATGGTTGTTGTTGTGGCATATTTATAGGTTATTTGTATTTGTATAATCTTCTGGTTTTTCAGCCCAGATGTCTTCGATTGTTCCTTTTTCAACCGTTTCCTGGTTCATTAGTTCAAATTGGGCTTTCTTTTCTTCAAACAAGAGCATCGCAGATGAATCTGCAGTTAATACCGGATGGTTGGTGAGGGGAACCAGTTCATTTTCATAATCGCATTTGCCGATTTCCAGCATGGGGCAAAATACGCAGGCACCTTTCGGACGCAAGAGATGTTTTGAATTGGTATTGTAAATAATATTATTATTCTGGGCTTCTTCCACCAATTGCTCCAGTACTTTGCCTCTTACGGCCTGATAAGTTGTGGGGTCGCCGGTGATATGACCGGAGAAAATTACCCGGGCGGTCAACTCTGTCCCATCGGGGAGGTCTCCATATTTTAAAACATGTTTTCTTTTTATCAATTCGGTTACACTCTCATTTACTTTCGGATCCCCTTCAATAAAGCGATCTTTCATAGCGGTAATAAAAGGCCGGGCAGTTGTAGCACCTACCACCATGATCACTTTTGGAAGACTTTGAAATAGTTGGCGAAGAAAATATTTCCTATCGTGAAAACATTCTTGTACAATTTCTTTTACCTCTGTTGTGGACATCACGAGGCTTTCAGGGTACCCCGGGTTTTTGGCAGTTAGCCAACGGGCCGAAGGACAGGCAACCATATTTCCATACGACAGATCTTCTCCTACTTTTAGCTGATGACCGTTCCAGTTCATTTTAGCGCCCAGGTCATTCAACAGTTTCTGTAACTCATCATAATATTTTACCAACTGCATTTGTAGTGGAACAGTTCGCCTGCCATTTACTTCTGGTACGGCCAGGTCGGTGAATAGGTTGGGTGGCACTTCGGCATTCCCGCCACCAAAACCTTCAAAAGCATTATCCGGTATTTCTAATTTTTCGGTACTGCGGTAGCGAAAGTAATGGGCAAATTGTTTGTATTCATCAAAGAGGGGATAAACAGAATTCTTTCTAGTCTTTGAAAACCCGGTCAAATTTGGGTTGATGCCCACTACAAAAATCGGGGACTTACGGCATCCGCTTAATACTTCTGGGGTAAGGTTGGCAATGCCTACGTATTCTGAAGGATGACTGATTCCTGTCTGTGCCGGCGGGCCATTTAAATTGTAATCATAGCTATGATAAGCACCCCACTTCCGAAAATAGGTACAGGAATGTTTTTTGCCATTTGGTTCCTGGGCGGTACGCATAGCACTGCAGGGCATCACTTCGTAAATAAGTTCTACTTCGGTTGGCAATTTTGAATTATTCATGACAATTTTTTTTATTTAAGACCGGCAATAACGGCCCAGGTTGTTAATGCGCTGTTGACACTGGTCCAGTAACCATATTTTTCATAGTACCAGACCGCCCAGTGTGTTTGCATATTCAGGAGGGCTGGTTTATGAGGCAGGTCAGCATTGATCTGCGGGTCGGAAAGGTTCCGGATGACTAACCACTTCGGCGGGTTTTGCATTTCTTCACAAACCATTCCCAATACCGCGTCACCCATTTCCACTGCCAAACCTTCTTCCTCCATTTTGTTAGTCGATGTACCAAATTCAAAGAAATCTGTAGTAACGATAGGATGGAACTCAGGCAATTCATCCATACCATCAATTCGTATCAAGGCATTATTATCCCATGCTTTCAATGGCGGAATATTACTGTCAAAACGTTTTGTTGGGGTAGTAAACAGCGGCTCGACTAGATTCTTTTTAAAGGAAGCCATCATTTCCAAGGCTTTGGCAAAATGAGTGGTCGGTACCTGCCAGTTACTTTTGTATTGAGCACCGCTGATGTGCACACCATTATACTTTTCTTTCTTGAATTCATCGGTCAGCCGGAATTTTGCACCCCGAGTTACTACCACATCACCGAGACCATGCTCAAGGAAAACAGCGCCTGCTGTGCCCACTGTTATAACATGACTGGGCCGGGCTTCTTTTATCAATTGTAAAAAAAGATCCTTGACGGGGAGTGTTGCGTAACCAGTTTTGGCATCGGCAGGGGTTCCATCTTCATTCAACCATACACCATCCTGGTTTAGGTGCAGCTCTGATTTGAAGCAAATCACTTTCAGGTCACCGATGGTAACAGGGAACCAGCTGCCCAGGCGGTTATTGATACGGGCGGGCGGTTCGGAAGTACCACCCTTTCGAATAAGCGCCGAAAAGTGGGAGTCGAAATTTCTCCGGTAGCGGTACCATCCATTTCGGCTAGTGCCCGGCGTTAGCACATCTGCAAGGGCATTTTGTTCGGCAACCGTCCAGGTAATCACCAGTACATCTGCTTTTGGCAAAGGCGCATCCAGGCCCGGTTTGGGATTGATGGGCCGGGGGATGGGTGCCAGGCCATCCGGAAATTTCAGTTCGTCGTATAAGGCCATCAAGGCGCCTTCTTGTACTAGTAAAGATTCATCTACTTCGAGGAAGCCATCAATTTCGCTGATACCATCAACGATCAATGCCCTGGCCACTTCTTTTCTGTATTCTAATTCAGAACTGTCCATAATTATTTTTTTATCGGTTTACGAATATGCAGGTTTTTAAAACTAAATGTATTAGCGAGTACAGGGTAGTAAGCAGATGGGTCATCTTCTTTTTCCTGTAACCATCTTTTTGCTACACAACGAAGAAAAATGCGATCGTTCAGGGAAGCATTTTTCACCACACCCACACAGATCCAGTAAGGAGCATCTACTTTATTTTTATAGTATGCAGAAAAATAATTTCCTCTTCTTTCTAACCGCATTGTGCCAGATAATGGCGTATTGCCATCACCTACCGGTGGACCATACTGGTTGTTATCATAATCACTGCCAAGATTCCAATTAATCCGGTATCCATCATTTTCATCATGTTCTACGCCTACATAGGGCGGGCAACCGTGCGGATCATAAAAAGCATCTGCTTCTCGGAAAGAAGAAGGTGGCACATCGCGGTGTGCTGCAGGGTCTACGTTGACAACTGCCATCTCAAGTGTTTGTGCCTGCGACATGGGGCTAATCATTTCATAGTCTACTGTAGCTATAAAATCTCCTTCAATGGGTTTAACAATACCCAGACCACCACCTGAATAGAATGGCCAGCTTTTTTCTGCATATAACATCCGGAGTTCTAATTTATTCAGCCGCTGTTTTGTGTTGTCGGGGTCAGTTGGCAAGGGTAAGAACCCATCATATTTTTTTAATTCAATATGCACGCCATCTTGTTGGGTAATTTGGCAGTACTTATTCGATTTCGCATATCCGAACGCAAACCAATCCCTGTTGACCTCTGTACCTATAAAAGCTGATTCCGGTAGCCAATCGTATTGAGGATAGAGCCATTCCTCAAAACTGGTTTCATGCCCGTTTGTATAATTGCCCAGCATGCTGTCGGTAGAAACAGACCAGACAAAATCAAGGCGGGCCAGCGTCTCAAATTCTTTTTTAGTAATAACGCCAGGTTTGCGGTAAGGATACAGGAGGGCACCAACTTTTAATTTGTTTGCAATAACAAGCTGTTGAAGATCTTTTCCAAACGTGGTCAGTTCGGTTTCATTCACCAACACACTGGTCAGATCGGTCACCAGACCATCTGCCTTTTCATCAATGAGCATTTGTAATTGGGCAGCAGGTGAAAGCTCCCAGTCAAACACAGCGATTCTTATTCCGGGAGTATGTTCTTTCAACAAGCGGAGGGAAAATTTATCTTTTGAATACACGACAACCTGTTGCTGGAGGCCTCTTTCCGTAATCGCTTTTGCAAACACTGCTACGAAATTTTTTCTCATTGCTTCAGTAACCGATGAATCATGTTTGAGCTCGATCAGTTTTTCGATATCGGAGGGTAACTGGTCTATACAATCCTGGAAACGTTCTACCTGGCACCTTTTTTTAGTACGGAAATACTGGAACCCATTTACACTTGAGGGATTGAAGGTTTCGCTAAAATCATAATTTCCCCAGCGGAGTTCTTTTAGTGTAAGGTCTTTGATAAATATATCTCCACCGGTAACACCTGTGAGCCGGTTAATAGTTCCGTCATGTGATACAACAAGTTCATTGTCTTTGGTCAGCTGTACATCCAGTTCCAAGACAGATGCCCCGCTGGTATAGGCCGATAGTAACGACAATAATGTGTTTTCCGGTGCCTGTAACTGGTTTCCTCTGTGAGCAGCTATTTTCATACATTGATTTTATTTGGTTAGTTTTTCGCAAACTCTGTAAACGTTTGCAATTTGGGTAAGCGTAGGATTCGAAGCCCCCGCGGTGGGCATCCAGGCTGAATCTAGTACATAAAGTCCTTTGACTGTCCAACTCTGGCATTCTGTGTCAAGCACAGATTCACTTTCGTTTTTACCCGCTCTTAAGGAGCCGTGGTTATGCCCATAGCCCGGGTTTTCCAACCCCTGTGGTTCTTTCAATCGAACTTCGCCACCGGTATCTGTCATTATTTTTTCTACTTTATCCAGTGAAAATTTACTGAGATCAATATCATATTGGTGATGCTTGTAAAACACTTTTGGTAAGGGCACTCCCCAGTCGTCGTTTCTAGTTTTATCGATTTCCACACGGTTGTCATAGAGTGACATTGTTTCGCCGGTAAAAGAGAAAGAAGCACCACCGAAGCTGCGTAACTCGATCATTCTTTCTATCAGGTCTTTACCCCAAACATTTTTTGCTTTTTTAGGATGAAAGCCACAACGACTGATGGATTTAATGGGTGGACTGATGGTATATGGATCATAAATAGAGAATTTACCACCTTTACTGAGGTAGGTATTCTTATCATTGATCATATATAGGTCACGTAGTTGCAGGCTTCCAAGTCCCGTTCTTGGCTGAAAGATAGAATCAGGCCGGTAGTTACCCCAAACCGGCATATTTTTAAATACAAATTCAATAGCCCCTTTTGTATGATAGGTAAAATACCGGCCGATCATTTTATTGGGATCAGGAATTTGGGAGTTCAGGAATAAACGGGCGGAGTGGATGGCCTGTACCGATACGATGACCAGTGGGGCCGTCATTTCTTTTTCTGCTCCTGTTGGCTCCGTTTTATATGCAACTCCTTTTATTTTTCCCTTCTCATGTAAAAGCCTTGTTACATTAAAACCGGTTAATACATCACAACGACCGGTTTCCAATGCTTTATATAATACGGTATTGGTTGCAGTGGCACGATCGTTTACAGCACAACCAAAACCCTGGCAATAGCCGCAGTATGGACAGGCAGGCCGGCCATTATATGTTTTTGAATTAATTCCCCTCGGGCTTTGGTAAGGATTCATTCCATGCTTCCTGAAAGCTTCCTGTAAAAATTGGTTGGAAGCGTGTGGCTTGATGGGAGGCATGGGATAATCATAGCCGGGTCTTGTTTTTTCTTGTGCGGCGGATTGATTGACCGCACCAGATACGCCCCATTCCCATTCTGCTTTTTCAAACCAGGGTTGAAACTCATCATAGGTCCATGGCCAATCGATCATGGAAGTACCTGTAGGAATCTCCTTCATGAATTTTGTAATGCTAAAATCTTCTTCCGTATAACGCGGAAGATTAGCCTCCCAAAGGTTTGTAGCTCCACCTACCATATTCGAGAGCCACCACTGGTGAACAGGCTTCTCTTCATTTTTGGAATTTACCCAGATCAGAGGGTCTTTTTTTTCATCCGGTGTTAACGCTTTGTGCTCTGCAAAATGCAACTCATCGTAGGGAAGGAAATCTTCTGCTTTTTTCCATTCCCCTTTTTCCAATACCGCTACGGTGAACCCTTTTTGAGTAAGTACACGGGCTGCAGTAGCACCTCCGGCACCGCTGCCTACAATTATTGCGTCGTATTTCTTCATGCGTCAGTTTTTATACGGTTCATTTATATTTCTTTGGTCTCTTCCTGGTAGCCATACCATTTCCACATTACCCTGTTGGTGTTACCACCCCAACGGGCATCCGAAAAACAACCCTGGATACAATGTCTCCTTAGCGTATCAAAGAGGGAAGGCTGATCAATTTTTTCACCATTGAAAAGAAAATTTGCCAGTGCCCCGGCTTCCAATTGCATGATCAAAGAAGCAGCCTTCTCAGCAGAGAGTTCTTTTAACGACGTATTGAATTGTGTAACTGATTGTTCCTGCATTATCTGCAGAGCTTTTGGATATAGTGCTTTCCATTTAGGTATATCTCCAAATACCGATTCATCCCTTGCCAGCAGCAAGTCGACAAAAGCAATGGCGCCAGATTTTGCTGCATTCGGGACATGATTGGCAGTATCTCCCGGTAAAATGGCATTAAAAAGCACCGTGAGCTGTTCTTTTTGTATTTCATTCAGGAAGCCGGTTGTTTGTTCTGGTAGTATCCACATAAAGTATTTTTTATTTTTCTAATTCTGCTTCTGTTTGGGCAATCAATGCAAGGTAAGGAGTAAGATCAGTGGGCCCTGCCTTAGCAAACAGATCAACAATCAATGCATCATCCTGGTCAGAGAATAGCTTGCTGGCTTCCGGCAAGAATTCATTGTCTTCCCTGGCACCGTGCTGTTTATAAAGATTGACAAAGCCCTCAAGATTTAGCTTCAGGTCCTGCAGAGCAATAGTATCTCCGTTTTGCAAACGTTGGTAGGAGGTTTCAATGGAGTTAAAATAATTCCGGCCCTGGTCATGTTCCAGTAATATCCACACGGTTTTACTTTTTGGGTAACCCCGGGAGATAGCGAAAGGGATCAGTATATTTTCCTCTTTTTTATGATGGTATGGTTCTACGAATCGCTGTAACAGGAATACTAAATTGCCTACTACGATCATGGAGACGGGCTTATTTTCGGCAATACGGGCCGCTATCTTTGCAGAAGCGCCGACAATCCGTTTTCCTACAAGATGCTCTTCTTCCATGATTACTTCACTTAGCCGGCCGCTGTCAGTTGGAGTGCCAGGGCCGGGAGTCATATTTTTAAAAAGAAAATCACGGGCAGGAGGAAAGGGTTTTATCATGGCAGCAAGACCAGCGGCCTGTGCGCCCACTACTTCGAGTAAATTCTCACCAATAAACATGGCTTCGGAAGGTTTTACTTTCAATTTTTCACAGGCAAACTGGTAGATAGCTTTACCCGGTTTCTCGGATTTTGCTTCATGACTGGATACCACATCTTCAGGGTTCACGTATTCCAGTACTCCGGCATCTTTCAGCATGGTCACGCCTTGTTCATGACTTATATTGCCGGGGAGGTTAGTAATTACTCCAATCCGGAGGCCCATATCTTTCTTTAGCGATTGTAAAAACTGCACTGTGCTTGGTTTAAATAATACCAGGTGCCCGGGACGGTCCACATAACCAAGGGTATCCCTTATATCAACGAAAACGGTTTTGATAGTTGAGGTATTCATCGTTTTTAGTTTTATTGAATCGGCAATCGTTTTGTTTTTTAAACAGGTATCTTTTTTTCCAGGTTATTGATAATAGAAGGGCCGTATTCGATAACCCATTTGGCCTCCCTTTCATCATGTTCAGTAGCATTTGCTGCTTTCTTCAATACCTGCAGCATATTCTCGAGCACGATTGTTTCAGCTTCGGTCAGTATATTTTTTTTCTTCAATAATCCGATTAGGCGCAGAACTGAATATTGCACGGTATGAATTTTATGGGCAGTAGCTATTTCCCGTATTTTTTTTTCTATTTCTACCCGCAGTGAAAGAAGAGCCAGTTCTTTATTTTGTTCAGCTATTTCTATAAAATTGTAAAGGGGGAGAATCGTAACTGATTCGTTGTTGCTGTTGCCGGTAGTGATAAGCCCTGCTTTTTTGGCATCAGCTTCTATCTTTTTTAAATCCTGAAATTCGAACTGAATACCACCGGGTAACCCGACAGATTTAAATAGTGGTTCCACCCAGGGAATAAAGCACATGGCGAGTAAGGCCACGGTGATCATATCGATCTTAATACCCGGGAAAATTATATGTGCCGCTGCTACCAAAATGGCAACTGCGGTGATGATGATTTTTATCGTTTGTTTAGCGCTCATACAGGCTAGTCTTTATTGATAGTAGTTTTTGGCAGGGTTGAGGAATTTTTTTTTTGAGTATACTTCAGGTAGTTTTGTTCCAGCAAAGTAATTTTCTCTTCTTTGGTTATGACCTTCCCTTTATATTTTTCCCATAACTCTTTATTGAACCTGAAAAGTGTATCCACAATCTTATCCAAGTCTGGGTTGTAGGAATTGGAATTTTGGGTAATGCTATCTGCATTTTTAATTACTTTTATCTGGAAGGCGATAGCTTTATTTAATGAATCTTTGGTAGAGTCCAGGGAAGCTTTTGTGCTATCCAGCTGAACGTTTATTCTTGCCTCCGCTTTCTCTCTTCGGGAAATTTTATATTTAAGTTTAATATTGTTGTAGACAATAGCGGCAATGAGAAGGGCCGTAGTAAGGAAAAAAACCCATCGCCCTCTTGATTTTACTTTAAGTGCGAGTCGTTCCACTTCTTTTTTCTGTTCCTGTGCATCTTCTCTCAATTGTATTTCGGTGGCCAGTTGGCGGTAACGTTCTTTTAGTTCTTCATCTTTTCTTATTGCTTCCTGGGCCAATAGGTTCCGCTCTTCTTCCTTTTTTTTGTCTTCCTGCAATCTTAGCCTTCGGTTCTTTGATTTTTCTACCGGTGCTACCAATGTATCGTGGCTCAGTTCATAAATAGGTCCCCGGCTGGTAGGCTCTTCCCTGATCAGGCGGGTGATCAGAATTTCATCGATCAGGTTATCGCTGATATTAAGTGTGTTGTTTAGCTTTCTTTTTGAAATACTATCCCGTTGCCCGCTGATCACGAGATCATCTTCGATCAGTTTGCGGGCCAGTTCCCGATTCTTTGGGTCGGGTATTTTTTCTAATTGAGTATCATAAAAATTATCCAGGATCAGCGGGAAATCTGTTTTTGGATTAATGATACTGCTATTAACAACAACAGGCGCACTGTTATTGGTCATATTCCAGCCTTCCCGGACCCGTTGCTCAATCACATTACAAACGATCTGTAATTGGGAGCTTTCAATTTCATTGCTTTCGCCGCTGAGTTCTTGCACAATTTCGGTCAGTGTTGTTTCATTAAAACTAAATGGGGGAACATATTCAGGGCCAAGGTCTGGTTTGGCTGCAGGGCCTTTTATGGCTTGTGCAGCCTGGATAGTTGTTAATGGTTTTAATTCATACCTGTTGCGGAGCACAGTAGGGATATACGAAACAAGTGATTGCATATTGGCTAGCTTATCGGACCGAAGGGCAAATACTATTTTTAATACCGGCTGCTGGTGCCACTCAATTTGTTCCGGTTTTCTTTGTTCCGGATTGATACGGGTGATCCAGTCCAGTATCCGGTGCGGGGTTTCGGCATGTACTATTTCCGCCAACTGACTTAGGAATTCCTGCTGGTGATACACGGGGTGGTTAAAAAATTCTTCAAACTGGTCAAAAATGAAAACAGGGATCACTGAAATTTTTTCACTTTCCCTATCCTGTTGTTTCGTGTGGACATGCCTCAGCAGTTCAGGATGCTGTTCTTCTTTTTTTATTAACTCTGTAAAGCGGGTGGCTTTTATAAACTCCCAGAGCTGAGGATTCTCTTTATTATATATTATTTTCCGCTTGAAACGAAATCCCTCAAAAGCAAGGATAAAATCCCGTATCAACAGGTTTTCACTGCTGGAATTTTCGCTTGCCTGTGTGCCGGAACTAAAACGCACCCGAATGGGCAAGTAACCATTCGATTCCAACAGAGGCGATACCCCGGCATTAAGCAACGAGCTTTTTCCCAATCCGGATTTCCCAAAAAGTACTACCATTTTTTCAAGACACACCTGATAATATAGTTCCTTTTTTTCCTGGTCACGGCCAAAAAAAATAGTGGATTGCCCTTTATCGAAGGGTTGAAGTCCCGGATACCTGTCTTTATATAATGGTTTGGCCCGCATAATCTTTATCAGGGAATGGATTGAGTGGTTTTAATCACCTCATCGAGGAATTCTTCTATCTCTTCATTGATAAAATAGAATTTGTAATTTTTTTCAAAATGCTCTACGCTTGATTCATTTGACTTATCCATTAGCAGCGCAAACGTCTGGTCTTCTTTTTTGGCCAAACCCAGGCAGTCGATCAGTATTTTTAAATGCCATTCCTGGAAGTTGAACCCGAGGAAAAGACAGCATTTATTTTCCAGCAGCACTTTTATCACCGGCGGTATAGCCGGATCGTTTTTGACCACATTTTTGGCGAATTGCACCCGGTCATTGTCGGTAAAAAGAATGGAATAGGGGTTTTCAAAGGAGCCAAAAATTTTATAGATAATACTATTGCTGTCGTCAAATGTTGTTTCGTTCTTATTCTGGTTGCTTCGGTCATAAAAACCACTTTGATAAGGGATATTCAGATTTTTATATTGCTTCTCCAGGATATCATCGGGATTGGTGCTGATAACGAGGGGGAATTTCAGCTGTGCGATCTTATCAAAAACAGTTTTATAAACTTTAGCGGCCGCAAATGATTTTTGCACTTCAATACCCAACTCCCTGTTAACAACATTGGGTATGTCCTCATACCGGTTTGCGATATATGAAATGGAATTGCTGAGTTCTTTATCGAAATAAACGCCGGCATTACCCAGCTTTTTTGACAATTCCAGTGAAAAAAGCCGGCTGAAGGCTTCGGGGGCATTGACCCCATTTAGACATTGAAGTAGTTCTGGCCCCATAAAAAGAACACAGTCATTCTTTTTAATGGCCCGTGCAATTTTTTCTACTCGTCGTTCAAAACCGTTTTTTATCTCATCGCAAAAGGAAAGAAGATCTTTATTGCCGTTATTCCTGTTTTTTACAACTTCTACGAGTGGAAGGAGCAGTTCCTGTTTTTCGGCTTCGGTAATGATATCTGTCCATAATTCCAATGTTGTTGTATTGGCGAATTTGATACTGGAGGAATTAAAACTTCGGGGATTAGCTGGGTCTGTTTCATCTATTGTATCGTCGCAGATGAGACGGGCATCGTTAGGATCCCAGGCAAGTTTTGCCAGTAATTTTGCCAGGTTATATTTTGATTTATTCTGTAATAACATTGTTTACAGGTTACTTGCTTTTAGCCCGTCTATAACGATATTGATATTGATGCCTTCATTACGTAACTGTGTTTGTTTGGCACCGGGTTCCCAGAGCATACCCCCGCTATGATGAAGGGCTACCAGCTGCCATTGGCTGTTGAATACCGGTGAACCGGAAGAGCCAGGCTCCGTATCAGTGAGGTATTGTATTATTTTTTGATCGGCATACGTTACCAGGTTATGGTACATCCCGATCTGTTTATACTGCCCGCCCGGGTGTTGAATGATGTTTACAAAGTCATTTTTAGCCGCAGTAACCGGAACCAGATCGATCGCACCAAAGCCGGTATTGGCATCACCTTTCATTCTGACAGCAGTCCAATCATTGTCTTTTGAGGTAGCAAACCCATTGGCTGCATCTAGTTGAAACTCAACCGGCATTGCGGCCATACCCGTTATGGATTGTTCAAAATCAAACTGGATAGTCGTCATTGCTGCAGTAGCCAGATCATCAATAACATGGTGATTGGTTAAAAAAAGATTATTAGGGAGTAAAAAACCTGTTCCGGCTTCTGTACCATTGGGTCTTTTTACCAATACCCTTGCTACGGATTTTGCTTTTTTAAGACCTACTTCCAGGAAATTAATGGGTAATAAAGTGCTTTTAGCACCGGTTATTTTTTCCAGGGTTTCTTTTTCCACTGGTTCTTTCCAGTCCAGTGAGGCAAGTTCCGGTCCTGTATCATAGTCCAGGTGTTCTTTAAATGAAATCAGGTGAGGATTACGGGGATAGCGAACCAATAATACTTCGATCAGGCTATCCAGGTCTCCGTTGTTGTCAGCATAGCTGAGTATATTATACCATAAGGTGGTCGGGTTTTGGGAAAGCGGTATTACCTGCCAGTTGATACCGGCATCGGTCAGTATGGGCAATACATCGTTATGAAAGGGGATAAGAGTAGCCATTGCATCCCGCAACTGGCTTAACTGTTTGTTCCAGGCCATTTGTAAGGTTTATAATTGTTCAGTCTATGTACTGTCTGCTTATTCGTTTTGCAAAAGGGTAGGATTCAACTTAATCCAGTCTGTATTCATTTTCCTTGAAGGGCACTGCTCTGGAGCCTTGCAGGTTTTCACAAAGGGGAAAGAATTTCATGCTTGACTAAAATTAATAAACTCCTTGATTCCCGCAATACTACAAACTGGTAAATCCAGTGCGTATTTTTACTTCAGCTGATAGCGTTCGTTTTCCCTTCCCTTTTTCCCATCCTATTAATTACTATACAGTTTCACCGACTCTTTATCTGTTTTCAGAAAGCTCAGTTGTTTCTCAAAAACGGTTTTCGCTTCCGTGTTTTTGAGTTTGGGAGAAGCCACTAGTTTTTCCAGCTTGTTTACTCTCTCGGCCGTTAATGTTTCGAATACAGTTTTTGAGATTGGGTAGGCCTGTCCCATCATATGTTTATCCATAGTGGAAAGTGAATTATTGCGGGCTGTAAAGCAAGCGGAATCTTTCCCTTTTTTAAACATCCAGGCCGGAAAGGAATAGTGCATGATAGAGGTTTTATCATGTGGTGAATAAGTGAGACCGCCACCGGGCAGTTGCCGCAAGTTGTGATCCACAGTTGCTTTACTCCACTCATTGGGTGGTTGTGCCAGGTACTCATATAATTTATCCCAGTCAAAATCACAATTAGTCTGCGGGGATTGGTGTTCATGGTGAAAGCCGATGGCATGGCCAAATTCATGTAATGTAGTACCTGCCCAGTCGGAAGGGAGTTCAACATCAAAGCCGTTCAGGTTAAGGGTAATATCGCCGTCATTGGCTATGGCGGGGTCTTTACTGTCGGTACCTACAAGTGACCAATAACCGCCGTATTCAAATCCCACCCGGATATGCGACCGATCATTCGGTTTCCATTTGCGGTAAGTACGGGTTGAAGCCTTGTAGCCAAAATCAAAAATAATATTACCATACTGACTCCATTCGCTGGCTTTTTCTGCAATCTTTTTGTGAAGTGCCGTGCTGCCTCCTTTAAAACTCACTTTTAATTTTCCTACCTGCCAGAGTTTCAGGTCTTCAAATACCAGTTCCACCCCTACATTGTCAATATAAGAAGGAACAGCAGCCCGCCGCATCCGGTCCCGGTGTTCAATTCTGGCAAGAATAAAATCAGGGTATCCTTCAAAGACATGTTTGGGAGTACTCATATGATGATAGTTTAAGGTTTAATGGTTGCGTGATAGGGCCCGGTTCTTAACACGCAGATGTAAGTTGCATTTAGTTAAGGAAAAAGTCAATAACCCTTTCGGGGTATTTTTTGATACAATAAGATGGGCTATTTTCAATTAGCTATTTTTTTCATTATTTTATTTTGAGTTGTAAAATAGCATCTGTGCTAGAGAATTTAAACTTTCGATAAACAACATATGTTATGCTACAGCAATATTATTTCATAAATATTGTCCAGCATGCTTTCGAGGCATTAAAGGATTTTTTTTCCTTTCTCAGTCAGGGAATGAATTGGGTATGGGCTATAGTGGTGGCCATTGGTATTTTCTTTCTTAAAGGATGGGCACATTCTACAGCCAATAATACACCCAGTCAGCCCTCCGGTTATTCAATTGGACCTACCAGTAGTGTAACTGATGCAACCGATAAGCCCAAATTGGAAGACACAGGGATTGGAAGATTTATACTTGTTGTTGCGATTGTGGGTGTGCTTGTATTCATTTGTTATATCGTTGCCAGTGCGTAAGTAGATGAATTAATTTCAGACTCTTTTCAACTATAACTTTTGTAAAATTATGTCCGATAAATCATTTTATACAATGTATGTTTCACCCGTTCCTATACCGTTTTTCACCTTGACACTGCCAAATTTTCTTTGGCAGAAGAGATTTACATATAAAAGACTGATATAATAGTTTGGGTAGTTTCGGTAAAAAAAACCCGGCGAAAAGCCGGGCAGGTAAGGAATGCTGTGCCGTATTTACTGATACCACTCCTTCAAAAAATCTACCCCATTCTGGTAGAAAATATTGTCCAGCAACCTTTTGGGCGTAATAAAGGAAGATACTTTGATACCCGTTACCTCGGTAAAATCTCTTTCCCAGTCTTTGAAGTTGGTTAACAGGTAGGCTTTGAATTTTTCCAGCTGCGTTACATTCTTACAACAATCAATGGGATTGATCATGCCGTCAAAGTCGGAGCCGATACAGATCCGCTGGGCCATGGTGGCCTTATTATAATTGAACTGGTCGGCAATCTTAAAGAGATGGAATACCTGGTTCAGGAAATGCCGGGCATGAAAACGCAGCCAATCCTGTTTGTCTTCGGCAATGATATCTGTGATCTTGATAATATCCGAATCATTGGGTGAAGAACGGACCACATTGGTAAAGAAATCTCTTTCACCCGGACTGATGATCTCCTCTTCATAAATATCACCGATATTGCCATCGGCCATCATCCACTCTTCCGGCGTGCCAAGGATACGCTGGTCAAGCGATAAGCCGATCAGGCCACCGGACAACAAAATTTCAAATACATCTTCATCATAGAGGTTGATGCTACAGGGGTTGAAAGAAGTACCCAGTAAATAGCCCGCAGGTTTGTGGTGGCGTACCAGTAAATGCTGTCCTTCATTGCTCTTGCTGATAAAATACCGGCCCCTGTCCTCTTTTTTGATACCGGTCAGCCCCGCATGCGTACACACAATGGGCCAATTGTATTCGCCAATGCGGAAATCATACAATTGCTTACGGGCATATAGACTTGTATGTTTAATATCCAGTAAGATCTTCTTTTCCTTCATTTTCTGCAATAGCTTAAAACCATGCTGGGTAATGCCATTCCCATTCGGGAAAAAAGGTTTGGGTTTAAATATCTGTATGCCATGCGCATGATTGCAAAATTCATTATCCTGCAAATGCGAAATATTCAGAGAGAAAATTCGATTAGCCGTGGTGAAGGTTTCAAAGTTGTTCCAGAAGTCAGTGAATATCTCTGTTTCCGTTCTCCGTTGTTTGGGGCCAAAAAAAACATGGGGTCCTTCAATGATCAGTATGGCATGAACAGTATCTGTGTCAGTTGCTTTATACTGACTGATACTACCCAGGAGTTTTAATTTCTTTCCGTTGTTCGACAGATTTTTTTTCAGGTTACTCAACTCTTCATTCAGCATCCGGAAATAAATATCACCGGAACCAATATCGGTAATGCGGGCCAGATTGATATAATTAGTTTGTTCGTCGGCAGCGATCTGTTGTATAAGCCCGTCATTCATCATGGCTGTTTCGGGTGAATGAAGGGCCAGGGCGATCAGGTTTACTTTTCCTTTTATCAATTGTGTTAACGAAGCCTGTGAGTCTACTACTTCATTAATACCATTACATTTCAGCAGGGCCGTAATAAGGTTGGGGTGTTTGAATTTTAATTTGATCATTTCCCAGGGAGAAGGAAAGTCGGGGGGCAATGACATCTGTGGTTTCAGCGAAGGATGGAGATGAAAATCAAAGAAAGGCATAGTAGTCAATTTAGGATGAAGGTTACAATGTGTAAGGCAATTTCAACAACTATTGGCAGATTACCAATACCCCTTTCGGGTTACCCGTTGAAAAGAATAGTGTAATACCATTTAGTCATTAAAACAACCCTGTCGCCCTAAGCAGTTTACCACGATTAAATCGAAGGGAACTGTGCTTTATAAATATATTTTTAAAGTCAAAGTGGTATCAGCTATATTCTCTTTCTCTCTTTTATTTCTCCGGGCGAAAAAAAATACGCCTCGCACAGAGAAAAGGAGCTAAAAGAGTAATACAAATCATACCATCCCTTTAGCTACTAAAAACGCTGTCGCCCTGTTTTTCCAGATTATTTCGGGGAGCTGGTCGAGGGTGTAATAGTGAAGTCTAAGAGGTATAATTTATTCCAGGCCAGGAAAGGCTGCGCAAAACCCCGCCTTCAACAAGCGGGGCATTCCTTACATCCACATGGCTTTAATATTTTTTCTCCTGCTACTGTGCAATACAGTGATACAGTTATAGTATTATGCGCACATTTCTACTTTAAACGCCAGGCTGAAATAACTAAAATAATGCCCTTTCTCATTTTTTGAATCGGCATTCCATTCATGCCCGAATTCAAAGGGTTGATGTGCATGGCTGGCTGCTTCACCGATCCCGATCAGCGCATTATCCGACTGCAACCGGAATCCATACATACCATCTTTAATTAATGAAACGGGTTGCAGGTAAAACCGGACCCAACGTGCATCATCTCCTTTCTGTAAAAACATCGAGGCTTCGCCAATGGTTGGTCCCCAGGTCCTGAAACCGGCATCAAATTCATGTAAGGTCAGTGCCATATCCCCCGGTTGCTGAACGGCGGAAGAATACACCTGGATATTATTGACCAATCCATCAGCAGGACTTTTAAAAGTCTGGCCTGCAAAATGGTCATTAGGGTCGGCCTTTAAATGACCGATCCAGAGGGTGGTGTTGTTTTCGGTTTGGCTCAGAAGAGGGTGGCTGCTGTGTTGTTTAGTTTGCATAGTGTTGAATTTAGCTTGTTTGAAACACTTGTTATGCAGCAGTTTCCTCCTTGATTAATTCCAGCCGCTTCGGGTTGGGAGGATAAATTGGTTGCGGTAAAGAACTACAACTAATAACTGTTAGTCCCGTTATTTATTGTGCTAGCAGGCCCTTCCCCCTCCTGGAGGGAGACTACTAACTAATTTTCTCCACTTTTGTGCTAATCTTTCAGGGATTTTACGGGCCCTTTTCACTAAATTGAAAAAGATCAATGGCGCAAAAATCAAATGTGGATAACCCCGGAATCGAGGTGAAAAAATGGTGCAGAAAGAAAAAGTTTTTCAAATACGTAGTGGAATCATTTCAGACCTTTATTTTCGCTTCACTGACTGACGGAAACATTCCACTAACGTAGAAATAACAATTTCTTTAAACAAGCCGGAAGATGCGCCTAGGTCATTGGTAAATAATCAATGGTTTAACCCCTGTCTGCCGACAAGGCAGGCTTTATCGCCATAACAGAACAATGGATCTTACTAACCTGAACAAAGACCGGAAACAAAGAAGAAAATCCCCCCTTGATCTTGGAACCATGGTGTATGGCAAAGTGCCGCCACAAGCCAAAGACCTGGAGGAAGCCGTATTAGGTGCCATCATGCTGGAGAAAGCCGCTTTTGATGCGGTCATTGAAATATTAAAACCGGAATGTTTTTATGTAGAAGCTCATCAACGCATCTACATGGCCATGCAAACCCTGGCCAATAAAAGCCAGCCCATCGATATACTGACGGTGGTGGAAGAACTGCGCTTCAAAGAAGAACTGGAAATGGTGGGTGGTCCTTATTATGTGACGAAACTGACCAATGTGGTAGTTTCTTCCGCTAATATTGAAGCTCACTCCCGGATCATCCTTCAAAAATTTATACAGCGTGAATTAATCCGTATCAGCGGAGAGATCATCGGTGACGCGTATGAAGATTCAACTGATGTATTCGATCTCCTTGATGATGCCGAAACCAAATTGTTTGAGATCACCAACAATCACCTCCGCAAAAATTTTGATACGATCGATTCCGTACTGGTAAAAACCATTCAGCGGATCGAAGACCTGCGGCATAAGAATGAAGATATCACCGGTGTACCAAGTGGCTTTGCAGCGCTTGACCGGGTGACCTATGGCTGGCAAAATTCTGACCTTATTATATTGGCCGCACGACCAGCAGTTGGTAAAACAGCTTTCGCCCTGAACCTGGCCCGCAATGCTGTGATGCATGCCGGTAAACAAACACCGGTAGCGCTCTTCTCTTTGGAAATGAGTGCCGGGCAGCTGGTACAACGTATCTTATCTGCGGAAAGTGAAATCTGGCTGGAGAAAATTGCCCGGGGTAAACTGGAAGAGCATGAAATGAAACAACTCTATGCCCGCGGTATTCAGCGACTGGCCCAGGCACCTTTATATATCGATGATACACCTGCCCTGAACATCTTTGAATTGCGGGCTAAATGCCGTCGTTTAAAGAACAAACATAATATAGGCCTTATTATCATCGATTATCTCCAGTTAATGAGTGGTACCGGCGAAAACCGAAATGGTAACCGGGAACAGGAGATCAGTAATATTTCCCGTAACCTTAAAGCGCTGGCCAAAGAACTGAATGTACCGATCATCGCTTTATCACAGTTAAGCCGTGCCGTGGAAACCCGCGGTGCAAAAGATGGTTCTAAAACACCACAACTGAGTGACCTCCGTGAATCAGGAGCTATTGAGCAGGATGCGGACATGGTAATATTCTTATCCCGTCCGGAATACTATGATATTACTACCAATGCAGAGGGAGAAAATATTAAAGGACTGACCGAAGTAAAAATCGCTAAACACCGTAATGGTACATTGGAAACAATCAAACTAAAAGCATTGTTGCATATTCAAAAATTCACTGGTTGGGATGATGATCCGTATAATGGAATTGGTCTGCCCGGCGGCAACTGGAAACCCGTAGCTGACGCAGATGGTGATGGTGCAAGGGTGTTTGTACAAACCGGCAGTAAGATGAATGACCTGCCTGATGATGATGGCGATACACCATTCTAGCGTTTGAACTAAGAATCATCAAGTATAGTCCGGTTTTATCCGGACATTTTTTATTTTACAGGATGAATATGAAAAAACTATTGCCGTTATTTTTTATACTTTGTGTTGCTATACAGTCGCAGGCTCAATGCGATAACAGCAAACGTCCCATTGTTTTTATACATGGTTTCCTGGCCAGTGGTGATAGCTATGCATTACAAATACAGCGTTTTATCCGGGAAGGATATTGTGCTGACCGGTTATTTGTATTTGACTGGAACTCCGTTACAAGAAATGGTAAAAAGACAGACAGCCTTTTAAATAGTTTTATTGATACTATAATTAGCCATACGGGTGCCCGGCAAATTGATCTGGCAGGTCATTCAGCAGGCGGCGGATTAGGCCGTGGTTATTTAATTGATTCTGTACATGCTTCAAAAGTGGCCCACTATGTTCATCTCGGCAGCAATAAATGGGTTAAAGACTTTAATTGGTTTATGAATAATAAATGCCTGAATGTGTACTCGAAAAGTGACAAGATCATCGGTAGTGGTGCTGGTCAAATCGCAGGCGCAACGAATCTTGACTTAGAAAATAAAGACCATTATGAAGTAGCAACCAGCCAGGAAACATTTGAGGCTATCTATACATTTTTGAATGAGGGTGCTCATCCGTTAAAGGCTAAGGAAAAAAAGGTTTCCCCAATCCAAATTAGTGGTAAAGCAGTGTATCTTGGTGATAATGAACCGCTGCGTAATAGTGTTGTAAATGTTTACCAGCTGCATTCAAAAACCGGCAAGAGACGGACTCAAAAACCCAATGCAAGTTTTACTGTAACAGCTAACGGTCATTGGGGCACTTTTACAGCGACGGCAAATAAACACTATGAAATGGAATTGGTACCGGATGGAGAAAATGAAAGAACCATTTCCTTTTTCTTTGAACCATTTACCCAATCCAATTCCAATATTTATCTCCGGGGCTTTCCAAAGGGAAATATGATAAGTATGCTGCTGGGCAGTTTACCGGCAAAAGATAGCCAGTCTGCGATAGCCATTTTTTCTTCCAATAAAGCAATGATTGGAGGAAGAGACAGTGTAACGATAAATAAAATACCAGTTTCTTCCTCCCTGCTTACCCCCGCAAGTAAGACTATTATTTCCAGTTTTATTTTTGACGATGGTGATGGTATAAGTAGTGGAAAAGCGTTAAAACAATTTAATGCGGCTCCATTCATTGGTGGTGTGGATATTAGCCTGCCGGTAAATATGAAAAAGGTAAATATTGTTTATTTTAATGGAAGAAAATTGGTGTTACCAAAAGTTTCATCCAAAGAAAGAATTTTGTTAGCTGTATTTAATTAATTATGTCGCTACCTTTTTTTTATATTTCAGCATACGATACTGCACAAAAGCATTTGGTGCTCGACGAAGACACTTCCCGTCATCTAGTGCAGGTACTGCGCATGAAAGCAGGCGAGTTGTTGAACCTCACGGATGGTAAAGGAAATTTAATCACCTGTGAAATAGTGGAGGAGCATAAGAAACATTGTACTGTGCTGGTAAAAGAAACAATGTACAAGGCGCAAAGTGCAAGAAGTGTCTCCGTAGCAATTTCACTCATAAAAAATGCCAACCGCTTTGAATGGTTTTTAGAAAAAGCTACTGAGATTGGTGTTAGTGAAATCATTCCGCTGATTTGTGAACGAACGGAGAAGGAAAAATTCAGGCAGGACAGGATGCAGGGTATTGTTATCAGTGCAATGCTCCAAAGTCAGCAATGCTGGTTACCGCTTTTGCAGGAGCCACAACAGTTTAAAGAATTCGTAACAGCATCATCAGGTAATGCATCCCGCTTCATTGCACACTGTATGGAAGGTAACAAGCAGGCATTATCAGACCTTCTCAAAGAGTCCTGCGGACAAATCAATTCTTCTTCCCATTTGCTTATCAGCATTGGGCCCGAAGGGGATTTTACCGAAAAGGAAATTGAGCAGGCTTTGCAGCAGGGTTTTATTCCCGTTACATTGGGCGAAACAAGATTGAGAACGGAAACGGCGGGTGTAGTGGCGGCCGCATTACTGGCTAATGTAATAAAAACAGTTAGGTCAGATCCATCTTTATTGCTTTAATGACTGCCTCAGACGAAGAAGCGACACCTATTTTTTTATAGATATTTTTAACATGCGTCCGCACTGTTTCATAACTGGTATTGGTGAGGTGGGCAATTTGCTTTACAGGGTTTGCTTCACTTAATAATTTTAGTATATCTTTTTCTTTCCGGGTAAGTCCATAATCGGTATACGGGATAGGTTTTTTGTCTTTTCCCCGGATGCTTTGAATGACCTTCAATAGCAATTGCTGTGTTTCATCGGGTTTGTTTTCCAGCAGATTTTTGATCTTCGCCAATGCTATACCAGGTCCCTCGCTTATATCTGCGATCGCATCAATACCTGCATATAATGCTTCAGCCAGTTGGAGATCATCAATGATATTCGTTGTTAATAACAAAACCAGACAGCCTGGTTGGTGCTCTTGCTGGTACAAACTGTTAAAGCTTACTAAGTCCGCCAGCAGCAGGTTAGTTTCAGTTCTAACAGTTTCTTTATCGGCGGCGATCTCACAAATAGTGTTTTTTTCTGCGGCAAATTCAATACTCCATTTCAGCGTTTCAGCTATAGCCCTGTTTTCATGCAGTATCGTTATTAATATATTCATAGTTAGTAATAACCACTTGTTTTTGCTTCATCAATTATAGCATGCAATAATTCGTTTAACTCCGTCGTATGATCATTGGCCCATTCACTCGTGAAGGTTTTAATTTTTTCCGTTAGCAGCAGAGGTAATTTTTTTGCTTTTGGATGTAGTAAAAAGAAGACATATTTACCTGCCTCATTCGTATTATTTTTTTGCAATAGTGCATCTAATAAAGGGAAGATGGAAAGATAGTACAACACACTTGCTTTCATCAGAAAATCAAATGATTTTCTTGCATAGTCTTCTGCATATAACCAGTTTTTTCTGGTGGCATATACCCACGACATGTTAGCATTGGAAATAGCGAGGTAAACTTTATTACCTGTTTTTTCGGCTTTTTCAATTGTCATCTTAGACCAGAGTTCTGTCATGGATACATTATTCTGCATCCGGTAGCCAATACCCATATAGGTGTAACAGATCATCAGAAATCCGTAATTTTTTTCTCCAAGTATCTCAATGGCTTCAGTAAAGAACTTTCTCGATTCCGTAATTTCTTCTCTCCATAAATGCACAAAACCGCACCCCGTAACCGCCATAGCAATGGTGGTCGGATCGTCAGATTGCTTTGCCAGGTGCATATAAAACTGGCTATGAGAAACAGCTTCTTCAGGCAACTGGTACCAGCGGTACTTCATCAAAAAATAAAGGGATACCGAAAAGTAAAAATCTATTTGCTGGGCCACATCATTTACTGATGATAATAGCTTCCGCAAGTCCTTTACACATGCTTCCACCTTATCAGGTTGAAGGCAGAAATAAAAAGCAAAGCAGCTTTGATTAAGTATCTGAAAATATTCTGTCTTTTCCTCCTGCGAAGTAATTGAAGTTTGACGGATCATTTTTAAAGCAAGCTCAGCCTTTGCAGCAGCGCTTTCATGGTCTCTCTGGTTGAGAAAAGATTGTGTCATTTTTCTCAAACACATAGCCTGGTAAAGATTATCCTGATGTGTTTGTACCAGTTCATTCCATAAAATCCGGCTTTCATCATGAAGGCCATTTTGTTCGAGCAGATCAGCAAGAATTTCTTTTTGTTTTATTTTTTCAGCAGGAGTTTTCGCAGCTGCCAGTCGTTTGTCAGCTATCCGTAATTGTTCCTGATCGGAAGTTTGTAAATGAGATATACCTGTATTTATCACCACCCAATTTAACTATTTGTTTCCATTAAAATATGCTCTACCTCAATTGGGGTATTGTTTTGAGGTATCACTGATTCTATATTTGATAAAAATCTAGATTATGAATATAGGAATTTTAGGATCAGGGATCGTAGGCCAAACATTGGGCAGCGGTTTGGTAACCAATGGTCATAAGGTAATGTTGGGTTCCAGAGATGCAGCAAGTACTAATGCAATAAAATGGGCTGAAACTAATGACGCTCAACACGGCACATTTTCAGAGGCTGCTGCATTTGCTGATGTGCTGTTTAATTGTACCATGGGTGCATTTTCTCTTGAAGCCATAAAATTGGCGGGAGAAGGAAATTTTAGAAATAAAATTTTAATTGATGTAGCAAATCCGATCGATTTTTCCAGGGGTATGCCACCCAGATTAACCATCGGTAATGATAATTCTTTGGGAGAGGAAATACAAAAATTGCTGCCGGAAACTAAAGTGGTGAAAGCACTCAATACGATTAATTATGAATTAATGGTAAACCCCGGTCAGTTGAATAACGGCCATATTGATTTGTTTATTTGCGGTAATGACGAAGCGGCTAAAATAACCGTAACAGAGTTGCTGGTTAAAGAGTTTGCATGGAAAAGAGAATGTATAGTAGACTTGGGTGAGATTAAACATGCCAGGAGTACAGAATCTATGCTTCTTTTTCTTATAAGCCTTACTATGAAGTATGGAACTTTTAAAAATGGAATTAAAATACACAGGTGTTAAGCTTTCCAAAATGCAATATGCAAACCAATCATTGCTAAAAAAAATCTACTAAAAAAATAATTTATTGATCTTTTTAAAACCATAATTAAAACATTATAAAACAAAATTTTAAAACTATAAATTTTTTTCTATGAAACAGTTCTGTTTTTCTACAGCTTTATTATTGGTTGGCTTTTGTACATATGCTAC
>Ga0163149_10001547_pt1 | contig 29377 bp, 25 predicted proteins | sample OliLakLV19MP5G1_FD_148604 | JGI IMG/M metagenome (GOLD analysis project Ga0163149, IMG submission 148604) | Freshwater microbial mat bacterial communities from Lake Vanda, McMurdo Dry Valleys, Antarctica - Oligotrophic Lake LV.19.MP5.G1 | ecosystem: Environmental > Aquatic > Freshwater > Lake >... | reverse complement strand
GTGTTAATCTGCGCATAAGAGATTTTCACTCTCTGGCTTCTTTCAAATAATTAAAAGAACTATATTTACCATTCAGGGCACACACATCACCTAAAAAAAATGCGGGGTTTCTGCAAGTGCAATTTTATTTTTCAGCGGTATAAATTTCTTTCTTTAAAATTGCGGGAAGTTCAGTACATTTAATTTAGTTTATCGGTTAAGATAGTTTTGTGCAAGTAAAACCCGCACTTCTTTTAGCTTAAAAACGTTATGTATGATTTTAAAAAGACAACCAAACAAAGATGAACAAAAACGAAATTCAAGTTTCTAAAGAGTTTAAGATTCAAACTACAAAAGCAATTATTACAATTAGTGTATTTATTCTTTCGTATTTGATAATTCTGCTATTAGCTTTAGTGTTAACCGCCTTGTGTATTGCTGGAGGTATTGCACTTATTGCGGTAAAGCCAATGTTTGCTACAATTGCACTCGGAATAGGTCTAGCGAGTTTGGGTATTTTAATAGTTATTTTTCTCCTCAAGTTTATTTTCAAATCTCATAAAACAGACCGTTCGCATTTGTTTGAAATAAATGAATCTCATCAACCAGAACTATTTAGAACTATTCATGACATTGTATTAAAAGTTGACACTTCCTTCCCAAATAGAGTCTATCTGTCCGCTGAGGTAAATGCCTCTGTATTTTACGACTCGAGCTTTTGGAGCATGTTTCTACCTGTAAAGAAGAATTTAGTTATTGGTTTAGGGTTGGTAAATACCGTAACTAAAGAAGAATTGAAAGCGATTTTAGCTCATGAATTTGGTCACTTTTCACAGAAAACTATGAAGGTTGGAAGTTATGTTTACAATGTAAACCAAGTCATTTTCAATATGCTTTACGAAAACGAGTCATATGAAGATCTAATCCAAAGATGGGCAAATGTAAGCGGGTATTTTTCAATATTTGTTGCTATTGCAGTGAAAATTAATGAAGGTATTCAATGGATTCTAAGAAAATTATATGAAGTGGTAAACAAAGGTTACATGGGACTTTCCAGGGAAATGGAATTTCATGCGGATGAAATAGCTGCTAGCGTAACTGGCTATGAACCGTTGAAAAAATCTCTTTTAAGAATGGCTTTAGCTGATATTTCCTATAACAATGTTATAAGCTTTTACAATAATAAGATTATTAAAAATATTAAAAGTAAAAATATATATAGTGACCAATTTTCTGTTGTTCATTTTCTTTCACAAGTAAATAACCTGACTCATACTAACAACCTGCCAGATATTTCATTAGAGGAACAGAGCAAATACGATAAATCTAAATTAATAATTAAAGACCAATGGGCTTCGCATCCAAGCATAAAGGACAGAATAAACAGGCTCGAAAAAACTGGCTTTAATAATACCAATAGCGATGATAAATTGGCAAATGAATTGTTTCAAGACATAGTCAGTCTACAAAATCAATTAACCGAAAAAATATTTGACGGAGTAAGTTATGAAGGCAAAGGCAATGTAATATCTATTTCAACAGAAATGTTTATTGATGAATACAAGAATGAAGTATTAATAAATTCGTTTCCAAAAATTTACAATGGTTATTATGACAATAAAAACCCAACTGGTTTTGATTTAAATAAAACTGGTTCATCCGAAAAGATGCTTGATTTCAATGACTTGTTCTCTGATGAGAAAGTAGATTGGGTTTATGCTTCTATTGCTTTGCAAAATGACAAGGAAATTCTCAAAAATATTTCTAACAAATTACTTCAACTTAAATCTTTTGACTATGATGGCGTTAGATACAGTAGAAGTGATTCTGAAACACTTGTAGAAAAACTAAATTCTGAGCTTGATAAAATAAATGAAAAGATTAGCAGAAATGATATTGATATATATAGTTATTGTTTAGAATCTGAAAATAAACTAAATAAACCACCACAACTACAGCATATTTACAATGAATTCTTTTCTTTTGACAAGACTTTTGACACAAAATACGACTATTACATTAAACTCTCAAACGAACTGCAATTCGTGAGTGTGACAACACCCTTTGAAAAGATAAAAAGTAATTTAGAAACGATAAAGGCGATTGAGGAAAATCTAAAGCATGAAATTAGTAATTTATTATCTGACGTCACTGTAAGGCCCGAACTAACTCAAGAAATCAAGGACAATCTTGAAAAATACATCTCTAAGGCTTGGGATTATTTTGGTGGAACGAGTTACTTTGACGACAATTTGAACATACTTTATAAAGCTTTACATAACTATTCTTTTTTATTATCTAGAAAATATTTTCAAATGAAAAAGACACTGTTGACATACCAAGAGGAACTAATGAAAAACCATACATAATCGAGTAGACGGCTCCGCCAGAATTAACTGACGGAGTGCGCCTCTCACTTGCGACTTGCTAATGCTTCAGAGTGTTAATCTGCGCATAAGAGATTTTCACTCTCTGGCTTCTTTCAAATAATTAAAAGAACTATATTTACCATTCTCCCACCGCACAAAATCGGTGTGTTTTGCACGAATAGTGAGCATCTCCTTCCAGTCGGTCAAGGCGCAAGCCACAGGCGTATGGCATTGTAAAACAATGTTATAAATTCTCGTTCAAATAGAATTTTACAATCACATTCAAATAATTACTACATTTGCACTTTGATGGTTAAATAAAATGCAAAAACTACGCTCATATATTTCAATGCTCATGTTGGCATTGCTAATCTTCCCAATGGCGGAGAAAGCGATGCACGAAATTGAGCATTTAGATGATAAGCATTGCGGAATAACAGACACTCACTTTTGTGAACTAGAACATAGTTGTTCAATATGTGACTATACTTTTTCTTCACCATCTACTCCACCCAAAGATCAAGATCAGTTAGATATTATACTTATCTCAACTCACTATTCTGTATTAGGATTCACATCCAATACAACAACATCTCCCAAATACACTTTTTCTCTCAGGGGTCCCCCTGTTTGCTGATTCTTTTGTTTTCTGTATCAATAATTTGACTGCGTTAGCTTTTGGTTGACCCAATCAATCCTTGCGTACAGATAAATTATCGTGCATCATAGCTTGACTATGACACATCTTTATTAATCAGCAATATATTCTCGAAATGAAAAAATTACCCGTAACCGTGTTAAGCGGTTTTCTTGGGGCAGGTAAAACTACCCTGCTTAACCATGTACTGCACAACAAGAAAAATTTAAAAGTAGCCGTTATTGTTAATGACATGAGCGAAGTAAATATTGACGCTCAATTAGTGAGAAATGAAAACGCACTTTCTCGTACTGATGAAAAATTAGTAGAAATGAGTAATGGATGTATCTGTTGTACACTTCGTGAAGATTTAATGATAGAAGTTGAAAAGTTAGCAAAGGAAGGACGCTTTGATTACTTGCTAATAGAATCAACTGGAATTTCCGAACCTCTGCCTGTTGCTCAAACATTCAGTTTTGTTGATGAAGAAAAGGGTGTTGATTTATCAAAATTTTCTTCATTAGACACGATGGTTACGGTTATTGACTGCTTTAATTTTTTCAAAGATTTTTCTACAAATGAAAATATTCAAGATAGAAAATTACACAACAACGACCCTAACGATTACAGAAATATCGTAAATCTTCTTACCGACCAAATAGAGTTTGCTAATGTTATTATCCTTAACAAGACTGATTTAGTTACGAAAAATACTGTCAAAGAATTAAAGGCTATAATTCGTAAACTAAATGGAGATGCAAAAATTATTGATTCGTCCTTCGGTTCAATTAATATTAATGAGATACTAAATACAAAACTGTTCGACTTTGAAAAAGCATCCGCATCTGCTGGATGGATTAAAGAATTAGAGAACGAACATAAACCAGAAACCGAAGAATATGGAATATCATCTTTTGTATTTAGGGACAAGCGCGCCTTTCATCCTGTAAGATTTTGGAAATATGTGAACGATTCATTCCCCACAACTATTATTCGAAGTAAAGGACTTTTTTGGATTGCTTCCAGGCAGGACCAAGCAATTAATTGGAGCCAAGCAGGTGGTTCATTAAGGGCAGACCCCGCAGGAGTTTGGTGGTGTAGTATGCCATTTAGTGAACGAATTACTTTCAACTCATTTGTTGATAGCCAAAAACAAATTGAAGAAAGATGGGATAAGCAATTCGGAGATAGAATTAATGAATTGGTTTTGATTGGTCAAGATATGGATAGAGAACAAATTACAAATGATTTGCAAGATTGTCTTTGTACAGAGGAAGAAATAATGCAATGGAAAGCAGGATTTGTTTTTGAAGACCATTTTCCTATATGGGAAACAGTAAAATCCGAAACAATATAGAATAACATTAACCTTAAAATTAATTTGAAATGAAAGGACGATCAACATTACAAATGGTAGCATTAACGGTATTGTCATTTACATATTCAGGGTGCGACCATCACAAACCATTACACGAAGCATTAAAAGATACGCACATTGAATTAGAACGACAAGATTCCTTAATGGAAGCAGAACACAATCAATTAGAAAAAGAACATGATGATTGGGTTTTCAAGCATCAAGCACTTAATGATACAATCCAAGAAGAAGAGCATAAAAAATGGGAGCACGAGCACTCTGCGATGATCGAGAAACACAAATCAATAGTAGAACAGCATAAATCATTGACCGAAAACCACTCTAAAGTTGAACAAATGCATGAAAATAAAACAATAGAAGATTTGTCAATTCAAGAACAACACAATGCCATAGTTCGAGAGCATGAAGAAATAAAAAAGCAACATTTTCAGATGACAGCAGACCATCAAAAGATGAAAGCAGATCATGACAAGATGATAAAGGACCATCAAGATTAAAAAAGATGTATAAAGTAATTGCAATTATTTTTCTTTTTTTGATTCAGGCAAATTTATTTGCTCAATCTGATACACTCTGTAAAAGCATGTTAATGGGTAAAATAATTGACGAACATGACAAATCTTCTCTTGAGTTTGCTAACATATATATTGTCGAATTACAAAAAGGAGGCGTATCGGATAGTAAAGGATTTTATAAGATAGAAAACATTTGTGATGGAAGTTATACAGTTAAAATTTCACACGTTGGATGCACAACAATTGAAACAAAAATAATTGTAAAAGGAAAAACAAATAAAACTTTTTATCCCGAACATCATGCTGAAATTTTAAAAGATGTGGAAGTAATTGCTAAAAAACCAATTGAACAAACTACACAAACAAAAAACGATGTTTCTGATGAGAAATTAAATCAATCAAAAGGTCAATCACTTGGTGATGCTTTAAAAAATATTGTTGGAGTTAATTCGCTCAATACCGGAAACTCTATTTCAAAACCAATCATTCATGGTATGCACAGCAACCGCATACTTATTTTAAATAATGGTATCAGACAAGAAGGGCAACAATGGGGAGTAGAACACGCTCCTGAAATAGACCCATTTATTGCAAATAAACTTTCAGTTATTAAAGGGGCAAATAGTGTGCGATATGGTTCTGACGCTATTGCCGGAGTCGTAATTGTTGAGAGTAAACCATTGAGAGATTCGGCAGGAATTGGGGGAGAAATAAACTTAGTTGGAATGACCAATGGGAAAGCGGGAACAACATCAGTCTATTTAGACGGAAACTTTAATAGGCTTAAAGCATTCTCGTGGCGAGTACAAGGAACATTAAAGCAAAATGGAACTGTTTCTGCTCCTAATTATATATTAGTGAATACAGGATTAAAAGAATATAATTTTTCATATACACTTGGCTGGATAAAACAAAAATATGGAGCAGAAATATTTTATAGTCAATTTAATACCACACTTGGAATATTTGGAGCATCTCATATAGGAAATTTAACGGATTTACAAAAAGCATTTGATAGTCCTGTTCCTCTTGAAACTGGCGCATTTACTTATAAAATTGGAAGGCCTTATCAACACATTGAGCATGAATTGGTGAAGTTCAAGGCCTATTTTCTTACTGGAGAAATAGGGAAATTATCAATTATTTATGCGAGGCAATATAATTTACGATATGAATACGATAAGCACAAACCACTAAATAATTCGTTAGAGGCTTTAAATAGACCTGAACTTCAATTTGAATTAACTACTCATACTGCTGATATTATTTGGGAACACAATAGAATTAGAAATGTATCAGGAAGTATTGGTATAAGTGGAATGACCCAAGGCAATACTTATGAGGGAAGAACATTAATTCCAAATTTCAGAAACAACAATGGCGGTATTTTTTGGATAGAACGTTGGAAAAAAAATAAATTTGAAATTGAAGGAGGAATTCGATACGATTACAAACGAGTTCAAATTTATAAATACCAATATGTAGGAAATGCAACTTACGAATTAATTACTCCTGTTCATGTTTTCGAGAACGCTACTGGAAATATTGGTGCTATTTATAAAAAAGACTCCACACTTAACCTATCAATAAATTTTGGTTCTGCTTGGCGTGCACCATCGGTAAATGAATTGTATAGCTATGGTTTACATCACGGTGCTGCGGCATTAGAGTATGGCGACAATACTCTAATATCCGAAAGAACTTACAATGCAATTTTTACAGTACATTTTATTCCTTCCAAGAAAATTAACATAGAAATTTCGCCCTACATTCATTACATACAAGACTTTATTTACAGGCAACCTGCGCCATCTCCCTTACTTACAATACACGGGGCATTTCCTGCATTTTATTACAAACAAACTGATGCAACTTTAAAAGGAATTGATTTTTATTCAAATTACAAAATCAATAGGTCGTTTGAATTTACAGGCAAAGCATCCATTCTAAGAGCGTGGAATAAAAAAGAAAACGATTGGTTAATTATGATGCCTTCCGATCGCTACGAAACCGAATTAACATATCGCTTTAAGACTTATAAAAAAATTAATTCATCTTATCTGTCGGCTTCCTTTCTTTATGTGACCAAACAATCGCGTGTTCCTCAAAACAGCGATTTTGTTGCTCCTCCGTCATCATACTATTTAATTAATCTACACGCTTCCTTTTCAATAAAAATCAAAAATCAAAATTTAGAGTTTGGTGTAAGTGTGTTTAATGTTTCAAATAAATCCTACAGAGATTACCTCGATAGGTTCAGATATTTTACAGATGCAATGGGAAGAAATATTACGTTCAGAGTAAAAGTGCCATTTAACATGGGATTTAAAAGTAAATCAATAAGTAATAACAATTAATATAAACCAAAAAACAGAAACAATGAAGGAAAAAACAATCAAATTATTGTTTGCAACACTTGCAGTAGCAACAATATGGACAAGCTGTAAAAAAGACAAAGATCTTGTTACCGTTCCCCAACCAGTAATTAATGAGTCGGAAGTAATTACAACGTTGAAATTAACTTTTGTTGATTCATCAAACACTTCAAATATTAAATACGCGACCTTTCGTGATCCCGATGGAGATGGAGGTTTGGGATATGATATTTTTGACACAATTAAACTAGAGCCAAATAAAACATGGCTTACAACAATCATTTTATTAAACGAAACTGTATCGCCAGCCGATACCATTTCTAATGAAGTACTGGAGGAAGGTGTTGACCATTTATTTTGCTTTTCACCAACAGGAACAAGTGCTACAGTAACTAAAACAGATTTGGACGCAAACGCTTTGCCAATTGGCTTGCAATCAAAATGGAGAACTACGTCAACAGGATTGGGAACAATGCAAGTTGAACTTAGGCATCAACCCGGTGTTAAAGATGGTTCATGTACGCCCGGAAATACGGATATTGATGTAGTATTTCAAACAAAAATTCAATAACATTTAAAAATAAGATAAAATGAAAAAAATACTAATATTAGTAACGAGTACTGTCTTGACGGTAGCCATTCTATTTACGGCATGTAATAAAACGAAAATGTACGCCAATCGCCTCGATGGTGGAGAATGGCATATCACCGAACTTTCAGTTGACGGAGTAACCGAGGCTGAACTTCCCCATTGGCAGATAGGAGAATGTGATGCTTATAAAGAATCTTGTACCGGAGATTGGGAAAATCATGAAGGTGGAAAAGGGAAATTTGCTTGGCAATTTCGCGAAAAAGGAAATAAGTTTGAAATTTCGAATCAATCTGAACTGACGGGTGAGCATAAACAAGACGAAGCAATATTGCAATGTCAAAATTTTAGTGGCGTGTATGAAGTAAAAGAACATAAGAAAAAAAGTATGACTTTTGAAACTTCATCTGCCGTAGGCTTTTCAGGGAAGAAAGTTGTAATGAAAATTGAAAAAGAATAAATCGATAATATTAATGCGTTTGTTGGATGCTAAACCATTTTTCTGATTTAGAACCCTGTCGTTTTTCTTCTGATTGAAGTTTTTACGGCAGGGTTTTTTAAAATTATTTTTAACGCGTTCGGATAGACATTTGCTATTTTTACAAAGGACTTGGAAGTATCTTAAAGACAAACAAAAAATTTCCAAGAGTTATACCTGTAGTGCATAGCGTATAAAAAATAAACTTTTCTTCCCCTAATTTAAAAACTTAAACTCCGACCGGTCTTTCCACGACAGCATAATACCAAAAAGCACTCTCCGCAGACAAATTCTAGAAAAAATAATTATTCCCCCGCCCAACTTATTACAGCATACTAGCTATTGTGGGGGTATTTTAGTTCTCTTCAATTTTTTTCTTTATATTTATCATCAGTATTGATAGACAGATTAATGTTTCATAAATGCCCAACTGTCCGCCAATACGCAGACCATCATTTTCAACGGTAACGCTCCCTGCTAACTTGAATCATACGAGCAAACATAAAAAAATAATTAATTTCATTAACTAATTTAAATAAAGATCAAATGCTAAATTCAACAAAGTCGATTTTCATTTTCATACTGCTTTTTACTTTTTCTAAGTTTTCTTTTTCTCAGTCCTATACCAGCTATTTCACAGGTGACACTTCAAATGTAACAGCCACCACACAAGGTGTAACAGTTTTGATGGGAGGAGCTAGCGAAAACGACAATGCCATGATTTGGTTTTTACAACATAGTGGAGGGGGGGATATTGTTGTTCTTCGTGCAACAGGTTCCAGTGGTTACAATACTTATTTGTATTCTACATTGGGTGTTCCTGTAAATTCTGTCGAAACTATTGTTTTTAATAATGCTACAGCTTCGTACGATCCTTATGTAATTAATCAAATTAGAAATGCCGAAGCCATTTGGATTGCTGGCGGCAATCAGTGGGATTATGTTTCTTACTGGAAACAAACCCCAATTGATACTGCTCTAAATTATTTGATTAATGTAAAGAAAATTCCAGTTGGAGGTACTTCCGCGGGAATGGCAATTCTGGGTTCCATTGTCAATACTGCTCAAAACGGAAGTGTTACATCAGCTACAGCATTAAACAATCCTTATGATACCGATGTAACTTTGTTAAAGGACGGTTTTCTTTTCAACCCAATTTTAAATAATGTAATTACGGATACACATTATGACAGCCCTGACAGAAAAGGAAGACATACTACTTTTTTATCCAGAATATTTCAGGATTACGGAGTTGCTGCGAATGGAATTGCTTGTGAAGAATACACTGCTGTTTGCGTTGACACAAATGGAATCGGTTATGTATATGGCGACTATCCCGCAAACAATGACTATGCTTATTTTCTGCAACCTAATTGCGTTTTACCAAATACTCCGGAGAATTGCGCTGCCGGACAATCTCTTACATGGGATAGAACGAATGAAGCTGTAAAAGTTTACAAAGTGGCAGGAACTCAAACGGGGATAAATTCATTTAATTTGAACGATTGGCAAACCGGAAGCGGTGGAACCTGGGAAAACTGGTTTGTAACAAGCGGAGTTTTGAATATTAACACTTCAGCAATTGCACCTAACTGCCCAACATCTATTAGCGAGTTTGATTTAAATTTCAGAAAGGAAATTAATGTTTATCCCAACCCTTCTGAAAATGTAATTACTATTTCCATTTCCGAAAAAATAATACCACAAACCATAACTATTTTCAATTGTATTGGGGAGAAATTATTTGAAAATGATAATCCAGTTCATTCGACTCAATTAAATATTTCAGAATGGAAAAATGGTATTTATTTTCTAAGAGTGACTGGTTCAAACAGTTCAGCTGTTTTAAAAATAATTAAGTATTAATAGAATCGTGAGAAAGTCACCAAGCCGCCAAAGCATCTTAACGTGTAAGAGGAAATGGAGTGCCAATAGGAAGAATGATAGCTTAATGGTAAAAGATTTCAGTGCATTTGCAGGGGAATTTTTTTGTGATGTAATATTTCGCTACATTTGAATAAGCGACCAAAAGGTTCGCATATCTACCCTAAATTGGGTGTGTATGCGAACTAATGGTTCGTATATATACTAGTTAGCGGCAATAGCAATGACAACATTAAAACTCGACAATAATACGACACCTCTTAATCTTATCGCTGGTCAGTACGACATCTATATAATAGGTGGACGTGATGTAGAAATGAGTTCTTCGTTTAAAATTAAAGTAATAAATGCACTGACTGCAATTTTAAGACGTATTATATGAGACGCATTACCTAAGCAAGATGCGGAGTTCCTGCATTTGCAATTTTATTTTTTCAGCGGTATAAATTTATTTCTATAAAATTGCGGGAAGTTCAGTACATTTAATAAAGCTTTTCGGTTAAGACAGTTTTGTGCAAGTAAAACCCGCACTTCTTTTAGCTGAGGGCCTTTACTAAAACCCCAACAAACTTCCCTTCACACCTTTTTCAGAAAACTCAATTGCAGGTGCCGGAATTTTCAGATAGCCAATAGAGTAAAATACTGTATTCAAAAATTTAGATTTTGTTTTTATTCTCGTTAAATCAACATCAAAAGATAAATAGTATTGTCGGTAACGTTCGTGATAGATTTGAAAACCGTTTTCATTAATGTAAGGAGGGTTAAAGTTTCCTCCAGTCATGCCATCCGCTCCGTAACCAACAGCAATGTTTAACCACTTTGGGAATTTTGTTTCATCGCACATAAAGGAAGCAGGATTAATAGAAAGCCAATATGTTTGTCCGTTATAATCTTTTAGAATATTTTCCTGTAAATTTTTCCCTAAAACATTGGGACGAAATTTTGAATACTCGCTTTGCAAAAAAGAAAATTTTAAAACGATGCGTTGTTCATCCCAAGCGAGTTCTTGTCCGATACAAAGTAAAGAGCCGGCAGTATTAGCAGCAAAATCGCCCCAGGAAAATCCCCATTCGGATGAATAGCCATCTAAGATTTCGATGGTGCTTTGATAAACAGAACCTAACATTCCGCCATACCAGATTGCTTTTTTGCGTTTTACTCCACTCCATTTATAAAGTTGAGTTCCCACTCTACCTACATAATAAGAAGTTGTAATGTGTCCGATTTTATCCACTTGCAGCCATTCTTGATTGTCGTTAAAAGAATGAAAAGAAGAACGCGGATATTCTTTGTACCACAATTCATTTAATCCAATAAGTGAACCGGCATATAGTGCAGCTTCTGTTCCTGTTACAAAAGCGAAACGTTTTTTATTCAAAGGTGTGGGAATGTATTGGAGATTAACAACAATAACCGAGTCACTTTTTTTCAATGTAGTTTTTATACTATCCGTTTGTGCCTTTGAATAAACGAAGGCAAAACAGAGGAGAAATAGTAAGATGTATTTTGTTTTAGAAAGCACGATTAAAGATAAGGAGAATTTTGGTTTCTAAGTTCTTACGGAGACACTCGTTCCTTCGCAATCGTCATTCGTGCTCTCCTTCAACTCCGCTTTGGACATGCTCGGAATCTCTCTGTTAGTGGCTTTAGCCATTCTAATTAGCAGATCCCGTGTAGTGGCACGAGATGACCGTTCTCACAATTGGATAGCCCTTAAAATGATTTTCGTTAAATAAAACATTCCTTCGGAGACACCCCCCGCCTTGAACAAGGAGAGGGGCCGGGGTGAGGTCTGAGCTTACTCCTGCCTAAAATAGCTCAAAGCTGAAAGATCCACCAAATGCACATCTTTATAATAAAAATTCAGAATCTCTTTATACGAACGATTTAATTTCGCTTGGCGCATTGCTCCTTCTTGGCACATTCCAACTCCATGTCCATAACCTCTTCCATTAAACACAATGGATTCTCCTTGTTGTTCCACAGAAAAATAAGTGGATTTTAATTGGAAGTCGGCACGAATAATTTTCAAAGGAATTTTCAAATCTCTATCGGTGAAATAAACAGCTCTTCCATTCGGTTGAGTAAATGTAGTTGCACTGTTTAATTTTAAACTATCCTCCACAGGATATTTATGTTTCAATTGTAAATAAGCTTTCCAATCTTCCACCGGAATAGTTCGTTTCCAATGGGCATGCGTTTGTTTTATACAAAAAGTATCTTTCACAGATTTTAAATAACTGGTAGACATTGCCCAAACATCTTGTGAAGCAACTGTTTGTCCGCCACAATTAGAATGAAATGCAGCAGTAATTAAATTCAAGTCGTTATCCACTACCACTAATCCTTTTGTATCGTTTACGCCTTTTTGAATGTCAGTATCTGTTGTTCTGCTAAGGTATGCCTGACAATGAACATCGTCACATACCTGAAAACCTTCTGCAACATGTCGGTTAATGTGAGCTAACAAATATGTTCTACATAAAATAGATTGCAGTTTATAATATTCCAAACTAGTTCGAGTTCCAGATTCCGACTCCACTACTCCACCGATGTATTTTTCAATATCAATTCTATTGATGAGTAAAAATTGTTTTTTATCTGCCGTTAAGCCAATCATAACATCATCTTCATAGGTTCTTACTTTTCCTTCAGGAAGAACTGATTTTATCTTAAATGCTCCGTCAGGCAATTTTGAAAGCATTTTCAGCGAAGCATACTTCCCAATTGTTCTTTCAAATGTTTTTAAAATAATAGAATCTTTTTCTATCGTCAATTGAAATATACCAGGAGAGTCACTATTTAAAAGTAATTTCCCGTCTCCGTAAACATCATACGTTCCGTTTATAGGTGAAAAGATGAAGGATTGAATTACTTTGGTTGTAAGTATTCGAACATTAAGAGTTGTTGCATTGAATGAAAGAAAACAAGCAAAAAAGAAAATGGAAAGGATGTATTTCTTCATTCTCATTACTGTTTCAAATAATTAATCATTAACTCTGCCGTTCTTTCTGAAGCGCCCAAACCACCTAATTTTGTTTTGAGTTCGGCATAATCTGCTAGCAGTTTATTACGTGTTTCTTTGGTAAGCAATTTATCTAGTTCTGATTTTAAATTCTCTTCATTCAAATCCGCCTGAATAAGCTCTCTTACAATTTCTTTGTCCATGATTAAATTCACAAGCGAAATGTATTTCACTTTAATAAGTTGTTTCGCTATGACAAAAGATATTTTCCCTGCAATGTAACAAACCACTTCAGGCACACCAAACAAAGCTGTTTCCAGTGTTGCTGTTCCTGAAGCCACCAACGCAGCTTCTGATTTTTGCAACAACTGGTATGTTTTTCCGAAAACAATTTTCACTTCTTTATCAGGAAAAAATGTTTGGTAATACTCCGGTGCTTGTGACGGAGCGCCTGCAACAACAAATTGATAGTTTGGGTAGTACTTGCGCATAGATAGCATCAATGGCAACAAGGTAGAAATTTCTTGTTTTCTGCTGCCAGGCAAAATAGCGATGATTGGTTTATCAAATGTTAGCCCAAGGTCGCTCGACTCTTTAGAATAATTATTTACAGCATCCAACAGAGGGTGTCCAACAAAATCAACATTATAATCAAAACGACTATAGAATTCCTTTTCGAAAGGAAGAATGACAAACATTTTGTCTACTACTTTTTTTATTTTGTGAACGCGTGATTGTTTCCAAGCCCAAATTTGTGGAGAGATATAATAAAATACTTTTATATTGTTTTCTTTTGCGAATTCGGCAATGCGTAAATTAAAACCAGGATAATCAACCAAAATCAATACATCTGGTTTGTTTTCCAAAATGTCTTTTTTACAAAAATCAATGTTTTTAAAAATAGTTCGGATGTTCATTAGCACTTCGGTAAAGCCCATAAATGCTAAATCGCGGTAATGTTTTACAATTTCACCACCTTGTTTTTGCATCAGATCACCACCCCAGCAACGAAACTGAGCACTTGCATCTAATACCTTTAATGATTTCATTAAATTAGATGCATGTAAATCGCCCGAAGCTTCTCCTGCTATGATGTAGTAGTTCATTTATCCTAAGCGTAAATAATTGGTAAAAAAAGCCAAGCCAAAAATAATTCCAGCCCAAACAAACGTTGCAACTAAGACTCCTTTCAAACCATTATAACTTTCTTTACGTTGATATAAATAAAAAGGAATTAAGTTAGTGGCTATACACAAACTCACATTCATCTTTTGCAACCCCGAATTATAAACAAAATAATAATAGATGGTATAAATTATAATTGGAAAAAGTATTCCAATTGCAAGTCCTACCCAAGTTCTATTCCAATTAAAGTTTTTCATTTTTTAGAGATTAAAATTTCCACTTTTCAATTACTTTTATAGAATCGTGAGCGGTCATATCAAACTGTGTAGGCACTACAGAAACATATTGATTTTCCAGCGCCCACACATCTGTATCTTTTTTTCCTTTGTCGTAATTATCAAATCTGCCAGTTAACCAAAAATAAGTTTTGCCACTTGGATCTTTTCTTTCGTCCAACTCTTCTATCCAATTCGCTTTAGCTTGTCGACATACTTTTATTCCTTTTAATAATTCAAATTTAACTTTAGGAATATTTACATTCAGACAAACGCCTTTAGGCAAACCATTTTTCAAAACCTGATTGACTATTGTTTTTACAATTTTTTTAGACGCGGTAAAATCTGCATCAATGGATTCGTTCATCAAAGAAAATCCGACTGAAGGAACGCTTTCAATAGCACCTTCCACTGCAGCAGACATGGTTCCAGAATAAATAACATTGATCGACATGTTTGAACCATGATTTATTCCGGATACAATAATATCCGGCTTACGATCTAAAATTTTGTTGACAGCTATTTTCACACAATCAACTGGTGTTCCTGTACAGCTGTACTCCTCTTTCACTCCGTAAATATTTACTTTATTAATTCTAAGAGTAGCATTTATCGTAATGGCATGCCCCATTCCCGATTGAGGTTTATCGGGTGCTACCACCACAACATCACCTAAAGTTTTAACCACTTCAATTAAAGATGCAATACCGGGAGCCGAAATACCATCATCGTTGGTAACAAGTATTAAAGGACGTTTTGTTTTCATTCTTACAAAAATACTTAGTTATCTGAAAAGTATTGGGTTTTAATCAATATTGCATTCACAACTAATTGTTGATAAAACAGTTAATCGTCATATTTTACCCCTAAACTATTCCTTAATTTTGTTTGCAAATGAAAACAATTGTCATTATTGGCGGAGGATGGAGCGGAACTTTAACCGCAATTCAATTGCTTGAAAACAGCAAAAATATTTCTGTAAAAATCGTTAATTCAGGCCAGCCATTCGGACTTGGTATTGCTTTCAGCACAACCGATTCCGAACACTTATTAAATGTACCCGCTGGCAGAATGAGTGCATTTCCAAACAAGCAGAATCATTTTGTTGATTGGTTGATTGCTAATAATTATTCAGATAACAATTTGCAAGATCAATTTGTCCCCCGTATTATTTATGGAAAATACATATTGGAATTGTTTAATTATTACAAATCCAATCCACAACTTAAATTGATAGATGCGAAAGCAACTAACATTGAAAAAAATGGTATTAACTATACTATTTCATTGAGTAACTCATCAAAACTTATTGCCGATAAAATCGTTTTGGCATTAGGTAATTTTATTCCATCATCTCCAAAGTCGAACACTCCTGAATTTTTTGAAAGTCCATACTATTTTCAAAACCCCTGGAATGAAGATTATCTTAAAAACATCCCTCTAAATCAAAACATTTTATTGATAGGAACTGGCTTAACTATGGTAGATAGTGTTTTAAGCATAAAGAAAACCGTATTCACCGGAAAAATATTCGTTGTTTCTCCAAAAGGATACACTCCTGCTCCGCATGGAAAATCGGATAATTACCCTGATTTTTATTCTGAAATTAAAGACAGAAGCATGTTGGAAATCTTTAGTACAGTAAGAAAACATTTCAAAATTGCTGAATCAAAAAACATTTCCTGGAGAGCTGTTGTCGATTCTTTAAGACCTCATGTTCAGAAAATCTGGGTTGAATTGTCCGACAAGGGAAAACAGCAATTCATCTCACACATCCGTCATGTTTGGGGCGTGGCACGACATCGTTTGCCCGTAGTTACTCATCAGGAGATTTTCAATTTAAAAGAATCAGGCCAACTCGAAATTATTGGAGGGCGACTATTAGATATGCAAGTAATCAATGAATCGACAATTGTTTCCGTTCGTTTAAGAAAAAGTTCTGAGATCCGTAAATTGACTGTAGGGAGAGTTATTAATTGCACAGGACCACAAACAAATTACATAGAACTAAAAGATGAGTTGGTGGTAAACTTACTAATCGGCAAAATAATTTTTGCTAGCGATTTAAAAATGGGTATTCAAACCACATTAACTGGCAGGGTTTTGCAAGAGGGTTCCAAACCATCAAATGACATCTTCGCCATAGGTTCTTTACTGCGAGGGGTTTTATGGGAAACAACAGCAGTTCCTGAAATAAGAATTCAAGCAGAAAGCATTGCAAAACAAATTATTGATTCTATTAAATAGAAATACGTAATTTTGTACCTCCATGAAAAACTTCAATATCCCTGATTTTTATAAAAGTCCAGTTATCTCTAAAGTAAAAGAAATCCGTAAAGTGAGTGACCCTCGCAAAAAAGATTTCAGTCCGACCATTTTAGATTTTGGTCCTGTTCGTTTTCACATTGCACGCCACTTCGGATTTTGTTACGGAGTAGAAAATGCAATTGAAATTTCCTACAAAGCCATTGAAGAAAATCCAAACAAAAGAATATTCTTATTAAGTCAAATGATTCACAACCCTGATGTAAACAATGACTTACTAAATCGTGGAGTAAAATTCCTGATGGACACCAGTGGCAATCAAATTATACCTTTTGAAGAGTTGAGTTCAAAGGATATTGTAATTATTCCTGCATTTGGAACAACATTAAACATTGAACTCGAATTAAATAAAATTGGTATTGAAGTTCGTAAATATGATACTACCTGTCCATTTGTTGAGCGTGTTTGGAAAAAATCTGAAAAGTTAGGTGAAGACCAATACAGCATTATTATTCATGGAAAATTCAACCATGAAGAAACTAGAGCAACGTATTCGAGAAGTGAAAAAAATGCTCCTTCTATTATTGTAAAAGATATTATTGAATCGAGGGTTTTAGGTGAATATATTTTAGGCAATATAGGATTTGATGATTTCAACAAAGTATTCAAACACCGGCATTCCGAGAACTTTGATCCGACAAAAGATTTACAACGAGTTGGAGTAATTAATCAAACAACGATGCTGGCTACCGAAACTCAAGAGATTGCCGATTACTTTAAAAACATTATGCTTAAAAAGTATGGTGATACGGATTTAAAAAATCACTTTGCTGATACGCGTGATACACTGTGCTATGCAACGAATGAAAACCAGGAAGCTACTTACGGACTATTAAAAAACAAGGCCGATATTGCCATTGTTGTTGGCGGATACAACAGCTCAAATACTTCTCACATTGTGGAATTGTGTGAAGAAAAACTTCCTACTTATTTTATTTCTTCTGCCAGAGAAATTGTTTCAAAAAACGAAATCAATCATTTCGATTTTTCACAGCACATGCATTTACACAGTTTGGATTTTTTGCCAGAAAAAGAAATAGTAGACATCATTTTAACAAGCGGAGCCTCTTGTCCTGATTCAACTGTAGATGAGGTATTGCAAAAAATCGTTTCTTATTTTCCTGAATCAAAAAAGATTGATGCTGTTATTGCAGCCTTATAATAAATCCCTTTTTTCAAATTTAAGATGGAAATTATGCCAAACACATACTAACTCTAATAGAAATAAAAAGGCGTCCAGAGTTTATACCTCTTGACGCCTTTTTTATTTTGATATTATTTGTTACTTCGCTATCACTAATTTTCTCACAACCATTTCACCATCAACCACAATTTTGCAAGTATAAATTCCTGCCTCTAAATTAGCAGCATTAATGTTTAGTTTACCTGAATTAGATTGAATATTTGAAGATGTTACATTCACCAACTTTCCTTGAACATCATACAACTGGTAAGTAATTGTTTTAACATTAAAAGGAATGTCATAATTGATAGTTGAAAAATTAGAAGATGGGTTTGGATAGAAATCACCGAAATAATTTCCCATTTGGCTTTCGTAAATTGCTGCACCTGAAACCGGAATTTTTTCTATACTAATGTTTATCATCAAATCTTCTGTTTCTCTGTAACGATATGGAGCCCATGTATTGCTAATAATTTCAAATGTTCTGAATGAAAAGGGAGGAACTTGATTTTGCCCTAAGGTTAAAGCATCACCATTCATTACCCATGCAACATAAATTCCACCTGAATTAATTGTTATTGGACTTGCCAAAGGAATTGTGTTCCAGGTAGAAGTGAAAACAGAAGTACTAGGAATATAAATAGAATCAAATTTAGCACCTGCTGCACCAGCTGTTCCATTGTCATCATAAAGCACCATTGAGTAACCAACCGACATAGGATTAGCAACAATGTATGCGTAAAGCTCTGTTACTTTTACAGGATAACAAGGAGGAACAAAATAAATTGCAGCTCCGCCCGAACCACCTGTCCAATTTAATCCACCCAAACCAGCTTCTACGTTGTTATCGTACGACAAACGGATTGCAGTAGTAGTAGTATCTATGACAACAAGCTCTTGCATTTTTTGATCGTTACTTGGTGTTGCATCACCAGGTAATTGCGTATTAGTTAAAAAACGAAATGTTCCTGCTGTAGTCGGATTAAACATATTTGTCATGGTCATATTTTCTGTTTGTCCGGGTACAGAAGCCAAACTCATTTTATTATCCGAAACTACTGTTGTTCCAACAGAGTTCAATACTCTAGAAAACACATTGAAAGAAGCTAAATTTTGATTACCAGTATTTTTAATACTCGTATTCATTGTAAACTGTTGCCCGTTACGCGAACGAAACAATCCACCTGTTTCACTATTATCATTATAGCTTGTTGAAGCATCATTTACAACATAAGTTGTATTGCTTGGGTAAGAATATTTGATTGCATAGTTAACTGGAGGAAAAATATTCATTGAATGTTGCAATCCAATATTTCCAGAATTATTTTCAATACCCACAACCACGTTTGTACCTGCAGTAGGAACACCTACTTGTGTTTTGTATTGATAAGTAATAGAACTATCAACAGCACTTAAAATAATTTGAAATTCATTGTTTCCTGAACCTGCTGCAATTGCCGCATCATAAAAAGGAACATTCAACCAAGAAACAATTAATGTATCCTGTGCCGGGTTAGTATATCTCCAGCATTCTGCAACGTTAGAAATATCAAATAATAAATCGCAAGCCATTGCAGCCAAGAAATTTTGTGTGCCTGCAGTATTCGGAATCATTCCAAATGGCGCAGATATTTGTCCGTTTGTAAATCCGATATATCCATTTGATCCAACCCAAAACTGAGAAACATCATACCAATAGTAATGAAAAGGGAAACCAATTGGAAAAGAACCAACTGTATTGTCATCCGCTAAAAAGCGTACTTCTTGAGCACCTGTTAATGGCAATATATCAATCCAGTTATAAATCGGACCAAGAGCATCGTTGCTGTCTCTCCAAATGTAACCATATGCATCCGGACCGCCCATTGTCTGTGACGACAATGTATTGATTCCTAAAATGCATGCAAAAAGTAGTGTAGCTATTTTTTTCATTTTTTTTGTTTTTTTGATATTAGATTTTCTATAACAAATATATCAAAATTTGCCTAAATAGAATGAGAAATCGCAGGAAAGTAATGAGACTTATTTAATGTTAGAACTCTGCATATAAACCTCTAATGTTTGCTTTGCCATGGCTTGTTTTGAAAACCCATTCACAAAGTTTTTTGCATTATTAACTAGCTTTTCACGCAAAGTGGTGTCATCTAACATACGCAAAACATGCTCCGACAACTTTTTAGAGTCTTGAATGGGTGCTGTCAATCCATTGAACTCATTTTTTACAATTTCGGGAATGCCACCACCTTCTGCTGCAACAATTGGTAAGCCGTATGCCATTGCATCTAATAATGTTGAACCTAGCCCTTCTTCTTTGGAAGTATATAAAAGCACATCCAAATCAGCAAAAACATTCTCTACATCTTTTCTAAATCCTAAAACAATAACATCTTTTTCTAAATTCAATTCTATAATTCTTTTTTCAATTTCTTCACGTAATGGGCCTTCTCCAGCAATAAGATATTTTGCTTTTATTTTCTGTGAAAGAATTTTTACGGTATCTAAAAATGTAAAATAATCTTTGTGAGGAGCAATTGCAGCTATATTTCCAATTAATTTATAATCAGCTGCAATTCCAAATTCTTTTCGGATTGTTCCTTTTGCTCCTAGTCCGTCAAAACGATGCAAATCAACTCCGTCATAAACAGTAGTACATTTTTCTGGTTGATTGGTTGAGTCTATAACGAGCTCTTTGATTTTATTGGAGACACAAATTATTTTTTTGATAGCAGGATGGCTGTATTTCTTTTTAGAGAAATAATTTTTCTTCAGAGGGAAATCTACTCTGCGAGCAAGAATCAAAGGAACTGTATTTCCTAAAGTGTTTGCCAATATAGCCAAACTATGACTGCGAGAAGAGTGCATATGAATGAAATCGAAATTATTATTCCGACAATATGCTTTCACTTTTAATGCAGAAGATAAGTCAAAATCATTTTTGAAAGGAATAGAAATTAAAGGAATCTTATTGCTCAAGCACCATTTTTCAAAAGCAGAACCAGAACGGGCTGCCACACATGAATCTACGCCTAAAACCTTTAGCTCTTCTATGAGATAAGCCATTTGCTGCTCGCCACCACGCCAACTTTTTTCTGAACTCAGATGAAGGATTTTCATAAAGACAAATATATCCAAAAAATGCCTAAAATGTGAGCGGAAACAGAGAAACTCTTTCTCTTTTATGACGTATTACGTTTAAAGTATTTGTACTTTTAAAAAATGAAAAAATTACTTTTATTCTTATTTATCTGCTTTCAACTGACGCTTTCCGCTCAGAAGAATTGCACTGTTGAGAATAATAGTTTTAAAGCTGGAGAACAATTCAATTATAAGATATTTTACAACTGGGGAGCAATTTGGATGGAAGCCGGAGAAGCCAGCTTTAGTGTGTTTCTCAACAAATTGAATGGGAAAAGTGTTTACCATTTTGTTGGATTGGGTGCTACTTATCCTAAATACGATTGGTTTTACAAAGTAAGAGACAAGTACGAATCCTATGCCGATACAGCTACTTTAAAACCCTTACGTTTTATCCGAGATGCAAAAGAAGGAGGAAGTTATACTTATGACGATTATGTTTTTAATCAGAAAAAAAACAAAGTATACACATCGTCTAAACGAAACAGAAAACCAAGCAAATTGGATTCAATAAGCATAACCAGTTGTACCAACGATGTAATGACTGCCATTTTTTATGCACGTTGCTTAGACTTTTCCAAATACAAACCGAAAGATACTATTCCAATCACGTTTGTATTGGACGGAGAAATTTTTCCTTCTTACATCCGCTATCTTGGAAAAGAAACAATTAAATCCGATTTGCTTGGAACAGTGCGTTGCATAAAGTTTAGTCCGAAACTAATTGAAGGAACCATTTTTAAAGGTGGAGAAGGAATGGTTGTGTGGGTAACCGATGATGAAAATAAAATGCCTGTTTACGTAGAAACACCTATTGTAGTTGGGACAATAAAAGTCCGATTATATAAGTATGAAGGCCTCAAGAATCCAATCAATTGTATTATATCAAAATAAAAACAGCTCTTATCCGAAGATGAAAAGCTGTTTTAGAAATTGTTTAGAGAGACAATTTTTTACTTTACAATGAGTTTTTGATGAAATACTTTATCGTTGGCTGAAGCTGTTATCAAATAAATTCCTGTAGATAACTGTTTACCATCTGTAGTGATTGTAAATAAGAAACCGCCATTTTCCATTAGTTGCACTTTCGAATAAATTTCTCTTCCCAACATATCATATACTACTACTAATAAATTCTCTGCTTTAAAGCCTTGCAAACTAACATAAGTATCCGATTCGCTTTGATTCGGGTTTGGGAATACTTTAAAGTCTGGGCTTTCTGCTGGAATCTGAATGCTTTGTGCATTTAAAGATTGAGCAATCATAAAAAATGAAATACAAAAGCCGATAATTGATATTCTTCTTAATGAGTTCATATACACTTTTTTAATATTTATATAACAAATAGAGTTTAATTTTTTTACAAAAGCAAAATAGTGGATATCAACTTATTAACACCTAGATGTGTGAGACAACTAACAATTTTCCACGAATCAGCACATTTTATCGATGAGCAATCATTATACCTATACAAGCATGCAAAATAGCAATGTTCTGAAAAAGGCTACATTTGCGGGCATATTTAACATTTAATAGATTGCCCAACCAATTTACATATTTAGGAGAACTTGTTGCCTTATTCACGACCCTTTCTTGGAGCATTGGAATCTTCCCATTTACTGAAGCATCCCGGAGAATGGGTCCCAATGCTGTTAATCATATTCGTTTAGTATTGGCAGTTGTTTTCTTAACCATCATTTGCCTTCTGTTTTTACCCATCTCTTTTGCAGAACTATTTACTAGTCCACAACTTCAACACTGGATATGGTTTGGAGCATCCGGTGTAATTGGATTGGCATTGGGCGATTATTTTGGATTCACCTCCTTCGTGATTCTTGGTCCACGCACTGGCAGCATTTTCACAACCTTAGCTCCGGCAGCAGCATTCATCTCCGCCTTTTTTCTGATTGGCGAACGAATTAACATCATTGGAATAATAGGAATTCTTATTACAATAGCAGGAGTGGTTTGGTTGAGCTTGAACAGAGGAGGCAAAGAGCCCATGAAAGATCATGCCATTGGAAATGTTGGAAAAGGAATTTTGTTTGCTATTCTTTCTGCCGTTTGCCAGGGTGTTGGACTAGTACTTGCCAACAAAGGTTTTGAAACACAAATTAACAACAGTGATTTACCCTTTTTTCAAGCAACTTGGATTCGCATGATTGTTGCTGCATCAGTTATATACATGATTACCATTGCTAGAGGGAAATTTAAAGAAGTTAACCAACCAATTGTAGAGAACAGAAACAATGGTTTGATTTTTACGTTGGCAGGAACTTTATTCGGACCGGTAATGGGAGTTAGCTTATCGATGTTGGCTATTTCATTGTTACATAATAAACCATCTGTTGCTCAAACTATTTTTGCTTTGGTTCCCGTTTTTGTATTGCCTCTCTCCTATTTATTTTACAAAGAGAAAATTACATTAAATTCTGTATTTGCAGCTTTGATTGCGATTGCAGGAGTGATGGTATTAATCTGGAGAGATGATATTTTAAATTTTATTTAGGCTCTAAGTAATGAATATCTATATCACCTTCTAGCATAATTTCCTTTCCTAGTTGCATATCAATGTCAACAATACTAGTTTTATTTATAGAAATTGTAATATTTTTAATCAACCGGGTATCATATCCCAAATTAGTAGCTTTAAATTCAACTATTGAAAACTCTTTAGGAATTTTTACTTCATACTCGCCATTTATATTTGTTATAGATGAAGAAATAATAGCACCATTGTGTAGCACTGTTATATGAGCAAATGGAATTCGTTGACGAGTTTCTTTATCTTTTACTATCCCTTTAACTACGATTGTATCCTTAGTTTCCCCAATTAAATTAAAAAAAGATAATTTGACTTTATAAAACGTACTTGCTTTTGCATCATCAACTGTAAATAAACTTGCTCCAAAACACAATAGTGTGGCTAGGTAAAACTTTTTCAAAAAAGCGAAATGCGCTTTCTGAACTTCCTTGTCTAAATATTGTTCTTGTAAAACACGAACAGGAATATGTCCGCACAAACCGTCTTTACTTTCTAAGTACGCCAATTTTATGGCATCAATACTTGAATTAGAGAAATCATAAACTTCTTTTTTACAAGAAGAACAAAATTTTCCTTTTTCAGAAATACTCATTTTCTCCCAGCCTTCATGGCAAGGCTCTTTTATAGTAATAAAGCCGGATGTGTTCATTATGTCTTTTTTATAAAAGATGCATTCGAAAAAACAATTCCATATCAATAAATATATAGATATTTGTCTACAAAAATAAGCTAATAAAAGATGGATAATACAGATAATCTAAAAAAATATTTCAACTCGAAAGAATACGCCACTACTATTGTTGGAAGCAACGAAGAAGTGAGTGCGCCTGTTACAAATGAAGATAAAATGTCAGCATTGATTTCTTTATTAACCGACCCGGCAAATAAAGATGTGAAAGAAGAAACGCTCTTGACATTAAAAAAAGAAAAAGGTGGAGATACTTTGCTGCTTGCAATTGCCAATCCTAAAGCAAAAGAAGTAAGACATCTATTAGTAGCTGCTTGTTGGGAGTCAGAAATTAATTACAGCAAATATTTGCCATTTTTTATATTATTGGCATTGGATGATGACTATTTAATTTCATTAGAAGCAATTACTACTATTGAAAATATGGAAGGGCCATTTACGGAGACGGATGTTACAAGCGCAATCAAAAAAGTAAAAGAAGCGAAGAAAAACATCACTACAGAAAAAGTAGTATTGTTAAATGATTTGATTGATACGTTGACAGGATATATCGCTTAGGATTTAAAATATGATTTGCCGCTTCTCGACTCCGCTCGAAGTGACAAATATGATGTCACATTGAGCGGAGTCGAGGTGTTAAGCCTATGAGCAGGCTTACTACTTCTTATAATACTTCATTGCCTCGGGCAAAAAAGCTTTTATATCAGCAATACGAGTGGCATCACTTGGGTGAGTACTCAATAGTTCAGGTGGCTTGCTTCCACTACTTGCTTGTTCCATTCGTTCCCAAAATGCAACCGCTTCATTTGGATCATATCCTGCAATAGCCATAAATACCAAGCCCATTTTATCCGCTTCACTTTCATGTGTTCTGGAATATTTTAACATTCCTAATTGAGAAGTTAATCCATAAGATTGTAAAAATAAATCTTGAGTCAATTGTGGCTTTTGTGAAAGCGCTACCGACAAAGCCGCTCCGCCCACTTGTACTAATAATCCCTGACTCATTCGTTCGTTACCGTGTCGAGCAACTGCATGTGCAATTTCGTGTCCCATCACACAAGCCAATCCTGATTCGGTTTGTGTAACTGGTAGCAAACCTGAATACACAACCACTTTTCCGCCAGGCATACACCAAGCATTTACTGAATTTTCATTCACCATATGAAATTCCCATTGATAACCTTCCAAGCGGCTCGATAAACCTTTTTCTGCCATAAATATTTCTACTGCTTTCTGCATATCTTTCCCAATTTTAGAAACCATTTTGGCATTTGCATCCGATTCTGCAACAGGAGGATTCTTTGATAAAAATTCAGCATAACTGGTCAAACTCATTCCAATCATTTCGGATTCAGAAATTAAACTCATTTGCTTCCGCCCTGTAATAGGCACTTTCTGGCAGGCAATGACTACAATTGCTAATACACAAATTGCTAATAAAACTTTTTTCTTCATAATTTTTTTTTATTTTACTCAATCTCCGCAGTAATTCCTCTTTCAAGCAATGCAGTACACATTGGCTCCAATGCCTCGTATGAACCTTTTTTTACAGAACATTTTCCTTTGTAGTGAATTAAGAAAGTACATTGTTCTGCTTGAATCGGGTCATGTTTGCAAACCTTAATCAATGATTCAATTACATGATCAAAAGTATTGAAATCATCATTATAAACGATGAGTTGTTTGTCTTCTACAGCAACTTCTTCCGGAGCTAATAATACATCTGAGTCAGTATCTAATTCGTGTTGTTGCTTATCAAAATCTTTAATCTTCATTTTTTATTTTAAAACTATTTATTGACCACTTAATGCTCTTGCTTCGTCAATTGCAATTTTATTTCCATCTTTATAAGCCACAATAAAAGCATCATTGATTGCTGCTTCATTTACAACTTCCGTTCTAACAACAATGGCTTCAGCGTATGTTTTATAGGTTCCAACGGTGTAGATAGTTAAACCGTTTGCATCTTTATAATTCTTAACTCCTTTTTTAGCAATCTTCAAAAATTTGTTTGCAATTTCTAAAGGAACTTCTTCCTTGAATGCACCTATCTGAACTTTAAATACAATTCCTGAATCAATTTGCATAACATTACTGGCAGCCGCTTCTGCTTTTATTTGATCATTCACAACAGTTGTTACAGGTGTAGCAACACTTGTTGTTGGCTGGTTATTATTTAACGTTGTAGTCGTACTTGTTTCAACTGGTGTGGTCGTAGTTGTTTCAACTGGCGCAGTTGTAGTTGGATTATCTATTACGGGACTTGGAGTTATTGGTCGAGGACTCACAGGTGTTGTTCTTGGTGCAGACGAAGCTGAGAACGTTGGCAATGCATTCATATTCGAAGCTGTAGAAAAAACAGCAGAACCGTCAGCTAAAAACTTTTCTGCTTCCGGTAAAGAAATACGTTTTCCATTAAGATATGCAGTCACAAATGCATCCTTAATTCCAACATCAACAATCATGTTTTTTGCTTCTACAGCACGTGCAACCGTGTTATAAATTCCTGTATTGTATCTAAAGTTGCCATTCGGAGCTGTTTCGGTATATAATGGTTGAATGTTATACAATTTACTAGAAGATACTACTTGAGAATAAACACCAATTTGAACGGTATAAAACAATCCACCTACCGTAGCAATATTTTGTGTGTTCGCAGGAGTATTTGTTTGTGCATTAGAATTATTGACAGGTGTATTTGCATTTGTTGTGACAACTGTATTGTCAACCACCTTAGTTGTATTTTCAATAGCAGAAGTATTCGTTGTAACTTGATTGTTTGTTGGCATAGTTCCACCTGTCATTGCCATTGCTTCAACCATCGGAATGCGTTTTCCATTTAAAAATGCAACAACAAATGCATCTTTGTAACCTAAATCTCTGATTTCCTGTTTTACTTTATCTGCAGTAGTAAATGTTGTAAATAATCCTGCTGTATATCTTGTAAATCCTTGTGGTGTTGTTTCACCTGTTATTGGCGACATTCCAGTGAATAAATCTTGCGGGATTGGATTTCTGAATGCACCAATTTGAACTTTAAAAATCAACCCTTCAGGTAATTTTTCATTTACGGGAATTGGCTTTGAAGCCGAGTAAACAGGAGCGGTTGTTTTCACAAACACTTCATTTGTAGTGGAAGTATTGTTTACAGCGACATTATCTACTGTTTTAGTTGTGTTGTCCGCAACAGTATTACTTGCAACTATGTTGTCTGTTGTTTTCGTTGTGTTGTCAACTACAGCATTATCGGTTGTTTTTGTTGTATTGTCAACTATTTTGGTTGTATTATCAACCACTGCATTACTTGCAACTATGTTGTCGGTTGTTTTCGTTGTGTTGTCAACTACAGCATTATCGGTTGTTTTTGTTGTATTGTCAACTATTTTGGTTGTATTATCAACTACTGCATTGCTTGCAACTATGTTGTCGGTTGTTTTCGTTGTGTTATCAACTACAGCATTATCGGTTGTTTTTGTTGTATTGTCTACTGTTTTGGTTGTATTATCAACTACTGCATTGCTTGCAACTATGTTGTCGGTTGTTTTCGTTGTGTTATCAACTACAGCATTATCGGTTGTTTTGGTTGTATTATCTACTGTTTTGGTTGTATTATCAACGACTGCATTGCTTGCAACTATGTTGTCTGTTGTTTTCGTTGTATTATCAACTATTGCATTATCAATAGTTTTAACAGCAATATTTGGAGTATATTTTAAATAGATATCAGTTGCTTTCTTTTGTTTTTCCAAAGCAATCATTTCATTTTTATAAGCATCTTCTAAAGCTGTTTCTTTCTCATAAAAATCAGTTGCACCGTTCGCTATCTCACGTGATTTTTGTGCACGATTAAAATAAATAACGGCTTCATCTTTCATCATTTCCGCCATTGAAATATCATCAGAAGTGTTTCCTTTAGTTGCAACCACAAACTGATTCAATTTATTTTGATTGTCGGAATATTCTTTTGCATTTGCTACTCCAATTATTTGAGCTGCCTCTACTTGTTTTTCTTCTGATTTACTAGCAAGCTTTTCCGCTTCAGCATAAATTGCATTCTTTGATGTTATATTCTTTTCAGAAGCTGCTTTTGATTTTAAATCATTGGACTGAGAAGTCAAGTCTTCTGCCTCTTTTGAAAGTGTTTTTGCTTTTGTTGCTTGCTCTACAGCAGTTTGTGAAGAATACACAAACCCGGTTTCAGAAGTTGCATCTGTAGTTTTTGTTGTGTTATCAACAACAGTATTACTTGCAACTATGTTGTCCGTTGTTTTTGTTGTATTCTCAACAACTGCGTTACTTGCAACTATGTTGTCAGTAGTTTTCGTTGTGTTATTTACTGCAGTATTATCCGTTGTTTGGGTAGTATTATCTACAACAATATTATCAGTAGTTTTCGTTGTATTATCTACTGCAGTATTATCCGCTGCTTTGGTAGTATTATCTACGACAATATTATCAGTAGTTTTTGTTGTATTTGTAACAACATCGGCATTTTTAATGCTTTCTACTTTGGCTAAACTTTGTGCGGCCTCTTTTTGTTTCTCTTTTGATAAATCTTCTCCTTGCTTAATCTTCATAGCAAGCAATGCTTTCATTTCCGAATCATCACTGGCTTGCATCTCTATTTTTTTATTAGCAACATATTCATCAATTGCTTTACTCCAATCCATCAGCACATCTGCTTTTGCTTTTTCTCTCTCGGATTCATTTGCTATTCCACTTGTTGCTGCAACATCTTCAGCATATTTTTTATTTGTATTTACTGCCGATGAAGTAGTTGTATTGTCTGCCGTTGTATTATCCGTTGTTTTAGTTGTATTATCAACTACTGCATTATTGGTTGTGGTTGTATTATCCGCAATTGCAGCATCTTTCTTTAACTTTTCAATTGTAGCTAATGTTGCTGATGTTGTTTTTTGCTTCTCTTTT